>Ga0326513_10000918_pt1 | contig 24480 bp, 37 predicted proteins | sample 2_2465_0518_D_FD_203654 | JGI IMG/M metagenome (GOLD analysis project Ga0326513, IMG submission 203654) | Bovine rumen microbial communities from UC Davis, California, United States - 2_2465_0518 | ecosystem: Host-associated > Mammals > Digestive system > Stomach > Rumen | place: USA... | reverse complement strand
CCAATTCTCAACTTGGAATATTGCATATTGATAATGACAATGCCTTGCAAATCTACAAGGAAGATACTGATTTGGCATTGAATTTCCCAAGTTATTCTCATTATGTTGAGAGAGTCAATGATACTTTCACATTAAGCATTGATTATTTGGATTGCCCATTTGAGAACATCAAGATCAAGGCAAGGGGATTCGATGAGAAAGGTGCAGTTCCAGTTAAAGACAATATACAGTATGGTATATGGGAGCAGACAGTAACAGTTGAAGTTGATACTACTGCAACAGATAGTGTGAGAGCAACATTTACTAACTGCCCAAGTGAAGTCAAGTATTTGGACTTTGTTATCTTCTTTACTGGAGCAAACAGTACAGATATTGTCTTGAAAGACTTGATGTATTATGATGGTGATGCAATAATTAATCACGATGTTGATACAAGCAGACTCTTTGCAGAGCAAGTTGAAGTGCAATTCGCCGATACTTACTTTGCAAACATCTACAACGATAAAGATAGTTGGGGATTGTGCATTGCAAGACCATACCAAGAACCATTTACACTCACTACCTTAAATGCAAGTAGCGAAACAGTATTAATACCTTATATGAAAAAGGCAAATGAATGGGATAAACCATCACAAGTCTTTTTAGAGTATTTAAATGCAAAACAACAAGTAATTGATATTGATTGGGAGAATTAGACAATGGCATTTAGTAGACACATCACAAGAAACTTCAATGCAAACAAAACCCATCGGATTAGATACGATGAAGATGACTTCACTTGCCAAATCTTCCGATATGATAAGACTTTTGAAAAGCATTATACTGTCTATAACAATAATATCAACGAAACGAATGGTAACAAGGTAGTATGGAATGGAATGTGGTGTTATCAAAGCAAAGACAAGAGTCAATTGCATATTAAAGTGTTATACAATGCAAAGGAAACAAGCCCAAATTATAGGTTGGAATTACTGTTTGCAAACACTCATAAAGAAACACCAACCAGTAAGGTAGTGCTAACAATGAAACAAAGTGCTACCATTAAAATCAATGGTGAAACAGTAAAGAACAGTATGCCAATGATTGGAACTGATGTGAATTTCAGTAGAAGTTACCAATACTGCACACTAAATAAAGGAGAGAACATTATAGAATATGTTCTCTCATCAAACACCATCTTCATAGGTCTTGCAGTAAAGAAATACGAAATATGGGAAGCCAAAAGACACAACAATAAGAATGATAAACTCACTATGATAAAAGCAACAGTTGAACATACAAAGGATTTGCAAATCAACACTATGACTTGTGAGTTTATGTATTATCACGAATTAGATGAATTATTAGAACCCACAGACTCAAATGCAAATCGTAGTGGATTAATCTTTGATTATCGTGATGAAATCAACTTATATGTCAAGGATACAAATGGTAATACTCAACAAGTTTTCGGTGGTTACATCAGTACAGTAGAAGTTGATGATGATTTGACAAAGGTTACGATGGAATGTGCAGACAGACTCATCGACCTTGACAGAAGATACTGCTTAAGTGAAATTACTATAAACAATTATGCTTCTGATGAAAATGCAAATTATAATAATTATGCAGACTTGAAAAAGAACTACAATAATTATTCAGACCCATTACGATTCTTGTTGAATAATAGTGAAATCTACTTGAACTCTAACTTGAAAATAGGTGATTCATTAGTAGACAGAACTGGTAGGAAATTAGCCACTTACAAGACTGATGGTTACACTAAATTGACAAAGAGCAATATGGGGGTTACTGTAAATAAGACTAACATTGCTATTCGTAATGGTGCAGATACCTTGAAACCACAGAGTCTTGTTATCTATGATGATAGTGTTAATAATGATACAGTATTGTTAAACACTTATCCGAACCTTTATTTCAACTATGGATTAGGTGTTGAGAAATGGGAAGAAAAGGTTGAAGAAACAAAGACTGTTACTGTTCAAGGCAGTACACAAGCCAAATCAACTTGGATTAAAAGAGCAAATAGCATAACTTCGGCTACTGGTAATAGTGCAATCAAACCAATATGGCAATACTGCTACTCAAAAATCAAATATGTATATCGTAAAGATTTCTATCAAAGTGCCGAAAAGACTTGGAGCAGTAAAAAAGGCAATTGTTGTTGCCAAACAGAAGTGTTACTCAACTTATTAAATGCTAAAGGAGTAACAGACCTTAAATATTGCCACTCTCACAATTCAAAGGGTGGTCATGTGTTTGCAAAGGTAAATGGCAAATATTTAGACCCTACTACACGAAATGGGTATGGAAATTACATTAAAACATATGGTTCACCTATTAAGATAACTGATTTCCCAAACAAACCATTCTAAAAGGAGAGATTAATACAATGGCTACAAAGAAAACATTCTATATTGTATCAGACAATATTCAGACAAAAGCAAAGGATAAGGCAAGGATACAAGCCATCGCAAAAGCATTTACAAGCATTGGGCATAAAGCAGTTGTCGGAGCAGTAGGTAGTAATATGCACACCAAACCCAAAAGTTATGGTTGCACAAAGAAGAACGATGTGTGGGTCTGTGTCTTTGGTGGGGCTTGTGCAGGTACTATTGCCGATTTAACTGGTTATACTGGCTTTGGAGATTGGTTCAAGAATGACCAGTTGAAGAAAGCAAGTTTAATGTTCATATTCGTTTCAAAACCCGAAGGTAGGGCTTCAGACATCGCTTCTATCAAAAAACTGGGCATAGCACACGATGACAACTTCAGTAGGAAAGTTAAAAACTTTACTGGAATCAAAAACCCATCAAATTACTTGAAAAATCACAATGTAACTTGGATAGAAGATGGAACTACAACTGCAATTGTAAACAAGATTAGAAACCAACAATTTAATGGTAGTGGACTGGATCTTGGTGGTAGTAACCAAACTGGTGAAAAGGAAATAACCAATTCTTACACACGAACTTGGGGATTTGATAAGGATAATCCTTTTGAGGCATACTTGAAGATTGATTATACAGTTAATAAGCGAAATGGTACTGTTAAGACTATCTATGTTGATTGGAGTAGCGAAGCCCCAAGTGTAGGTAATAAGTTTGATAATGATTTCGGTATTATTTGGCAGAATAATAAAAAGTATATTCACGAAATAGACATACTTGATAAAATTAAGACTGCCGAAATGGATTATGCACAAACATCCACGAATAAGTATTACTTGAAGAGAGTAACATTTCTTCGTGATTTCCAAGATGTGATTGATGACATTGATACTGAAGAAGATGAAAGCAAAGCATATGATAATAAGGATAATTCAAGTTACAAGATGCTACTTTATGACTTGGGAGTCTTTAGTGGTGAAGTTGCAAAGATGGAATCGCTTGGTGTAAGTGGTAAAACAATCCTTGATGGTATGAAAACTATCTTGGAGAAAAGTGGCTACGATTTTAGCATAAAATATAATAAATGGAGAAATGGCGATTACATAAACTTTACTGATGGTTCTGATGATGTAAAGGACATTAAGTATACTTTCAATGAGGGATATGATGGTAACATTATTGGCATCAGTAATGTGAAATATGCACCGACAAGCCAATTGGTTAATAGTTCAGTTACAATCTTTAAGAGTAAACTGAAAGAGAATGACCCAACTATGACTTACAATTATGCCAAAAAGAGTAAACTTGGTGAGATTATGAGATTTGGTGAGCAGATGAAAGTTGAGAACTTATCTACTGAAACTGGTAGTAAGGAAGCGAATCAGAAATCATATGATAATTTGATGAAATATTTCCAACCACTCACCACTTTTACAGTTAAAAGTGTAGGGCTTCCACCAGTTGGTATTAATGATTGGGTTGAAACAAAAACTGTTAATCCACTATTAACTAATGAATATCAAGTGGCTTCAAGGAAAATCAATATTGATGTTACAGACAGACCGATGATACAGACAGAGTTTGGTCTTGGTGAAATCGATGCACCATTAAAGGTTAAGAATAATCTTGCAGAGCAAAGAAAGAAACTTGTCAGAGAACAGTTAGACTTGAACGAACCAGTAACCTATGATGACAAGTTTGATGATAATTATGTATGGGTGAACTAAAATGTTGAATGTAGACCAATCGCAAAGAAGAGATATAGATACAACTTTAGATGATAGATTGACTCTTGCTATTGATGAAGAGAATATTGCAGATAATCCTTACATTTTTGAGCCGACAAGTTTTGTGGGTAATAATTGGTTTAAGCAAGGTAGTAACATTGTAAAACTGAACCTTGCAGAGCAAGATAGTCTTATCTTCTTATCATCACCACTTGTCAAGTTGGCTCAAAAGGATATTACTAATGTTATAGTTTCATTTGATTATCAAGTTTCTAATGTTAGTGTGAATTACCCTATCTTGAGCAATATTAGTTTGACTTGTATGGAGATGACTAATTATATGTTAGTCGAAAACATCCTAACTACACAAGGACATATAGATGTGGACTGCTCATTATTCAATTTTAGTAGCAATGTTGTAAATACTTCAATAAGTGAGCAAGGATTCAAGGTAGGAATTAACTTCAATGGTAATAAATCAAATGCAACTATAAAATTAAGCAATGTTCAGATACAATTCAAATATCAGAATAAATTATTGACTCAATCAGATAGTGTAATCAACCGACTTGAACCTTATGTTGATTTTTATCGTGATGAAGATGGAGATTTGGTATTGCAGATTGGTGGTGATGCAAGTGGTAAAGGTATGGATCATAGTGGTGGAGATATTGACACTTACTCAAAAACTGAAATTGATAATAAACTTGCTACAAAAGTCAATGTAGAAGTTGGTAAGGGTTTATCTTCAAATGATTATACTTTGACTGAAAAAACTAAACTTGGTACTGTTGAAACTAATGCGAATTATTATGTTCATCCATCATCTCATCAGACTGGTATGATTACAGAATCATCTGCATTAAGCAATTTGGAAACAAGTGAAAATGCTACTCAACACGAAATCAACATTGCGATTGATAGCAAGATTAATAGTGGTGGGGGTAGTGTTGATTGGTCTGATATTCAGAATAAGCCATCTGATTATCCACCATCATCTCATAACCACGATGATAGATATTATACTGAAAGTGAAATAGATACTGCATTAAATAGTAAAGCAGATGTGAATAGTCTTTCAACTGTTGCTACTACTGGTGATTATGATGATTTGATTGATAAGCCATCTATCCCATCTTCTTCATCTGATTTGTCTGATGGTTCTGATTTGGTGAAGAAATCAGCTACAAGTGGACTCTTAAAGAATGATGGTTCGGTGGATACTAACAGTTACTTGACTTCTTCATCTTTAAGCAATTATGTTCAAAAGAGCAGTACAACTGGTTTGCTAAAAAATGATGGAACAGTAGATACTACCCAGTATTTGTCAAGTTTACCAACTCATAATCACGATGACCGATATTATACAGAGTCAGAAGTGGATACTGCTTTGAATGGTAAACAAGCCACATTAGTGAGTGGAACTAACATAAAAACTATTAATAACACTTCATTGCTTGGAAGTGGAAATATTTCAATTCAAGGTGGGGGAAGTGTAACTGTTGATAGTGTATTATCCACTACATCAGAGAACCCAGTACAAAACAAGGTAATTACTGGTGCATTGAATAATAAAGCAGATACAAGTAATCTTTCAACTGTTGCTACAAGTGGTAGTTATAATGATTTAAGCAATAAACCGAATATCCCTACTACAATATCTGATTTAACTAATGATAGTGATTTCATTGAAACAAGCAGTACAACTGGACTTATTAAGAATGATGGGAGCATAGACACAAATACTTACCTTACTCAACATCAAGATGTATCAACTTGGACTTCACAGACAATCGCCACCTATGGAACTCTCTATGTGAATACTGCATTAAGACTCTGTGAGTTTAGGTATTTTAGAACAAATTATAAATTCAATAATACAAGCGAAGTAACTCTTTATAGTGGTGCAATACCAAGTGCTTACAGACCGAAACAGACTATTATTTGTGCAGTATATCAAGTAAGTATCATAGGAGCAGTAACTACTAATGGAGATATACTTTCAACAACAAGTTCAACTGGAACAAAAACAATCAATATGAGTGCCTTTTGGCATTATTGAATGAGAATGGAGTGATAAATATGGTGAAATTCAAAGTGCCTTTAAAGGACATACTGCAAAATGCTTATTATCAATACGAATTAACTTCAAGCAATTACAACCCAACAATCGATACTACAATCACAATAACTTGCACTTGCAGAAATGTAAGGGGAAACCCAATCGCCAATAAAGAACTTGAACTATTTCAGAATGGATTAAGTCAAGGAACACAAACTACAAATGCAAATGGAATAGCAACTTGGACTCTCACAATGAGCAACTGGGGAACTCAAGAACTAAAAGTTGAAAACCAAACAATAGAAGTTTATGTGAGTGGTTTCAAGAAGATAGCAGAAAACACAACATATACTTTAATGGTAGATGAAACTACAAGATGTTGCAGAATAGAAGCCCATCGGACTGGTGTAACTATTACAAATGGACAAAGTTTTAGTGGGTATAGCGATTTTGTTATTCCATCAAAGTATTATCCGAAGAGTAATTGTTACTCTTTGATAATGAGAAATACAACTTTCTTGTTTTGGTTATGGAACAATGGAAGTTATGGTATAACAAATCTTGGAAATACAGTAACTGACTATAATTTAGCATTTACACACGAATGGCACTACTAAAAAGGAGATAAAAGACAATGACAATAAGATTCAGTAAAGATGAAATGCAAAAAGCAATGAAAACAGTAAAAAGTTCAGTAAAAAGTGGTAAAGGGCAACCAAAAGAACTACGAATGAAAGCAATGAATAGCAAAACCTACACAATGAAACAAAAACAATATTGTGGACTATTCGACAACCAAGCAAAATTCTTTATTCATCATTCAAGGCTTCCAAATTATTGCTCATACTTATATGACTCTAATACTGGCTTTGTAGGTCAAGAGCAACCCAATGGTTGGACTTGTGGATCAACAAGTCTTGCAAATGCCAGTACACAAATCCTAACCTACAAAACTGAAAAACAATGCAGAACTGCTTGTAACACAACCACTAATGGTACAACACCAAGTAACCTTATCAAAGGTGCAGAAAAACTTGGAATGAAAGTAGAAAAGATAAACCGAACATTCAATGCAGTAAAAAGTGCAATAAGCAAAGGATATGGGGTTATAGCCCATATAGAAACTGGTGGAAACACCAAACCAACTTGCCTTTCATATCAAAAAAATTATGGGCATTGGATTTCAATCTACAATGTAACTGGAGATTACAAGTTTAAAGTCTATGATCCAAGTAGGGGTTACAAGACTTGCAATGCAAATCAAATAATAAAAGCAACAAATGGCAGACAAATCTATTTCTATCAAGTCAAACCATTATAAAGGTTTGGCTTATCTTTTTTTAAACCATAAGTAATACTTTTTCCAATATTCGTAATAACATCACCTTTATATACTACAAAATATAATAAATAGTATTATCAGATTACTTTTTTTAAGCGAATATATCGTAGTAGATATTATTACAATCCCACGATATATTGTAGCACCTTAAAAGAGTAACCTATTAAGGTGATATATATGGTAGAAAACAGTAAGAAATTCCAACAGTTTATAGAGGAGAGAAACCTCTCCCAAGCAACCATCAAACAGTATAAGGCTACTCTTCGCCAATACTGTGAATTTAATGGTATGACATTAGACCAATTGCTTGAAGAAGCCGATTCTGAAGAAGAGCAAGGAGTCCGAATGAAGAAAAGGACTCTGAAAAAAAGACTTGTAAACTTCAGAACTACAATAATTGAAACCGACTCAAAGAATACAATTGTAAATAAAGTCAATCAAGTAAAGACTTTTTACAGACACTTTGAGATAGAACTCCCAACATTACCATACTTGTCTGAAAAGAACATTAGGAAAGAATCTCCAATCGCTTATGAGGACATTCCCACCAAGACTATAATTCGTGAGGCATTAGATTTCAGTAGTCTAATGATGAGAGCATTTATCCTACTCCAATGCAGTAGTGGGATGGGTAAAGCCGAAGTCTTAAGTCTAACTGTAGGACAATTCCTTGAGGCAACTGGCAAGTATGATCCAAACAAATCTATCCACGAAATGTTGATAAGCATTTACTCATCAGAGGAAATGATAATCCCTACCTTTAGAATGAAAAGGCAAAAGGTGAATGAGTTTTATTATACCTTTTGTACTGCCGAAGCAGTTCACGAAATAGTGAAAATGCTCTTGAATGAGAATAGAGATATAAACTGCGAAAGCAAACTTTTCAAGGTAAGCCCAAACTATGTGAACACATTGATGGGTAGAATAAACGATGTGCTTGGACTGGGCAGAGTAAACAATTATAATCGGTTTCGCTCACATATGTTGAGAAAGTTTAATGCTACTCAACTATGCAATGGCGAAAATGCTTTATCCGAAGAAGAGATAGATTTCATTCAAGGAAGATCAAGAGGAAAGATAAGGGAAACATACTTGAAGAAGAACCCAGTAGAATTGAAACATAAGTACATAAATGCAATGAATAATGTACTTATCAATCACGAATCAAGTGTTATTAATCAACAACGAAGAGAATTTGAAAGGAACGAACACAAAATCGACAAGTTGTTGGAATTGGTTCAAGTATTTGATGTGAATGTTGAAGAATTATAACATCAACATTCTCTTCTCTTTTTTTTAACACATAATATAACAATCGTTATAATTTTAGTTTTCAAATGCTCTCTAATACTTTTTTTAAATACTCATAAAAACAGAATAAAAAAAGGTGAGATGCAACTGCCATTGCAACTCACCAATATGCAACACAAAAAATAGTATTTCGCAAGGAGAGGTGAAATAATATAATCCGATTGCACTTATAATAATATATTATTTTTTATTAATAAGTCTTTGCTCATCATTATACACCTTGACACCATACTCAAGGAAACCGATGACAATATCACTAACAGTTGTATCTTCATAAACTGCTATTAATTTCAACTTCTTCTTCAAATCATTATTGATCCTCACATTCAACATTGATATTTCCTTACTCATAATTTAATCACCATATACTATTTTATTTATTGTTGCTTTTAATGATTTCCATATCGGATAAATAGAAAATTGTATTATATACTACAATATATATTGTATTACTATAATGCATTGCACAAACCTTTATATACTACTTTGCTTAAAAGTATTATCAACGAAGATTGAAACTGGTACTGCCATACCATTAATCTTCGTATTCGCAAGGAGAGTGAAATTATGAAAGTTGATAAAACTATTTCTAACAAATTCGTGAGAGTCGATATGACTCCACAAGAGTACAGAGCCTTTGTACAAATTTTAAAACTTCAAAGAAAGGATTACAAAGGTGGTAAATAATGCCAAAGTCATTATACCCACAAAGAGATAATGCCACCAAGATTCGCAAGAGAGATATTAAAATTGTAACTTGTGTTTCATTGGTTTGGTGCATATCATTTTTATTTTTAGTAACAATTTTTACAATCTAATGTCAATTAGATTTCCTCCATAATTAATCAAATCAGAGCGATAACTGGTGATGTCGGTGGGTTCGATTCCCACCATCGCTCATTGGATCAATGATAATTTAACCATTCATCATTGGTTCTTATATTAAAGGTGTTATTAGTGGGAGATAATAGAGAAATGGTTGCCATTGATGGTTGGCAAGTTGGCTTTTACATTTTTTTCCAACTGCAAGTTTCGACACTTGCCAATGGCTTTCAGTTGCAATCTTTTAGATAATTAATGTGATTATGACATATAGATTAACTTTCGATTTGATTAATTGCAACTGGATGACTGGTCATTTTGACTGGAAAAGTGGTAGTGGTGGAGAACACCATTAAACTACCATATTATAGAATACATATGAAAACTATATGAGAATTGATAATTTTCTATAATGAATACTCTTGATAAGGTTTCGTATGAGTAATCATAATTGGAATTATTAAAATAATGCAGAAATTGACTAAAAAGATTAATTATTTTATTATCCGAACCTTATCACCAACCATTTGGTTGGATAGTGGTAGCAGTAACTCCAAACACGAATCTTTGTTCATATTGTTAAATCACCCCAAATTACTCATATAAATCAATTATTCCCCTTTTAAAATTTTTAAAGGAGTTACTGCTACCACTACCCAACTGAAATTGTAGTGGCACTTCATAATTTAGACCTCTCGTGCTTGGTCAAGACAGTTGATCCAGTAGGTGCAACTCCTACCCAAGCACTTTAAGGATGGGTTTTTGCTTATTTTCCCCATCCTTGAACAGTTTTGTTCTAAATCTATTCATAATATCAACCTTGTAAGGCAAACTGGTGTTCCATTTGTAAGGGTTCGATTCCTTTATGCCTTATCCATCATAGGTTAAATTAGTCTTGCCTATGATTACAATTATACATTTATTCAAGAGGTGAAAAAAATGGTAGAAATGTTAGAAGAAAAATCTTCATTCGATGAAGATAGAGTAACAATGAATACCTTTTTATCTTCTGTCAAAAGTTGGCATAAGAAAACTGGTGTTCATTGTGGTGTAGAAAAAGTGTACATTAGTGAGAAAGAGGGTCAATTCGGTAAGTATACCTTATTTACCTTGAAAATGTCAATCCTTGATGATATGCCAAAATGTCGTGCAAGGAAACTTGATGATGATGGGCAAGTTGTAATGACTGAAGATAATCTTGGTAATGAAGTTGAAGAAATTGAGATTATCGATGATGCTCAAGAAGTTACCTTTTTCCTTTTCTGCAATCACGATAAGGAAGAGGAAAATGTGCTTGTATGTGGTGGAAATTCTGCATTGGCAGAGTTTGTAAGACCAGTATTTATTTCAAGTGGTGAGTTACCATCCGATTTTACTGGTGGGATCAAGTTTACTGTTGAGGAACTTGAAGAAGCCCTTGAGGGATACGAAGCCCATATCTTTTGTGGTGTAAACAAGAATGGTAAAATGTACCCTATTGCAAAGAATCTCTAATTTCAGAGGTTCTTTGCTTTTTTTTTAGGTGATAACTTATGGCAGTTAAAGTTACAGAACATCTTCAAATGGATATTAAACCAACTTCTGCCAAAAAGTATGATATTCTTACTATTCGTGGTAAGCGAACTGACATATTGTTTTCTTCAGATAAGCAGATAACCTCTTTCAGTAAGCAGAATAGTGGGAAAAAAGTCATACAATACTTGGAAAAGAAAATCCGACACGATGACATCTTGGAACTTATGCGACAAGATGAGTCAAGTCTTGGAATGTCATCTGATGAATACAAGGTAGAATATATTGAAAGGATATTGTCTGACCTTGAAACTCTTCGTAGCAATGTTTGTGGTAATTTTCAAGAAGCCAAGCAAATCGCTAATGATGAGCAGTTGGAGATTGATGAAATCAAGCAACTTATCCAAATGGGTAGGAAATACCCACCATTATATCAACAATTCAGTAAGCGATGTATTGAGTTAGGTTTTACCCCATTGGAGTTCATTACTAAAATATGTGATGGGTTAGGTGTTGGATTAACCATTGAAGTGTTAAGGGCTTTCTTCGGTTTCTTGCAAACCTATCTTGGCTACAAGGGAACTAATGTAATCGCAGTTGGTTCTCAAGCAAGTGGTAAATCCCATATCATTGAAACTGCCTTGAAATTCATACCACAAGAGAGAGTTCATTATGGTGCTAAAAGTGTGGCTTATTTCTTTAGGAAATACAATCACCAAGACCTTACTGGACACATTTTTTATATAGGAGATTTGGGAGGATCGAACTCAGATCAGAACACAATTGATATGAGAGATTTACTGAAACAACTCTCTACTGATGGTTATATTGAAAGAGGTGTAGTGGATAACAGTAATGAAAATGTTACTGAAGAGCAATGGGTTAAGGGTTATCCTTGTTTGGCTTACACTACTGCTCACGAAGATATAATAAATGAGCAAGAGAAGAGTAGGTCAATCATCATTACTCCACCATTCGTAGACCCTATGGACTTGGTAACTTTCAAATCAATTATGAATAATCAAGGTTCATATGCTAATGAGATTAGACAAGTTGAAATGGATACAGAGAGTGTTCAAGGATTAGTTCATTTCCTTGCAAATGAAAAAACCGATGTGGATATGTTTGACCTTTATATGTATGACATAGTTGAATACATCGGAACTATTGATGACTTCAATCGTAAGGTTGATGAGTTCAATTCTATCTTGAAATTGAGTTGTACACTTAACAAGGGTAAGTGTGTTTATCACGAAGAGTATGGTGAGAAACATCCACTACTATTGGCAAGTAAGCAAGATGTAAGGACTGCACTAACCATCTTCGATAACAATAACAACTTGCTACCGAATGAAGTTAAACTCATAAATGGTATCTTCAGTAACTTCGATGTCTACAATGTAGGCAATAGCAAGTCTACTGCCAATTATGAGGAAACAGTAAAGTTCAATGTTGGCACATTAGAGGGCAGTAAAGATGTTGATTGGCTTTCAGAGAACACCGATGAACATCAGTATTTCTTCACTACAAGGTATCTCAAATCTGAATGTGGTAGCAGAAGTTGGTATCGTACCAATCGTAATGACATTGAGCAGAAGATTAGGAAGTTATATGACAATAACTATCTAATCTGTATAGGTGAAGATAACAAAGCACCAGTATATGCAATCAATGGGCATCTCTACGATGGTAGCAAAGTCAATAGGATAGAACCAAACTTTTCAAGAGATAATCTTGAAAAAGGCAAAGACCTACTCTTGAAAAACTATCGTGGAATAGAAGATGAACTGCAAAATTTCATTGAAGAAAACAGACACATTACCAAAAAAAGTGAACTGTTTTTTGAAACATTGATGAAGTCAGACCCTATATACGAACTTGGATGGTTATAAGTATGGAAGTTATTGATTTCAATGAAAGGATAGTGTGGGAAACTGCGAAGATACTGATTGAGGATGAGGGCAACCCAGTAAGTGTGAAACTCTTGGATAGAGATTATAAGTACATTTACACTTACATTAAGAAAAATGCTCCAGTTGAAGCGATTAAGGTTTTTCAAAGATTCCCAAAGATGGATGTAGAACAGATTTTATACGATTTAAGGGAAATGTATCTTATTTATTTCGTTAGAGGAGAGGTGAAATAATATGTTTGAAGTTAGCGATGAACTTGGCAATCGTTTCTTTGTTGAGTCAAAGGAACTTGCTTGTAAGATTGTGAGTGAAAGGAGCAATCCTTTCATTAATATTATAGAATTGGATGATAGGATAACTGTTTCAGAGAGAAACATTGTTAAATCCTATGAACATTTTTTAGAATACTTTTATTAAAGGTGGTAGTAGATGGATTTAAGAAAACCTTTTGTATTGGAAAATTGTGGATGTTTCTACAAAATATCTTTAAAAGAATATCATAAAACTACTGTGATGGATGTTACAACCATAATTCGTAAATTATGGGATTTTACAGTTATTGATTTTGGATTAAGTATTATTGATAAAAATGGAGAAATCGTGAAATCCAATTTACAACAAGAAAATAATACTGAAACTGACTATGTAAATGAAATAAATGATATTTCTGATGTAGATATACAAATGGAATGGTGTGAGGGTAATTATATAGTTGATGAATTTTACATCGTTTTTCAAGTAGGTGATAAAAATTGATTTTTCAGAGAAATGTAAGGAACTGAAAAAGGTAATTATTGCAAGTTATGATTGGGATGGAAGTAAACCTTTCGATGAGCGATTGGAAGAGAACCTATCCCATAATCCAAGTTTGAAGAGGTTTTATGATGAGAACTTTAGAAATCTTTGAAGATAAGCAACACTACCTTACTACTGTTTATCGTAATCGTAATCGTAATGCAAGAAGAGTTAGGATAAAAAGTGTGGATCAACTTGAAAGATTAGTTGAAAATCAACCTAAAGACTCTGATCTTTACATTACAAAGTATGGTAAGGATGGTGTTGTTTGGAATATCATACTGGATTTTGATAGTGAAGATGATAAGGAGTTGGCTTGGAATGACTGCTTGACTATCAGTAAGTTCCTTGAAAGGAAAGGGATTGACTGTGTCATCGTGGATAGCACTAATAAGGGTTATCATTTGTATGTGCAGATTCCACCTACTAATTTCAAGTTATTCAATCACGAACCTATTGAAGAGCCAAGTCTTTTCTTTAAGTATTATGTTATTGAATTATTGCAGTTAGACTCATTTAAATTGAATAGTCTTGATGAAGTTAATTTTAATGCAAGTCTTGATGGCAATATTCGTGTCATAGGTTCTACTCATCCTAAAACCAATCAAGAAGTCTATATCAAGCAAGGTGAATTTCACGATATTGATGTAGATATTGATTATTACTGGGATGCAATGATGTATTCTGATAAGATAGTGAGAAGTGCTTATAAAAAATATAAAGAGGCACTTGAGGAGATTGAAACCAAAAGGTTGCAATACAGTAACCGATTGAAAACCGAAGATGATTTATTAGACCTTGATTTGAGAGATGTGTTTCAAAACATATTCTCATTGCAAAAGGTAAGGAAATATGGAAATACTATATGGTGTTGTTGCCCATTCCATAATGATGAAAACCCATCATTTTGCATAACACCTACACATTTCTTTTGCTCCAGTTCAAGTTGCAATGAGAAAGGAAACATATTTACTCTCATCAAGAAAGGATTGGTAGAGCAACCGAAACAAGAATATTGGATAACACAAGGAGCAAAACAATGGCTACATTAACTAATGAACAATTTTTAGACATCTTGCACAAATGTTGCAAAGATGGGAAAATAGATGATGAACGAATGAATGAAATATTGGGAGCATATTTCCCATACAACTTAACATTTAAAGGTGATAGATAATGAGATGCCCTATATGTAATGGAATAATCGTTGAAACTGACAAGTATGGAACTGAACAAGAATGTGAATATTGTGGAACAGTATACAGATTGTTACCAATGGAGATAGAAGATGAATCCGATAAATGAAGTGGCAAGGATAGTTCGTTCCAATATTGAGAACATTGACAAGATCCTTGCAACCGAACACATTGACTACAAAAAAGGTGAAGAACTTCGCAAGAAAAGAGATGAATACTCTGCTTACTTAAAAACCTTGATACCACAATTGCAAGGAGTTGAAAAATAATGGATGAATTTATGAAAGACTTATCTAACATTCTTATTTCAAACATCATTAGCAATCTTGTTAAAGAAGATAAACTTGATGATTTCATTGGGTTTGCAAGAGAGAAAGCCAAAGAAGATGGGATGGATACTGAAGAGTTGATGAGTTTCTTTGATGAACTTGAAGAGCAATTTTGCGATAACATTGACTGGGATAAACTTTTCAGTATTGTTGGTGAAACAACTAACAATCGTAAGGTTATGGGTTTCAGACAAGACAAGTGCATCATCGTAGAGAACAGAACACTATCCAACGATGAGGTGGAAAAGTATATGGAAACCGAAACTGCACCTATAAATTTAAATACTCTCAACAAGGCTTTAGAATCAATAGATGTCAAGTTGGAGTTCATTGAAGCCATTGACAACCCATTCGATTTAGAGGGATTTAGAAACTTCGTAAGGTTCAAGGTGGTGGAACTTGACAAGTGATTTGAAAATCTATATGGACTCAAGAGAACACAAAGAACGAAGAAAGTATGCAGAAAGGAGATTTATCGCTTGGGGTTTCGATTATGAAGAAACCCAACTCCAATATGGAGATTATGTCTGTGGCAATACAGTAATAGAGTTCAAAACCACTATTGACTTCATACAATCAATCTACGATGGCAGATTGAAAAAGGAAACCATAGACCAAGCGAACAATTTCCCTTACCATTTCGTTTTCGTGGTAGGATCAATTGATGTTGCTTGTTATGAGTGGAAAAGGTACACCAAGAGGCAGTTCCATAAGACTCATTTCTTTAGTGCAATGGCAAGTCTTTTGACTTATACGAATGTTGTTACTTTCAAGGATGATAAAGAGGCATTTCAATGTATGAGGTTTGTGTTTGAAAAGTGCAATGATACGAATCGTAGGGTTGTCAGACCAGTTGAAAAATTGAGTCGAAACCCTTGCTATAATTTTTTGGTTTCAATACCAAGAATATCACAAAAAAGAGCAGAGAATATTGTAGCATTGCATAATTTGAAAAATCTTCGTGATTTGTTGAAACTTGACAAGAAGAAACTGTTAGCAGTTGATGGTATCGGTGAAAGCCTTGCCGATGAGGTTTTAAGAGCATTAGGTAAAAAGGTGGAATAATGATTAAATTAATTAATGGCGACTGCTTGGAGGTTATGCAAGACCTTATCAAAAAAGATGTCAAAGTTGATTTGGTTTTAACAGACCCTCCTTACAATATAACCCAATGCAAATGGGATATAATGGTACATTTAGATGAGATGTGGGATTGCTTAAACCAACTCAAAAAAGAAACTGCACCAGTAATCCTATTTGGTAACGAACCTTACAGTAGCAAAGTACGATTAAGCAACATTAAGAATTATAAATATGATTTTATATGGGATAAGGTAGTTAGAAGTGGGCATTTAAATGCAAAGAAACAACCTATGCGACAATATGAGAATATTATGGTTTTTTATGATAAACAATGCACTTATAATCCTATAATGTGGGAGGGTAAGGAAGAGAATCATAATCGGACATCTACTAATACTAATCCTAATGTGTATAATGATTATAAGGCAGTTCCAGTTAAATTTACTAAAATGAAATATCCTACAAACATTGTAAAGTTCAATGCAAAGGCAAAAGAGTGTAATGGGCAGAATAGGGTTCATCCTACTCAAAAGCCAGTTGATTTATTGAAATATCTTATTAAGACTTATTCTAATGATGGCGATATTGTTTTGGATTTCACTATGGGGAGTGGGTCTACTGGTGTTGCTTGTCAAGAGTTAAAAAGGGATTTTATAGGTATAGAATTAGATGAAAATTATTATAACATTGCAAAGCAGAGAATAAACGAAGTAAATGAACAGAAGAGATTAGTTTAGGTGGAATAAATGGATAAGTATTTTGAGATTAGGGAGCAGTTACAATCCTTGCAAAATGAATTAGGATTGAAACTGGAAGCCATACTTGAAAAATATGGCTACGATAGGAGTCTTGCTTGGTTCAATTTCAACCAAGATAGATTTATCATAATTTGGACTGTTGATTTTTTACCAATGGAATTGTTAAGAGCATTTGAAGAGGAGTTTGGAGAGATAAAAGAAATCCACACCACTACAATGAGTAACAATTTCAATATATGGTTTAAAAAGGATGGTGAATAAGATGAGCATCCTTTCAGATGTGGGTTTAATGGAGTTGCAGAAAGAACATTCTGATTTCATACAACCTTTTAATTCATTGTATTTGCAACCAAGCAGTATTGATTTACACTTTAGGTTAAACAAAGGTGTTATAGTTCCACCATTAGCCGATGAAACAGATGTGGTGGAAAACTTTAATCGTGTTGTAATACCACCGAATGAATTGGTATTAATCAGTACATTGGAAAAGGTGCATATACCGAATGGTTATGTTGGCAGAGTAGAGGGAGTTTCAAGTCTTGCAAGGATTGGGTTATTAGTGCATATTACAAGTGGTTTCATAGACCCTAATTTTAAGGGTCATATCACATTGGAAATTGTGAACTTGAACAAATACCCAATCGTATTAGAAGATGGTTGTAGGATTTGCCAACTTGTAGTAGAAAAACTTGAACAAGAGAATGATAGGGAATACAGTTATTCAAGTAATCATTACCAAGACCAAGACAAGACAACTGCATCCAAGTACGAAGATGACTTCAGAGCATCACATTACATTATCAGAACAGAGAGGATGTGATAACTGATGGAAGAAAGAGCCAAAGGAGTAATCAAATGCTACTTTGTACTTAATAAGGGCAAGTGGATTTCTGCAAAAGAAATAAGTGAATTTCTACAAGGAAACGATTTCAAACTTGGCAAATTAGGTAAAGGATTATCATCTGCGAAAGTGAGCAACATTTTGAAAAAGAATTACTTTCGTGATTTAGAAGTGCAAAAACAGAGTAACAATAGTAAACTTTACCGATATAGGTGAAAAACGATGATGGTAGAGCCAACGATAAACTGGACTAACTTTCTAAAAGATTTGGATCAAGGAATGAGTGCTTATAATCTTCAAGCGAAATACACACTTACTCCAAGACAGTATAGGTGGATTATGCGAAAAATAATACGAAAAGATGGTTTTTCAAAGAAAGCAACTGGACTTCCAAGAAAAAAGGCACATAGAGATTTCCACGATACTTACATTAGCATATTAAAAGGTAGAAAAGGGTTCATCATAAGGAAAAACAATGTGTATTTTGGCAATTATGAAACATTGGAAATTGCAAGGAAAGTGAAGAAAGAATTAATAAAAGTGAACTGGGATAAAAACCAGTTAAACAAGATCCGAAAGGAACTTAAAATAAAACCAATGAGGAATTACAATGAACGATGAGATAAGAAAACTTAACGAAGAGATTGAAGAGTTAGAAGATGGATACTGGGAATTTAAAGGAGATTATGAACAAGACAAAGCAAATCTTTTATTGAATACTGACTGGGCAACTGCAATTGGTAAAGCAAAACCTACAGTTGCAGAGAAAGATGCTTACATTGAAATGGAAATTGGGGATAGAAGAGTGCATTATCACAAGTTAAGAAATGAAATTGATATGAAAAAAAGATTGTTCCAAATTATGCTTAAGGAAATTGGTGATAGTGAATGAATCCAATCTTTTATTTCATTCTTTTTTTCATCTTCTTATTATGTCAAGTTGCGATGATCCTTGTTGGGTTGTTTGTAGCAGATTGTACTGGTGCTACTGGCAGTTACTACTGGAGCATAACTCTTGTGATATTTTTGTTACTGAATGAGATATGTTTCCACCATTACGATTTTGAACTTGGTTTCAATGAAGATGAAACTGATGATGAGTACGATTGGATGGAAGATGATGAATAATGAAATTATCGTACAAGGAAATCCAATGTTTAAGGTCGAAGTATACGAATGGTGAAGTGTTGCATTTAAATAAAGCAAGTATAGTGAAAAAATGCCATTATTGTGGCAATTACTATACACCAACTCACCATAGACAAGTATACTGTTGCAAAGACTGTAGTGCCAAAGCACTACAAGACCAAAAAAACGAATGGAAAAGAACCAAATGGATAAAACCAAAAGAAAATGGAACTGGATACATAACAGAAAAACGAAAAGAAAACTTTGATGATGAATTAAGACAAATCAGAGGCGAACTACGAAGATTAGGAATAAAACAAAGGAAAAGGTGAATATAATTGAAGAATGAATATGCTTTGAACTCAAAAACAGTAGTGAATATCATTCCTATTTCAGATTTGCACATAGGCAACCCTACTTTTAATAAAGATTTATTTAAGCAAATGCTTAAAACTATAAAACCTCTTAAAAATCGCCGAATCTATTTGCTTGGTGATATGTTGGAAGTTGCAAGTAAGAATGTTGGGGATAGTGCTTATGGGCAAGAGTGTACTGTTGAAGAGCAGAGAGAATATTTTATCAACAATATCAAACCATTCAAAGATGATATTGTTTGTTATTGTATTGGTAATCACGAATACCGATTAAACAAGGAATTTGGTTTCAATATTGTTAAAGATATGTGTAGAGAATTGGGGATTACTTATTGCAATCAGAATTTAGATACATTTTCTATTAATGATTTTGACTTCAGTATTTTTTGTAGGCACGGTAAAGGTTCATCAAAGACCAAACCATTGGCTATGGGGAAATTGGAGAGAAATACTGAACATATTGTTGCAGATATGTACCTTGAGGGTCATAATCATAAAAATATTTGGTGGTCGGAGTTTAAAAGGTTTCCTACTGGTTATAAACAAATATTTTATGGATATTGTGGGCATTTCTTGGGCTACGATGGTTACCCAGACCAACAATACTTACAGTTAGAGCCACCAAGTTGGCAGTTGATAACAGTAAACCAAAACAGACTTGTGAAATGCCACCAATACTTTGCAGAGGTTTGAAAATTTTGGTAGTTGAGTTTTGATTGTTCGTATGTTTACGAAGGAGTTATAGTATGAGTGAATTTTTGTTATTGTGTAATTTTTTCATTGGTTTAATAATACTTATTGTTGAACTTGCTATCATTAGCGATTTGCAAGATGTTCGTGCAGATTTGTATTATTATAGTGAGCAAAAAGATAGTGATAACGATGGATTACATTAGCCTTTTTAGTGGCATAGGTGGATTTGAATTAGGAATACAGAAAAGCAAAAATGCAGAAAACTTGAACTGCATATACCATTCGGAGATTGATGAAATTGCAAACTCAATTTACAGTAGACACTTCCCAAACCATACAAACTTGGGAGATGTCAGAGAAATCAGAACAGATGAATTACCAAATTTTGACTTGTTGGTTGGAGGATTCCCTTGTCAATCATTCAGTAATAGTGGAAAAAAACAAGGATTTAATGATACAAGGGGAACATTATTCTTTGAAATTGCACGAATTCTCAAAGACTGCCAACCCAAATATTTTTTATTGGAAAATGTTAGGGGTCTATTATCTAACAACGATGGACATACTTTCAAGAGAATTCTTCAAATTCTTGCCAAGATGGGGTATGATGTTGAATGGCAATTGCTTAATAGCAAAGACTTTGGAACTTCCCATTATAGAGAAAGAGTATTCCTTAAAGGATATTTTAGAGAACGATGTGGAAGAGAAATATTACATAACCCCTTATTTAGCCGATGCTCTAATAGTCGATTAGTTAATCCTAATCGTACTGAAAGACCTAATGAATACTTGAAGATTCGTGAAACCACTAAAAAAGGTTATAAGGAAGCCTATGTTTATGATGGTGTTTTGTTGAATCGTGCAAGGAGAAAAGTTGCTAAAGGGATTGTTAGAGAAGCCTATTGTGGTGCTTTGCAGACTGGTAAGATTTGGGGTGTGGTAATGCCTGATCTTCGTGTCAGATACTTGACACCTTTGGAATGTGAGCGATTGCAAGGATTCGATGACAATTGGACTAAATTTGGCAAAGATGGTGAAGAGATTAGTGATAGTCAGAGATACAAGTGTATTGGTAATGCAGTTACTGTTCCAGTTATCAAGCATATCTTTGACCATTGGGAGTTGAAAGAGTGAATGTGGAAAAGTTGATTAATGAGTTGAAGTGCTTTAATCCAAAGGCAAAAGTTGGTGTTAAGACCATTGATGATTTATATGTGGATGATGTGAGCATTTCCTATATCTGCAAGGATAATGATGGTAATGATTTAAATGAAAAGGAAACAGAGCAAGTGTGGATTGAAGCGATTGATTTCTGTTGCAATTGTCAGTTCTTTGATAATAACAATTGCTTGGCTTATGATTGTGATGTTTCTGAAGTGGATGAATGTTTTCAATTTGTTGAAAGGTGATATTGTTTGATTGAAAAGTTAAGAGAGTTCTTTGATGGGGATCTTGATGTTGAAGATATTCGTAAGGTGAGTGATGTTTCTGATGTGTATGAGATTGATACGAAAGGTTATTATTATATACACAATGGTTATCAGATTCCTACTGGACTCTTCAGACATATGCACGAATTTGGATTGGGTGATTTTCAAATCCTTAATCCCCAAAGTGGTAAATTGGTTGGGCTTTGGGAGATGGAGTATTTGGTTACTATTCGTTTCAAGATTGAGAATATGGAATTGTTTAATGATATGATGGGAGAGTGATTAAAGACAACATTAAAGGTTTATTATTAGGAATTTTCATCGTGATTGTGCTGTTAAGCTTTTGTATGGCATTGGATAGTGCAGATGAGATTAGTAATATCAATGAATCTTCCTTGCCACATAACATACCAAAAGGCACTATTGTTATGAATAATAGTAGCATTGTTACAGTAAATGAAAGTGCAAGTGTTATCGTGGTGAAACATAATGATGTGATACATACCATCAAGCCTAAATATCATACTATCACTATAACTGGTAAGCCAAGTTGTAGCCGATGTGCAAGGAATCATATCCCTTATCGATGGTTTACAAGGTCTTATGTGAATTATTGCCCTAATTGTCATCGTTATGGTACTTTGGGTAACAAGCATAAGTATGGTAGCAGATATGAGCAAGAAATCAGTTGTTTTCATTGTGATTCGGATTTCTGTGTTTACGATGGACACGAAAAGTATAGTTGGTCTAATAAGTATTTAAGGAGAGCATAAATGATGAGTGTACCATTTATTGAATTTGTAATTGTGTTGGTTCTTTCTTTGGTCTTGGCATATTGGAGTTATAAATATCCGAACATTATGGTGATTGATGATGAGTGAGAAACGATTTGTTAATTCAAGCAAACGATTTAAACCTATTAAGAATTATGGGAAAGCAGTAAATGAAGTTTTTATAAAAGATAGGGTTAATGATTGGTATATTAGTACAGAAGATGATGTAGTGGATTTGTTGAATGAGCAACAATCCACCATCGAAGAGTTGGAAGAAGAGATAAAATTATTAAAACCGACCAATATTGAACAGTATGAACAGATACAGAAGTTGCAAGAAGAGAATGAGCAGTTGAAAGAAAGAAGAGATTACTGGTCTAAAAAGACAAAAGAATTTATTTATTATTTCAATTGTCTTGAAAAAGCAATAGAAAAAACCTTTGATAGTGATAATCAATGCTTTGAAGAGATTTGGAAACATTATGATGGAATGGAAAAAAAGTGGGAATATAATGACTCATTTGTAGGAAACTGGACTGACAAGCCAGTATTATTGGAACGAAAAATGGTGAATATAAATGAAAACAGAGATAAGCAGAGATTACTGGCGAAACAAGGCAAAGGAATTAGCAGAAGAGAATGAGCAATTGCGAAAGGAATTAGGTGATTGTGAAAAATTTCGTTACACAGTATTCAAAAGATTGAATAAAGAGTATACAAAGGAGTGTTCAATAAAATGAATGAGAAACGATTTGAAGTCTTATTTTATGGTGATGTGATTAATTGTGTTCGTGATGAAACTGGCAAGGAATACAATCTCCAAGAACTCATAAACATACTGATGGAGCAACAAGACACGATTAACAAGCAACAAGCCGAAATTGAACGATTGCAAAAGATAATTGACCTTACACAATATCAGTTAAAGGTACAAGACAGAATATTAAAAGAAGTGGGAGAGTAGAACATTGAATGATACAATAGGATTAACCATAATCGGTTTAATGCTAATCGGATTATTATATTATATTCAGAGATGGTTAGAATGACTGAAGATAAAGACAAAAAGATTTGCAGATTGGAAAGGGAAAATCGTAGATTGAAACTGATTAACCGATTGCAAAAAGACATCATTGAAAACTACCAAGAAATAGCCGAATTAAACAACAAGGTGGTGTTTGAATGAAAAAGATACTATGTTATAGTGGTGGAAAAGATTCTACTGCAATGCTAATCCACCTATTAAAAAACAATGCACAAATCGATGATATAATTTATGTCGATGTCGGCGATTGGATGTGGGTCAATGCAAAAGACCATATAAGACAAGTTGAAGAAACATTAGGAGTCAAGATAACAATCCTAAATGCTACTGATGAAATTTCAAAAGGATTTCAAAGATGGGGATTCCCAAGTATACTTAATCGTTGGTGTACTGGAATCAAGAGAGTAATGATGAGAGATTACATCAAAGACAAATATGGAGAGAGAGAGAGCATTGTGCAATACATAGGATATTGTAGTGATGAAGAGAAGCGAACTGGTAAACCATTATATTCTGCATATGATGTTGAATATCCACTTGTTGAAGCGAATATCACTAACGAAGATGCCTTGAAACTTTGCAAGGATTATGGCTTTGACTTCGGTGGCAATTATGAACATCATTCACATTACAATTGTTGGATGTGTCCTTTGCAAAAGGTAGATGAACTTTATTACATTTGGAAGAATGAGCCACAATTATGGGAACAGTTAAGGCAGATGCAATTGCAGACTGATGGGGAATACCAGTACAAAAGAACTATTTTTCATTTTGAGCAGAAATTTTGGGAAAGAAACCGAAAGGAGTTAGAAATGAGAAGATTACAAGCAAGGAAGAAATACAATAGGAAAAGGGGTAGACCGAAAAAGGTGAAATGAGAATGAAACGATTGAATGAAAAAGATGGGAAACTATGGAAACAGTACAGATTGCATTGCAACCATTGTGGATCAGACC
>Ga0326513_10000916_pt1 | contig 24514 bp, 65 predicted proteins | sample 2_2465_0518_D_FD_203654 | JGI IMG/M metagenome (GOLD analysis project Ga0326513, IMG submission 203654) | Bovine rumen microbial communities from UC Davis, California, United States - 2_2465_0518 | ecosystem: Host-associated > Mammals > Digestive system > Stomach > Rumen | place: USA... | reverse complement strand
TCGTGACCCTACGGAGGCTGTTCGACGACGCCGTGGCCTACGGAGAGGTCGAGAAGAGCCCCGTGGAGGGTGTGAAGAACCCTAAACTGAGGAAAATACAGCATAACTACCTCCCTGCTGACGAAAGGGAGCGTCTGAAGGCCCTGATCGCGTCGTCGAACTCCCAAATCTGCGTCGCAGCGGCCATCGCGCTCTACGCGGGGCTCCGCGAGGGCGAAATCTGCGCCTTGAGGCTCTCCGACATTGACTTGGAGGCCAAAATCGGGTGGGTGAGGCAGGCCATAGGCCGTTCGGACGACGGAAACTACGTCAAGTCGGCGAAGAACGGCCGCATGAGGGACTTCCCCATCCCAGAGCCGCTCGCGGTCGTCCTCGCACGCTGGATCGACACGAAATCCGTCCGCGGAGGTGACTATCTGCTCTCCGCGTCGCCGAAATTCCCCGACCCGGTCGTCATAGGGCGCAAATGGTCGCAACTCTGCGACGTGATGGGCTTCGTGGGCATCCTCGGTAAGGCCCCCGACTTCCATGCGCTCCGCCACACCTATGCGACGGTCGCCATAGCGTCGGGAGTGGACGTCAAGACCGTTTCCAGCGTGTTGGGGCACTCGTCTGCGGCCATGACGCTCGACATCTACGCCGTAGCCGACCCGGTTGCCAAGAGGATGTCCGCAGACGTCCTCGCGAGGGCCATCTAGGTGCACAAGTCCATAGCTTCACGACATACCAACACGTCTACCATGCAATTATCGCATAAAGTTGCTACAATCATACGTGCGGCCCGCCTACCTGCTTGCGGTGTGTGGATTGTGGTTGTGCCGACCATCCTGAAACCTTGCGGGCCGTTCAACTCGTGCGATGGGAGCTTGCGTGAAGGCACGTGAAGTGTTCGAACAGGCCAGAGACGCCGCGATTGTCATCAAGGAGCATGAATACAGGCTCCAGATTATGCGCGACCGCATCGGCGTGCAGGGACGTGCCCTGGAGTCGTCCTTCTCGCAGAACCTCGACCCCATGAGGAAGGTCGACGACCTCTTGGAGTGGGAGCTCGACGAGGAGGCCGCGATGGTGTCGTCGCACGCGGCTGTCGAGGACGCGAAGGACCTCATCAGGGGGCTGTACGCCCTCGGCGGGTCCGACAACGTCAGGACGCTGCAGTACGTCTACCTAGACGCGATGGACGTGGCGGACGCCGCTAGGAAGCTGGGCCAGACGCCCGAGGTCGTAAGGCTCATGTGCGTCGAGATGTTCTCGTGGATAGACTCCACGGGAATCGCGAAGGTCAAGGAGGCAGGGCGTGAGCAAGCTCAACGACTACTTGAGGAGTAGGAACATCTCCCGCAGGAGCCTGTCCAAGCGTACGGGTTTGGACCTACGTACCATATCCCGCATCTGCGAGGGCCGCTCCAAGGGGAGCATGGACTCGTGGCGTCTCATAGCCAACAGGCTTGGGTGCAGATTGGAGGACATAGTATGAGCATGGTCGTTAGGGCAACGTCTGGTTGCGAACGCTTCAGGATCAACGAGGGCGACCTCTTCTACGTGTCGTCCACCCGCATCGCGCCGGGCGGATACGAGATGTACGAGCTGCGCCGTGTCTCCGATGGGGTACACATCTGCGTGTCGCAGAGCGTGTACATGAGCGACCTCTTCGAGTCGGTGCCAAACTCCGTCGTCGAGGAGGCGCTGAACACATGGGCTGCGAACCGCGTCGGGAAACAGTGCCAATTCGTGTCCCGACCCGGTAGTAACATAGTCATTGGTTGAGCCTCCTCGCTCACCCTTCTCTCGTAAGGCCCCTGAGCCCCGCCCAAGGCTCGGGGGCCCTTCCGTCAGTAGACCTTGGCTATCGTCCAGCCCATGGCACGCTCGATGGGCATCATCCCCATGCCGTCCCTCGTCTGGATGAGCCAGTCGAAGCCGTCGCCGTAGACGTTGACCCTCTTCGGCTTCTCATACACGCCGTACCACACGTTTGCGAGGAAAACAAGCTTCAAACCGTCGGTCATGTTGCCCATTTCAGTCCCATCTCTCAACGAAAGCCGTACCGAAGTCCACGATCGCCTGCAAAATGAGGTCCAGCGTCTCCTCCTCGTCCTCGTCCCAGTCGAAGTTGCTCAGAAGGGCGTTCATGCACCTCGCCGACGACGAAATGGCCTCGATTATGAGGTCGTGGCCCCAATCGTCGTCAAAAGGTGCCTTCTCTGGGGCCGGTCTCGGCCTGAACTCGAGCTCGAGGCCCTCCGAGGGCCCGTCTTTGCCCTCATGCATCGTTTTCGACCCCTCTGAGGGCGAGAATTGCAGCAAATCGGACATTAGATGACCTCCCCTCGCGCCTTTCGGCGCTCCCACTCGTCCTGACCCTCCTTAAGGGTGATTCTTGCCCCGCAGGTCATGCAGAAGTGCCAATACGGGGCCATTATGAGGTGCTCGTTGCTCTGCTGGCCGCAGTTGGAGCACCGCATGAACCAGTAGCCGCCGTAGTCGCTCTTGACGTCCCTCCTGAACTCGCAAGTGAGCGAGGTGTCGCTGAATCTAGCCATTCTTGACCTCCAACTTCCTCAGTTCGTCCCGTGTGTAGGCCAACGTCTCCGCCTTGTACAGCTGCACGTCCAAGAACAGGTCGTAGCCGCTCTCGAACTGCTCCGCTCCCCTACCGGGCCGTCCGTCCTCGTCAAGCCACTTGTGGGCCTCCTCCCACGGGTCGAAGTACCTCATGACCTCCTCCATGGCCTCCCTCCACGCTCGGACGCTGCCGCAGCGGTCGTCCTTGATGGCGAGGACGTGCGTCATGTCGCCGCCGCACTCCGTAGTTCCCTCCAACTCGTAGTAGAGGGTGCCAAGCTCCTTCACGCAGCCCCTGACGGTCAGTCCGTTGCTCTCGAGCGCTTCCAGCACGCCTTCGGGCATGGATTCGTACATGTCGAGCGTCTTTTCCACGTCTACCTCCAAGTGGGCTGGTACTTGTCGTCCAGCAGGCCGAGTTCGGCCATGAGGAACGTCATGGCGATGCGCTCATCCTCGTCGCTGCCCTGAATGCCGTTCCAAAGCCAGTCGAGCCTGTCCTTGTCGATCACCAAGAGCTGTTGCTTGTCGTTGTCGATTTCGAGCTGGTACTTCATGTCCCTTACCTCACTTCGCTGACGTAGTTAGCCATGTGCTCGTACATCTCGTCGTTCACACGCTCCAACACGTTGTTCACGACCTTGCAGACCTCGTCGGGGGTCATGTGTAGCTCGTCGAAGCGGCCGGAGATGAGGTGCGTGTCGAACTTGGCGGTGATGACGGGCCACATGGTCAAGGTGCCGTCGTGGTTGCGCTCGATGGTCACGGAAGGGCTCTCGCGGACCTCGATGAGGTCCAAGTCGTGGTCAATGTTGAAGTAAGCCATGCTCTAGTTCCTTTCAACGAGGTAGCTGAAGCTCATGATGTGGTCGACGAAGTAGCTGAGGGGCACCAGCGCCTTCGGGTTGCTCATGCCGTACCTCCCGAGGCTCACGTACTGAAACCCGCTCTCGTCGACGTACACCTTCCTCGTCACGCGCCGTCCGTTGTTGTCGGCACCGTACAACTCCTCGTTGCTCGGCTCAACTTTCTTCCTAACCGTTGCGATGTGTCCCATGTGTCCTCCTAGTAACCCATGGCGTACTTCAGCGTATGGTCGCCGACCACGCTGTATCCGAGCTCACCCTCGGCCCTCAAGAGCAGCTCGTCGTAGCGCTTCTCCGCCACGTTCTCCAAGTACCAGTCGGGGTCGTCCCCCATGTCCGTCTCGACCGTCTGCCGTGCGTCGTTGCCGTAAATCTCCTCGTTTAATTCCACCACGTAGGCCGTCGTCTTGCGGATGTACACCAGCATGTCGTCCCTCCTATCGTGCTGCGAGCTCCTCAAGCTCGTACTCGTTGTCGATGGGCTTCCCGTACTCGTCGAGAAAGATCTTGCCGTAGTTCGCAAGCTGGCAGCGGGCCACGTCTTGGTCGTACTTGCACCACGTCCCGCTGATGTAGCTGGTGGTGTTCGTGAACTCGTTGCCGAAGTACAGCTTGTTCACGGCGAACCCGAAGGCTGCTACCTCACGGTCGCTGCTCAGCACGTCGCCACGGTATTGTGCGAACGCACAAACGAGGTCCTTGCACTCGTGGATGAGGCGCTCGCCGTACTCCATCGCCTCGTAGTAGCCGTATACGAACTTGTCGGCCACCTCCGTGTCGTAGATGAACTCGTACTGGTTGCCGAACTCTTCCAGAAGCTCGTCGAGATTGACCTTCATGTCGTACCTCCTAGTAAAGGACGTTGAGGTTGCGGTGGGGAACGTTGAGCTTTCTCGTGATTTCCACGCCGTCCTCGAACACCTGAGCGAGCGTGCCATAGCAGTTCTCGTGGAGCACCTCACGACCCTGCTCGTATTGCCACTTGAACGCGTACCCTTCCTTGCGGAGCACGTCGATGACCTCGTCGAGCGTCTCGTAATAGCGAGACTTGGTGCCGTACCAAGGATGGGCGGTGTAAAGCTCGTACTTCATGTCGTCTCCTATATCTCGAAGCGCCTGCCGAACCGCTCCTCGTGGGCCTTGCAATAGGCGTCGAAGAACTCCTGCTTGCCACAAGGTGCAAGCTCGTCGCTCAGCTTCTCCCGTATGTCGTCGTCCATCACCATCACCGCCGCCGCGTAGTCGACCACGTCGCCGTCGGGACCGATGACGATGTCGGACGACCTGTGCGGTGCCGTCTTGTCATGCATGCCGACGACCAACCAAAAGACGTCGTTCGTGTAGTCGGGATTCATGACGTATCCCTGCTTGTCGTCCCACATGGAGACGCAGCGGGCGATGCCCTCCACGTCGTAGTCACCGGCGTACTCGCCGAGAGCTGGTAGAATCTGCTGATTTATGAACTCGTCGAACGTCGTCATGTCTACTCCTCGATGCCGATTTCGTCGAATATTCGACGGAGCTGGTCTAACGTGATCGCCGTGTCGGAGCTGCCGTCACGGCCCCCGAAGGTCATGATCACGCACTCCTCCTCGCCCACAAGCGCAACGCTCGTCTTGACGTTCCCGTAGTTGCCCAGCATGTCGGGCTCGCCCTCGGTGAACCACACCGTCAGTTTCTTCCTCATTCCCACCACTTGTCCCAGATGATCGCGGCCAGGTTGTTGTCCTCGCGGTAGTGGTCCTCGCCGTCGAAGCGCTCGAGGACTCCCGCGAACGGCACCTCCTCGCCTATCCTTACGTCAGCCAAGTCGTCCAAGTAGAGAAGCGCTTCCGTGTCGAGCATGTCGGGATGCTTCTCTACTTCGGCTATGAATTCTCGCCACGTCATCGTTACACCTCGTAGATGTGCCACTCGGGACCCTGCGGGTCGCTTACGTATGTCGTCGCGTGCCACTTGTCGATGGCGACTTCGCTCATGAAGTCCCTCTCGGGATGCGAGTAGGCGCACACCCTCATCCTTTCATGCGCTTCTTCGTAGCTGTCGAACGATTCGGCCCAGCTGTCGTCTTCGCCGACGATACCGTGCGGTGCGTAAACAAGTACGTACATTTAGTTCTCCTTGCTAGAGTTCGATAGTCAATGGAAGATCGCCGTCAGCGTCAGTGGAAAAGGAAAGCCACTCCCACGTGTCGGCGGATTCGTTCATGACCCAGCCCCTGTTTGGGTAGAGTGCCCACTCAAACCCGTCGGTTTTTCGGCGCGACTCGACCTCGTGAGCTATCGCATCGTCGTATTCGTCGAACGTTTCGTAGATACCGACTAGGTTGGCTTTAATCTCGTTCTTGTCGTGTTTGCGGTAGAAGCTGACAAGCACGTACATCTAACCCTCCATCCTTACGATTGCCCACTTGGAATCGGTCATCTCGAGCCACGCCTCGCTATCCCAGATGACGCCTATGTAGTAGCCGTCCTTGTCGCGGACGTCACCGCGTTCGTCCGGTGGAAGCGGCTCGTAGTCGTTGGATACGGCATTCTCGTTGAAGAGCTCCACCATCTCCTTGTAGGCGAGCTCGTAGCTGTCGAACAGGGTCACGCTGCAATTGCTGCTCAGCAGTTCGTCTGGCGAATAGACAAGTGCATACATGGCTACTCCTCCACCTTCACGATTGCCCACTCGGGAGTGTCAGGCTCGTCCATGCTGAGCACCGCCCGTTCCTCTTCATAGATGTAATACTGTCCGTTGCCCTCGTCGTCGGGGGCCTCAGTCGTGTCGTAGAAAGCCTGGAACTCGTTGACGAAGTCCGCCCACATGGCCTGCTTCGCCGCCCACAGGGTGAGGTAGTCGCGGCAGGTGACGTGGTTGAGCGTGCCGTCCTCGGACTTAATGAGAATGTACATGTGTTCCTCCTAGTAGATGCGCCAGTCGTCTTCACAAGCTATGCGAAGCGCTATCTCGTCGATGTCCACGTCCACGTCGTCCGAGCAGTGGTCGCAGCTGCCCAAGCAGCAGACGTTGCGGACGCCACGGGCCTCCCACTCCGACTCGCTGTCCCAGTAGGGGTCCTTGTACACCACTTGGTTCGTGAGGTCGTTCACGAACTCCTTACCCTCCCAGATTTGCCTACGGATGAAGATGGACCTGAAGAACTGAGACACGTTCATGCCTACTCTCCTTGCTCCATGATTTTCTCGTGGATGAACTCGGCGACGTCACGTGCTATGTCGTCGGCATCGAACCAGTCGTAACGGTCCTTGTCGGCGTAAATCTCCTGCATCTCCTTGAGTGCGGGGATGAGCCATTCGTTTGCGAGTGTGTCGCTTATCTCGATGACCATGCGTTGCTCCTTACTCGTCGGTGCCGTCGGGGTTCTTGCAGAGCCCCATGAGGTAGGCCACGGACACGTGGCAGATGCTCTCTATCTCGTGCCAGATGTACTCACGGTCAGTCCCCTTCGGGTAATGGCTGAAGTACGGGCCGAAATAACGCTCGAGCGTCTTGCCATCGTCGTCAACGGGCACGTCTGCCAGCCTGTCCCATGCAGCACGGGCTTGCTTCAGCAGCGGCTGTCCGATGTCGATGTCAGTCTCGTCGAGGGTGACGGGCTTCCAAACTATCTCCGTCTCTTGGCACATCACCTTGCCGTCCTTTATCTCGAGCATGCACTGCCAGCCTTCGTCGTCAAAGCACTGGTAGTAGGCGTCGAGGTAGAGGCCGGGGACCTTGTCGAGCGGGCGGTCGAACAGGTCGACCAGCTCGTCGAGGAAGTTGTCGCTGCCATAGCCCTCCGTGTCAGCGCAGACCTCGTACTCGTCGTTGTCGTTGACCTTCAGCGTCGAGGGGTCGACGCCCTTGCGGAACTCGGTGTCCTTGGGGAACGTACAGGTGTACTGGGCATAGCTGCAAATGCTCATGTCGTCTCCTAACGGTTGATTTGCAGTACGGGGAAGTTCGCGGTGAAGTCGTAAGAGTCAGTGAGGAACACGGGGTCGTCCGTGTCGTCATAGATGAGCACATCATCGTCGAGGATACTGTCCCATCCGTAGAAGCGGCACCAAGGCTTGACCTCGGGCACGTCGAACGCACTCTTGGGAAGCTCGTCGGCACGGACGCCGTTGGTGTCGAACGCCATGACCCAACCGCCCATGCACTCCCTCTCGAAGGACACCATGCGGATGCCCTTCGCCTTGTACTCGTTGACCATGTCAATGAACTCTTCTTCGGTTCTCATGCCGTCTATCCTAACGCTCTTCGATTTCGTAGCCGTACTCACGTTGGACTCGCTCGTCCATGTAGCGTTCGTAGTCGTCAGAGTCGACGTACAGCTCGAACGGGCCGTCCCAATCAGACACGAGGCCGAGTTGCGAGCTTGCCCAGAACAGCTCGTCGCCGTAGTTCAGGCAACCCTTCTCATGGAGGTCGTCCGCATAGGGCGGAAGCTCGCTCAGCTTGTACTGCTCAAGCGCAAGGAAGCAGTCGAACTCGACCTCGCCAACCTCCATGGCGTAATCGTTGACCCACTGCTGACGTACGAGAGTCGCGCCGACGAAGCACCCGTCATGCTTAACCGGATGGTCGACCCGCAACTCAGTCGCCCACGTCTTTGCGAAGTCTGCGAAGTGGCAGGCAATCTCGGCTGCGACCTCGTCGCAATCATCGTCGTCAAGGTCGAACGAGACGAGGCTCCTTATGTACTCGTTGTCGAACGCGATGAAGTGGCACTCGTTGAGGTCCTCACGGACGTCGAGCAGGTGGCCCCTCTTGTAGAAGCTCATTGCCATCACTCGTTACTCCTCGTCTATGTCGATGCAGACACACAGCGTCTCTTCGGATGCGAAAATTTCTATGACAGGTTGTTCAAACAGGTTGTCGGGGCAGTTGGCAGCTGGTCCCTCGTAGATGTCTCTGTAGTAGCAGTCCTCTGTGACCGTGTGGTACACATTTACGAAGTCCTCAAGCGGATTCGCAACAAAGCTGAGCAACTCACGAAGCTTCATAGTCGTTACTCCCTTACCTTTGCCGTCCACGTCTGCGTCTTCCAATGTTCCTCGTCATAGTCGGCGGCGTCGCTTATCGCGGCATCGACCATGTTGAAGAAGACCTTGCTGAACTCGAACGAATCCATCCTCAGTGGGACGGAGTTCATATAGCTGCGGTCGTAGTTCGTGACCAGCAACAGGATGTTGCAATGACCGTAGTCGATTACAAATAAGTCGATCCATTCGACGTCACCGCCAGACCATGTAACCTCTAGCGGGAACTCGTACACCGTTCCAGTGAGCATGCCTACTCCTTCGTTATCGTCTCGAGGTGACCCCACTCATAGGGGTTCGTCACCTTGCAATACGTCGTCGTCTCGACGTTCTCGGGGAGGAACTCCTCGTTGAACACCTCGTCGGCGAGCTCGCGGCAGAAGCTCTCGTCATCGAGAAGCTTCTCGGCGTACTCCTTTGCTTCCTCTGGGCTGTCCACGCCGTCGATAATGCGTGAACGATAAAAACAAATCTCAAAGTCGACCACGTAAGCTGCCATACTAGTTCCTCTCGTTGATGCACTTCTCGACGTACTCGTCGCTGAGTGTCGGCTCGTCAATGCCTTCGTAAGTGGGGATTAGTTCAATCTCTGCGTAGTTCAGCGCTTCACCCCATTGGAACGGGTCGTCTAGGTACGGGATTAGGTCGTTCTCGCGGAACGTGTCGCTGTCGAGCAGTTGTTCGGCAGTCTCTAGCGCCTTGTCGTCAGTGTCCGCATTGATGAAGAAGCTCGCACAGAGTTCAATCGTGTATCTGATGCACTTGATAGCCATGTCGTTACTCCTGTCCCATGCTCTCGTATGCAAGCCTTGTCACTCTGTCAGCCGTCTCCTGCACGCGGCATCGCTCGCACTCGTCGCCGTCCGTACATAGGCACTCGCCACAGACGGTGTCGACCGCCGTAAGGAAATCGTTCAGCTGCTCACGAATCTTGAGCGTCCTCATGTAGTCAGGCTCAACTGTGGTCATGAACCATTGCGCCATGTCGTTACTCCTTCATCATCCAGTAGCCGAGCGACCAGTAGTATCCGTAGGGTGTGTCCTCGTTCACCTTGCGAATGTCCAGCTCCTTACAGCCCTTCGCGTTCTCAATCTCGATGATTTCGTCCGCCTCGTGGGCAATCATTCTTGCCATGTACTGCTTGGACAGCCCTTCCTCGTTGTCAAGCCTGTCATACAGCTCGATTAAGCCGAGGTCTTGCAGCTCGCTCACATTGATGTAGAGCCACGTGTAGTCGGTTACCTCGACGCTCGTCTCGTCCTGCGCTTTATAGTCCTCCGACGTCCAGTCATCGGGAGCCCAGTCACTCTCGCACATGCTGGTGATGTAGTGGAAGACCTTAGTCCCGCAGTCATCCTCGATTGAGTAATAGATTCGTTCGTAGTCCATCTCGTCTCCTCTCGTAGCCCAACCGACACGACCCGCTCTCCCAAGCGGGCCGAAGCAGCGGGCTACTCTTCGGTTATGCATGCCGCTATCTCGTCGGCAGCGGCTTCGAACGCCGTGCCCACCGCACCAGCGGCCCATATGACCGCAAGGCACTCGAGGTTGTTCATACCGTCCATCACCTCGTACTGGTTGGGCCCGTTGTCGTTCGCCCTATACTCTTCCGCCATCTGCTTTATGAGTCGCTTGCCAAGCTCCAACAGCTCGTGCTCCATGTCACACCTCCGAAAACAAGTCGTTAAGTGCTTCCTGCGGCGTTTCGCCGTGGCCCTCGTCTAACAGGCTTCCGTCTTCCTCGCAAGCTTCGGCGTTCCACTGACCGTCTAAGCAACCGAGCACCACGTAGCACTGCATGCCGTCACACTCGGCCTGCGCTATGTAGCTCGGCGTGCCCTCGTCCTTGATATAGCCGCCCCAACCAGCGCCGTGCTCCCATTCCATGTTAGGAGTCATGGGCGTCATGTCCTTGACTAGCATTGCCACCCCTCAATCGTCTCGTTGTAGAAGTCGCACTCGTTGACCAGCTCGCCGTTCTCGTCCCATATGGCGACCTCTATCTCGTAGTGGTCGCTGACTTCCATGCCCTCGTACTCGGCGTGCCATTCACGCACTGCCTTGCGTACCTCGTCCATGTCGGGCATCCAACCAGACCAGTAGTCGTTCGCAAGTTCGTAGTTGTCGAACGTGTGGCCGTCGTAGTGTTCGATGTAGTCGTTGCTTTGTTCGGACCAGATGTTTGCGCTCACCTTGTACTCAGCGCCCTCGTAGTCTGGCTCCAATGACTCGTAGTACTCACGGGAGCCGCTGACGTAGGGCGCTATCTCGCTCCACTCTTTGTCGGTCATGCTCAGTCCTCTCCGGGGAAGCCGTTGTTGATGTAGTAGCAGTTGTCGTCGGGACCGCCCGGCTTGGGCACCGAGCCGTCAATGTTCGTGCACCAGGGCTCGACGCCACGGACGTTAGCGAGCGTGCCGCCACCCTCGTAGCGATAGACGTAGGCAGGAGTGTCGAGGAACTCGGTGGGAATCTTCTTGATTTCGTTGGCAAGCACTCGCCACGTCATGGGCTGCGTCAGCTCGTTCAGGTTGGCGGGCCAGCCAGCGTAAAGCGCTATCTGCTGATACAGCTCGAAGCGACGCTGTCCGAACTTGCTGTCGTGCAAGTTGAGCGCTACGTCGCAGTCGGTGAGCAGGCATTGGAGCTTGCCGCTCTTCTTCAGGTACACGGCGAACTTGGCGAGGTCATCGTCCTGCTCGTCGCTCAGGTCCTCGAACAGTGCGTAGTAGTCGCCGTCCTCGTAGAACTCGGTGCATGCGTTGGTGTCTTGCAGCGACTGCAGGCACTTCTTCGGCACGTAGGCCCCAGTCTCACGCTGGGAGAAGATTTCGCGGACGGTCGTTACCTTCTTGCGATACTCCATTGCTTCCTCCTATGCGTAGAAGCTGATACCGTCTGTCGTCTCGTGGTACGTGTAGCCCTTGCGCTTCAGCAGCAGCGTCAAGAGCTCGTCGAGAGCGTCGTTCGTGTAGTCGAACACCGCCCCCATGTCGGGGTTGTTCTTCGCCGACAACGCTCCAATGAGTGCGTTGTCAAGCTCGTCCCATGCGCTGGGTTCGTATACCATCAGGACGCCGACGGCGTTGAGCATCAGGCATATGTCGTCGGGACTCACGTGGTCGCCGCCCTCGTCCGCTATGTCGTAGGCGATGCGGTCGACTTCCTCGGCCAGCTTGCGGAACATGTACTTGTTGTAGCTCATTGGGCCACCTCCATTTTCGTACTGGTGCGGGACTAAAACCCGCGCTTCATCATCACGTGGACGTTCCAAGCGAACTGAGCCGCCACGAACAGGTCGTAGTAGGTCGGCGCTTTGAGTGCGAGCTTCGTGTTGCACGCCACTTTGTCGTAGATGTACAGGCACTTGTCGATGCCGTTGCTCTTCACGGTGACGCCCCAGCGGCTAGGCTCGTCGAGCTCGTTGACGAACTGCCAGCCGTAGGCTTCCGTCTCGTCCTTCCAACGCTTCGTGTCGCTCATCTAGACCTCCATGACGGGAAGCTTCGTAAGCTCGGCCTTAGTCATGCGAGGGAATCCGTAGAGCATCGCGAACTCCCTCATGTGCTTGGCCGTCGTGACGCTCTGCGGCTGTCCCTCTGCACGGAACAGTTCGGATCCGCGCTTGAACGCCACCGTCGTCTCGTAGCTCACGAGGTCGGCGTCATCGCCGTCCTCCTTGACCAGCGCCTTGCCGTTGCAGTTCATGAGGATGAATGCCTTCATGGTTCCTCCTAGCCCGTAATCTTCTCGTCGTCGTTGTCCCACTGGAAGGCGTGCTCGCCGTCCTTGTGGTAGAACACGTAGACGTGGTGCCCTCCGTCGAGCTTGAACTCCACGCGGTCGAGGTTGTCGACCACGTAGCGCTCACGGTTGCCAAGCGTCTTGTCGTAGTCGATGCCGAACTCTTCGAGCAGCTCCTTGAGGTCGTCCTCGCGCTGCTTGTCGTTGACGAGGTCCTGCACCTCGTCCTCAAGCTCGCCGATGACGTACTGGATGAGCTCCTCCTCGAGCTCATCGGTGAGCAGGTCGCTTGGGTTGCATACCGCTTCGAGCAGCTCCCAAGTAATCCAGTCGTACACCTCGAGGTTGTATGCTTCACGAATGATTGACTCCACGTCACGACCGCCGTCGTAGATGATGCACTCGCAGCGGTCTTTGATTTCGTCCAGTGCGCTTGCCATGTCGTTACCTCCTAGCGGTGAAGCTCGTACTCGGTCTTGCAACCCTTGTCGCCGTACACGGCTGCAAGGTACTTGCCGTACAGGTAGTGGCTCTGGTTGAAGCGGAGCCGCGTGCCCTTGTACTTCACGACGTACTTGTCGTAAAGCTCTTCGAGCACCTCGTCGAGGTACTCGTCGACGCTGATCTCGCGCTCAAAGGTGAGCTGGTCGTCACGATAGATGCGCTTCGTCACGCTCGTCACGTGACTGCGGATGTTGTCGATGACCAATGCCATGTCGTTACCTCCTAAGCCGCTAGCCACTCGTCCAAGGTCATGTCCGTGTCGTTCAGCCCGTGGCAAGTCTCGGCAAGGCCGCTCTTGGCTGCGTCGCTGCCGATGAAGCCAGAGCAGCAGTCGACGATGTTGTCGTCCTTATCATGGACGACGAACCCGTAGCAGTTGCCGCTGGCCCACTCGCTGTACTCGTCGACCTCGGCGATGAGCTCGTCGACCACACTCTGGCGCACCTTCTTGGTGACGCGCTTCACTTGGTACAGCTCGCGGATCCGTTCCTTCGTCACGAATATCACACCGACGAACCCGCTGTCCCACGGGTCGTAGAACGGGTTGCTCCAACCTGCGCTGTAGAACGTCCCAGAGTGAACGAGTGCGAACACGGGGACGCACACGCCGACCTTGTCGTTGAACTTCGCGACGAACTGGCCGGGCCTATCCTCGCAACGGATGCCGAAGCTCTCGCCAAGGTCGTCGAACCCGTCAAAGGGGTTGTCGTCAGGCGAGTCGGTGTGGTGCATCCAAGTGAGGAACGTCCCCATCTTGCCCTCCCAGCTCCTCGGTGACTCGCAGTCGTAGTCTAGGTGGATGGTGACGAAGTTGCCATCGTCGTTGACGTACTCCTCGCCGTCGCAGATGTAGATGCAGTCCATGCTGACCTCCTAGTTCTCGTAAGCTTCCATGACTTCGTCGATGTCGTTCCAACCGAACGGCTCGACCACCAGCTCTCGCTTCTCGTTGAGTTCGTCAACTTCGATGGGACCCATCGGGTAGGTGAACACCAGCCCGTCGTTGAGGGCGACGAACTCGTACCTTGCGTAGGAGTTGCCGAGATACACGGGGTAGCCCTCGTTCGTGATGTTGACGAAGTCAACCGAACCGCCGTTGGCGAGGCCAGCAAGCACGTCGGCTTCGGTGACCTTGCTGTCGTCCTCGTCGAGCCAGATGTGGATGTTCGGATAGTCGTTCTCTGTGTACATGCTTCCTCCTAGTAGAACCAGCTGTAGTGACCGACTTTGTAGATGTCGTGGTGGACGTCTACGTCGTTCTCGTTGTTCGTCATGATGAGCATCGCGTTGTAGAGCCCGAAGGCCTCCCGTTCGTGGCACGTTGCGAGGTCACGGTAGACCTCGCCGCCAATGTCGAGCAGCCGCCATGCGTAGCGCAGGTTCTCCATCATCAGCGAGTAGATACTCGCAAGCTCCTTTTGGCCTCCGATGCGACCAATCGTATGGTCGTCAAGCTTGTCCCACTGCTCGGGGCGGTAAGCAAACATGCTTCCTCCTACTCGTCGAGACCGAAGAACTGGCCCCAAGGGCCTAGCTCCTCGGTCGTCTGCTGCCATGCCTTGTCGTCCGCTTGGAGCGGAGACAAGCCCTCCTCACGGAATCGCCGCTCCAACTCGAAGCGGCGATTCATCCACTCGTCCATCAGTCGCTCCCGTCGTGACTCAAGCAGCTTGCCCATGAGCCAGAAGGGAACGACGATGATTAACCCGAGGAACGTCCAAGCCAAGGTCGTTCCCCTATCGACGGATGGGCATGAGCAGAACCACGCCCTCTCCGTCGATTGCTCCCGTCTGATTCCACCCATGTAAGATGAATGGGTCAAGGTCGTTGCCGTGAACGACCTCCACTACGGCGATGTTGTCCTTGTCGAGGTGGTAGGCAACCTCAATTGCGGACACGGCGTCTGCCACGAAGCCAGCGTTCATGAGCGGGCCGCGCCCATCGTTCGGCTTGCCGTTGCCGTCCCCCAGAAGCATCTGGTACTTGGGGAACTCGCCGATTACACGAGGTATCCTCGTGTAGCCTATGTTGCATACCAAGTCGCTCTTCTCGTCGTAGTTTCCAGCAACGAAGTCGTATGCATTGTTGTCCCCACCGTCGCGGATGCCGCAGATGCGGTTCCACTTCGGGGACGTCGTTACGACGCCGCTCTTTCGGGCGGCTACCCAGTCGATGAGGAACGCTGCGTCGTCTTGGTGGGGCACGACGTTGGCAAACGTGAACTTAGCAAGTCGGAACCTGTCGGTTGCGACTCCTATCAGCTGGTTGTCGTGCACTTGCAGCTGGATGCTGCTTAGGATTGGACGTTCGTCATCTTTCAGCGTGAACTTCGCGATGGCAGAGAGCTGCCGTCCGTGGAAGAGGGTGTAGCCCTCGTTGTGGAGTTCTGCGAGCGTCTTGACGATGTTTCCCATGGTTGGTTCCTTTCGCTTATCGGGCCATCTCGGCGAGCATGTCCTCGTACTCGTCTGCCAACAGGATCACGTCGCTGAGAATCTCGAGCGCCTTCAGTCCCTCGTCCGTGTCGATGACGGGCATCAGGTAGTCGAGGAGTCGTTGCACGGTGGTGTGCGGCTCGCCACGGTACTCGGTGACTCCCTCTGGCAGGTCGCAGGTGTTGCAGGTGTCGTAGTGCGAGAGAAGCTCGCAGCCGATGCGCACCGCATCGTCGTGCTCCAACATGTTAGCCTTGCGGTAGAACATGTATTCAGGGCGAGCCATCCTGACGAACCTGTCGATTTCGATGAACGAGTCGGGAGGGACGGGGCCGTCCCACACGCTCGTCCCCTTGATGCGGTCGCCGCGTATCTTCGCCACCTTCTCGGCGAAGTCGAGGTCACGCGTCTCGTCGTTGGTTGTGGTGAGGATGGTGTAGTTCTCCATGTTGTTCCCTTTCCTAGAGCTGGTCGATGAGCTGCTGGTACTTCTTAGGCAGCTCGTTGTAGAAGCGCACCTTGTGTGCACTGCTCCACTCGTTCAGGGCCACCTCGGTGACGACTGCGTACTTGTAGCCGGGTGCTTCCATCACGGTCAGGCCCCAACCGAGGCAACCTTCCTCGATGGTCGTGAGCATGCCGCCCGCCGCCACGTACTTGTCGGCGAGGTCGTCAACTGCCGAACAGGTGTAGAGCTTTACCATCGTTCCTCCTAAGCCGCGTTGATCACGCCCCAGACGAAGCGGTCGTCTGAGGCGCTGAACGAGAATTTGACGTGCGGGCTACGATGCTTGTTGCTCGTAGCAATCAAGCGGCGTCCGTTGAGGTCGCCGCTCGTGATGCCCTCGTCGTAAAGGGCGTCGGCAAGGGCACGGAGCAGCCCACGGCGAGTGTGGGCATTGCTGGTGAAGTCGATGCGGCGCTGCTTGCCGCCTACGGTCACGCTGGTGAAAAGCTTCATGTCGTTTCCTTTCCTAGATGCTGTTGCCGTCGATGGTCAGGATGGTCACGTCGTTGCCGAACAGGCTTGGGCCGAGACGGAACATCGACTCGGCGTAGACCCAGTCAAGTGCGGTGCGGACAAGGCCGCGCTTCGTCTTGGCACGGGACTCGAACGTCGTCTGTCCCGTCGTGCCGTCGCTCGCCTTCCAAGTGCATGTGTGGACGTTGGGTTGCATCGTTCCCTCCTAGCTCGCGATCTGCGCATGCTTCAGAACCGTGTGGAGACACGGCTCGCAAATCCACGCGAAGTGGCGTCGGTCATAGACGCTCGGACTTGTCTGGACTCGGACGTCCTTGAAGCCGTCGACGCCGACGATGGTCTTGTGGCAACGGCTACACACGGGCTCCATGAGGATGAAGTCGTAGACGTCGATGCCCTTGCTCTTCTTACGCTTAGCCATGGGTCCTCCTAACGAACAGTTATCTCGATGCCGTTCCAGACACGGGATAGGAATATGCCGTCCTCGTCGTACTCTTCGTACGACGTCGGGGCGAAGTCGACGACTTCCATGTCGTGTGCCGCTTCGGGTTCGATGATGGAGCCATCGACGGTCACCTCTATGTAGTCGGTGCACCCCGTGTCGACGACTGCCAAGAGTTCCTTGAGCTTCATAGGTCGTTACCTCCTAGTCGATGGAGATGTAGCCCTCGGACGAGAGCACGTCGATGAAGTCGTCGTACGCTTCTTCGAACGAATGCAGAGGTCGTTCACTCTCACGGCTCCAGCGTGCGCCGTGATATCCAGCGTCGAGTCCCCATGCCCAGTAGCCGTCGTAGTAGGTCGCAAAGGATGCCAAACCGTAGCAGCCCTTGGGAAGGATGGCGTTGGCGTCGATGGTGTAGAACCCGGTGGAGTTGGTGTATGGAACGAGGGTCGCTCGGAACTCTTCCTTGGTCATAGGTCGTTACCTCCTTAGTCGTTGTTGCAGTGCTCTTCGTATGCATCCATGAGAAGCTGAGTCGCTTCCTCGAGCTCCTCGGTGAACGTCTTATGGGGATGTATCTTCACCTCTAGAGAGACGTCGCTACGCCAGTCGTAGAGCTCGACCCTGTAGTAGCTGGTCCATGCGGCCTTCCAACGGTCGTTGACGCTGATGTAATAGTCCTCGTCTTTGGGAATAAATCCGTACTCGCACTGGTTGTAGCTGGTCCTCAAGGCGTTGCGGATGTTCGTCTTGCAGACGGTGGACCTCGTCGTCCTCCGCATTTTGAACGCGCACTCCGAATACTTCTCGAAGATGGGTGCGATTTCGGCTACGAACGCTTCGTAGTCGTTGTCACGCACCTCCCCAGACATGATTTCGACGCTCTCGCATCCGAGGGGATAAACATCAAGTGAAAACTGCATGGGTCGTTACCTCCTAGTCGTTCAGCTTCTCGGCAAGCTCGAGAATCTTCTTGCTAAGGGCGATGAGGGCGTAAGCATCACGCCCGTCGGCAGCTTGCGACGCCTTGTCGAACGTCATGTCGAGTTCGGCTTCGAGGAAGAACTTGTCGACGTCGTCCGTCGAAACGAAGTCCTTGAAGTCGTAGACGAATGCACCCTTGGGGAGCTTGTCGTCCAGACCAGCGGACTCACGAACGTCTACGATGATGTCCTCGGAGCAGGGGAACTCCTGCTTGATTGAGGTCTCGACGTCGGTGCAGGGGAAGTCCCAGCAATTCATGCCGCCATACTCCTCAACCAGCGTCGCGACGTCCTCGTCGTCCGTGAACTGGTCGGGGACGGCGATGTAGACGGGGAGCTGGAAACTGACCTCGTACATTTCCTTTGCGTACTTCATGGTGGGCATCCTTTCTGGTCGTTAGTCCGTAAGGCCGCGCAGTTCGTCGCTCAGACGGAAGAACTCCGTCAGGTCTCCGCTCTTTAGTGCGTCGTCAATCCCTCTTGCGATTTCCTTGTACCTGCGGGAGTTGCGGCAATGCCGCATGCGCTCCTCGCGGAGCCGCGTCGGCAGGAACTTGTCCCAGCTGTATACGGCCCCAGCCGACGGTGCGAGCTTGGCGTCCTTGTCGATGTCCTCGTCGAGCGTGTCGGCTCGTACGTCGTACGTCGGAAAGACGTGACGGGAAATCTTCGGGTTCGTGAATATGCCCTCGACGTCATCGAACGCCCTCGACTCGTCGCGATTGAACAGCATGCTGAGGACCTCGTCGACGTCCTCGGTGTCGCGGTAGTAGTAGTACCGGTCGTAAGTGATGTGGATGCGATAAGGAACCTTTACGTACGGCATGGGCTTCTCCTTTCGTCGTCAATGGCCCAACAGAGAGGAGACGCGCCGTCCCCTCCCTGACGGGTCACCGAGTCGTTATGCGACGCGGCGTGCGGTCACGGTGACCGTGCCGTCAATCGGTGCGGAGCCGTAGCGGCGGCTCGTGCCGCTTGCAGTGCGACGCATGACGCGGTGGGGCGTCTGGTCGATGGCGACGAAGACGCGGTCGCCCACGGCCTTCAGCTCGTCGTACAGGCGGCTGGCCTCGTACGAGACGAACTCGTTGAGGAACTGCAACGCTTCCTCCTGAGTGGCGAAGTCCTCGACCCACGAGTCGGTGTCGATGACGGTGTCGTTTGCGGTGATGGTGGTTGTGATCTCGAACATGTGACCCTCCTTGGTCGTTGGTTGGACAAGTGAGGGGCACGTCGTCGTGCCCCTCGGATGGATGGACTAACCGAGCTTCGCCATGAGGGCGGTGAACATCGCCGTCATCTGGTCGGTGCTCGCCTTCTGGGCGGCGATCAGCTCTCGCATCTCGTCGTTCGCCTTCTTCTGGGCGGCGAGCTCTTCCTCGAGCTTCTTGAGCTTGGGGTCGGGCTTGGGGGTCGTCTTGTTGGTCTTAGCTTTGGGTTTGTCGGCGGGCTTCTCGTCCTTCTCGACGAGGGTAGGCTCGTCGCCCTCGTATTCGATGTCCTCGATGTTGAAGACGTAGTACCACTTGATGCTCGACCCCATGGGGAAGTACATCAGGAAGCCGAACGCGCCGTCCTTGATTTTGCCGCCCTTGATGTCGTCGACCTCGTGCTCGTTGCAGAAGCGGGGGTCGGTGAAGCCGAGGTCACGGGCGACGACGGCGAGGTCGTCAATCTGGGACTGGTTGCGGTTGAGCTTGCCAGCCGCCTTGCCAGTGCGCTGGGCCTTCAGCTCCTTGACGAAGTTGACCGGGACGAAGTCGGTCTCGTCGCCATAGGCGGCACGGACTGCGGCTACCGCGGCGTCCTGCATGGCGATGGTGGTCGTCGTCCACTCGGGACCCTTGACGTCCTTGGCTGCGAACTCGACGAAGTTGGGCTTGGTGTTCTTCTTCTCCACGGTGTTCTCCTTCTTGGCGGGCTTGGTCGTTGCGGTCGTGGGGGCAGGGACGGCGGGAATGTCGATGAGGGTGGGCTGGGTGGCGGTGCTGTTCTTGGTAGCCATGTTGGCTCCCTTCTGCCGACGTACGTCGTCGGCCGTAAGCTGACCTGACCTCACGAGGTGCAGGTCTTTGCAGGTTAGTGTCGGGACGTCGTCTGCGCCGAAGCCAACCTCAGCGCAGATATCGTCCCAAGTGCGGCGCGGCATTACAGGTCGTCCCTGTAATGCCAGATGAGCCAGAAGGTCCACACATTTATCGACATGAGGGCTAACTGGACCAGTGTCGTGAGGATGCGGTTAAGCACAGTGACCACCATCCTCATCGTCGTCGGCGAGCAGGGCGGCGAGGGCACAAGCAGCGCCCACGATGAACTGCCTACGGGTCATTAGTCGTCACCTCCTAAGCAACGATGCACGGACGAGGGTCGTTCAAGTCGATTACGAGGTCACCGAGGGAACGAATTTGATACGAACCCGCATGGGTCGTCTTGATGGAGCGGGCGACCTTGCGGTGCACGAGCTTGCATGCCTTCTCGAAGTTGGCGGGGACGCTGAGGTCCTCCACCTTGTCGATGGTCGTGGTGATGATGGTGCCGAGGTTGGTGATGATGGACACGTTCATGGTTATTCCTTTCTCTTTTGATGTTGGGTCGTAAAAAATATATGGCTAGCTCTCGATGGCTATGTCGTGCGGATTCAGCCCACACATGCGGGCTATCATCCGCTTGTCGGAGAGGTCTTCGGGCTCGTAGAGGTACACGTTGTCCTCATGCTCGAGCGTGCCGTCGTCATTCACGCCCATGATCTTGAGCCACGTCGTTGTCATCACCTCGACGATGGTAATGAGGTTGTCGCGACCGAGAATCGTCTCGTAGACCTTGACGATGCGCGGCGATTCACGCTTGGCCGCTTCGATGGCGTGAATCTGGTCGATAAGTTTCTTGCACATTTTGACCCTCCTTAGGTCGTAGATTGATGGGTCGTCCCATCAAGAAGCCCACTCGTCGTGAGTGGGCTGGTGACAAGTGGGCTGCTAGACGGGCGTCGTTAGGTAAAGAGCCACTCCATAATCGTGGCGATGACAACCCACACTCCACCCTCGGGGGTGCAGGCCGTCGAGTCGGCCATGTCGCAGACCCACTCGAAGAGGTTGAGAAGCATTTCCATTTTTTGTCCTTTCTTTGAGGTCGTATTAAAGGCCCATCGCTGCGCAACCGTTGCACAACAGGCAGAGCAGCGCAGTGATTGTGTACAGAAACTGCATGGTCGTCACCTCCTAGTTGAGCAGAAGGTCGGTGAACGACCAGAGGGCGAACAGGACGTCGTGCACCCAAGTGAGTGCATCGAAATACCCAAGCAACTCTGGGAACAGTTCAAAGAGCATGGGTCGTCACCTCCTAGTAGTAGACAATCACGGACTCGTCGTCGTCCGTGAGGTAGTAGTCGCCGTCGGTGCCCATCTCGGCCGAGAAGTAGCCAAGGATTTCTCGGTACAGGTCGTCGCCCTCAAGGCCGTTGACGAACATGTGGGTATCGACGTCGCCGTCTTCGCTCCACAAGTCGACGACGTCGTCGTGGAACTCAGCCGCGCCGACAAAATCGCCGTTGACGGCATCGAGGATGTGCAGAGTACGGGTGATGATCATGGTCGTTCCTTCCTACTGGTGGTCGTCGTGAATGTGCCCACCACGCCCTACGTCGAAAGTCGATGCATAGGGCGTGGGTTTTCGAGCCTACGCGGCCCTGCGGTGCGCAGAATCGTAGTGTCGCGAAACGTTCTCGCACGATTCCACGCATCGCAGGGGGTCGTGAGTCGTGGCAAACCCACGGCCCGATGCGTTGGGGTCGTCGTCGTGGTCGTATGCCACTACGCCACGGACGACGTTTGAAGCATTCAAGGTGGATGCATAATCTTCTCCTTTGGTCGTCGTCGTACATGCGTGCCGCTACACGGTCGTTCGGTTGTTCACCCATGCGGCTAGGTCGTCGTCTTACTGCGCGTCGTCGCCTGATGGTTGCGCGGTTCGGCGTCGTCGTCATACGAGCTGGGCATAGTGCGCCCGCTGGTCGTATGGGGGTAGACGCGTCTCCCGGAACAGTGGCTATCGCGACTTATCGCGACTGATGGCCGCATGGGATGGCGTGGGGTGGATGCATGGGCATGTAGACTTGCGAATTCACGGATGTTCCTCCTTACATGAACGATTCGGGATGCTTGCCGATGTACGCGACGTCGGCACAACGCCACTCACAGTGGGTCCACGCCCACAAGTTGTGGATCACGTTGTTGATGGGTTCCACGCTTTGCGTGAGACAAAGGCCACGGATGGCGTCCAACGAGAACCAGCCGCTAACGATGGCGATGATTGTTGCAGAGACTCCGACGAACAACTTGCGCATGTGCATTCCTCCATTCCAAAGCAAAAGGCCCACTCACCTATGGCAAGCGGGCCTAACCTACGAACTGTAAATGATCCGATTATTCCTTATCATCATCCGCTTTGGGCGGATCTATGATGATCTCCGAACCATCGGATCTGTTGCGGACTAGCAGATCATATCCGCATGCATCCGCTATCAGCGCGAATGTTTCCGTTGCGGGAGTTGTCGGGCTATTCGTGCGGTTCTTGACAAACCCGTCATTGCGCCCTATTTCCCTGGAGATTTCGACCTTCTTCTTTCCCGACGATTCGACTATCGTCAGAAAGACGTTCCTTGCCCTCATGCTTACCCCGATCCACCCGAACATCAGATGGCGAGATTTTAGCATGGTGGCGGGATCCAGGACGGACACGACGTGAATCTATAGAACATGGACGCCTCCAAATCCTCCGACACGAAAAACGGACAAGCGCGACGAACGTTCCTGGAGATGTTCGACCGGAAGAAAAGTCGTTTCCGGGAAAGGTGAACGATACCGAAACGAACGAACAAACAAACAAGGCGTTGCCGCTTCTCATGTTGTAAGACTTGACGCATGCCGCCACATGGACAAAGCGACGGACTAGGATTCTAGATCCGTCGCACAAAAAAAGCGCCACATATGCGGCGCTTTGGTATTGCTATGTAAGCAGAACCCTAATCTAGCGTTATAACCCACTCACGTGACAAACCCAAAGCTGATGCAAGTTTGGGGATGCTTGTGTGTTTGCTTTGGGGGATACGCACGTTTTTTGCAAGATGTAGTTTGTTGTCCTTGCCTAACAGATACAGATCTTTGTGTCCATCGCTAGCGCGGTAACAAAGCAGTCCTATGGTTTGCGGACGTTGGCCGCGCTTGTACATGGGGTTAGACTCATGCGGACATACACGGATACGCAAACGTTTGGAATACATTTCTAGATCCAACGTGCAAACGCCCACAACGCCACTGTTTTCAATAGTGGCGTTTTCAAGTGTAGGTTGCAATGCCAACATAGATGTATCAGCTTGCACCTTGTGGCCATAGTGCTTTGGTGCATCATATATGATCTTTGGGGCCTTATGCACGATGGAAACTTGCTCTTTGTAGTGCAGTGGGCACACGTCATGCCCACTACTAGCGCGGTACTGATAAGCGCTGGGAATCTTTGTGATCTTGTCTTTCATGGATACCGTCCAAACAGTAAGGGGGGGGGACAAAGAACAAGCGCCGCGCACATGACGTGCGCGGCGCTTTGGGGGACGTTGCGTTACTTGTTCAGTAGCGACTTAAGGAATTCTATATCAATGTCGGATGCAACCATGTTGCGGATCCTAGATTCGCCCTCATTCATGCGGACAAGGTCAAGCGCCATTTTATGGTAGTGTCCATCTTTGCGTGTGTGGACGCTTGCAAGGACGTTGCAAGCGGACGCGATACGCTTGTCAAGTGCTTTAAAGAAGCTGCTGAAAGAGTAGCGGCGCAACACAACGCGATCCTTGTAGACTTTCGCCACAAACTGCGAAACGGTACCGTGATCCGTGACCTCATACACACGACCCACAAGGCTGCTAGAGACGCCTTTAGCGCGGTGAATCTCACCCACAACGCGAACACTAAAGGAATCATCGAACGTAGACACTGACGCCTTGCGATCGACTTGCATCAACTTATCATTATCGCCACTCTTGTACGACGTGAGAACGTCCGCAATGTTAAAGGGGGACGTCTTGTAGGTGCCAACCAACGCGACGGTATCAACGTCGCTCAAAACGTCACCATAGAAATGCAGCCAAAGCGCCGCGAAAGAGTGAATATCGACGTGCGACGCCTTGTAAAAAACATCAGCGACGTTGCATCCGTCAATATCCACAAGCGCGACGCTATCATTGCTAGCTACGTCTTCGAAGCGTGCAAGGATATCGCTATCCGTCGCACGCTTGCCACTCTTGTAGTACGTGTGACTCTTGACAAGCTTGTAGTCCGTTGCCCTTGCCATAATCTTACCTACCTTTCATCTTATGGGCGGTACCCTATGTACCGTCCTCACAAGTACATTGATCCTTGTCAATGCGCTTGTGAGGGGATACACAAAGCACGGTTTGTGCGCCGCCTACATAAAGACTTGATCCCTTGCAAGCATGTGGTGCACCTTGTGCCTTGTCCTCACGTTGTGGGGGACGGATCCGCCCACGTGCGCCGCAGTGGCGCAAGGACAAAACACAATGTAATAATATCGCGGTTGAGTCCGTTTTTGTGGACTAGTGACACGTTCATATAAAGTCCATATTTACGGACTATCCGGATTAGCTAGCGTGTGGCGTGTCCTTGCCTTGCCCACGATCCTGGCGTTGGGCGTGTCCTTGTCCTTGCCTACTCATATATATGCGTGGCTGCTTTGAGACTTGCTAGCGTTGGGCGTGTCCTTGTCCTTGCCCATGATCCTAGCGTTGGGCGTGTCTATCGTGAGGATTTATGTGCATCCTTAAGCTTGCCCATTGCGCCGCGCTTGCCCATTGCGCCGCGCTTGCCCATTGCGCCGCGCTTGCCCTATTGCGTTGCGTTCGATCGTGTCCCCCAGGGTGACATCAAAGTTGCAACTACTCTGGGGAC
>Ga0326513_10000913_pt1 | contig 24558 bp, 28 predicted proteins | sample 2_2465_0518_D_FD_203654 | JGI IMG/M metagenome (GOLD analysis project Ga0326513, IMG submission 203654) | Bovine rumen microbial communities from UC Davis, California, United States - 2_2465_0518 | ecosystem: Host-associated > Mammals > Digestive system > Stomach > Rumen | place: USA... | reverse complement strand
TAGAAGTTTCTTTTAATTCTACCTGTAATTCTTTTAAGGCTTTTAATTCATTTTCTGTAACATTATGTCTTTCTGCACCGGCAATCTGATTTTCAAGGTATTTTTCATAATTCATATTATATTCTTTTACCTTGTCTTTTATCTGTTTTTTATATTCCGCAACAGAATTGTCATCTTTTGGATCTGGTAATTTACTTCTCATACCACCGTTATTTTTTGCATCTACAGCGGCACGGAGTTTATCAAGAACCGGCAAGTCAATTCCATTTTCATCAACAAAACGCTGTTTATTCTGCATTACAAAAGCCATTAAATCTTCTACATTATCAATCTTCTGGACCTTAGCAATAAGTTTACCAATTGCAATATTTGTACCACGGCCTTCTTTATCAAAAACTCTGGCCCATTTACCCGGAGCAATTTTCTTATACTTCTTTCCCTTCCAAATTCTGACTGTTCCTACACCGTAGCCGGCTTTCTGGATCCATTTACCACTAATAAGGGACTTTTCTAGATGTGTATAATGCATTTCTTGTGATTCAAATAAATTAATTGCTTTTTTTAATTCCTTTTCATCTTGCTTTTTTAAGATTTCAATAATCTCTTTTTTAAGACTTTCAAGCTGTCTATCATTTACAGCCTTACAAACATTCTTGAATTCACTAGCCTTTACCATGAATCTTGCCATTTTCCAAATCCTCCCAGGAAATAAGTTAAAAAAAATAAGGCAGCCGACTACTAAAAATAAGTAATCGACTGCCCTTTACAGACATATCTATGTATTTACTTTATTATGTTACATTATTATTAAATAATCAATAATTATTTATTATACTTAAAAAAAAGGGAACCGGCTATTAACCGGCCCCTTAATGATTAAACACTAGGTATAATCATCACTCTACTTATGAATCAGGAATCTACCACCTTTAATTAAGAATAAAGGAATAGACTTCTTAAACTGTTTTTCGTTTTCTTCCCTCAACATAGCTTTCCATGCTTCATCCATAGGATGCAAATTATCACGGATTTCTTTTGTATAGGCCTCAACCTGGTCCTTCAATGGTAAAAGATTAATCTTGTTCTTTTCGTTATCCTCTACAGCCTGTTTATAATATGTATCAAACATTTCTGCAGCATTATCCATATTGTTAGATGCAATAATGGCAAGTTTCTGATATTCACCGACTTTCTTTTCCAAATCGGCCATATCTTTAATACCTTTACGCTTCAATACATCAAGCATATTAATGCGGCTATTTTCGAGCTTTTTAAGACTTCTCTTTTCTGCATCTATTTTCTTTTTCTGAGCAGTAAGAAATTTATCATAAGTTTCTATCTGTTTTGCTGCCATAGCTTTTGTATTAGCATCATCAGATTTATACTTTTCTTCCCATTGTTTACGGCCTGTTTTATAAACATCGTAAAGTTTCTGGTCCTTATCGATATTAAACTGAATATCTTTATATTCTTTTGTTTGAGTAGGATCATTAAAAGCTATCTGGCCCTGTCTTTCCAGGACTTCAATGAGCTTGTTATACATCTTATATTCACTTTCCGACTGTTCTTTATACTGTCTTGTTTGAACATCAGCACGTTTTTTAGGATCCTTAATCAGTCCGAATTTCAATTCTTCTGGATTAATTTCCTCAACGTTCATTGTATCACCCTTATAACTAAAAAGGTTATCAATACGATTTTTCTTTTCGTCATATTTCTGGTACATCATCGGATCAATTGAATCATTCAAAAGCGGATAAACAATATGAGTAATTCCCTGTTTATTTCCCTGTCTCCAAATACGGCCTTCAACCTGAGTAGTCTCAGAAGGATTCCAACCAAGCATTGTGTTATAAAGTATGGTTGAATTTCCGTTAAGGTTTACACCTTCTTTTATTGATTCTGAACCAATAATAATTTTACACTTGCCGTTTACATCATTGAATTCATGTGTTTTATTTTCACGTTCAATTAATGCTTTTTCACCATTTCCACCGGCCATAGTTGCAATAGCATCAGCCGGTACACCATTTTTAACCAGGTAATCTACAACATACTTATATTGTGTTACACCTCTAGGCATATAAATAACCTGGCCTTCTTTTGGAGCTGCTTTATATTGTTTAATTACAGAATCACAAACAAACTGTAATTTTGGTGAACTTGTTACTACATCTTTATCTTTAGGCTTTTCAATATCATAACCTAAAGATTGATATATCTCATAACGGCCTTCATGCACCAGTGCCGGCGAAAGTGTTGCCATTCTCATAGCGTTCAAACTTGCAAGAATAGCACCTGGATCACGGTCTTTCTTTGGTAACAATGATTGTTGTGTAATATATGCACTTTCCGCATCCATAATCTGACGTTGTAATTCTGTCATTTCAAGTTTAGGCAAGTGGACTTGTTTTTTAGGTCTAATTACGTGAGCTTCACCACCATCAACCTTATCAATATATTCTGTAATAAGGTTCTGCAGCGCTGCAAGGTTCTTAAATGACTTCATTACCATTTTTTCCTCAATGGTATTAGCCTTTACAGCGTATTCAGATTTTAATAAAGCAAATTGCTTTACGAATTCTTCAAGAGAATAAATACTCAATTCCTTCATTCTCTGTCTTGCAAACAATGAAAGTATATTATAAATCTCAATTGGTGAATTCTGGAACGGTGTAGCACTCAATCCAAATACATTACGATTGTCATTATGTCTCTGGATATACTGAGTAATAGCAAATAATTTCTCACCACGGTCCGAGCGAGCGCCCTGTAAAGCATTGAATTCATTAGATTCTTTTGTTACCGTATCTTCCGCAACGTTTACGTTCATATTGCGTGGAGTGGTGAAGATGTTTTTAAAGTTATGACATTCATCCACTGTAATATGGTCGAATCCTAAATCTTCAAAATATACACTATCATCTCCGCTAGTTTTTGACATACTACCTACAAGTTCTTTGAGTTTTTCACTCTTTTTAGCTGCCTGTCTTTCTGATTCTTTACCACTAGACTGCTGTAATTTTGCAAATTCTACATCCTGGTGTATTTCTTCAAGAGTATCATCATGGAATGTAATTTTTTGTAATGCTTCATAGGTACAAATAGACAAACTACCTTCTTCCGGCTTCCAATCTTTAGAAATATAATCTTTTCCAAAGTTTCTAAGTTCATTTACCTTCAAATTTGGAAAATGCTGATGGATTTCAGCTATCCAATTTTCATAAACTGAGTTAGGAACACAAATTAAAGGTCGTTTACTTCTTCCTGTCTGGATCTGATTTACAGTTGCACAAAGGCCGGTTACCGTCTTTCCAACACCTACATCGTATGCAAGTAAACCACTACCCTTATTTACCAGGAAGGAAATACCTTTAAGCTGCTGTTCTGTAAGTGTAAAAGGTGTAGTTCCCATATTTTCATTCATACCATCAATAAAAATAGGAATCTGCTCATAGTTAGGATTTACAAAAGAGTTAAAATTATCATTCCAGGCTTTTGTCAAATCTTCTCTATCTTCTGGCGATAAACCTTCTTTAAGATATTCATTAAAAAGCATTTCTGCAGTATCACGTCTTTTTTCGCTTTTTCTATATCTTAATTTTGCTTTATCTTTTGCGTTATCAGCTTCACCACGGCCAATAGTTAAAGGCTTCTTTTCGATATAATCAATTACATCACCAAAAGAAATTTCAGGTGGAATTCGTTCTTCTTCTACCGGTGAATCAATAGGTAATTCTCTTTCACTTAAATCAGGATTACCATTAAATACCCAATCGTAAAAACCTTGTATAAGGCTCATACCGTCTTTTGTAACATATCTTCTGGTCCAATCTGACAAAGGTGAAAGTTGAAATTGTCCGATTTCCTTTGTAGGTGGTAATACAGTTTCAAGAATAAGTTTCTTTTTATTATAATCTTCTTCTGTAATTTCTTTGCTTTTAAGCTGAATTTCAAGATCATCCAACTTTTCACGGATATTACCACTAGCGTAATTTACAACGTTTACAATCTTCTGGCCATCTTTTACATATCTATCAGATTTTTGTATATAGTCCATCTGGTCCGCTGTAAGTTTTGTTGTATCAATATTTCCGGCATAATCAGTAAAGCGCCATATTTCCATTTCTTTAGGATCAATGTTTTTACCGTATTTCTGATTAAACTCTGTAGCTGTCATATTTTTACCTGTAGATGCTACAAAATTATGCTTTCCGGCAGCGTTTTTGTTGCCCTTCATAGCATTACTACGGTTATTATGGGCTGTTACGGCATCAACCTTTGGTTTTTTCTCAATGATAGTTTCAGCTTTTGGAAGTTCTTTTATAATGGCTTCTACATCATTTATATCAATGTTATTTACAGCGCTTTCAAAATCCTCACCATTTTTAGGTTGTACAACTTTTTCCGGCTGCCCTCTAAAATTAATCTGTTCAACTACATCACCGGCTATATGATTAGGATTATTCTTGAAATAGTTATCACCGATAAAATCATTTACATCACCTTTTTCCTTGCGGATAATAATAATATCGGTTCCTACGTTAGTTCCTGATTTTACATCCAATTGGAATACACCGTTAGGAAGTCTCCAAGCCTCCAAAAGTTTACCTTTAGATGCAATTATTTCTTTTGCCTTTTTAAATTTTGGATCATCACTTGAAAGAAAGTTAGAAGGCATTACAAAAGCCAAAATTCCGTTATCTTTCAATGTATCAAGTGTACGGCTAACAAAATATTGGTCGTATCTTGCAAATTCTTTACCTTCACCCTGGCCCTTATAAAATCCTGTATAATCTCCGTAAGGTGGATTTCCTACGGCACAATCAAATTTCTGGAAGTTCTTTCCGGCAAATCGGCCATCACGGATAAAGTTTTTCTCAAAAGCACCTTGTACAACTTCTGCATCTGGATGAAGGATTTTTGCTATTCTTGCAGAATCTTCTTCAAACTCAAACATTGTAAACTTTTCAGTACGATTTTCAGCAAAGCGGCCAATACCTGATGAAGGTTCAATACAAGTTTTATCTTTTTGTGGTAAATATTTATCTACAAGCTGCCATACTTTATTTACTACGGCTCTAGGTGTATAGAATTCATACAGTACACCGTTATTATCACGTTTATTATTTTTGTCTTTTATTCCACCGGCACCAACAAACTGAGCTAATAATGCTTTATCGTCTGCAGTCATTTCACTATCTGTTTTTTCGTCTAACAGTTTATGACATGCATCACGGATTTTAATAGCCTGTCCGTTGGTTAATTTTCCGCTTCCGTCTCCGATTCTTCCGATAGAACGGATGTTAGTTGTCTCTGGCTCTTTAAGTCCGATTCCAGGTTGCAAAGCACTGCTAGACAATTGTTCTTCGTTGCTTCCATTCCCTGTGATATACACATTTCCTGTGCTATCTGTGCTGCCTGTTCTCCGTAGGTCGCTAATACCTCCGGAAATTCTATCCGATTCAGTGTTAGAGTTATCTTTTCCATAGTTATTTTCTCCTTCTGGAATTATACCATCTTTTTTTGCATTGTCATTACCTAACATTGCTAAAGATAGTTTACTAAAATCAACTACTTTACTTGCCTCATTCAATAAAGCTGTATAATCTTCTATATCCTGAGAATTATTAATGTCTACTCTATTTTTTAATGCTTCAAACCATGCAGCAAGAATAAGATTATAAGGTATTTCCTTATTTCTTAATCCCTGAACCGAGGCCATAGCACTAGGATTTTGATAACCGTCTATTACAGAATCAAGATTCTTTCCAATATGCTCTACAATTTCACCTACAGTATCTAAGTGAGTATATCGGTTTACCAAAATATCATACTCTTTTTGATATTTTTCATTTTCTCCGGTTAATTTCTGTCCTTTGAATTTCTGTTTCTTAAAATCTTCCTCAGTTTTTATTCTATTCTGGAATTCTTCAAACATCTGTTTTTTACGATTTTCTTTTTCTTTTCTTAAAGCTCTTAAAGATTCTTTTTCATTATCAATGATTTCCTGGTCTTTACTGGCTTCCTCTTTATCACTGTTTCTACGTTCTATACTTTCTAAAGAATTATCACCATACTTAGCTCTATTTTCTGCAGCATCCCTATAACCTTTATAATCTTCAATCTTCTTTTCTGTCTGTTCAATAGTATCTGCAAGTTCCTCATTTGTCATATTGCTAAAATCTTTTTTAGCGTTATCATTTCCGAGCATTGCAGCACTTCTATTGTCATGCTTTTCCTGTTCGCTTTCTTTGGTTTCATTTTTGAGATTTTCAATTTCTTTATCAATGATGTTAATTGTTTCTGTATTCCAATCAATTACAGCGTTCTTATCATCATATTCTTTAATCTCACGTTCAACTTCTTCCTTACTGATAATATGGCCGTCATAAAATCCTACATCACTATCATGGAAGTCATAATTCCTGAGTTCTTCAATTCTCTTTGCTTTTCGCTTTTCATTCTGAACAATCTGAGACTTTAATTTTTTAAGAGACTTAATTTTATCATCTGTCTTTTCTGATTTATCAGCCTTGTAACGGTTTTCAATCATCATATTTGTGTTAATTGCAACTCTTACAAGTGTATCAGCTTCATTTTTTACATCTTCACTAACCGGCTTTTCTTCTTCAACGTTTTCAGCCTGTGCAGCAATAAATTTACTTTCTGCTTTATCCTGGACTTTCTTTTCTTCTTCAAGATTTTTGCCGGTGTACATACTCCATATTTTACGCATCAAGTATGTATTAGGCTTAAAAAGCGGCTTTTCTAGCTTTCCAGGCTGCTTTTTTTCTTCTGTAGGTGTTCCTTCTATAACCGGATTTTTAAGGCCTGTTTTTTCAACTTCCTTAATCTGGTCCATTGTTACCTTTTTATTAAATTTCTGCTGTTCCCCTTTATCAGCGAATTTCTTATCCCATTTATTACGGTGTACAATATATTCGAGTAAGTGAGCTGAAAAGTCTTTTTCTGTAGCTTTATAATCCTTTTCAATATTGTTTTTCTTGTACAATGCACTAATCTTATCTTTAGTGAAAGAAAACCATTTTACAAGCATTTCTAAAGGTCTTTTTACCTGGTCCTCAGCATAAATATAATCATATCCGCCTTTTGCTTTAGGTTTTCGCCATATATATTTATGGCCGCATGCCTGTTCACCTTTACGAGCTTTTTCAATAGTCTCAGCATTAAGAAAATTCATGCTGCTAAGTTCACTCTTTCTAATAACAAGTTTCTGCATTTTTCCCACCTATTAAAAAGTAATAGCCGCTATATTGCTATAACGGCCTGTAATGTCTTTTGATTTTTTAATTATTCACCGTCTTTTTTCCAACCAAGTTTTTCGGCTACACGGCCTAAAGCTCTTTCACCATTTCCGGTGTTATAGCATTGCCATACACCAAGAGAAGGCGCCCATCTAAAACCGTTCTGTTTGAGAAGGGTTCGAGTTTCATAATCTGGCTTACCTGTAAATGAAATCTGATAACGACCGGCATCTTTATCTTCAACTACGCTAGAGATTCCATCACCGGTGTACATATTGCTGCTAGTTCCGGTCTTTGTTTCTGATTCACCGTTAAGCACTGAGTTCATAGCGTTTTCATTAAGTTTTGAAAATTCTTCCCAAATACTATGTTTAGGTGTAAATACAGTTTTACCGGTTCTTTCCTGTTCCTGTTTGATATAAACAAACATAGCTCTTGCTACGCCTGGATTATTTCTTACTCTACGTCTAATCTTGTCTGGAAGGCCCTGTTTTACATTTCCAAAGGTATCACGGCCATCAAGAATACGTCTTACATCAGCACCAATAATAGATTCAGCTTCTTCCATGTCTTTAGGATCTACCGGAATATCTACATCATTAATAGCACTTGTAGATGAAGTAAGTTTATCCAGATATTTTTTTGCAGTTTCTTCAACCATTTTGTTGTAAATCTGGCCTCTAACCTGGCCGGCAATCCATTTATAAGTATGAGTATTCTTTTCAACCTCTTTTTTGAGTTTATCCATGAATTCCTCATTACTCATTGAAGGTTCTGCAAGTTTCTTTAATTTTGCTTCACCGTATTTCTTGATAGATGAATCAAGCGACCACTGATAAGCAACTTCATCATGATTACTGTCAAACTTATTCCATACCCATTCAGCCTGTTTAACAGGATCCATACCAACGGCCTCAACCATTTCCTTCTGGTCCGCAAGTGGATTACTCCATCCGTAACCTTTATCACCATCAGCACCATAAGGTTTACCGTTGTAATACAGAATTTCTTCATCCTCATTATTAGGATTTTTTCTCATTTCAAAGAGTTCTGCATGTTCTTTATTTGTTTTTCCGGCAACCGGCTCTACTTTATTCGGAGCTTTTTCATCTGATGCTGTATATTCTTTATATTTCTCTGAAATAGCTTTAGCGTAAGCATCCAGAACATCAGTAATTTTATTACTTCTGATTCCTGTTACACCTTTATACGCATCACGGCCAAGCCAATAGAAATTTTTACCCTCAGCCATCTTTTTGAGTTCATTTACTTTATCAACAACATCAGCCGGAAAATCTGGCAAATCCTTTTTACCGGTTGCTTCTGCGATTTTATCCTTAAAATTTGCAAGGTTTTCAACAGCATGCATATAATGAATAGCTTTTATTGATGCATCAGCACCGGCACGTTTAGCCATTGCAATTTCGTGATATGTCTTATCATAAAAATCATCAGCTAAATCTTTCAATGCTTTTTTCTGCTTTTTAATATCTTCTTTAGCTGTTTCATCTTCTTTCTTTGGTTCTTCTGCCGGCTTTTCTTCCTGTTTAGGTTCTTCATTCGTTTTAGCATATTCGGCCATAATTGCATAACGTTCACCATCAATTTTTACAGCTTCTTCACTGTTTTTTGGTAATGCTTCAAATTGTGCTTTCAATTCCTGGTTTTTCTTTTTTAATTCTTCTTTTGACATTCCTTTATATTTGTCAATATTTGCTTTATATGCTTTATCGTAAATCTCAGCACGTTCTTGTTTAGAATCAATAATACGGCCACCTTTATTCTCAGGTTCTTTCTTTTCTTCTACCTTTGTAGTAGTTTCTTCTTTTTTAGTCTCAGCCGGTTTACTTGCAGCCGGTTCTTTCTTTCCGTTCAATGCTGTTTTTGCACTTCTTACGGCTTCCTGTAATTCTGAAACAATATCAAGAGTTTTTCCGTTTGCATCCTGGAATCTGTTTACATTTTCCATAACAATCTGCAGTAATTCATCTGTAGATTTTGCGTTCATTACGGCTTTTTTAAGATATGCTATAGACTGTTTTGCACCACGGCTATTACTTTCGTATACAAGTCTCCACTTATTAGGAGCAATCTTCTTGTATTTGCGGCCCTTCCATTCTCTTATGGTTCCAATACCATAACCACGGCTTTTTTCAATCTCACTGAATGTAGAAGGATTCATCTGTGAATAAATAAAATCCATCTGATTAAGAGATTTATTAATCTCAGCCGGAGCATCATCTGTCTGCTTTTCCAGAATTGCCATAATCTTCTTCTTAAAGTAATTCAAATCTTTAGCCATCTTAATTTTCCTCCCAGGAACGAAAAAAAAAATAAAAAAAAAGTCAGCTACCAAAAAACAGAATTATTTCTGTTAATTGATAACTGCCCTTTTCAGAACATATTATTTATTTATTTAAGTCATTTTATAACAGTATTAGTCAAAAATCAATTACTAATTGCCTGATAATAAATCATCTATTCTTTCTGTAAAAGATTTCTTTACAGGTTTTTCGATTATAGATTCTTCACCGTGTAATTGTTTCATATACTGATTAAATTCCTCTACAATTCCGGTCGGAGCGCCTTCTTTAAGATGCCAATTATCTTCTTCCATAACAAAATATGGAGAATCCATAAATAATGGTCTACTTCCTATCATACCATACCTCTCATATATTTCTTATATTTTAATGTTTCCTTAAAAACTTCAACGGCAAAAGCAGAAGGATTTTCACTACCTAAAGCCTGTTGTAAACATTCAGCACCAAATTCATCTGCATCTGTTGTAGCATATTCTGATACACCAAATTTTATAATATCATCCTGTTTAGGGCCACCTTTTTTACCTCGCATTTTCAATCGTTTAGTAACATTTTGTTTTATTCTTTTTGCAAGATTTCCATGTGTCATAACGTGATAATATTCGTGATATGTAATATCTTTTGCCGATGTTCCTTTAGGATGGAATGAACCTTCTGTTCCCTCATAAGTATCTTGAAAATTTGAATAATCACTATAATTTTTAGAATTATAGGTAATCTCTCCACCACTGGCAAAAGCCCACCAATTTTTATAACATGGTTCACACTTCATTGAAATATTTCTACCTTTTTGTTCTGGAAATATAGCAAATAATCGTTCCATGCACTTAAACACATCTTTAGCAGCATTTACATCCATTCTATTTAAGTCTAATCGTTTGTTTCCTTCATCAGAATACCAATCTTTAGACTTAATCAGGTTTTCAACATCTTCCGAAGTTTTACACTCATTTATTTTTTCATCCTTGCCATATTTATAACCTCGTAAATAATAATAAGCTATCGGCCCCATAAAAACATCAAGTTTCTTTTCAAAACTATCTCTTTCTTCTGCAAGTTCATTAGCTTGTTTTCTGTAGCTTAAAACTTCATCCCATATTTCATGTCTACTTTCATCGTGGGCTTGCAATGCATTACTATATCTAATTCTGGCTTCATTTTCTTTTGTTATAGTCTCTTTTATTTTATCCCTCAATGTATCTCTTTCAGCCATAAGAGCATCTACACCATCAAAGGCTTTTTGTATTTCTTCTTTTGAATAGGTCTTTAGAGCATTATCCTCATTTATTTTTTTTATCTTTTCTTCCCTGGCAGCCTTAGCAGCTCTATTTTTCTCTTTTATTTCTTCATTTACTTTATGCTTTACACGATTTTCAACATCTTTTAATAATTCATCAAAATTAGAAATACCATTAATAACACACCATCTTTGAGCAGCTTTCTTATCTGTTATATTTTTCATAAGTGTAATTAAATTTGTATAAACAGCCCATGTAGAATTTTTGTGTTCATTTACAAATTCATTAATCTTATTATTAAAATCAACAATAGCACTGTTTTCTGAATCTGGAATATCAGCCCTGTTAACATTTTTTTCGTTTTCAATTCCTACAAAAAAGTCTTTTTTAATATAATTCTTTTCAACTTCATTAAAGCGCCACTGTATTCTTGATAATAAAGGATGCAATTCACCTTTTAATCTTTCATAAGCTGCTGATTTATTCCAATCCCCTTCATTTTCTGCTTCACGTAACTTTTTTGTAATATTACCGTAAAGTTCTGTTGCCTGATCGTGAATAGCTTTCATAGTTTTATAATCGCTATTATCATAATCAACATGAACGGTTTTATTATAAGCTGCATCTATTTCCTTTATTTCATCTGAAAGTCTTTCATCTTCACTCTTTCCATTTTCTTTCTTAAACTGTTCTATTCGTTCCTGAGTAGATGGTTTTCCGGTATTTAAGCGGCCTTTACTTTCTTTTACAGCGTTTTGAAGTTCTTCCACAATCGGCAGCAACTTACCATCAGCATCCATGAACCTGTTAGTATTTTCCATTACAAGTTGTAACAATTCGTCTATACTCTGAGCATTTGCAATTTTCTTTTTGATGATATTAATAGACTGTCTGGCCCCTCTTGTATTTGAATCGTAAATCCTTCGCCACTTTCCAGGAGCTATTTTGCGGAATTTCTGGCCCTTCCACACTCGAACCGTACCTATTCCATAACCAGCCTTTTCTATTCCTATTTCAGAATATGTCTTTTTAATTGAATTGTCATAATCCTCTATGGCCTTACTTACAATTTCTTCATTATTCTTTTCCAGGATCTTAATTAATTCCTTCTTAAAATAATTTAATTGCGCTGCATCCTTCTTTTTATTCAAGCTCTTAATTAATTCAGCATTTACTACAACCTTCATTTATGGTCTCCCACGTAAAATATGACTTTTTAGACATTACTTTTCTAAATCTTCTAATAAAACTTTTATTTCTTTACCTAAATACTTAGTTAATTTTTCATAACCTTCCGTATTTGTTTCTTCTGTAAATCCACGATAAAAAACTCTTTCAGGTGTTACAGAAATAATATTACCTTCACTATCACAGTTATAAGTAATTGCATAACCAAATAGATGTAAAATACTGTTAATAAACCATAACAAACCAGATTTTCTAAAATCTTTCCATTTGTTTTTTTCATCATTATCAAGCATTTCTAATTAACCTCTCATACAATTGTTTTTTAGACTTCTGGATAATACCTAACCCAACAGCCGCGGCAAAACGGATGTAAAACTGATTCAGGATAATCACCTTCTGTCTTACCTTCCCATATTGCTATATCTGCATATTCGTCTTTAATGTGTTCATCAGGCAATGCTACATCACTCCATAACACTACTTTACCGTTGATTTTACGGCACTTTTTACAGGTATTATCATCAAGCATTTCAAAGCGCTTAAAATACACTTTTTCGTTTTCCGGAGTATTGTAAACTTCTTCTTTGATATATGCTCTTGAAGTTGCCATCTGAACTTCTGTATCAGCTATTCTCTGCATATCTCTGTTTAATGATGCACACTTGTCAAAAAGATTCTGAGCTACAACGGATTTACTTTGTTTTTCACGGATGCCATCAATAACAATCTGTTGAATATTATTTCTCATATCGTCTTTTACTTTAGTAACTCTCTGAGCTGCAGAATCCATAGCAATCTGAATTCTTGCCTGACGTTCACGGCTAATTACATCACCAAATTTATCTTTCATATTCTTGATTGAATCACCAATCCAATCAACATCATATCTTTTGGCTTTTAATTCAGATAATGACATTTTTCTTATGGCTTCAAAACTGTTTGTTTTAGAAAGTCTATCCAGGATAATTCCAAGACTTTCTGCAGACAATACAATTTTTTCACCAATTCCGGTGTAATTTCTGTTTAAGAACTTTTCCAATTCAACAACAAATTGATTCCATTCTGATTCTTTAATTGGTAAACCTGTAGAAGGATTATATAAAATCTTACCTTTATGCTTTAATTCACCGGCCTTACTTACAATTCTAATATCTGGTAAGTCAAAATAGCCGATTACAAAGTTATAAATTGCTCTTGTTCTTGTGGTAAATTCATTAAAAAACTTGTCTGTTATTTCTTCCTGAGCTTTATAAACAAAAGTTTCACCCTTTGAACCGGCTTTTATTTCACTATCAAGTGATAACGCTATTTTATGGACCGCCTTTTCAATTTTACTTCTATCAAAATCTGTTATTTTTACAAGCAAGTTTCCATAGCTTGTAGATGCATCTGCCGGAATATGTTTAATCATAAACGGCTGATTATTTGCAATAGCATTTAAGGCTTTGTTTACCTGTTCAAGTTTCTGCTGCTTATTATTATCTGTAATATCAGTAATATTAATATCAAAAGATTTATGCACCATTTTTCCTTGTAATTTATGGCCGGAATAAAATAGAGATTTATCAATAGTTTTATTTGACTGTAATTTGCTTGTTATTTGCTCATTTTGAGAATTTAAAGCCGATTTTTGCAGTTTTTCCACAAATTCCGGCTTTATATTTTCATTTTTAAGAGTTTTTAATTTGCCTGTCATTTGCTCCGCAATATCTTTTCTTACTCTAACTTTTGCCATTATTCCCCATCCTTAGACAAATACATATCAATGTACCCTTCATCTTTTCCCCAGGTTACAACCGGCATATAGATATATACTTCATCATTAATTTTGCAACGGCATAAATAATGAGTTTCAGTCCTATCAGTTTTCTTTTTATTCCACTGTTCTATAACCTCAGATTTTTCAAATAATGCCTTAATATCCTGAGCAGCTTCAAAATGTTCTTCTGGTGTAAAGCCATTTGCCATAGAATTATTAATTGACTTATCGCAACCTATTTTATTAAACGACTGTCTATTAAAAATAAATCTGATTCCGTTTTCTTTTTTCTCAAATAACTTCTTACGGTTATTTCCGGCTAAATTTCTGAAATTGTTTCTTAATTTATCAAGACAAAAGGCTTTTGCCATATTTCCCCCACGTAAAATATTACTTTTTTATAATGTCTAAATAATAAGCATAGACTTCTGAATAAACGATTTATTCATATCTTCCGGTAACATTGGTTCATCAGTTTCAGATGGAATTTGTTCTTCCATTTCGGTATCTTCTTCAAATCCGGCATCCTCTCCACCTTCATCAAATCCACCATCTTCACCGCCGCCAAAATCTCCCATATCTCCACTCATACCATCATCATTCATGGCTTGATTACTCTGAAAACACTGAATTAACTGAACATTCATAGGTAAATCAGCCGGATTTTCAACCTTGCTTAAATCAATCGGATCAAGGCCTTTTTCTGCTCTTTTTTCGTTAACACTTTTCCAGGTTCTTACTTCCTTTTCATCCAAATCAGCTACAGTGTTAGGATTGTCTTTTTCGTAACCTACGAATTCAAGAACATACTCAGGATTGATTTTCGCTATAATTTTATTAATATAAGATTCAAAGAATACAAGTAAATCACCTAATAAAGATGACTTTGCAGCAGCCATTCTATCGCCACTAGAACTATCAACTACAGGCTGAGATTTCTGAATCTGTAAACCCAATTCATCTGCACTACAACCAAATAAAGCCATTACTCCAGACATTAAGTAGTCTACCCATCCCTGAAATTCCATTTCACGGTTAGTATTAATTGGTTTCCATTCAAGTTTTGCATCCTTATCACCACTAGGAATAATAGGAATTCGCCATTGATTTAATGGCCCACCACTCATAATTTCTGCAATATATTCTTCCATTTCATCCAAATCATCAGAATTCATATCAGAACTTAAAAGCAGCATACCTTTTGGAAGTCTGTTTTCTGTAAAGTTTCCGGCATTGTAAATAAAGGCATTTATTACACTTGTAATAAGATCTACAGCCTGTTCTACAAGTGAATAACCATACATAGAATGATAAATATCTGTTCTAGGATTTTCAAAATCAAAAATCATATTTTCATCTGTATAACCGGCGGCCGGCATACCGTCTACAATCTGTAAATATCTGAATGTAGTTTCATTCTGTTTTTCTGGTATTACACGTTCAATTGTTGCAGCATCCACGGCAAAAAAAGCTACAGGCTCACCTTTTTTGTTATACTGAATTTCCGTTGCAATCTGGTCTAATGTAAGTTCATCTCTCAGGAGCTTTGTACAAAACTTTACAAAATCATCACGGCTAGAATCTTCATAACTTCCTGTTGAACAAATAAAATCACGAATTCTAACAGCTTCTTTATCTTCTTTTTTTAATAATTGTGTTTCAAATCTTTTGTGAATAATAAAGCCACGTTCATTTCTGCTTGTAACCGGCTTCAAAAATGGTTTTAATTTTCTGGAAATGTGATTTATACAAGTGTTAATAATCCATGCTTTACCGGCTACGGCTCTTAATGTTCTACAATGAATTCCTCCATACTGAATTCTTGAAATAGTTCTGATGTTTTCAAAACAGTTAGATGAAACAAAATAAGGATCATAAAAAACAGAATCAGCACCATGTTCACGGCCTTTATCCTGAAAGAAATAAGTATTAAAAATGTTTGCACTGTCTTTTTTGGCATCTTTAAGCTGATTATAAGCCGATTGATTAAAGGCCTTACGTTTTCTTAATAACTGATCTACATCAATTTTTTCCCTTGCCATAATTATTTTCCCCCAAAAGAAAAATTTAAAATAAAAAAGCCGGCCATTGTCTTTTTCAAACAATAACCGGCTGCAGATTTCTCAACATACCTAATAAATGATTTATAAAAATATTTTACACTATAATGTTTTAATTGTCATTAGTTATTAATTTTGTTTGCACATGTATTCACTGAATCATTAATTCCAGAATCTTCATCAGGCCCTTTATTATGCCATTCTACCCTTTGAGAAACAGAAATTGATTCAAAATTTTTGACAATCTGAGTTCTTGTCATACTTCTTAAATCTTCAAAAGTCATTTTACCACCTGAATAATTCCATAATCTGTTATTTTTAATTCAGAATCATTATGAGTTTTGTTATAATATTCAACAGCTCTTTTCCAGACACCTTTATTTGCAGCTCTAGTTCTCTGCATCCTGATTTTTTCAAGTTTCATTATTTTCTTTGTAACCTGATCTGAAAACTGCTCTTTGAGCATATCCTGTAATGTAATATGTTTTATTTCTGTTAGTTCACTCATTACTTATTTATTCTCCTACACTACATTTTCTTGATTTTTTGAATATTTCTTTATAATTTCAGATGCACTAGCTTCTTTTGGATCTTCTAAAAACATAAATGTAATTCCTTGTATTCCAAATTCCGGAAGATTACCTGAATTATATTCGCCACCATCTTTTACGAAAACAACCTGTTTTCTATCAGCATAAAACCTAGCTATATTCTCTATGTCCTGGCATACTGTTTGATCATCTGATTTACTAACCATTATTCCTACGTTAGGATAATTATATAAACTTTTCAGCTTGTTCACAATTATTGAAGTTGCATTTATGCCAAAAACTCTAATCATAACATCTGTAGAAAGACCTTCCATCTTTGAATATTTTATTGCTCTTTGTTTATCATTATTTACAATGATGATCATTCTGTCTGATTCATCCATAATTTGAAGAATTTCTGAAATATATTTGAGATGCCCTGAATGAAGCCCATCTAACACGGCAATTTCGGCAAAATAACCGGAAAGAACATAAGTTTTATTCATTTCTGTTCACTCTCCTTTGTTTTCAAGACTTCATCAAGTCCTGTCAAAACTTTTTCATATCTATCTGCAACTTCAAGATATTTGTCTGTCGAAATAAAACGACCTTCTTCGAGAAAAGCATTTATAAAATAAACTTTATCACATCTTGCTTTTAGTTCATTTACTGCGTCTGGTCTTTTTACAAAATCGTTTTTGAAAGTGTTATAAAAACTTTCGCAACTTTCAATCCACATATCCAAAATATCAACTAGACGTTTCTTTTCTGCTTTAGTCATTTATTCACTCTCCTTTAGTTCTGGAAGTACAATTTCTTTCCAAGCGATAACATCGTAAAGTTTAGTATAAGTGTTATAGTCTTTGTTCCAAAGAGTAAACTTATTTTCCATAAAGATTGAGATTTTCATTCGTTTGTTTTCAAGAAACACTAAAACTTGTGTATTATTTTTGGGTAAGTCTCCGTCTTTCACATAATGCCATTCATTAGCCTTGTTATAGCCGAACTCAATACAAGGAATGACAATGTTATTAAACGTATCATTATCAATTTCATAATTCAAACTGTTTCGCCATTCTTCTGCATCTTTCTCAAACATAGTTACTCCTTAATCTCTAATTCCCTCATAGTTTTGTACAAAATTTCCAAATCTCCACGGCACCAACCTAATAAATAATCAAACATAGTTACTCCTTTTCATAAACAACTGTAAAAGCCTTATGCTTTATATCTGTACTAGTTGTAATAATTTTATACCCCTGTTCTTTTAATTCTTGTATGATTTTATCTGTATCAGAAAAGGTGTTTACTGCATAAGTTCTTATTTCTGTCATTCTTCTACCTCGCTTAAAATATAGGTTTATTTATAAACTTCCGTGCCTTGTCAATAAGTTCACATTCTTCTTCATCACATTCACCAACAACAGAAAGTGAACTAGCAAGTTCTTCAATCAGATTCTTTGCTTCTTCATTTTCCTTCTGTAATTTCAAAGTTGCTTCAATCTGCTTGTCTAAGGCATCAGAAAAATAATCCTTATCTTTTTCAAGTTCTGCAATACGCTTTAAGTTGACTTCAACTGTTTCTTCTGTCAAAACAGGCGGAGCAGAAAAACACATTATCATAGAGTTTCTATTTTCAATTAAGGCTAATACGCTTTCATAATCGTTGTAAGAAATTACATTATGATAAAACATATTGAGAGCAATTTTATCTTCTTTATCTTGATTATATCTTTCCCGATATTCTTCTGCTAATTTTTTACTGATTTCTTTTAACTCTATTATTTGATTTTTCAGTTCTTCTTTAGTCATTCTTCTTTCATCTCCCATTTATTAAGAAGTTTTGCCACAAGAATGTTATACTCAAATCCAAAACATTCATTTACATCAGACTTTATTTCCTTAATCAGTGTTTTCAAACTTTCGTTTTCATCAACCAATTCTTGATTAATCTCTTTCTGTTTGTTGTATTTATCTTCTGACTGTAAAGCTCTGTATGAGTGATTCTCGCTGGCTCTCTTCCATACTGTAACTTCCTTTTCTAAGTCCGCTATCCTTTGTTTCATTTGTTCAGCTTGTCTTAACAACTCTTCCTTCTCTTCCAACAAATCACTTACCATAATTCACTCCACGTAATCTTCGTAATTATTTCTAACAGTTTCTTCCAGCATTTTCCATTCATCATCATCTAGTTCTAGTTCTTCATCTTCATTGAACTTGATTGCACCTGTAATCTCTACGTTATCACATTCAACCAACTCACGCTGTCCGCAACTATGAACGTATTTGTAATCAACTCTGCCGTCAAATCTGTAAATGTAACCATCTACCTCAATTTCTTTATCTTCAAAATAATCTGTTTCACTAATCATCTTTCCACCTCACTTATTAATCTAAAGTATACTTTGTTTCCAACTCTATACTCATACACTCTTGAACGATCTGGACTATACAAAGCCTCATTCTTTATTAAAGGATATTCCAATAAACAATTACCAAGATAATCAGGCAGCATATAACGCCGATTAAGCCAAATACAAATACTTTCATAAACTCTTATCTCCATAACTTTTCAGCAACACATAATTATTTTTTACTTCTCTTAGATAAATTTTAGTTACAGGTTTTACAATTCCATTCATAACAGCCCCACGGCCACCGTTATATGCCATAATTGCATCATCCTGAACCTTAAATTCTTTGTGTAAATCAGCCATTAGATGTAATGCGATATATGTGTTATGTTTCCAATTAAAAGGATCAAGTTCTACGTTATCAAACCAATATTTGTCTTTAAACTCAGTCCATAAATATTTATCATTAAGCTGAAATAAGCCTAAATCTACAGTTCCGTTATCGTTTTTATGTATTATCTCTGGATTAAACTCAGGATTTTCAACTAATAAATGAGCTACAACTAAATCAGAATCTAACTTTAAGCCATCACATAAAGCACAAATATAATCAGATATTTCCGGCTCTAAAAATGTATATTTAGGATTTTCTGACTTTTGAATAAACACGACATTATTAAAATCATAACTTTTTTTACTACGATTCAATATAAAACCAAGGCTAAATGATGCTGCAGAAATAAGAAGATTTAAAACAATTACACAAATGATAATTAAACGTTTTTCACTTATTTTCATAATCTAAAAAAAAGCTCCGATTGTGTACGACTACAACCGGAGCTAAGGCTTTCAGCCAAAACCAAAAACCCATATAAAAGGTCGTACTCTTTTATATAGATTCTTTTCTTAAACGTTATTTTTAACGTTCTAAATAAATATTACGGCTTTAATACCTTTATGTCAAGCAAAAACGTTATATTTAACGATTATAAAATATAAGATTCTCTATCTAATTGAAAATTTCGAGGTTCTTTACTTTTGGATTTCTGAATATCCTTAAATTGCTGTCTTTTATAAAACCTTCTGGTTTCAGGATGGAATAAAAACCACATTTTTATAAAAAATAAACATGATAAATTAATAATGATATGAATAACTAATTTTGACATAATCTTAACAAATGGAATTAACTTCATTTTTTTTACCAACTTCCCGAATTCCTATCATAACCAAAGCCCCTATTAATTTGTCTAAGGCTTTTTCCCCTTTTAATAACAGGTTCATTTCCTATTTCTTTGATAATTTTTTGCTGCTGATATTCTATTGCTTTTTCTGATGATTCTGGCTTGTTTTCAGGTTCTTTTTTCCCTGATATATCACCCATTATTTCAATTCTTTTCTGCCTTCTCTGAGCATAAAAATTATTATGCTTTTCAGTTACAAGTTCTACAGCCGAATTTGCCAAGGCCCAAGCCCAAAAACTATCGGCATGGCCTTTTTCGTTTCTTTCAGCATCGTATCTGAAATACTTTCCACCGGTTGATGTTCTTTTAATACTATGAATCTGACGATGAAATTCTTTATCATTACTTAATAAAAACTCATGTTGTTCAAGGCCACGTTTTACATCAATAGCCATTATTTCCTTTTCTTCCGGTGTAAATACTACACCTTCCAAGCGATCACCTAATTTTTTATGAAGTCTTTCATAAACGGGCCTTCCTATTCCTGTCATATCCATACGGCCACGATAAACCGGTAATTCTTTATACGCTTTTAATATCATATCTTCCTGAGTTTCAAAATCAGTATTACGCAATTCTATTCTTGCAAAGTCTCTTTTCTTTCCATCTGGCATACGGCCAATTAAAAATATAGCTGTTGCATCATGTTCACGGCCTACATCAAAACCCAGAAATAAAGTTTCACCGTGTTTTTCTGGATCATAATTTAAAATAGCTAAGTCTAATTCTTTATATGTCTGAAAATCTATACACCTGTTATACTCCCAATATTCTTCATCAGTCATTTTTTCACATGCTGATAAATCAATATCACATTCCCTTTTTCCAGGTGTATTTGCATAAATCAAATCCAAAGGGATATAGCTTTCTGATGAATCAATAAAATCACATTCATACTCTTGCCTGAATGTATCAAAATCGTTATTTTGAAATATCTGCCGGATAATTTTAGTTCCAAAAGTTTCAACACGTTCTACCGTTGATAATGATGGAGCAATCTTAACGGCTGTAGGAACATCAACACACAAATCACGGCAAAACCACCAGGGAATATTATATCTTTCGTAATCATAAGTATCTTTATCGGTTAAAATATCGTAGAATTGCCCAATCTTACCCAAAGGTGAAGAACCCATTTCAATAGTTCCACCACGAGAAATAACAGGCAAAGCAGCATCATAAACTAATTTCTGCATTTTAGCGTTATAAATGGCAAATTCATCAAGAGAAATATCACCACCTTTACCACGAGGAGGCCTACAAGGAATAGATATAAGTCTTGATTGAGTAATACCGTTTTTATCCTGAAAACAAAGCATAGACTTGTTATCGGTTATGAGCTTTTTCTTTGCATCACAGTCCGGCATAGAATCGTAAAACTGTTTTGCATAGGATATTTTCTCTAAGGCATCTTCCTCATTGTAGGAAACGAACTGTTTAGTATAGCCTATCCTATCGGGATCCATTGCTTTTATCAGGCCCTTCAAACTGCAGATAAACGACCATCCTACACGGCGAGATTTTACTATCGCAATAAATCTGGCCATAGATTTTATATAAGCATCTTGCCAAAAATCGAGTAGTAAATCTTTTTGTTGGAATTGCATATAAGTGTATGCAAATAACAGCCGTTCATCTTTTGAAAACATTAAACAGCCCCCTTAAAAAGTGAGTATGTCTTTTCCATTTCAGCTGCCTGAATTCTTTTTTGAGCAACCCCAAAATATTTTTTATCTAATTCAATACCAATAAAGTCTCTGTTTGTATTTATACAAGCAACTCCTGTACTACCACTACCCATACAGTTATCTAAAACTGTTTCACCTTCAAGGGTATAAGTTTTTATAAGATATTCCAAAAGGTCTGTCGGTTTTTGGGTAGGATGTAATCTACCTTTTTGAGAAGCATTAGAATAAGTTAAAATTGAAGTGGGATATTTTTCTGTATAAATTCTTTCTTTCATATCATTACTTTGTAATCTGCAAACTTTAGAAATACCATAATTTTTAGATTTTTTCACTTTATCTCTTTTTTCCATAATAGGATAATAATTTAATTTACCATTGCAAAATACAGAAATATATTCATGTTGTTGCATTGGTCTATATCTTGCAATTTGAAATCCTACACCACGAACTTTATTCCAAATCCAATCATATTTATAATGTTTCAGATTACTCATTTTTAACTGTGTAGAAAATGGTTCTGTACCAAATAATACAATAGCACCATTATCTTTAATAACTCTATTGTACTGTTCCCATAATGGTTCAAAAGGAATTATTACATCCCACTTGCAAGCAGTAATTCCATAAGGTAAATCACATAAAATCATATCAATGGATTTATCTGGAATATCTTTCATTATCTCTAAACAATCACCGTTATAAAGCTGCATTTTCAGTCCTTATTCTTCCAGGCCTATTTCTTTTTTTATAGATTCTAGTAAATCTTTTTTATCTGCAGCCCTTAAACTTTTTACATCAAAATCATTTCGGATAATTACGTTTTTAATATTTCGCTTATCAAGAAATTCAGATAAATAACCCATAGTCTGATAATCTGTATCAGCATCTACTCTAAAAACGTGAAAATCGTTTTTATCAAGTTTTTTAATCTCATTAATCTGTTTTAATATTTTTAATAGCTTAAATAACTTTTTCATTTTTCTTTTCCTCCCCAAACATAAGATTTCCGTAAATGTCCGTTTCATCACATTTATGATTAAGTTCAACCGTTGTGTATAAATCTTTCAGATAACAATATGGTTTACCATCATTCTTTTCACAAAAATTACAGTTACCACATACTTTATCTTTCATTGACACCCTCAGCTTTAATGACAAAAAATGCAGTTCCATCAGGTTTTGAATATGGTTTAATCTCTCCAACGTCATAAACTCCATTCAAGCGATTAATGATAACTTCACAATCGCTATAACCTTCATGACATAAAGTTTGAAGTTCTGTTGTTAAATCTCTAAGTGTTTTTTTCATAATTCTGGCATCCTATTTTTCTAATTCGTATTCTTTAATAATTTTATCTGCTATTCTTTCTGTGAAGAATCCACAACCTTTTATTTCATGGCATCCATTAAGCCATATACAAGATGGTTTACAGCAATACCCTACGGCCCTTAAAAATGGTTCTTTACTATGCTTTAAGGCAGCAACCATTTCTAACATAGCTTTTCTGGTTCTTTCTTCCGTTCTCATACAAAGACGCTGCTTTGCCATTTCCGTAAAACTCTCAGATGTATGAATTTGCAAAAACAATTTATCTTCATAAGGATCTGAACTTCTTTCTTTACCGTTATTCCAATCGGGCCTTGAACTTTCCACTTCTGGCTGAACGTGTCCTTTAGTTGCTCTGATTAATTGCATAACTACAGATTTAGGTCTTTTATCGACCATAACAAAATGAATACTTCTGATAGTTGAATGATTAGCAACAATCTGTTTTATCCAAAATTCAACTTCATCTTTAGGCTGAAAATTTTTATTATTATCTTTCCAAAGGTCTATTCCCTGAGTAATTTTACAGGCTTCACGATAATCATATAATGGATTTTTATTTAGTATTCTGAATCTCACTTTTACCCTCTTTTGTTTCAAGTCCGATTTCAATTTTGTTACCAATTTTCAGATGCATATTTTTTACAGATTTCCTGATTTGTTTCATAATAAAAGCAAAAACAATACATAAAAGCATTACTGCTCCAATACAAAACACACCATCTTCAAAGGTAAAATCAGAATATTCATCACCATCAATTTCTTCATAACTTTCGTATTCTTCCATTACGCTTCCTCGTCTATATCACCCATAGGTTCAAAAAAATCACCGGCAAGTTCTGCTTCTGCATTGTTATGTTGAATGATTGATATTTTTGCCGTTGCTTTATCTCTAATTCCTTCAAGAGTTACAACCGTTTCAGTTTTATTATTATCAGCCCCAACTTTTTTTGACTGTAATAACTTATGATAGGTTAATAGGGCCTGTCTTGCTGATGCCCTGGTTTCAATTGTGTAATGAGCATGGCCATTTTTATCATAATCAAAACCGGCCACCATTTTTTTCTGTTTTGGAGTTAAATCCCTAAGCTGTTTATCGTCAATAATATCAAAAGAACCTTTTTCACCAAGATCAATTAATTTATCTTCTTTGAATGAAGTTCTATCACAATTAAGAACTTCACGGCAAAACTTTATATCTTCACGGAAAATATCTTCAATTTCATTTAATGATACATCATCAAGAATTTCATTTACTTTATTTCTTATATGCGCCTGTTGTAAGGCCCAAGATCCCCAGGATTTAAAACTAGCACCTACAGCAGCCCCAGAACGATTTACTTTGCCACAAGTTTTAGACATTGGACTTGTATAAAATAAAATAAAAAGTCTTTCTCTTTGTGTAAAATCTTCACTAAAGGCCGATAACATTTTTTCAAGTTTTTCATCACCCTCTGGCCCTTCTGGTAATCTGAGAATATCTTTTATTTTATCAGTTGTAGGTAACTCACCGGCTTGCATCTTCTTTTTTCTCCGATTCTTTACAAATATGAATTAAATAACCGTAAATCATATTTG
>Ga0326513_10000912_pt1 | contig 24565 bp, 31 predicted proteins | sample 2_2465_0518_D_FD_203654 | JGI IMG/M metagenome (GOLD analysis project Ga0326513, IMG submission 203654) | Bovine rumen microbial communities from UC Davis, California, United States - 2_2465_0518 | ecosystem: Host-associated > Mammals > Digestive system > Stomach > Rumen | place: USA... | reverse complement strand
CCCAGGGGGCTTTGTAGGGAAATGTTTTGCGATTGGCGAACCTTTCAATGAGTCTTTAGACTCCAACGCCGGTAACGAGCCCTTATAGGGCGTGAACAAACCACCGGCTCAGCCGGTGGTTTTGATTTCACGAGCCGATGCGTGACCTGCATCTTATGCGATACAGTCACTTCGGAAGTGAAGGAGGATACGAATGGATTCATTAACGGTAGAAAGAATATCTGAGGGAAAGGAATTTTCTTATGATATTATCTGGAGAGAGGACTTTACGGAACTTGCCACGGATATTCACAATATTGACGGGCTTAACCCGGGAAAACTTTGTATCGTAGCAGACAGCAATGTTGCTTCTCTCTATCTGGACGAGGTGAAGGAACAACTGAATAAGGTATATTCGAATGTATTTTCATTTGTATTCCCGGCAGGAGAACAGAACAAACATCTGGGAACGGTCAGCAATCTGTATCGTTATCTGATTGAGAACCATTTTGAGCGAAGCGATATTCTTATCGCGCTCGGCGGCGGTGTGACCGGCGACCTGACCGGCTTTGCCGCGGCGTCGTATCTCCGGGGGATCAACTTTGTTCAGGTTCCGACGACACTTCTGGCGCAGGTTGATTCCAGTGTGGGCGGTAAGACAGGCGTTGACTTTGAACAATATAAGAATATGGTAGGCGCATTCCACCAGCCTTCTCTTGTATATATGAATACTTCCGTGTTGAAAACTCTGCCGGATGACCAGTTTGCTTCCGGTATGGGGGAGGTGCTGAAAACGGGACTGATTCGCAATCGTGATCTCACAGCGTGGATCCGTGACAACCGGGAGAAGATCGCCGCAAGAGATAACGATTCGCTTTCTTACGTGATTCGTGAGTGCTGCAAGGTAAAGGCGGCAGTTGTGGAAGAGGACCCGAAGGAAAAAGGCGTCCGCGCGATCCTCAACTTCGGTCATACGCTGGGTCATGCCGTAGAAAAGTTAAAAAACTTTGAGCTGCTGCACGGCCAATGCGTCGGTATCGGCATGATCGCTGCCTCACGCATATCCCTGTCCAGAGGGTTGATTACACCCGAGGAGTTTCAACTGATTGAAGACATGAATCGTTATTTCCGCCTGCCTGTCTCGGTAAGCGGTCTGACGGAAGACGGCATTATTTCCGTATCGAAATCAGACAAGAAGATGCAGAACGGACAGATCAAATTCATTCTGCTGGATGGTATTGGCAACGCGATCGTTGACAGAACAGTCACCGATGCGGAGCTTCTCGAAGCATCTAATTATATTCTGGAGTAATAGAACATGGACATAAAAAACAACGACACTGTTGACAACAAGGCTTTAAAAGCGAGCACGAATGCAAAAACGACACCGGCACTTGCGGCGGGCATAATCATCCTGCCGATAGTTCTGGTCGCTCTGGATCAGCTGACAAAATATCTCGCGGTGGTTTGTCTGAAAGGAAATCCTTCGAATAAGCTGATCCCGGGCGTTCTGGAGCTTTACTATCTGGAGAATAACGGTGCGGCCTTCAGTATGCTGCGCAATCAGCAGTGGTTTTTCTATATTCTGACAACGGTATTTCTCATCCTGGTGATTCTTTTCCTTATCCGCCTTCCGAAGACACGCCGCAATATGCCTCTGCTGTTCTGCGTGCTCGTTTTGTGCGCGGGCGGTGTCGGAAACTTTATCGACCGGGTGGCGCATCGCTACGTGATCGACTTCATCTATTTTTCACTGATCGATTTTCCGGTCTTTAATGTTGCGGATATCTATGTGACGCTCGGCATCATTGTATTGATCGCGCTTTTACTGTTTCATTACAAGGAAGACGATTTTACATTCATCTGGAAAAAGAAGGGGAAAGAAGATTGAAGACGATCGGTTTTGTTGCCGAGCCCGAGGATGAGGGAAAGAGAATAGACAGCTACCTGGCCGACCAGATCGACGGTCTGTCGCGCTCCTATATTCAAAAGATATTGAAAAGCGGCGGCGTTGCGGTCAATGAAAAAGCGGTGAAAGCAAATTACAGGATCGATCCGGAGGATTCGATCCTGTTGTGCGTTCCCGAGGACAGGGAACCGGATATCGAACCGGAAAATATCCCTCTCGATATTCTGTATGAGGATGACGAGCTCCTTGTGGTAAATAAACCGAAAGACATGGTCGTGCATCCTTCCGCGGGTCATTATGAGCATACGCTCGTCAATGCTCTGCTCTATCACTGCCAGGGCCATCTGTCGGGCATAAACGGCGTTTTAAGACCCGGAATCGTTCATCGTATAGACAAGGATACTACAGGGGCTCTCGTCGTCTGTAAGACCGACAGAGCGCACAGGAGCCTTGCCGAGCAGCTTGCTGTCCACAGCATTACCCGGCGATACCGGGCAATCGCGCACGGAAACTTCCGGGAAGACGTTTTTACCATTGAGGGCAATATCGGGCGAGACCCGTACGACCGCAAGAAAATGGCCGTCGTGCCGCCGGATAAGGGTAAAACGGCTGTCACGCATGTGCGTGTACTGGAAAAACTCAAGGGATATTCCTACATTGAATGCGAGCTGGAAACCGGAAGGACACACCAGATCCGCGTACATCTGTCACATATGGGACACCCGCTTCTCGGCGATGCGGTCTACGGGCCGAAGAAATGTCCGGTAGCGGGACTTAAGGGACAGACTCTTCATGCGATGATCCTCGGTTTTCGGCACCCGGTGAGCGAAGAATATATGGAATTTGAGGCTCCCCTCCCGGATTATTTTCAGAAATTGATTACAAAACTTCGGTAAATGTGCTATACTAATGTCAGAAAATCTATTCGATTTTGTCGAATTTTGTGACAGGAGGTAGCATATATGAATACGATTATTACGATCGGTCGTGAGTTTGGCAGTGGCGGACATGAGGTAGGCAGACTTCTTGCGGAAGATCTTCATATTCCGTATTATGACAAAGAGTTACTGGAGAGAGCGGCAAAGGAAAGCGGTCTCTGCAGAGAGATCTTTGAAAATCAGGACGAAAAGCCGACGAACAGTTTCCTGTACTCTCTTGTCATGGATACCTATACTTTCGGATATACTTCCAATGTGATGGGTGATATGCCGCTGAATCAGAAGGTGTTTCTTGCGCAGTTTGACAGTATCAAGAAAATAGCGGAAGAGGGACCCTGCGTAATCATCGGAAGGTGCGCGGACTACGCGCTCGAAGAGAATCCGAATATGCTCAGCGTTTTCATTCATGCCGATCTGGAGAAGCGTGTTCAGCGAATCTCGACGATCTACGATCTGACGGATAATAAGGCAAGAGATCGTATCCGCAAAAATGACAAGAGCCGTTCCAGCTATTATAATTATTATACCAGCAAGGAGTGGGGAGCCGTAGACAGCTACAATCTTTCACTCGACAGCGGTATTTTCGGAATTGACGGCTGCGTTGATATGATCAAGGCTGCTATCGAAAGAAAGGAAAAGGGAATCGGACATTCGATCCTTACGAAGTGAAGCCCGCGTAAATTATTTGACGGCGTGGTTTGACAAATAGTGAAATAAGTTCCATTGGGACGATGAGAGAGAGGAGTTCTGCCAAAGCGGCGGAACTCCTTTTTTGCCGGGTTTTACAGGTTTACATATTTATCTTATGTCTACTATTCTGCCTTCCTGCCGGAAATAACAGGTGCATCACGAGATTTCGTAAATTGGATATGTGGGTGAGTTATCAACAAGTTATCCACGAAGAACCGAGAATGTTAACTTTCAACAGGGGATTCAGGCCCAGTTATTAACTATGCACAAACTGGAAATGTATATTTATGCAGAATTATGGCTGCAGGAATTATGTTAAATTGTTCGAATGAGGAAATTAAGAGGAAAGATACATACAATTTCTGAATAATTCAAAGGATGATCAAAAAAACTGCCCACCGAGCTGTAGACAGGGTGAGCAGTTTTTATTATTGATGATTGATTTGGTTGGGTTTGTTATGGCCTTAATCTTCGCGCAAACGAACGGCGCCGGCAGCTTTTCGACGACGTTCATCGTCCATTGCCGCGTAGTGACGCTTCGTGGTATTGACATCTTTGTGTCCGAGAACATCGGCAACCAGATAAATGTCACCGGTTTCCCGATACAGTGACGTGCCGTAAGTGCTGCGCAGTTTATGCGGCGTAATTTTCTTGGTTGTTGTAATTTGGCTTGTGTATTTTTTAACAAGATTTTCGACGGCTTTCACACCAATGCGGCGGCGCTGTGAGGAATAGAACAGAGCGTGTTCGTGTCCGGCCTGCGGCGTGATGGCTGCCCTGGTCGTATTGACGTAATCTGTAAGGGCCTTTTCTACTTCTGGACCAAAATAAACCATCATTTCATTTCCGCCTTTGCGGAAAACCTTGATTCCGTCGTTTTTGAAGTCCAGATCTTCAATATCAAGGCCGACGCATTCGGACACACGGATTCCGGTGCCCAGTAATAAGGTGATGATCGCTACGTCGCGCGATTTCGTTTTTTCCCAGTATACGCGCTGATGCGGATTGAGATCATCGCCGCAATGTTCAACGAAATCCAGAAGCTCGGCGACCTCATCGGCGTCCAGGCGGATGATTTCCTTTTCATGAAGCTTGGGCATGTCCACGAGCATCGTCGGGTTATTCTTCAGCATTTCATGCTTGTAATAATATGCGTAGAAGACGCGCAGAGCCGACATTTTCTGCTTAATGCCTTTTTCCCCGTTGGTGATATATTCATCGCTGTCTGATGCCTTGTAGGCCTTCAGATAGTCCATATATTCCTCAATGTCAAGCGAAGTTACACGATCAAAATCATCGAGTGTCAGGTCACGGATCGTTTTGTTCTTATACAGAGGGTTTGCCTGAATAAGAAACTCCATGAAGATCCGTACGGCATAAGCATATTTAGTTGTCGTATTTGCGGAACGCGTATTGGAGGAAGCACGAAAAAACTCCCTGGCGAACTCCGGCATGGTGGCAAGCACGTTGCGTAGTTTCAGGGTGTTCTCAATGTCCCTTTGCTCATGATAGGTAAGTTTCTTGTCCATTTCCTGTATTTCCCTCTTCAACTATTCGAAAAACCTGCGTTTTCCGAATAGTTGAATATCTCTTCCATAAGTACGTTATTACTGATCGATATCTACACCGTGCTCTTTCATGAGGTCCAGGATCATTCCGGCGAGCTTTCTGCACGGTTCCACGTAATCTGATTCATAAGCTTCTTCGGTATCAAGAAAGATCTTGTAATCCTCATGGCTGCGGATCTTATCCATGAGCGCAATATCATTATTCCGGAATGTGACCGTGTCATAAATACTCATATCGGTAATTTCAAAGCAGATATCCTCATCACCGGCTGTATTCCATTCAGCTGTGATATAACGACGTTTACCATTGATATCGCATGTCATTTCAGCTGCGGCGATCTCCATGCCGAACGGCCCGGACTTGGTCTTGTTCTCGGGAATCCAGCTAGACTTCGTATTCAGCTCTTTGATAATTGTTTCCATATTCGTATGTTCCTTTCATGCAGGTACGCACAAAATCCGCCTGAACGATCGTCCGGACGGATTTCATCAGATATTAATATTATATTCTATAATCGGTGGGAACTCAACTGCCCGCATGAAAGCCGCCTGGGTGTAAAATTCCTCAGAGTTTCAAGTGCAAGTTCAGTGAAAGGCCTGCATGATCTGCGCTGCCTTCTCTGTATGAAGGATATTTTGAAGAGCCTGATCGGAAATCTCGGATTTTCGAAGGCTGGTCAGATACAGGGAGCGATTGCTCTCAGTATGATTGATCCAGAAATCAATGACATTGCGGTCCTCCGCCTGTTCATATAAGTCCATATAGAAATTGGCGTTGATCGCAACACGTGCCGGATGTTTCACTCTAAGCTTTTCCATGATAATACCGCTCCTATAATTGTTGTATAATTGTAAAACCTCGCTCAGTATACCATATTTAGATACAATGTGCGCAGCAAAATCAATATTTAGCATTATGCAGAAAAAATTTGCGAATCTTTATACACTTTGACAAGGTGAATCCGATTGACAAATCTGCAATAAGTATTTTCAACGAGGTGAAAGGCGGATGCGCTTTTCGTCTCGTCATAAAGACTGAAAAATAAAGCAATCCGCCTTTCGGATAAGGTAATAAAGGGTTATATATAAGAGCTTCAGGGATCAGCTCTTATACTCTGTGGAATAATACGGGATACAGATGGTACTGCCCGCTTTCAGAGAATCGGCCGAGGTAAGATGATTGATCGATACGATCTCGTCCATGTATTCATAAACGTTATCATATTCATCGGACATATACTCATCGGCGAGTCCCCAGAGCGTATCGCCCTGATCGACCGTGATACTCGTGTAATACTTGTAGGTCGGGACATCGCGCTTTTCGGCATCTGCTCTTGTCGCGGTAAGGCGAAGGAGAACCACACATGCCAGGGCAACGGCGAGCACTACGATTACAAGATTCTTGATCCTATCCGTTCTTCCGGCTGCTCTTCTGTCAGCTCGTCTGCTGTGATTCGTTCTCATGATAATACCTCCTGATCAAATTAGATAATGCTATGGAAAATAATCCGTTATAAAAAAAATCGGAATATATGTTCGGAACATCTGTTCGGTATGTTTCAAGTATATTACGGAGATATTAAACTGTCAATATAAAATCGAAAATATGTTCGGAATATTTGTTCGGAAAATATGTTTGCCTTTTCACAGAGGCTATGATATATTATGTAAAGAAGAATTCGAATGACAGGAAGAATTCGTAAAGGAGGCACTATGTATGAGTGATAAGGGACCGATCAGCGCGAAGCAGCGTGAGATCCTCGATTATCTGAAGAAAGAGATCCTGGGCAGTGGCTTTCCGCCTTCCGTCCGTGAGATCTGCTCTGCCGTAAGCTTGAAATCGACCTCTTCTGTTCATGCGCATCTGGAAGCGCTCGAAAAGAACGGCTATATTAAGAAAGATCCGGCAAAACCGAGAACGATCATTATCCTGGATGATGATTTTGAGCAAGAGCGGATCCGTGGCCTCACAGGTGCCGCGGAAACGGGCGTGGAAGCTCCGGATCATACCGAATACGAATCGATCCCCGTGATCGGTAATGTCGCCGCAGGACAGCCTCTGCTGGCTGTAGAACAGGTAGAGACTTATTTCCCTGTTCCTGTCAGCAAACTTCCGAACAAGCAGACCTTCATTCTCCATGTTAAAGGAGAAAGTATGATCAATGCCGGTATCCTGGATGGAGACTACGTACTGGTCGAGCAGGATGATACGGCACGCAACGGGGACATGATCGTTGCTCTTGTCGATGATTCCGCTACGGTGAAGAATTTCTATAAGGAGAACGGATATATTCGTTTGCAGCCGCAGAATGACAATATGGATCCGATCATCGTAACGCCGGACCGCCAATTCCAGGTTCTCGGTAAGGTTATCGGTGTGATGCGTTTCTTCCGCTGAAAATCAATATACCTTCAAAAATAAGGGATCGACCGGGGCATTGTAAAGTCCCGGTCGATCCCTTTTATCAGATCATTTTCTGTTTTAGCTTCTGTAACTCTTTTCTTTCTGCAACGGCGGCCTTCAGTGAATCTTTTCAAAGAGATGAATCAGTGATTCATCTTCTGTGATCTCGCGGATAACTCTCGCCGGAGAACCCGCGGCAAAGGTGTTGGCGGGAATATCGCGGGTAACGACGCTTCCGGCGCCGATCACGCAGTTATCACCGATCGTAACACCGGGGCAGACAACGACATTGGCGCCGAACCAGCAGTCACTGCCGATTTTTACCGGCCGTGCATAACAGAGGAATCTTTTTTCGCCGTCACTGCAGGGAATCGGTCGTCTCTCGCTTCCCAGCATCGAGTGCATCGGTGTGACGATCGTTACGTTGGGACCGAAATTATTATGATCGCCGATCGTAACATTGCCGTCATCCTGTACGGTAAAATTAAAATTCATAAAGCAATCGCGGCCGATCTTCGTGTGCGCTCCGTAGTGAAAACGGATCGGTCCGAGCATGAAGGTACCTTCGCCGATCTCTCCGAGCAGGTCGCGGAGAATACGCTCACGTTTTTCTGTTTCGTCCTCAAAGGACAGGGAATATTCCTGACTCAGGCGGTGCGCTTTCGCTTTCAATGCGATCAGCTCGGGAACTTCCGAAGCATAAAGGTCACCGCTCAGCATCCGTTCCTCTTCCGTCATTTCCTTACCTATCTCAGCCCTTCAATTCTTCTGCTGTTGTTAACTGTCCGTCGCGCCAGATCCTCTCAATGTCATAGAACAGGCGGTTTTCTTCATCAAAGATATGAATAACGATATCGCGGTAATCCATAAGGATCCAGTTGGCGGTCTGATAGCCCTCTACGCTCTTCGGTTCCACACCTGCCCGTCCGAGTGTTTCGTCAACGCTGTCGGCCATGGCCTGTACCTGGCTGCGGTTCGTTCCGCTGGCAATAATAAAATAATCGGCAAGGCTGGAAACCTTCTCGATATTGATGATTTTTACATCTACGGCTTTTTTCTCTTCAAGTGCCGATACGGCAAGTGCTGCCATCTCTTTTGGATTCATTCTTCCATACTCTCCTTTTCGGTACGTGCTGCATAAAGTGTTCCGCTGTCTGTCAGGTCTCTGTAATATTCATAGGCGGAAACGGTCATGGTGTCCATGGATTTTGGATTTTCGCTAAGGTAATCAACGGTATCCCGCAGGATCAGATACATGCAGATATCGAGATCTTCGAAGGCCGCCCGCCGGATCAGTTCCAGATTCGGCGCCTTGTCGCGGTTCGGTTCGATATAATCCGAGATAAAAGTGATCTTCTCCAGAAGGGTCATAGCCGGTTTGCCGGTCGTATGCCAGGTAATGGCATCGAGGATCTCCCGATCATCGATATCGTACTTCTTCTGTGCCAGGTAGGCGCCGAGCTTTGCGTGAAGAAGAACGGGATGTTCCAGTTCAAACTCGGTAACAGAGATCTTTTTTGTCTTGCACAGGTCGATCTTCTCGGAATTGGGAATACACTTGGCACAATCGTGCAATAGGCCCGCAAGCCGTGCTTTTCGAAGATCACCGCCGTGTGCCATGGCCAGTGCGCAGGCGGTATAGGTAACGCCCATCGTATGGCGATAGCGGTTTTCCGTGAGATCCTTGCTCAGCTTTGCTTCAATACTGCTCCATTCGGATTTTGCTTTCAAATTTTGTCTGCCTCCGTACCTTCGTAAATATGATTTTCGGAGATGTATGCAAGAACCGGGTCAAGAACATAGTACTTGACAGATTCATGCTCCGAAATCATGCGGCGAAGGTTTTTGCTGGAAATATCAAGGTTCGGTGTGTCCAATTTGTAAAAACGGTCTCCGAACTGTTCTCTTCTGCGTTCGAGAAGTTCATCAAAAACAGCGGGATCGGTCTGATTGCGTGTGGCTACAATGATCCTTGCCGCGTCAACGATGCGCTGCGGCTTCATCCAGGTGTCGAAGTCCACAAGCGAATCGGCGCCCATAATGAAGTAGTAGTCGGTATCCGGATGTTCCCTGTTCAGCGACTCAAGCGTGCGGTAGCTGTAGCTGTAACCGTCTTCGTTCATTTCCACGAGAGATAATTGAAAGGACGGATTGGATGCGATAGCCAGCCGGACCATTTCAACGCGCTGCTCATCACTTGCTCTGCCTGCCCGGTTGCGTTTGTGCGGCGGATTTCCCGCCGGCATGAACTGGATCGCGTCAAGACCGAACTGGTGCAGCGCCCGCTCACCGAGGATCAGGTGGCCGATATGGATCGGATCGAAGGTCCCGCCCATAATTCCGATTTTTTTACGGGAGGATAATCTTTCGTTTGTCATCTTTTCCCTCTTTATAAAGAACGATCTTTTTGCCGATGATCTGAACGATCTGGGACTTGGTTCTTTCGGAAAGTGTCTGTGCCATTTCTTTCGGATCATCCATGCAGTTCTGCAGAATATTGATCTTGATTAGTTCACGGGCTGTGATCGCCTCTCTGACGAGCTCTGTGAGCTCCGGTGTAACACCGCCCTTTCCGATATTGATGATACTGTTTTCCTTCATCGCAAGGCTCTTTAAATAAGCTCGCTGCTTACTGTTCATATTTTTTATATCTCCTGTTTCTTCCGGGTATTTCTATATTCGCAGCCGGATAATGTGTGGATCGACGATAGGGTGTCGTGTAATTGCTCTGATTTTGCCCACATCTCTCATGCACGTCCGCGCAGATCGTCAAAGCGGATCTTTGATGCCTCCCTGCATTCCCGGAAAGCGCGCTCTATATAATCCTCTTCCTCATCGGTATGGCGGGAAATGTATTTTTCCAGTTTGACCGGACTTTCTTCGAAGGCAGTCACAGCAATGCTGCGTGTTACCCTTTCCCTTGTCTCCTGCACCCGGATCGAAAAAGACATGATCTGGGAAGTTTCACAAAGAGCGGTCCGCCTGCCATCCGGTCCCTGAAGAAGAAGACCGCAGGAGTTGTTCTCCTGTTCGAGGTAATCGAGGACGGTCCAGCCTGCCGCAAGAGTTTCGCTATTCATCGTATTGACGATCGTAAAGTCGCAGTCGGCCATCGGTTCGATCGTCTGCCGAAAAACGAGCAGATGCGCGTTACGGGGCGCAAGGAACCATTCTCTTTTGGAGGTGAAGCGGATGTTGTCCCACTCGTATTCCGCGCGGCTCGTATAGATGTTATAGGGAGGCATTTTGACCGGCTCGCCGTAATCGGCTGCCTGATCGCTGTGCCCGTGATAGGTAAAGGTCGTGCGGAGCGTGTCGGGCATGCTCCCCCAGATTGTTTCCGGATCCATCGCTTTGTCCTCCGTTCCGGTGATTCTTACTTGAAATATTCGAAGGAAAGATCGTACATGCGTACGGTATCACCCTCCTTGATGCCGGCCTTCTCAAGTTCTTCAAGGATGCCGTTATCTTTCATAAAATTCTGGAAGAACTGGAAGCCCTTCTCGGAATCAAGATTTGTATATCCCAGCATCTTTTCGATCTTCGGTCCCTCTACAATATAAGTATCGGCCTCGGAAGCGGATTTTTCAACCGTATACGGAAGATCATTGATGGCGATCTCGATCTCCGGATCAAATTCCGGCTCGAAGATCTGATGCTCCTTCGGGATCTCGTCCAGAACGTTCTGCACATAATACAGAAGTTCTTTGATACCTTTCCCCGTTGCCGCGGAGATCGGGAAGACGCGGACGCCCTTTGGTTCAAACTCTTTGCGGATCTTCTCGACAGGATCCTCTTCGCCTTCTTCCGTATAGATCACGTCGATCTTGTTGGCGGCAATTACCTGCGGACGATGCTCCAGATCGGCATTGTACTTCTTCAGTTCCTCATTGATCGTGTAGATATCCTCGATCGGATCACGTCCTTCCACACCGGCCGCGTCGACCAGATGGATCAGAACGCGGGTCCTCTCGATATGGCGGAGAAACTCATGTCCGAGCCCCGCTCCTTCCGACGCGCCCTCGATCAGTCCCGGAATATCGGCGATAACAAAGCCATTGCAGCCTTCGATATCCACGACACCGAGATTCGGTACTAATGTAGTAAACTGGTAATTGGCGATCTTCGGCTGCGCGTTGCTGACGCGGGACAGGAAGGTGGATTTGCCGACATTCGGGAAGCCGACAAGGCCGACATCCGCGATCATCTTCAGCTCCAGACGCACCTCGATCTGTCTGGACGGCTGACCCGGCTGCGCGAACTGCGGGACCTGCATGGTCGGCGTAGCGTAGTTCATGTTGCCCTTGCCGCCTCTGCCGCCGCGAAGTATCACAGCGCGTTTGTTCTCGCCCGACATATCGGCAATGACCTTACCGCTTTCGGCGTCGAGGATAACAGTGCCCTCCGGGACTTTCAGCACAACGTCCGCTCCGTTTTTTCCGTGACAGCGTCTCTGGCCGCCGTCTTCTCCGTCGGTTGCCGCAAATTTGTAATGATGACGGAAGGCAGCGAGCGTATTGAGACCCGGATCGATCTCGAAGACCACGTCTCCGCCCTTTCCTCCGTCACCGCCGTCGGGGCCGCCCGCTGCGACGAATTTTTCACGGCGAAAACTCACATGACCGTCCCCGCCTTTTCCTGATTTGATTAATATTTTAGCGCGATCCGCGAACATTGTTTCCTCCTGTGCTATCCGGATCATCTTCCGGAAAAAACGAAGTACCCGTACGGCACGTCTTTCGGGTACCGCGTTACTTCACCAATAGTATACAGTAATAAAGAATAATAAAAAGGACCATCACAAGAAATGTGACGGTCCTGAACTTTCAGCTTATTCAGCCTTCTCTTCAACCGGAATTACAGAACAGATCTTTCTGTCTCTTCCCTGTCTTGTAAATCTGACAACACCGTCAACGGTTGCAAACAGTGTATCATCTTTACCAAGACCAACGTTTGTACCCGGATGAATATGAGTACCACGCTGTCTGTAAAGAATGTTTCCAGCTTTTACAAACTGTCCATCCGCTCTCTTAGCACCCAGTCTCTTGGACTCGGAATCACGGCCGTTCTTGGTAGAACCCATTCCTTTGTGGTGAGCGAAGAACTGAAGATTTAACTTCATCATGTCTTACACCTCCTCGATAATTAGATCGATAAAATCCTTGTAGGATTCATCATTTTCCATTTCTGACAGACCCAGAAGAAGTGAACGAAGAAGCAGTTCCGCTCCATCGGAATGTTCATCTTCGATCCGTAGAGAAATCGCTGCGTTCTCTTCGTCATAAGAGTTCCGTATCGGATCAGAGGTAAGCGCGTCCAGTGAATTCACTGTGTTGATTACCAGTGCGGAAATTGCGGCACAGACGATATCCTCGCCTTCCTCCGCATAACCGGCATGATCCTTTGCGTCGAACCCTGTCAGACGTCCGTCATGATTCTGAAAAAAAGTAACCCTGGTCATACTGCTGCAGCTTTCCGATTAAGCGTTGATCTTGTTGATCTGTACTTTTGTGAACTGCTGTCTGTGACCGTTCTTTTTGTGATAGCCTGTTTTTCTCTTGTACTTGTAAACAATGACTTTTTTCTCTTTGCCATTGGTAAGTACAGTTGCTTCTACGGTTGCGTTAGCAGCCTCGTCGCCAACTTTGATCGCAGCGTCATCACGTACAGCCAGAACCTGATCAAAGGTAACTTTCTCTCCAGCTTCTTTACCGAGTTTCTCAACACGAATAACGTCGCCTTCAGCTACTTTGTACTGCTTTCCACCTGTTGCAATAATTGCGTACATATAGGACCCCTCCTATTTCTAAAAACTCGCCAGATTCGGTGGCCGAAAAACGGCACTTAAACCACTCTGTGCGGCATACTCGGTTATTATGACACGCGAGACCGCGTTTGTCAACCTGTATTCTTATTGTTTTTCCTTGAAAATCAAGGCGGATTCAGACTTTCGGACGATTCTCACAGGTTACGGCCAGAGCGCCCTCACCGATATGACAGCAGATCGACAGAGAAAGCGGATCGCCGTTTACTTCGTATCCCGGGAATTCTTTGCGGATCTCATCGGCCCACTCTTCTACTTCATCCATATTGGCGTGGTAGGAATAGGAGTAGCTGATCGTCATGGTACCGGCTTTCACATACTCAGCAAAGCGGGTATCCAGATCATGGTGGATCGCGTTCAGCATGCTCTTCTTGGCCAACTTGATGCCGCGGGATTTGGAGTAGGAATCAAGCTTCTCACCCTGGATCTGCAGTACCGGTTTAAGATTGAGTACACTTCCGATCAGTGCAGCCGCCGGTGTGATCCGTCCGCCCTTCTTCAGATATTTCAGGGTATCGACCATGATATAGATGCTGGAATCGAACCGATCGTTCTCCAGCTTCTCGCGGATCTCCTTGGCGCTCATGCCTGCCTCGGCATAGTTCAGCGCGTCAAGAACAGACGCGTACTGTGTAACGGAGATTCGCTGGTTATTTACGACCTCGACCCTTCCGTCGTAATCATCGGCGAGCATTTTCGCCGTCTGGTAGGATGCGGAAAGTCCACTGGACATCGGGATATATACGACCTGCTCATGGGTCTTGAGTGCCTCATCCCAGAGATCGGTCACCTCGCCCGGAGCCGGCTGCGAAGTGGAGACCTCGGTATCCGGATCCTGAAGTTTTTCAAAAAACTCTTCATACGTAAGATCGATTCCTTCATAATAGATCTTTCCGTTTACAAGAAAGGACATCGGCAGAAGGTAGATGCCGAGCTTCTCCGCCCGCTCCTTCGGGATGCCGCTGTTCGTATCGGTCATGACTGCTACGCGAGACATGTATATTCCTCCTGAAAGTTCATGCTAAATATGTGTGTAAAATTCCGTTACAGAAAATCACCATGATCCAGTATAACGAAAATAACCTTTATTTACAACAGGCCGATGCAAAAAATAATGATTCCCGTAAGGCCGATCGCCAGTGTTGTTCCGAGAAGAGTCCAGAGGGTAAATCGCTCTCTTCCCGGTTCCGCGAAACGGACCCTTCTGGGAGAACATGCTCTCCGGACGAGCCAGCAGCCTGTATAGATAAGGATCGGAATGGGAACGCCGTAAAAGGCGATCGTGACCCCGAGCTGCAGGACCGAAACGGATGCCGCCGCGGCTTCGATGTAGGAATCAATTCCGGATGCCTGCACTGCCCCCTGCGCCGCTGCCGAGATCAGGTAGATCAACGCGTTATTGGCAAAGTGAAGCAGACAGGAATAAAACATGTTTTCTGTCCGGCAGACAAAATAGGCCATGACAAAGCCGATCAGCATCGGTGCCCACCAGCGGATCGGAATGATATGGAAGATGCCGAACAAAAAACCGGAAATGCCGATCACGAGGATCTTATTGGAAAAACTGTTGCGCAGGCCGGCAAGAATAACACCACGGTGCAGAGCCTCCTCACAGATCGCCGGAAGAAGCGCGATCAGAAGAAGATTCAGAATGATAGAAGGTCCCGAGAAAAGGCTCTCCATCGAATCGTTGACCGCCTGCGTCTGCTCCGGTTCAATGAACAGGATGAGCGAACTGATGATAATATCGGCCAGATAAGCGCCGCACATGACGACCAGCACGCCGAAAATGCCGCCGATCTTCGGTTTCCGGAAAGGGAAGACCTCCCGCGGATCGGCCCGCATCAGAATGACAAAGAGGATCGATGCCGCGAGCATGGTAAGCTGTGAGGTAATCGTACCGCCGATCTCACCGAAGAGTGTCAGATAGAGCGGGTCGAGGACAAACAGCAGGACCAACATCAGACATCCGTAAAATAATATGCTCTGCCAGGCTTTTAAACGGCGAAATGTTTTTTTCTTCCGGGGTAGGTAATCCGGAACGGAATAACGGATGGATTCATAAGGGATCTGTGTCATGGATCGTTTTTATCTGCTCCTTAAATGATTTTCTTGTTTTTCTTCGTGTGATCTCACAGATGCAGAGTGCTGTAAAATCGATGATATTGGTATTCGCGGAATCGCTCTGAAGAAGGGTCCGCATATATTCGATCAGCGCCTTCTGCTCTGAAGGATCTCTCATATTAATGAAATCAACGAGGATCGTGCCGGATAATTCCCTGAGACGCAGCTGCCGGATCAGTTCGCAGGCGGCTTCCCGATTCGTAAGGGCAGCCGTCTCAGCCGGGGACTTCTTCACGGTCATGCGTCCGGTATTAACATCCACCGCGGTGAAGGCCTCTGTCTGCTCGATCACGAGAAAGCCGCCGGATTTCAGCCAGACCCGGTTCGTCTCCAGTTCGGTCAGAAGCGTTGTGAAATTGAACAGCTTATAGAGGCTGACCATCGGATCCTCATAGAAAGAGACATTCACACGCTGCCCGCTTCCGGTTTCCCGAAGACATTCCGTGATCTCCCGGTATACGATTTCGGAATCCGTTGTGATCTTCTCCAGATCCTCCAGAGAACAGCTCTTCAACATGCGGACCCAGTCACCGGGGGCTTTGAAGAGGCACGAATAACAGGTGCGGGTCGGTCCGTATTGAAGGATCGCACCGAGCCGTTCATGAAGGATCCGGTACTCTTCCGCCAACTCCTCCGGAGATGCTTCCCGCGCGTTGGTTCGGACAACGACGCCGATCTTCCTGTCGGTATCGACCGGACAGACCTCGCGGATGGCTGCACCGATCCGTTCTTTTTCCTCAGAAGTGAGTTTTCTGGAGAAATGGACAGCGGCATCGCCGGATGTAAGGACCATGTAGCGGCCCGGCATCGTAAGTTCCGCCGTAAGTCGCGGCAGCTTCTGCTTGATCGCTTCCTTTTCGACCTGCACGAGGATCTCATCGCCCTGCTTCAGAGAGCTGCCCTTTGGCAGCGGCAGGTAACCGTTTCCTTCCTCGCCGAGACGAACAAAGGCTGCACCGAGATTTTTCTGAATATTTTCGATTCTTCCGAGATAGATATTACCGAGGGGAGACGGCCTTTCTTCGGAAATGACGGAAACTTCCGCTGCGTGACCGTCCTCGTACAGAACGGTGACGATGCAGGAAGTTCCGTAAAGCGGCATCCTCGCGGCAACAATTTTCTTATTCAATGACTTCTCCGAGGGCATCAAGCGGAACCAGATTACGTTTTCCGTCTTCGCCCGTATCTGCAAAAATATCGTTTCTGTGGATCAACAGATCTGCCGGTTCAATGTCGCCGCCGAGATAGAGCGCAAAGGCTTTGATCACAAGATCCGGCTTCAGATTTTGTACGCTGCCTGCGGAAAGCAGACAGTGATACCGGTTTTCTCCTTCATAAGAAAATTCATAGATCCAGGGACGAATATCCGTCTCCTCTTCTTTTCGCTTCGTCTTACGCAGAATGCGGATCTCCGGTTGTTCGAGAAAAGAACGTATCTTCTCCTGCAGGATATCGTCCGCAAGATTCATGACGGATGGCAGTTTATCCGCGCGGATCGTTACCGTATAGTCGGCACCGGCAACAAGCGTCATGCCTTTATCTGCCTTCTTCTCACCGATCTTTACAGCGGAGAGTACTTCCACTCCCTCTACCATCTGGGCATTGAGTCGATCGACGATCTCGCGGGAGGTCATTTCTTCCTTCAGATCGACGTCAAAATACTCGCCGCTGCTTGTCTTTCCGACCCCCAGCGGAGACGCGAAGGACATGAGCATGTGCGGGCTGAAGCCTTCGGAAAGTGTTACGGGAATGGCTGCTCTTCGGAGTGCCTTCTGAAAATAGCGCATCGTATCGAGATGTCCGATGTATTTGATCGGTCCCGTTTTTGTAAATTTAATTCTTGCCTTCATAGCAGACTCCTCCGTGATAGCGCAAAGAACCACAGCCCTGACACATCTGTCGGCAGTTCGGTGTGACAACGCCCTCTTTTGCGCGCTCCCACTCGCGGATCAGGAAACGCTTGGTAACACCGCAGTCCAGGAAATCCCAGGGAAGAAGTTCCTCTGTGCTTCTTTCTCTGGCGGTGTAGAAGTACGGATCGATTCCCGTTTCCGCAAAGGCATTCTGCCAGTTCTCCGCTTTGAAAAACTCAGTCCAGGAATCAAAGAGAGCGCCGTTCCGGTAAGCGGCTTCGATGGCAGCGCCGACACGGCGGTCTCCTCTTGCCAGAACACCCTCCAGAACGGAGATCTGCGCGTCGTGGTAGGTGTAGCGGATGCTCTTCTGATTTTCCATGCGGCGGACTTCATCCTTTACGATATGTGCTTTGTCCAGGAAGTCCTGCTCCTTATCCATCGGTGCCCACTGGAAAGGCGTGAACGGCTTGGGAACAAAGAAGGAACTGGATGCCGTAATGGAGATCTTGCCAACACGTTTTTCCTTCGGGATCTCATAATAGCGCTCTGCCACCTTCTGACACAGATGCGCGATTCCCTTGACATCGTCCTCCGTCTCGGTCGGGAGACCGAGCATGAAGTAGAGCTTGACTTTATTCCAGCCGCCTTCGAATGCCTGTCCGGCGCCGTTCAGGATATCCTCTTCCGTAATTCCCTTATTGATGACGTCGCGCATGTGCTGCGTACCTGCCTCCGGCGCGAAGGTCAGACTGCTCTTCTTCACATCCTGTACCTTGGACATTACATCAAGAGAAAAGGCATCAATGCGAAGCGACGGAAGGGAAATATTGATCCCCTTCTCCCTGCAGATAGAAATCAGGTAATTCAACAGACCGTCCAGATCGGCATAATCGGAGCTGGACAGAGAACTCAGCGAGATCTCTTCGTAGCCGGTATTTTCAAGCATGCGTTTTGCGCGCTCAGTGAGCAGATCAAGCTCCTTTTCGCGGAGCGGACGATAGATCATTCCCGCCTGACAGAAGCGGCAGCCGCGGATGCAGCCGCGCTGGATCTCGAGTACGACACGGTCCTGTGCCGCCTTCAGATAGGGAACGATCGGCGCTTCCGGATAAGGAATTCCGTTGAAATCCATAACGATCTGCTTGGCGATTTTTTCGGGAAGTCCGGAAATCGTCGGCGCGAAGGAAGCAAGTGTTCCGTCTTCGTTGTATGCGGCTTCATAATAGCGCGGCACATAGATCCCGGGAAGCTTCCCGGCTTCGATCAGGAATTCCTCGCGGCTTTTCTTTTTATCGCGGAATTCTCTGTAGAGATCAAGAAGCGCCGGATAAGCGACCTCACCCTCACCGATATAGAACAGATCGAAAAACTCGGCGATCGGTTCGGGGTTATAGGCACAGGGACCACCGCCGATGACGATCGGATCATCCCCGGTTCGGTCTGTGCTGTGAAGCGGAATGCCGGACAGATCAAGGATCTGCAGCACATTGGTATAACTCATCTCGTACTGCAGCGTGATACCGAGAAAATCGGCATCCCTTACCGGTCGCTGGGATTCCAGAGAAAACAGAGGGATATGCTGTTCACGCATTACCTTGTCCAGATCAGGCCATGGCGAATACACTCTCTCACACCAGACATCGGGCATCTTATTAAACAGATCATACAGGATCTGGATACCCAGATGGGACATGCCGATCTCGTAAACGTCGGGGAAACACATGACAAAGCGGATATCGACCGATTCCGGATCTTTCATGACAGCGTTAAATTCATGACCGATATAGCGCTCCGGTTTGTCGAGTTTCATCAAAATATCATCACTAAGTGCTAATGTACGCATTCTATACCTCATTCAACAACCCCTGTCAAAAGGCAGGGGTCATTGGGTGCTTTACTGATTCAAATAGATTATGGATGCCTCATCGGGCATCGCTCTTACTCTTCCATATGTCCGTCACGGAACATGGAGAACTTGTCCATCGGATAATTTGCCAGGTTATCGAGAACCTTACGGCTATCCGCCTGTGAGAGAAGCTTCGCACGGGATTTGGTGATCTCCGCCTCGGTACGATGCTTTGACGGACCGCCTACACAGCCGCCTTCACATACCATTCCTTCGATGAATTCCTCCGGAAGTTTGCCGATCTTCAGAAGCATCAGCGCCTTGCGGCACTCATCGCCTCCGGCGCACTTCTTCAGCTTGATATCCGAAGTGTCTTCGCCGCGCTCCTGCATGCATTCGATAACCGCGTTGGCTACGCCGCCGGATGTTGCGAAGCGTTTGCCCCAGATCGAAGACTCCTGATATTTTCCCTCGGACGGCTGCAGTGTCATCCCCTTCGAACGAAGGAGAGCACGGAACTCACCGTAGGTCAGTACATAATCGGCATTACCCGGAACGGACTTGTCGGCGGCTTCGGATTTCTTTGCGAGGCACGGTCCGATAAAGACGGTCACGCAGCCCGGATGCTGGGATTTCAGATAACGGGAGATCGCGCACATCGGAGATACAACGGTGGACATATTTTCCTCGAACTGCTTCGGGAAATGCAGACGAAGCATGTTGATAAATGCCGGACAGCAGGAAGTGGTCATCTTGCGGCCCTCTTCGCGTGCCTCGCTCCACTCTTTGGATTCATAGGCAGCTGTCATATCACCGCCGAGGCCGACTTCGACCATATCCGTAAAGCCCATGTCGATCAGACACTTCCGGATCGAATACATATCGATATTCTCACCGAACTGGCCTTCCGTCGCCGGAGCGCACATCGCGTAGACTTCTTTGCCGTCTTTGATATCACGAATGATCTGTGTAAGATACGATTTGGTTCCGATCGCACCGAACGGACAGGAATGTACGCACTGACCGCACTGGATGCATTTTTCTTCATTGATAACGCAGATTCCGTAATCATCGTATGTGATGGCGCCGACCGGGCAGGCTTTCTTACACGGACGCTCCAGATGAACGATGGCATTATACGGGCAGGCATTCGCGCAGCGTCCGCACTCTTTACACTTGGTTGGATCGATATGCGAACGATGGGTGCCGATCGTTACGGCGCCGAACGGACACGCGTTCAGGCAGGCCTGACCCATACATTTACGACAGTTGTCGGTAACTGTATAGGAGGAGATCGGACACTCCTCACATGCCGGATTCAATACCTGGATCTGGCTTGAGGAAACACGATCCGGTGTCGGCGTTTTTCCCTGGGCAAGCCGGATACGCTGCTTTACAAGTTCTCTGTCCTTGTAAACACAGCATCGATACTGTGCAAGAGGACCGGGACACAGGTCGTAGATCAGTTTTTCTTTACCCTCTTCGTTGAGATTCCCTTCCCATTCAAGTCTCGCAACTTCCTCGAAAATTTTGTGCTTCAGTGCCAGTAAGCTTGCGTCATTTGTGATCATTCAGATTCTCCTCCTATTGGTATATTCCGACAGAAATCAAACAAATTGCTATCATGTGATGTAAAAACAAGCGGACGGTGTTCCTGCATCTCAAGGATGAAGGAAAGTGCCGCGGCTCGATTTTTCTCATCAAGTCCCGTAAAGGGTTCGTCCAGTGTAATGAGTTCGGAAGGCGCTGCCATTGCGCGCAATATGCTCACTCTTCTCTTCATACCGCCGGAATATTCCGCAACGGGACGATCCGTATCTTCACCGGGAAGAAGCCTTGCGAGAAGTTTCCGGATCTCTCCGGCTTTCATAGATGGATTTACGATCCGGATATTGTCGAAAGCGGATAACTCTTCCACGAGTCTGTCCTCTTGAAAAACCGCGCTCATACGCTCCGGACGCCCGCTTATGCTGCCCGCATCAGGTTTTTCCAGACCGAGGATCAGGCGAAGCACGGTGGTCTTGCCGATGCCTGACGGACCGGTAAGGCAATAACAGCCATCCGTATCGATCCTCATGGAAAAGTCTGTAAGAACTTTCTTTTCCCCAAAACTTTTCGTGATGTGTTCCAAAAGCATATTCATGACCGCACCGCCTTTTTGAAGAAATGCAGAAAGATCTTTTCGAAGCCCCAGGACAGAAGGACGATGGCTGCCGTCCAGGCAAAGAGCCGTCCGGTATCGAGATTGATCTTGGCGCGATACATGCCGTTTCCGATCGACAGCAGCGGCTGTCCGATCACTTCGGCAGCAACGCCGCTTTTCCAGCACATTCCCAGTGCGATCTCCAAAGCTCCCGTCAGAGAATGCTTCAGATCAGGCAGATATATGTATCGGAACTTTCGTAGTCCGCGGATATGGAATACATGAGCCATCTCGAGCATTTTCGGATCAACGGATGCAAGGCCTGCCAGTGTGTTGAAGTAAAGAACAGGCAGAACAACAAGCATGGAGATCCAGAATGCCAGTAGATTGTTTCCTGCCCAGATCAGAATCAGAATAACAAAGCTGACGACCGGTATACTCTTCAGAACGCGGACCGCGGGATCAATAAATTCTTTGACCGGCACATACGCATAGGCTGCCGATGCCAGAAGAAGTCCCGCTGCCGTACCGCCCGCAAAGCCGCCGCCGATGCGGAGAAAACTCTGCAGGATCGATACCCAGAATTCCGCAGTAGCTGTCATTCGTATCAGGGTTACGATCGTCTCGAAAGGTCCGACAAGCACGATACTGTTATCGACTGCTGCTGCGATCAGCTGCCATAGGGCGATCCATATGGCAGCGACCAGTATTTTCTTTTTCATAGACTGTATGATTCCCGGGAGCTACGGAGATCCTGCTCCGTTGTTTCCGGGCAATAAGTAAATATTACGATCAACCGAGATAATAGAAATCATCTCCCGGAAGTGCTCCGCCGACAGATTTCGGATCTGCTGTAAAGAGGACATTGAGATAACCGGAAAGAGATGTCTTCATCTCCTCTCCTGTCACGATCGCGATATTGCAATATGGAAGTGCCTTCTGCGCGATCGGGGCCTTCTCGATAATGCCGTACTGAGCAACCAGAGCCGCGGTTCCTTCTACATCAGAGGATGCTTTTTCCACACTCTCTGCTTTTTCGGAGAGATACAGATCTACTGCCGCTTTATTGGCATCAAGGAATTCATTTCTTACTACGGTAACGCCTGTCACAAGTTTCGAACCGTCCGCGGTAACCGCATCCCACTCATCGGTAAGAGAAAAGGCAGTATGCAGGGCTTCATTCTGTGCTTCCGCAACGGTAACGAAAGGCTGCGGCAGAACAGCGATCGCGTTCGGATCTTCTGCAAGAACGGCTGCTACTTCGGTTGCCTCCGAGCGGAACTCGAGTGTACAGTCGGTAATCCCGTTCTGCTGAAGGAGGTAATTCATTACGTACTCCGGGGAAGCTCCCTGGCCCGTCGTATAGACGGTCTTGCCGGAAAGATCCGCAACGGAAGTGACAGAGGTATCACCTGTTACGCAGTACAGAACACCGAGTGTATTGATATCGATAACGCTGATGCCGCCTTCGGTCTTGTTATAGAGAACTGCCGCAAGGTTCGCGGGGATAAGAGCAATATCGAGATCTCCCTTTACGAAAGAAGCCGCAATGGCATCCGGCTGTGTTTCCATGGTGAATTCATAGCTGCCTTTGGCATTTCCAGCTTCGGATTCACTTCTTAAGTTCACAAGTCCCATCGAAGTCGGTCCCTGAAGAGAGCCTACGCGTACAAGGACGTTTTCATTATTTTCTTCGGTAGAAGCTGCTGTCTCAGCAGAGGAAGAAGATACGGAAGCTTCTGTCTCTTCAACGGAAGAAGCTGCAGAGGATGCTTCGGCCACTGCTTCCGATGTGGAAGCCTGAGAGGCGGAAGAACTCTGTGCGGAAGATGCGTTTCCGGTACTGCCGCAGCCCGCAAGTGCGAAGACCATCGCGGCACCAAGAAGTGAAGTGATCATTTTTTTTGATTTCATGATTCGTTCCTTTCTATGGATGGATTGTTAATTTTTTGGCTAAAATATTGCGCAAGAAAACCCATCTTTCCTAAAATATACTATTTTTCGAAATGAGTAGCAACTATTGTTTTGGACGGAATACAAAAAGAAATCCGAGGTTGTCGGTCTGCCTTGAAAATGGTACACTGTTTTTGATTTATTCGGAGGTGACTAATATGAAATTCTATTACCCGGCAGTAATTACCGAAAATGAAAACGGTACGTATCATGCGGATTTTCCCGATCTTGCTCTTTGTGAGGCAGACGGTGATTCGATGGATGAAGTTCTGGAGAAATCCATTGAAGCCATGTATACCTGGATCGATTCCGAACTTCACGAAGACGACCCGAAGCTTCCGGCGGCTACCGATCGTGCCGATCTCGAGGAAGGTCTCAAAGCCGGACAGTGCGTTCGTCAGATCCTCGTCAATTACAAGATGATGGAGGGATGGGAGGAGTAAATATTTACTCGCGCCTGTCTCCGCTCGCCATATAGAGAAGCGCGTTGCAGATGCAGGCGGCGATATTACTTCCGCCCTTTCTTCCACGGGCGACGATATAAGGAACAGGATCCGTCATGATCAGTTCCTTGGATTGTACGACATTGACAAAACCGACCGGAACACCGATGACAAGCACCGGAGACGTTTTTCCCGCCTGAATCAGTTCATGGAGGCGGATCAACGCCGTCGGTGCGTTTCCGATGGCGTAAATGAGCGGCTTGTTCAGTGCTGCGGCATGCTCCATGCTGACCACAGCTCTGGTAACGCCCCGCTCTTTCGCTTCATGCGCCACATCCTCATCGGACATAAAGCAATAAACTTCGCCGCCGAAGCGGCCGAGAACTTTCTTGTTGATGCCGGCACGAGCCATCTGCGTATCGGTGACGATGGACGCGCCGTTTTTGATCGCGCAGAGAGCAGCTTCTGTCGCGCCGTCGGAAAACACAAGATTATCCGCGTATTCAAAATCAGCGCTCGTATGAATACAGCGCTTTACGATCAATTCCGTATCAGGTGTAAGAAGCGCATTCTTCTCTCCCAGTTCTTCCGTGATGATCTCAAAACTTCTCTTCTCGATATCCTGTGGTTTTACCTGTTCCATTTTTTTCAAAACCTTTCCCTTTATTCACACACCGGCATCAAGGATCGAATAGACGGCCGGTATATCCATATGTGTGCGGAGCGCATCCGCGAGAATGTCATATTGGCTGTTCTTGAACTCTTCATAGGAGACGGTGGAGAGATCTTCTTCGCTGATCCCCTTTCTTTCGGCAAGCGCGCGGATCAGGCCGTTTCTTGTTTCTGTATTTTCGAAGATTCCGTGCACATAGGTGCCGTAGACGCTGT
>Ga0326513_10000911_pt1 | contig 24576 bp, 26 predicted proteins | sample 2_2465_0518_D_FD_203654 | JGI IMG/M metagenome (GOLD analysis project Ga0326513, IMG submission 203654) | Bovine rumen microbial communities from UC Davis, California, United States - 2_2465_0518 | ecosystem: Host-associated > Mammals > Digestive system > Stomach > Rumen | place: USA... | reverse complement strand
TCAGCTCATTTACTCACAGGCTGGGGGACAAGAATATAGAGAACAAAATCAATGACCAGACATCAATATATGGTCTATTTAGAAGAACACACTTCTTCAGTAGAGCAGCAGACAGGTTCTGGAATAGGGCTTTCCGAAAAGAAGAGAAGAAATCACAAGGAGGAGAAGAATGAATTTTCAGAAACAGATACTAGAATTAGCTAATGGAATTTGCTTACTTGATTGCTACCTTACATTGGGCGGCATTGAGACATTCGAGGATAAGTTGGAATACGTTAGGAACGCATTGACAGAACATATTGTTGGAGAGGATGGTTGGGTCAATGATGCAAACAAGTTATATGATGAAGTTCTTGGACAGAACAAGAAAGTATACAAATCATATGAGTATCACAAAGATAATATGGTAGTAGCTTGTTGGGATAATAAGCATTTCACGATTGTTCAGAACGGAAAAATTGTGTATGATCCAATGGGCCCACGTGATAATCCTTACAAGAACATTACATCTTACCGTATTGTGGAGGATAAGTAAATGATAGGATTTGTAGCACTAACACTGACTTTATTAGCTATTGCAATTATAGCTTGTATATAAGAGGAGAATAAATACATGAAAGCATTAGGAAATTACGTTATTGTAGAATTGAAGAAACAGATAACAACTACAACAAAAACAGCAGGTGGAATCTATGTATTGAATCAGGAGAAAACTGACACTACAAGAGATGGAGATAAAGTAATTACAACAGAAGTAACAATAATTGATGTAGGCCCAGAAGCCAGCAAGGAAATCAAGATTGGTGACAAGGTAGCACTCAACTACTATGAACTCCAAATCCTTCCAGAAAGAGATGGCCATATTTATGGTGTAATCACCGATGATCAAATTAAGGTGGTATTCTAATGTATAAGAATGAATTGGACGTTGATGGTATGTCTATGGATGCTTTGATGGCTATAATGAGTAGAAGATTATTCGATTACACTCAGTTGAAGAAGAAGATAACCCAAGTAAAGCATTTCAAAGACGTGAATTCTTATGAGATTGGTGGAGCTTTCAAATACAAGAACTCCGCCAAAGTTCATTACGCTCAGAGCCAGGAAGAGATAAACAGGGTTTTGGGAGATTTAGAAAGGGGTGAATAATGAAACCATTGCTTACAATAGCTACATTATGCGGAAAGGATTATGAAACCTTTCTTCCAAAATGGGAATCACAATTACCAGATTGGGTAACAGTAAAGATTTATAAGGATGACACTAAGGGAATATTCGAAGCCAAAAACCAGATAGTCCATAATTGCGATACAGATTATATTTGGATGGTTGATGTTGATGATGATATTGACTTATACATAAAGGAAAACTGGTTTCAGTCCCTTACATCAGATAGTCCAGATATGATAGTGTTAGGAACAGATGGCAGAATGCTTTGGCAATATATCTTCAAGACATCATTTATAAGGAAATGCTATAATGAAGTGAATAATGCCAAAAGAATGGAAGGTATAGATATCCTCAATTTGGTATCTTGTGAGGATATGGTAGTAACGGCAACAAAAAAGTGGAACGAAGGAAAGAAGATTTATCTTCAAACAAAAGGAGTAAATCATACTGTAAATGATATATCCAAGACATCTTCTACTAAATATACAGTTGAGAAACTCCGAAGTCTTTACAGAAGCTTTCCGGAGCTTATGAGGGTGTCGAAGCATTTAGATCTTGCCTTTATGGAATGGATTGTATTGACCCAATGCAGAAAACAATATTGGGATTATTACAGGAACTTCTGTGATGACAAGGAAACTTGTGATAGTTTCATAAACAAAGTATACAATGATATAGGAGAAAGTAAATGACAGCGCTTATAATAGGATTTGGACATATAGGAAAAACCACAACAAAATATCTGAAAGATTTGGATATTTGGGTAAAGGATGTAGATGACAAAATCACGAATATAAAAACAGGTCAGACAGTATCAGACCCAAAAGAAGTAGGAGCCAAATATTGGATTATTTGCGTTCCAGGTGCAAAAGATGGAGATATTGACACAAGCCTAGTAGATAAGTATGTAGATATGGCAAAAGAAAGTGGAGCAGAGCCTATCGTAAGAACAACTCTTCCTCTTGATTATAACAGAAGTGATATTACCTACTGGCCATCATTTGTCACTGATTATGACACGGACGAACAAAGAATAATTATATCATCAAGTGGATATGAAAACGGTTTATGCAAATACATAACTAATGGAATAATATTCCTTTCATTGCACGACGCAATAGTAGCAAAACTGTTTTCAAATGCCTTCCTTGCGACAAGGGTAGAGTTCTTCAATAAAGTAGCTGATTACTCAGAAAATGCACCAGCAGTAATCAATGCAATTTGTGCTGACAGAAGAATTGGAGATTTCTACAATTATGCTGAAAGGAAGCGATGGGGAGGTAAATGTTTTGTAAAGGATATGAATGATCTCTCAAAACACGATAATCTTATGAAAGAAGTAAATGAATCAAACAAAAGGAGGAGTAAATAGAAATGGCAAAGACAGCAGTATATACAATTATGGGTGGATTAGGAAGACAGCTTATGCAGGCACAGATTGCTTTGGAGTTATCAGAAAAGTATGATAAAGTTTTGGTGTTTGCTCATTATGTAAATGAACTGTCAGTTTTCTTTTCTGGACATCCAAAGATTACATTATTGACATATGATCAGTTAGGAGCAATGTCAGCTACTATTATGGCAAATCCAGATGATTTCGATCTTTTCAGATATAACATCTATGATGATGGTGAGTTCGCCAAGAAAAGAGCTTCATTTTATAATGTAGCCAGAAAGCTTGTTGGATTGAAAGAGAAGAAAGAAGACAACAACAAAGATGGACAGGCAACTATGCCAACATTCCAAATGAACACAATTGATAATATCAGGAACGCAGAAGAATTCTCTAAGGTTCATCCACGCTTTGTAATGTTCTGTCGTCAGGGAGGCTTGTCAAATCTTCCAGGGCCAGACGGACGAAGACAGCCAGGACAGGAGCACGGATTATTGCGTTCATATCCTATTGACAAATCAGAAAGACTTGTAGAACTTCTGAACCAGAAGGGATATGAAGTATTGCAGGTATGCCTTCCAGAAGAGCCTCATATCAAAGGGGCAATCTATATGAATAATGAAATGCCAATGACATTTTATACTGAACTCGCCAAGTATGCGGAAGCAGTAATTACTATTGATTCAAGCCTTATGCACTTTACTATTGCGAATTGTAAGAAGATGGTAGCAATCTGGTTACAAACAAACGTCAATGGTTTTGGTTATGTAAAGGCAATCAATTTGAATCCAGTGAATTATACTCCAATATCACTTTTGCTGTCAGGTATTCAAGATAGTCCAATTTGTGAGCCAGCAAGTCCGGAGGAAGTAGCAAATGCTGTTAACTGAAGAACAGGAAGAACTTTGTAAGCTCTACTTGAAGTGGCAGGGCGAATATAATGAAACACAGAACAAGGAAATCTTGTGGTATAATATTCGCCCTCTACTTGTTGATATGATTGGAAACATGGTAAAGAAACTAAGTAAAGGACACTACATCAGTGATTTTGAGCATCGTTTAGAATGCCAGGTTGATAGGGTAATAAAAAGATATATAGACAATCCACAATATAATAGAAATCTTCCTATGACTATTGCTTATTGGGAAGCTGTAAATATGCTTTATTCAAGTGGACATGATAAACTTGTAGGGAATTATGACCACGATTTTGAATACTGCAATGCTTCATATGAAATGAATGAAGATGATAACACCAAACTTGTGGATGTAGGAAATGGAAACAGGATTTTTCTAGACTATGACACAAATGAGTTTTATTTTGTAAGGAAAGGAGAAAATACAGAAGTTATTATAAAAGCTCTCTGTGATAGTGGTTGGAACTTGACTAATAAATAATAAAGGTTAACAAATGGCAACAGAAATTCCACTTATAGCAAAAGTAGATGTAGGCAATGAAGAAATAGTCCATAAAGACGATCAGCCTACATTCAGACATAAGAATACTCTACCATATAAAGGATTACTCTCAAACTATCACAAGATAGGTAAGGATGGATACATAACTACCAAAGGAAGCGAAGTAAACTTTGAGCAGAATTATGCGTCCAAGCTTTTGTATACAGAAAACAATACTCTTTTCTTCAAGGTAACAGATGACCTTAGGGATCCTCCATATACAGTTGATGAGATCACCAAGGATATAAAGTCATCAGATTTGTATCTGGAAAAATCCATTATTATAAACGGAACATCTCTACCGTTAGGATATAGTTATACTGTTCAAAATGAGATAATACAAACACCTATACAGGGAAAGCTTATAGATGAAGCTATTATTGATGGAACTCCATACTACATCTACAAAAGCTCAAACATACTGTATCTTGTTCACGATGATAATTGGGAAATCCTTATTGCATCCCACGCATATTTTACCAAGAATATTCCTGTATTGGCATTGGCAAACGAAGGACGCACAGTCCTCTGCACTATAGACCAGAGCACTGAACTTCTGGAACTTGAGGCTCCCACAAACAACGGATGGTGGGACGGAACAAGAGCAGTTTTAGGATATGAAAAAGACGACCACTACCTATGCAACTCATACTACTATGACGGAGACAGCTGGGAAAGCTACCGATATTTCGGCTTAGTCGGAAGCGACGGAAAAATATACGGTGAGCCTATCCCAGTAAACTATGCGTCTGGAAGCAGAATATCCTACTTTACCCCAACAAGGCTTACCAATGGAATCTTGAGGTGGGAAATTGACCCTAACGCAACCTCAAGCATAAAGAAAGCAGAGAATACCTTATTGTCAAGCACGGACAAGTCAGCATGTTCCAACACAATGTCAGGAAACAACGTAGACTATTGGATTTTATTTTCCATCGACCCAATCGACGGCTCTTCCGATACTATACATAACTATGTCGCAGGAAGCATATTGAAAGGAGCCGTGACCGACACTTTCAGCCGTATACTTATCGGCGACAACAACAGTCCCGGAGCATTTGACGGAAACCAGAGTGGTGATGAATATTCCAACATATTCCCTTGCAAATACATGTTCACGAACGTCGTGGCAAGAAGGGGTGTGGACTATGACTATGGAAGCGGATGGTACAAGGCAAAATATCAGACCCTATGGTTCGGAAGGGCAAAGGTTGAGAACGACTCTTATCCTGTTTTATTGGAAGAGCCAGCAGTTTACAAATACTATTATGATTCAGAAAATAATGGAAGCGTTATTATAGATGCTCTCGGCATGTCAGTAAAGGACTATACATTATCAGGAAATTCGTTCAAACTTGGTATAGGAGATGAGGTAGCCAACGAAACACGTTTCTGGTATGATCAAAATATAAACCGCTATTTTAGGCACCACATTATTACTCAAGACGAGATAGACGCAAACACTTGGAATGATTTTATTCACACGGTGGACTTTGACGTAAGCAGTCTTCCTTTTGTAAGGGAAGAGAACGGATGGAATCTCCATTACTATGGTGACAATCTTGCGGGTATATCAAAAGACGGAACAACAATCGGGCCGTTCAGCACAGAATATACCGGAATATACTATACGGGTGAAAACGACCTGCTTATAGATAATTTCAAGTATAAGCTTGATGGACAAGGCACATTGAAGATATCAAAAATATCAGATTATCTGTTCCAGATAAACACCGTAGGCTTGAACAATGTCCTTATAGAAAGCAAATCAGATGATTCATATGAAGTTATAAGAGGAGCTGTGCCTTATATAAACGAAATGGTTCCAGATGGAATTCAAGATATGAAACTTCTGCTTGGAGAGGATGGTTCAGCTTACAATGATATATGGTATGAGGCGGCAGGAGTAAACGTAAACCTCGATGACAAAATTCCAACAAGCAGTGGACTTTTACCAGCAGTTGAGGTAAGTCTTTTCGTAGACTCTGACAATCTTGATGAATTCAATAACTCTGTCGTAAAAGACGGACGACCTCTGTTTGCGCCTATGACAAATGGATTAGGAGAGAATGATGAACTCGCAGTATACTATACGCATACTCAGATGACTACTGATATCCTTTACAAGTATAGTATAACGAATGGCGTAAAGAGCAAGAATACCAAGTTTATTGATAACTCTTGGTGGAGCTCTGCTGATATAATAATACTCCCAGTAGGTGTAGGAAGCAACTTTAGTTCAGTGAACTATATTTCATCAACTATAACTCTTCCAGACACATATAACGCACGATTGTATGTAAAGAACAATACTGCTTATGTAATCTACAACGCCGCCACGCAGATATACCACAGCAATGCGGTATTTACAATCTATGCGTCAACATACTACTATGACGGACAGGCAATCTACTATACTGGCTCCATAAACCAGACGACATCCAATGAGCTGGTATGTTATGCAATAGGTATGAAATTCCTTGCGAACTCTGGAACGGAAGCATATTTTTACTCCGACTATGACAAGGCAATCTATACATTTACTGGATCGAACACACTGTCAAAGACAACACCTATATCAATGTTTGGTGAACCTATTTCATCAGTATTCAGTTCATATAACCAGACATTATATCTTTTGAACAGCGAAGGTGATGTATTGGCTCTAAGTGGTGATTCATCAGCACTATTCCCAAAGACTAATGCAATCTCACTTGAATCAATCGTTGGAGGTTGTGCGTTTATTGGTGATGGTGAGTGGAGCGTATACTCTCCGAAAGACGGCGAAGTAATACCTATAGACGTTGAAACAGACTGGATAGGCGACAGTGGTCAGCTTTATCAGTTTGTATTCGGAGATATAGTATTCTATGACACAGACCCAAAAGAAGAAGTGACAGTGGAGCTTTTCTTGCAATCTATGAATGGCAAGGATACAAAAATATGGTCTAAGCCAATTACTATAAAGAAAGGCGAATGGAAAGCTGATACATATAGGGTAAGAATAAACCCAGACAACACAATAGGAAATGCTTTCAAAGTAGGAGTAAGAAGCAATGACGAAATCCACATTATGTCAATGACAATAGAAAGCAAAAAGACATCAGCTTATAACAATACACCTAAAGGATGGAGATAGTATGAAGAAGAGTGACATAAAGCTGATAGAAGAAAAGCTTGATGACAATACAAATAAGCCAGTGCCCAAGCTGGTGAAGAAAGCATTGAAAAAAGTCCCACCTAAGGACAGTTACTCATTGATTGAGGATTTCGTCAACACGGCGACAGAGTTTCTGTATGACGGAAAGATTACGTCAGGAACAAAACTTGCTGGGTATGTTGAGAAGCTTTTCAAACCCCTTAGTATTGAAGAGGATAATAAAGGTGTTGCAATATATAACATCGGAAAAGTTATAGAAATAATAGAATGGCTACAAACAAATCTTGATAAGAAGCGAAGCACAGACGCAGAATTCGTAAGATTCCTGCTTTACCGTGTTCTTTTCCCATGGCAGAAGGAAGTGTTCAATGACGCAAGCAGAACAATGACAATGTTATGTGGAAGACGTTCAGGAAAGTCTTTCGTTGATGCTTGTAAGATGATTGATCATTGTTTAGGCGGCCCTGATGTAATCGAAACTCCTAACGGAAAGGCTGTAAAGAACAGGGTAGCATATTATGTAGGATTGACTACTGAAAAGGCAAAGGAAATTATGTGGCCAGTTCTTACAATGCTTGTTGAGAAAACAAAATGTCCAGTAAGGAGCATTGACAACAGCTCATTATGTATATCTTTTACGAACGGAAGTGAGATTAGGCTTACTGGTAATGCAAACACTGCTCAGCAAGAAAAGCTTCGTGGTCTTGACTTTAGTATGGTCATCATCGATGAGATGCAGAGCCAGAAAGGTCTTATGTATTTCATTGATACAGTTGTAGGCCCTATTCTTGATGGTAGAAATGGAGTGCTTATTCTCTCTGGAACAGGTCCTCTCACGGCTGGAACATTATGGGAGCAATATATCAATAACCCCGCCATCTCACACTACCATGCAACAATGGCTGATAATCCATCAATTCCAAATTATAAGGAAGCTTTGGAAGACGTACTTACTAAACATGCTTGGGACAGGAGCAACATTACTTTCCGCCGTGAATATTTGGGTGAACTGGCATATGATACTACTATACTTGTATATCCGAAAAGAACATATTTTGAGAAAGGGGAAGGTGCTCTTCCAGAAGGATTTATACCAGTGAAATGCTATATCGGATTGGATTATGGATATAGAGATTGCACGGCATTTGCTCCGGTATTTATTGATGAAAACAACAATATGGTATTGGCTCACGAATTCAAGCAGCAAGGTATGTCAGCATCAGCAAAGGTTGACAAGGCAAAAGAGATCTATGCATTCATAAAGGATACATACAAGATTGATGACATATGGTTTATCCAAGACCACAATGAGCAGGACGTAGGAGCTGATATATTTTCAGAAGGTGTAGACCATGTTGTAAACGCTTACAAAAAGAATGAAGTATACCAGATAGGATTGGTGCGTGATTGTCTTGAATCAGGAAGACTTCGAATCAAACAAGGCGACCACTTCGACCAAGAATGTGATAGATTAGTATGGCAGAGAGATGAGAATACTAATACAGTGATATATAAATTGGATGATAAGACATATCACGGTGATATCTCGGACGCAGTAAGATATGCGGTAGGAATGGTTATACCGTGGAATAAAGGAGAACAAGAATAATGAACGATTTTGAGCAGCTTTCAGATTTTGAGAAACCACAAGAAACACAGGAAACAACCAATCTTACGGATGTAAGTGAAACTGTTTCTGGCAATGAGGGATATACATTCAATATTGCCGATAAAAACAATGACCAACAACTCACTCAGAAAGAAGCAAAAGTGCTACCAGAAATTGACACTCAGAAAGAGTTCAAGTTAGCTGATGAAAACAAGGACAAACTTGTATCGTTCAATGAATATATGAACGCACTTCCAGAAAAAGAACAGAGTAAGATTAACAATGCACCAATTGATAATGCACCAGTTAACAATGCACCAATTGATAATACACCAGTTGATAATACACCAGTTAACGAGGAATTAAAGAATAGAATAAACTCAGCTATAAGTTCACACAATGTTGATGAAATTGCTAATGTTTTGAATGAGGTAGGTGACACTGATGAAATTGTTTTGAATGATACTTACAGACAGCTTTCGAAATGGAACTTCGAAGATCTTTCTGAATTGTCCAAAAAATCAAACAACATAAAATGGAAAAATATTGCAAATGCCATAGCAGTAGATACTTCTGATAAAGATGAACAAAAGAAAAAAAGCAGAGAATGGAATGATTTTGTATCTAGCGTAGATTCTACATACAAAAAAATGAATGGAAATTGGAAAGATTATGTATCCAAGGTAGACTCGACAAGTAAAATCTTGAATGATTTGAGTGATAAACGCATAAGCAAGGAAGAAGTAGAGCAAATTCTTTACCGTGATTATGTAAAAAAAGCCAAAGGATATACAGAAAAGAAAAAAGTCAAAGGTGATACAACAGAAAACAAACCAATACAGATTACAGAAAAGACTAATGTAAGAGAAAGGATAATTGAAGAAGCTTCCAGACATATTATGGAGCACGGAAAATCCTTACCGAAAGAACTCAAAAAGTCAGTTCAAGAGATTTCTGCTGAATTCATACCATTCAAGTTCGAACATGAAAATAAGGCAAAGAATAACTCAGAATTTGCTAAATCAATACCAAATATTGAGGAAGGATTAGGAACTGATTTAGGACAAGCAGGAGGAAGTTCGAGTATTCCTAATGGAAGCGTAATGCAATCTGGCTTTGGAGGAGATAGCGGAAGTGTTGGCAGTGAAAAGATATCAAGAACTTTACAACAACCTTCATCATCAACACCAGGTGGTATGTCTCTCCCAGACCTTCCAGAACCCAAGTTTTCTTTTGGAGGAGGATTTGATGGTATAGGAAACTTCACAAACAAGAAGCGTCCGATAAAAATAAAAATTCCAAAAGGAAAGAAAGTAAAAGCAATGGCATTTCCTGATTTATCACCAGATGTTGAGCAACACAATGAAATGGAAGGAATTCCTAATGCTGCTAAATTAGCTAGACCAATAATAAAGAATGGATTATACCAAAATAAGGAAGATAAGGTTGACAGCGACATTTATTCAAGGGTAATAAAGGACATCATAGACGAATATAAGGATTGGGAAAACGTAGATAATGTATATTTGCGTGAAATTCCACAATTAGATATTACGTTGTATTATGATGGTGTTTCACAGCCTAAAATAAAATCCCAAGGAATGGGAGGAAAACAGAATATTTCAACACTTCTTCGCAGTAATGGAGGAAGGGAAATATTGGAAAACTTGTATGCTTATATTGAGGAGGATAAATAATTATGGATTCTACTTTAGCCCTGGAAATGACCAAAGTATATATAAAAATAATTCAAGAGGAGATGAATAAAGATGGCAATGACAAGGACAGCAAAGGAAATACTAAGGAACGCAAAGTGGTTCGGAAACCTAAGGAACAGCAACACAAGCGACTTCGAAACGTGCAACAGCGTTCTGAACAATGAGTTCTACCGGCTGTATAATGATATAGTAAGGGAAACGGACGAGTTCATTCAATCATTCGATTTTGATGGAAATGAAATACCTCTCCCAGATGACTGTATGTATGTTGTTGGAGTATACATAAGAGGATACAACAATGACTGCTTATCACCTGTTTCTCCATCACCTAAAGGACAATATGTGCCAGCAGAATATAAGATTGAGAATAACACTATTCGCATAATCGGAAGCAAAAGCATTTCTGGTTCCTATACGGTAAAGTATGTTACTATGCCTCCTACAATCACAGCACCAGATGAGAATGAAAAGGTGGATATCGAAGCTGATATGATTCTGTCAAGAGATGACACGACATTTTATTACAGAAATAATGATGTTTGGTATGTCTATGATACCGAAACCAAATCTTCAATCGAAACAGATGAAGATCCAGGCCTTCAACGAACATATACATATGGCGATTATACCATAACATGCAACTACGAAACATCAGAATTCGATATACCAGATGAATTTCAAAGAGAAGGACTGAATATCATTTGGGCAGATTTTGACTGGCCTTATGCGGTAATTACATATTCAGATAATTCGGTATGGATTTATACTGGGTTTGATGGAACTGAATGGAATGTGTTCAATACGTCAGGTCATTATACAAGAGGAAGAGCATGGGCTCTAAAAACAAATGATACCACAGGAAAGGGAATTGTATTTACTAACAACAGAGATGGTAAGATATACTGGTGTAGTTTTGTTCCTGATACTGTGCTTAGTTATCCACAGCAAATTTTCTTCCAATTGCTTGAATATAGGATTGCAAGCACACTTGCAGCTATAATTGGATTGAACGCAACATATGTAAACGAAGTCCTTATACCTCAGGCAGAAACTCTTTTCTATGACACGATAAAGAAAGATCACTTCTTGCCTACAAGGATTATAAACGCAACCAGACGAAAAAGGATATGGTAATATATGGTAGCACTCAGCCCTTACAGAAAATGGTCAATAGGAAGTAAGTTGATACCTTACAAAGAAGAGGGCGAGTCTCCCTATGTAAACTTAGGGAAGCCCTCCAAACCAAAACAGGTAAAGAACAAAGGCCCAATAAGCGTATACCAAAAGTTTTCTTGGGGAAGCAGATTAGATGATATAAATTATATGCTTGAAGACGCAAAGAAGACCTATGAAAAAAGAGGATGGGCAGATTTATATGTTGAGGTTGCTATATCTTGGGCAGAAGATATACACCCTAATGGACCTGAACCATCAAGTGTAGTCACATGGATTAGATATGACGGAGAAAACAAGATATTATCATTTGGACTACAACAAGGTGGAAGCAGGGAGTATGAGAATGTGGATTTTGAGACAGCTTTTGCTCTTACTGAAACTGATTCCAAAGGTAGATTTGTATATAGAAACGGTTTATAAACTAATAGATATGGAAAAAACTAATAAATATATGAAAGACGATATGTTTATGGCACTGGCACTGGAAGATTTGGTAAAAGACCCAGTGATTAGACAAGTTTTCGGAATGAAACTTCTCACAGATAATGACAAGTCAAATGACTTGTTAGGACTTTTTATGCTCGATACTGAAGGTGTTATGCCAAAGACACCAGAAATAAACAGTATGTTCATAAATTAATTGAAAGGAGTACATAAGTATGTTAGGATTTATAAGTGCACTTAGGGACGCTTTCGGACAGACAGAAGCGGCAAACTTAGCAAGTGACGCATCTAAAAAAGCCCAAGCGACAGTAGACAACGTAAAGCTTTCTGACGCTGAGGACTTATACAAGAAAGGACGTGCTGCCGCAGGAGTCGCAGCATCAGACAAAGCAGGTATTGCCAAAAGACAAGCAAAAGCAGCCGCCGCAATGAATAACGCATCAAAAACTATGTCCGCAATACAGGGTGCTCAAGCCGCAACTGATGCGGTTCAGCAAGGATATGACACGGCATCACAGAACGCAGCATCAATGCAAGCCGGACAAGAAGCAAAGGAACTTGCAAAGGCTCAGACAAAAGCCGGAATCCAGCAACACGAAGGTGACGTAGCAGCTCAGGAAGCAATGAACAACACTAACAAGGCATGGAACACAGTAGGCACTTTTGCGAAACTTTTGGGGTAATAAGGAGAAGCAGAGATGGACGAGAATACACCAATAAAAGATAAATACGAATATAACAAGCTCTTGAGAGAAATAGAAAACGAGGAGAAACGCATAAAAGACCCTCTTACAAATGGGGAACAAAAGAATGTGTCAAATGAAAGGTTAGGGAAACTGAATAAACTGAAAGATGACTACCTCGCAAAAGGACAGCCAAAAAATAATTTGCAGTCGGCTATGGAAGGAGCAAGGGAAAACTACCTGAACAATGCGGCCGCTTATGCACCTGACATGAACAGCTCAAAAGACGCATCCTTGAAAGCAAACCCAGAAATTCTTGCGGCAGATGAGGCAAGAAACGAAGCAAAGATGGCTGACGCAAGGAACTCAGCTAATAAAGCAGCCGTAGAAGAAGCTGAATCTAATGTGCAGGACGCAGTGAATAATGCTACGGAAGAAGTTGAAGCTCCAGAACTGAATGAAACAGACGAGGCAGCCATCCAGGCACAGAACGATATAGAGCAAGCCGTCGCAGAAACAAAAGGAAACGGAACGCCAACTACCTCACAGACAGTAATTGAAAACTTGTCCAGAAAGTATGATGTTCCTGCAACTTTTACGCCAGATGGAAAGATTGTACCAACAGAGCAGAGTCAGTGGAAACGAGCAGACACTTCTGGAAAGTTGGCAATGTTTGGAACTGCCCTATCTTGCATTATCTCTGCATTATCTGGTGGAAATATTCCTCCAATCAACTTCAACAAGATTATGGGCGTTGACAAGCAGTATACGACATATCTTGCAAACGTGCACCAATACAATGAAGCAATATCTTCTGGAGTAAAGAAAAGTGCTGAAAATAAGGCAAACGCTGATTATGCCAGCTTTATGTCAAGCCTTCCAGACAGGGAAAGGTCAATACTTGAAAACATATCTTCTGACTATGAGATGACAAAGGCAGCCGCAGACAAAGAACGACTTGGAAAACAAGGCGAAGTTCAGAAAAGTCTTATCGACGCTCAAGCCGAGTCTGCCGTTACTATGCTTATATCCCTTCAAGAAGCACGTGACAAGGGGCTTATTTCACAAAAGACTTTTGATGATTTTCTTCAGCTCAAAAGAGCAGAATTCGGTCAGTGGTCTGGGCTATGGGAACGAATCACGGACAGAGCCGGAATCAAAGCTGGTGTATCTGCAAATGGTAAACCTTATGGTGGCGTAAACATAGGAAAATAAGGTAGGAGGGAATATGACATTAGGGCAAATTTGGAGCAATTCCATTACGCAAAATAATGATACCGCCAACGTTCAGCCTGTCACCACTAATGAAAGTGTGGTGAACCAGGAAACTGACAAGAAGTATCACAACTACAAGAAGGGTATACTTCAAGAAATAATAAATGGAGGGAAGCTAAACAATGAACCAGAAACTTCTAAGTAGATTGACTTCTTCAATAGACAGTACGGTAGAAAAATATAACTACTATCTTGCTAGATATTTGAATGACTATACGATTGACATTAGGGCTACAAATGATTTTACGGTAATGGATTCATATGGTTTCAATATTCCACAAGATCCAGATTTGTCCAGACCACCATCAACTAACGTAATAAAGAGTTGTATAGATACACTTGTATCAATGATTTCTACAAATCACATAGTGCCATTATTTACTACAAGTGGTGGAACTCCATCATCAAAAAAGATTATAAACCAGGGTCAAAAATTCATCGAAAGAAAGTTCGAAGCAATAAACATCGAGAAGATAATGACTATGGTAAAGAGGGATGCTTGTATCTTTGGAACTGGATATGTATTCGTAGATCCATTCAATTATAAGATACAGCGTGTAGCACCTTGGACAGTAGGTATGGTAAATAACGAAGCAGCATATGGTTGTCCTAAATCAGTCTTGGTAAAATTCAACAACTTCCCTGTCTCACTTTTGGAAAAGAAGCCACCAAGATATCAAGATCGTGAATTCTGCCAGAGATGCGTAATGGTTGATGTGAACGAGCACAAGGCATACGAGATTATTGATGGAATTACTGTAAGAACAATGAAATGGGAATGGGATATCATTCCACTTGCATGGAGTCAATATACTACATCAGTATTCGGAATTAGGACAACTTCACTTGTATGTGATTTGGATGATATACAGAATGAAATTGATATACTGAACCAGAAGATTTCAGCCGCATCACAGCTAAGCCCAGCAAATACTACATATGTAATAGAGGGAAGCAATATAAAAACATCAGATGTCAACAACAGAACTGGAAATGTAATGGGTGTAAAACTTCCACCTGGAATGTCTCAGTTACCAGTTCAAAATGTAACTCCTGCTCCTTGCGACCCATCATGGCAGAACCTTTTGGATTATTATGTTAAGATGGCGTTCGAGATTACTGGTATTTCCCAGTTGAACGCACAAGGAAAGAAACAAGCTGGTGTAAATTCTGCCATTATGGTTCAAACAATGGAAGATATACAGAATGACAGATTTGAAGTTCAGCTTCGCTCATTTGTCCGTCTTTATGAGGACTTAACTAATGTTCTTATAACAGTTATGCCAGATAGCGAATATATCTTACCACCAACAATGGAGCAATCTTCATATACTTGGGGAGACCTAAAGAAAGAGAGAAAACTATTCAGAATAAAATATACTATGGTGCCAAAGATTTCAAGGGACGCATCTACTGCTTCAAAACAGATTATGCAGATGAGCCAGGTAGGATTGATTGATATATCAAAACTTGCTGACTACATTGATAATCCAGATTTGGTTGATGCTTTCAATGACGCAAGGGCAATTCAAGCTGGTATTGATAAAGTAATCGAGAACGCAATTGAGGACGGAAACTTTGCTATTCCAGACTATGTAGACCCAGAGGGATTGGCAAAAGAAATTGCAATACAACAGAACTTGCTGTATTCACAACTTTCAGATAATAAATCAGACAGTGAGGTTCGTGTAGCACTTGCAAGGCTTGGAACACTGGAAGACATTATGATTGAAAAATTCGGTATATTTGAGGACAATCCATCTATGACTGGCTCAATGACAAGCACCGAGGGAATGACAGCACAAAGTCTTGCCCCAGCACTTCAACCAACTAATAACTTGATAGGAGGAAGCGGTAATGAAATATCTAATCCAATTGCTGAAACGGGCGAAGGAGCTGGTGAAGCAGGATTTGAAGAAAGCCCAGCAACTGGACAGCTTGTCTAAGCAGAAACTAAACATGGAGATACTTCAGGAGCTGATAAATAATGCTCCTGATGGAGTTGAAATGATTGTCCAAATGGATGGTGCGAATATAGTCATAAGACACACCAATAACCAGATTGGATATAAATCATTCAAGGAAAACTATAATTCATATAGAGGGAACTAATAGAATATGGAAGACGAAAGATTTGCAGAATTAGAAGCACGCATTACAGAACTTGAGAATCAATTCAAGGACAAGGTAGATGGTCAACTCATCGGTGGATTGCGAAAAGCAAAAGATCTGTATGATGACAACATCGCCTTTGACGATTTCAAGGGTAAATATGGTGAACAGATTGGAAAGATTGATGAAGGAATGAAACGAGCAAGTGCTAATCCAGATTATGACACAGTTCGTGAATTCTATGACGCAATCAAGACAGTAGACGGATATAAGGATGGCTCTCTTGATGTCGCAACAATGATTGCTGACAAAATACAAGAACTTGCTTATAGATATAACATTCCTCTTGAAGTTGAAGTCACAGCAGAGGCTAAGACTGATGAAGCTGATGAAAGCGAGAAAGCCGAAGAGGACAAGTCAACTGATTCTGATAAGAAAGAAGATGACAAAGAGGAAGAAGAAAAGGACGAGTTACCATCTGACGAAAAGATTGATGAAATCGCAAAATCAGTAGGGCTCTAAGACTAATAAGGTAGTAAATAATTTATAGGAGAATAAACAATGGCAGTAAATCCAGTAACAGACGCTTACATGTATCAGCTTTTGAAAAGAGTATACAAACCAGGCGTCACAAATAACAAGGTACAAGGTTCGCCAACTCTTTCTAAAATCAAGCGCACAGCTTGGGAAGGTGGTGAATCATTACAGTATGATACCCAATATGGAAACGGTGGTGATGTAGGTGCATCATTCGGAACAATCGTAGCTAACCCATCATCAATAGGTGCACAGAACGCACAGTGGTCTATGAACCAGGGACACCTTGCAGCATATTTCAACATCAGCCAGCCAGAAATTCTTACTTCTGACAGTGCGACTGGTGCTTATATGAAAGTCCTCGACAACAAAATGTCAGCAACATTCGACAGACTTGCAAAAGTTTTGGCTATCTACCTCTTCGGTGGAAAATATGGTGTTGTTGATTCTTTAAAAAGTGGATATACAGTAGATGGTACTACACTTGACAGCACTACTACTTCTGTAACAATCGCAGGAAGCACAGTTACATTCTCAAATCTTCCACAGGCTACAGCTTTGAAATTACAGCGTGGTATCAAATTCCAGATTGCATCAGCAGGTGCCGCAGATTCAGCAGTTCCAGGTAGTGCCCTTATCGGTAATGGTGCTTACTTCGAAGTAATCTCAAAGACAAAAAATTCAGTTACAGCCGCAGTTCACAATTCAACAGGAGCAACACTTACAGTTTATGTAGGCGACTTTATTGAACTCTTTGGTGCACGTGCACAAGGTTCTTACCTTGCTAATGCTACAGCAGTTGGTCCAGAAGGTCTTTCTGATTTGATTCCATCAATTGGTAATCGTAACGCAAGTGATACTCGATGGACTTCTACAATCACTGCTACATTCCGTGGACAGAATCGTTCAGTTGCTGAGGAAGAGCTTGCAGGTCAGTTCGTACTTGGTGATGCAACTGGTACTCTCAAAGACATGAATGCTATCACAGAGCTTTTGAGCTTAGTAAAAGGTTTCGGTGGTGGTCAGGCTTCAAAGACAAATGTTGTAGTTAACAACGTAAAATGGGGCGATATCGGTAAAGAGCTTGGTATCAATGCTGCTCAGTGGCAGGCTATCAACAGCGGTAATGTTAAGAACAGATATACAAACGGTGTTTCTGAATTGTCAGCATCATTTGGTGACGCATTCACAGACGTAACTATGGATTTATATTGTCCTTATGACGAAGCTTATATGTATGATAGCGATGACTTGACATTCTATGATGTTGGTAATGTAGGTGCTGTTCTTGATCCAGTATCTAATGACCAGATGGGTAAATACGAAATCAATGCTGTTGGAAATCAGGGTATTGGTGATAATCCATCAACTCAGCTCAACATCAAGAAACTCTTCAGCATCGCAGATGCAGTTAGCAACAATGACTACTCTGAAGAGATGAGAGTTACAGCTCACGTTTACGGAAACTTCTTACTCGAAAGAACTTCAAGTTCTGGAGTTGTAAAGTTTAGATAATCGATAATTTTCCTCCTTGGGTCTCGCAGCAATGCGAGGCCTTTTCTTTTATATGGACTAATAATGTAAAGGAAAATAACTATGTGGGAAACTATAAACAGTCTTGGGAATAATAAAACAGTCTTGATATTTCTGACAGGAGTCTTTATTATTATCCTCTATTGCATAAAGAAAGGATATTTCAAATTCAACGGAAAAGGTGTGTCAATAGGCTTGTCCGAGCAACATACAAGAGACCTGATTCAAGCACAGTTTGACTATGCGAATGCCAAGTGTGAATCCGTTGAAGGAAGCCTTCCGAAGAATTTGGACAAGTATAGGACACGCTACGTCATAGGAAAGGTTGAGGATGTTATCCAGAAAGCTATAATCTTCAACAATCTTACTGATAACGAGAGCTATATAAAAGCAAAGCAAGAATTGTGTTACTACACAGTTATGAAACACACGGAAGATGAATACTTCAAGACACCAGACTTCAAGGCATGGATTTATAAATTCATTGCGGACTTATTCAAAGACTTGTATAGAATGAAGAAGCTATACAAACAAGAACAATAGGAGATATAATGTGCAAAAAGTTATTATCATTGTTTTGTCTACTCTTTTGTTCATCAGTCTTATCGGCAACGCCATTCTTTCATATAGATTGGAACAAGATAGACAACAACTTGAACTTACTCGAGTGGAACTTGAGCGAAGCAGAGACAACTATAAAATCATTGCAGAAGGACTTGGAAGAACAGCAGAAATTCTCAGCAAATCAGCAAATACAGTACAAGACCTTAGAAGACAAATATCAGAGATCAGAAAAAGCTACACAGCTATGGAAGACTATATCAATAGTAACAATCAATAGCACAATAATATTAGGAGCAATAGTAATATGGCAACAGAAACATCAGTAGAATCAGAATATTTTTCAAACCCAACTCAGGAACAGATTGATGCGTTGAATGAAGCTGTAAGCGAAAACAGCAACAACGAAACATCAGCAGAACCTTCATTAGAAACATCAGTAGAATCACAGTATTTTTCTAACCCAACCAAGGAACAGACAGAAGCCTTGAATAAAAGCATTGATGAGGACAGGACGATATCCTATATAAATGCCGATGACAAAGAGGTGAAGTTTACTCCTCGTGAATGGGAAGAAGAATGGGACAAGAACAAGGTAGATAACCAATGGCAAAATCTTGGTCGTTCCAAAGAGGATATGTATGACAGATATTCTGGATTGGATATACACGGAAAACAAGCCTCACAAGAAATGTCGTCGATAGGTGTTCCAAAAACATCATATCTTCAGGGGTTGTATGAAAAGAACGAAGAGGGAAAGTATAAGTATGAGGACAAGCTCAACGCCGTAAAGGAAGCCAGAAGCAATGACAGAAGCATCTTGCAAAAGGCAGTTGATGGGGCAAAGAGCGTATACAACAGTACCATTGGAAAAGCAATTGACAAAGTATCCGCTTACAGAAATGACATAAGTGAGAAAGCAAGAGCAACCTCTGACGCAAGAAAGCAAAGTTATATTGACGACGCAAAACTTTTGGCAAAGAGCAATTTGCAGACTTCAAACCCATCAAGGAAAGTTACTCTTGAGCGTGACGCAACAATGCTGCCACCTGTTGACTCAGCACAGAAATCAGATGTATTGATGCAAGTTGAGGGAATGGATAAACCACAGACACAGAAACAGATAGAGGAAGCAAAGACAAAGCTCACCGATGAAGTGAACCGCTTGAAATCATCTTATGAAAAAGACCCATCAAGAACTCTGACATTGTTACTTGGAGCAACAGAAATAGCAAAAGAAACAAAATTGACTGGGTTAGCTTATTATGACAAAAATAATGTCATAACAACTGATAATGGTAAAGTAATTCCAACAGGAAACCTTACCACAAAATCTGGATTTGGAGTAGATATTGAAATAAACCCAAAAGCAGATTTCTCAGAAGACAACTTGAAATCTATGTTTGGAGTAGGCCCAGGACGTGAGATTGGTACTGCTACAATTCATTTTGAGGACGGAAGCACAAGTACATTTACCCTACATCAAGACGCAAAATCAGGAACTAATAATATCCAAGTTGTTGATGAAAACGGAAAAAGGATAGGAGGTATTAATACAAATACTCCCTATGTTTTCATGTATGATATATCTAATATGTTTGACAAAATTCCAGGACAAGCACTGAATGAATCATCTCCAACAGTCCAGGAAGCCCAGAAAGTATATAATGAAAGTATTGCTAATGCTGAGAAGAAAATTACCAATCTGGAAAACGCAAAGCCTGATGAAGCACAGCTTGCAAGTGAATGGGATAAAGCAGTTGCTAATAGTAATCCTACAGCTATTGTATCTGAAAAGGTTGGTGGAAACAATGAGCTCATCAATACATCAAGCGCACTTGAGAAGACATTGAACCAGTTTACTAATCCAGCAGACAAGGAAGCTGCTACCAATTGGTATAACACATATACGCCTAAGATAGATGATGCAATGAAGAAGGCTGAGGAAGACCCAGTAGGAAACGCAGGCGGGCTTGCAAAGGTTCTTGAGGAAGCAAGGACAGCGCTTGCACCATATGCCCACGAAAACTTTACCAACTTCAACACTGCCGTAAACGACTATGTAGGAGCAGTAGCAGGAACTTACTTTATAAACACGCAGTTGTATGACCGTGGTATAACCGCAGACAACGCCAAAGAGGGCATAATTGACCGTCTTGTCACCGCATACAAAAGCGACGAGATGTCTTTCGGACAAAAAGTGTTGTATACAATGGGCTTTGGAAGCAAGGAAAGCGAAACGGACAAAGGCGTAATGCAACTTAGGAATATTGCGGAGCAGTCTTTGGGAAGGACATCAGAGCTTTCTGACAACTTCAAGGGTGCTGTAATGTCTTCCCTTATGGCACAGTCAATAGACAACAAAAGCACCGTAGGACGTGCAGTAAAGGACGCACTTACTGCTGGTGGCATAACGGCGTTGAACGCAATGTCTGGATTCAACCCAGTCGTAGTCGGCGTGACATCACTTTATGTCGCTCACAAGGGTGGTGAGAGGTTCTTGCAGGAAGCAACTGAATATGAAAGAAACAAGGACAATCAGGAACGCCTCGAATCAATAAGGGCAGGTAATGACCAGAAAGCAATGCCATCTACCGTAAAGGAAGGAATATACAATGCGGCGACAAGGGGAACCGGACAGGACATAAAGCATATATCAGAAGGTGTCACAAACCTTGTATTCGGTATAGCAACGGCAGAACCAGCACTTGTAGCGGATGGCGTATATGAGCTTATGCAGATAAACAGCCTGAACAAGGAAGTAAAAGAGTTCGTAGGTGAGGAAAACCTTGCCCAGCTTGAGAAGATAGAGCAAGGCAGTTCCGAAGAGGATAATGAAACTTCTGATGAAAAGAAGCGAAGAAAAACAGACGAGCTTGAAGAGGTTGTGAAAGAGGGAAACAAACAGGAAGACATCGGCGGATTGAACCTTCCACCATTGTCAGAAGAAGATATGGCTTGGCTTATAAAACAACCTTACATGAAGAACTACAAATATGAATAAGGTTTTTCTTGATAATCTGTCACATCTTACGGCAGAACAGCAGAAAGAAATAAACAGTATACTCAGAAGCGAATATAACAGGTTTCAAAGAAAGAGTTACCAAGAGGAGAACAACAAGCCTCCTCTGGTGCACTCTAAGGGGAGACCTATAACTGACTATACGCACAAGTTCTTTTCACGATATTACTGCAATATAAACCAAATGTATTTCCAGCTTGATATATCTGACTTTGAAGTAGGAAAGTCATACCAGATTATAAAGGACGTTGACGGGTATGTGTCATGCTATGGGGATAGCTCTGGTGAGGTTATGTTTTATGTGAAGGACAGAAGCGTTTTCGCATACATAAACACCACAGATATACAAGACGTAGTTGAATGCACAGTAGTCCTTGCGGAATAAAACTAATAATCTGAAAGGAGACATTAGTTTATGTTGAACAAATTGACAAATAACATCAAGAACAAAAAGAAAGAAAAAGAAAAAGAAAATAACAAACAAAATAAACGCCATAGTAGCAACAACAATCCATCAAGTCTTACAAGCGAAATTTCTGTAAAGGAGAACAATAACAAATGCTAAATACCTTAGTAAACAACACGGGCGAGGGTTTATGTAATCCGACATCAGCTTACTATAAACAGTCTTGCATTGATGAAATATTTGAATGTATAGGAACAGTAGCCTGCCAGACAGATATGAACACTGAAGCTTTGGAGCAGATACACGACAACTTGCAGACGACAAACGTATCCGCTACAAACGTTTCGGCCGATTCCGTTTGCACGAATTCTGTCTGCGCTAATGCGATATCTACCGTAGGTATTGAAGCCAACAATGTACAGTCTCAGTGCATGAACGTAGACGGAAAGGCGACCGTAGGAAGTCTTGAATCCAATGGAACAGTAAAGGCAGAAAGCGTGGAGACACAATCCCTTTCTACTGAGAACATCACGGGATTGCAGAGCCTTACAGTTGATGGATGCGTATGGGCAGATGCAGTAGACACTGACGCTCTCAAAGTAAACGGAAAGGCAACGGCTGAATGTATTGAATCAGATGAAATATCAACGAAAAGCTTGAAGTCTGACACTATATCTACATCAACAATTGGTGCTGACACAGTAGTTTCGGACTGCTTTATGGGTGCCAACGCAAATATACAGAAAGCTTGTGTCGGCTCATTGTCAACTTCCAGCTTTTCATCAGATGAAATATCAACATCAAAAATAAACTCTACAAGCTTGTCAATACCAAAAGCCGAAACTTCTGGTGGTATAACCGGAAAGGGCGTTATTGACGTGACAAGCTCAGTCTGGAAAGAAATAAAGATTCCTCTTTTCACAGGTATGGTTCAGTTCTATACTGACGAGTGGAAAGTGACCATCAACGGTGGAAGGGAGTTTATTTGGGAAGACCCATCGTTAGACCACTTGAAATTCCTTTCTAACGACGGTGAGGTAGTTACCATAGCGGTAGACTGGGACGGTGAGGTTTACTATACATATAACGTAGCAAAAGAAGAGCCGGTTATTTCACTTGCAGACAACACCGGACATACCCCAGATAACGACCACACTTACATTATGCAGGACTCCGGTATACCAAAGGGAACTGTATACATTTACCAGGACAAGGAGTTTACTAACCAAGGGCTTACTATACTGGGAAAAGTGAAAGCCTCAAACTTGGAGATTACTTGTGGTGAATCAATAGACTGCCTTTCAGTAGGAAACCTTTGCGTAGGAAACTCTATTATAAGCGACAACCCAATAGAAGTTGATATTTGCGCAAGAAACTTTTGTGTTTCATCACCATGCACTTATATAGACAACTGCCTATACGCAGACCATCTTGAAACTCACTGTATTTGCAATGACGGATATTTGCATACAAGCAGACTCTATTTTGACCATATTCAGATGGTGCACTCTACTGAAAAGCCAAAAAACGTTGTAGTATATAAAAACGGACTTTTGTGTGATTCTTATAAAGTATGCGTAGACGATTACGCTGTTTATTCACAGACAAGCTGTGCATGCGACTTCTACGGCAACTGCTTATATGCAGACCGTATTGAAGCAGAATGCATATGCACACAAAAGCTTTACTTTGACGACATTCAGATGGTTGACGGTATTGGTGTTGTGAGTCCGAAGAAATTGGTAGCATATAAAGACGGACTTTTGTGCTCTTCTTGCTGTGTATGCGTAGACGATGACACGGTTTATTCGCCTAAAGTCTGCATAACCGGAAGCCCACTAAGCGAAGGAAAAAGTGGTTTCTACGGCAACTTGCACGGAAAAGCCGACGACTCTTGTTGCTTTGATGGAAGGACTTTTGCCAAGGCTTGCAATGAGATATTGTCAGGAAAAGCTTGCAAGGCAGAATTAGCGGACTTCGCACAAAGAACTTGCATATGGTGTCGTTTTGGCCAAGATGACCCAGGGTGCTATGGTTATATACCGTTTGCAGATTACGTGGATAAATGCTTGTTCTTTGGTACTGGCGACCCTAATATGGCTAACCCTTTCATAGCTTATAACTCATATGGATTGGTATGTATGCAGCTAAGAGGCTGTCTTTGCCTAAAAGACAGACCTTTGATTGTTTCTGACTCGATTGATTCAGACTACATGCATACTGGATATCTAAAGGTAAAGCAAGATGCCTTGGTTACACAACTTTGTTCTTGTGATGCATATACAAAACGATTGTGCGTAAACCAGTGTGCGAAATTCC
>Ga0326513_10000910_pt1 | contig 24584 bp, 16 predicted proteins | sample 2_2465_0518_D_FD_203654 | JGI IMG/M metagenome (GOLD analysis project Ga0326513, IMG submission 203654) | Bovine rumen microbial communities from UC Davis, California, United States - 2_2465_0518 | ecosystem: Host-associated > Mammals > Digestive system > Stomach > Rumen | place: USA... | reverse complement strand
GACCAGGAGGGACACTTATCGACTGGTATAACCAATCCCAAAGACACCACATTTGTTTGGCAAGTTAATGAGTCTGATTTAGATAAATTGTCGAAAGTTGATCACGCATACCTACGTCTGTATGTAGGCGACAACACTGTTACATGTTATGCATGGGCTAATTCTCGACTTGAATTAACTCTTGGTGCCGCCGCTGATGTAAGGGTTTTAGGTGACCCGTTAAAAAAAGAAAACAAAGAAAACAATAAAAAGGAGGAATAAGCCATGAAAAAGATTAAACAACTAATAGCAGTCCTCCTACTTTGCATAGGTGCTGCAACAATAAGTGCGCAAGAGGTAAATACGATGTATTTCCTTTACGATTCGCCCACGCGCCATTACCTCAACCCTGCTTTTGCGCCAACAAGCGATGGCTATCTGCTCTTGCCTGCTATAGGTGCCATGAACTTTGGGTTTATGAACAACTCTCTGACGCTCCAAGACCTTATATATAAAAACACCAAAGGTCAGACCGCCACAGCATTGAGTCCATACGCCACGGCAGACGGCAACGGAGCAAAGCAACTTTTCAATAGCATGCGTAACAATATGATTTTGAATACGGATGCTAACATAAACGTGCTCTCTTTCGGTTTCCGAAACAATAGAACATACGTACACATATTCGTTAACGCTCGTTTTGACTCATATTTTGGAATCAAAAAAGACATCTTCGGACTGATACTTAACGGAGGTATGAAAGATTTAGATGGTAATAATATCTATAATCTAAAGACTCGCTTTGATGGCAAATTATATGCAGAAGGAGGTTTTGGTGTATCGAATGAAATCAACGACCAATGGTCATGGGGTTTTAAAGTCAAATACCTTTATGGATTGGCTCATTTCGGTGCATATTCAAACAATTTGACGGCTACTCTGTCATCAAAGCAATGGATTATTGATGGAACGGGCGGAATATTAGCCTCAGGTCCGTTTGGCTATAGCACAGCCCAAGGGATGAAAGAAGCACAACCTTTTGTCAATAATGGCGATGGTCTGAAATTCCAATTCCAGCCATTCAATCAGCAGTATTTCTTACCTAAGGGTCATGGTGGAGCCATTGATTTAGGTGTGTCATACAAACCAATAGAAGAACTGACCATCTCGCTTGCAGTTGCCGACCTCGGTTTGATATATTGGAATAAAGGTTACAAATATGATGCAACGCTTAACGCCACATACGATGGTGTTGGTAAATTCAACTATTCAGATTATCTCGACACAGATGAAAACGGTTCAAGATACTTCAACGCAGGACGTTTGGTTGATACTATAAAGACTAATCTCAACGAGTTAAAAGATAAGGCAGTAACAACAAATTCAGACCCGACGAGAGGTTATTGGGACATGATTACGGCAAAACTGAATGCAGGCATTGACGCTAATTTCTTCAATAATCAATTAAGTTTCGGATTATTCTCTCAGACACGTTTTTACCAGAGCAACGTGTATGAGGAATTGACTTTTGGTCTTGCTTATCATCCGCGCAGTTGGTTTAATATTGCAGCAAGTTATTCATTTCTCAATGGCAGATGGTCGAACCTCGGTGCCGGTCTGATATTGCGTCTTGGTCCGTTCGGAATAACTGTGGCAGCCGACTATATTCCATTGGTTTATACTGAAAAAGTTAAATTTCAGGAAAACACCCAACGAGGATACAGCCTACCATATAATACAAAAGGTGTGAATCTTTCGTTCGGATTATCGCTACAATTCGGTTATCGTCAAGACCGCGACCGTGATAGGGTTCTCGACCGCAATGATATGTGTCCGAACACTCCGCGACGCGTGAAGGTTGACAAGCATGGTTGTCCGCTTGACTCCGACGGTGATGGAGTACCTGACTATAAAGATAATTGTCCGAACACTCCTGAATCGGCTTTCGGTTTAGTTGATGGAGAAGGTTGCCCGCTTGATTCTGACGAAGATGGTGTACCTGACTATAAAGATAGATGTCCGAATACTTCAGCCGGTCTGACTGTTGATAGTACAGGTTGTCCGTTAGACAGCGACGGCGATGGAGTGCCAGACCACTTAGACAAATGTCCTGATACGGCTCCAAACGTAGCAGTAGGTGAAGACGGATGTTCGCTTGACTCTGATGGAGATGGAGTGCCTGATGCTGATGACTTGTGCCCCGGCACACCTGCTGAAGCATACAGCACAGTTGATGAACATGGTTGCCCGTCAGATAAAGATAACGACGGAGTGCCAGACTATGCCGACAAATGTCCGAACACACCTATTGAAGCCACAGAAAAGCAGAAAAACGAAGGCATGCGCTATATAGATAATCACGGCTGCGAAATCGACACCGATGGTGATGGTATTCCTGATTGGAAAGATAATTGCATCACCCAACCCGGACCGGATTTCAACAACGGTTGCCCTGGCTTATCACAAGAAGTGCGCCGCACATTCCAACAAGCACTCAACGGCATTGAGTTTGAAACAGGCAGTGCAATTATCAAACCTTCATCCTACCCTATACTGAACAAAGTAGCCGACTTGATACTTCAAAATAAAGATTGGAATGTTGAAATTCAAGGCCATACCGATTCGTCCGGCAAAGAAGATGACAATCAGCGTCTGTCGCAACAACGCGCCCAATCAGTAAAGGCATACCTAATCAGTAAAGGCGTTGACGGCAATCAACTGACCGCAACCGGATTTGGTTCATCGAAACCTATAGCATCAAATAGTACAGCAGCCGGCAGAGCGAAAAACAGACGAGTGGTATTCAACGTAACATTTGAAGAAGTTAGTTACGAAACAGTTTATTAGTCGAGAGATTTGAGATATGAGATATGAGTCTTGAGACTTGAAACAAATAGTATAATTAACAAGGCGGAATTTTTGTTTCCGCCTTGTTGATTTATATATACAAATATTTATTTATGTTTCGCAAGTGTATTGGTGGAAATTATTATCGGCGCATACGGCGTTAGCCGTTTAATGTTAATAGAACTTTAATGTTTAATTTCTCCCCTTATTGATCTGATTTTTTCGGGTGTTCGATACACCGAAAAAATCAAACAGAAAGAGTAAAAATAGAACCCATAATATCTATTAACATTAAATCGCTAACCCGATAGGCGTTAAATAACTGCCATAGTCATATATGCGTGCGGTAAAAATCGCACCATAAAATTATGGCATTATGCTATTAAAAGATATTCCTAACGGGAAATTGCTGCATAAAATTACAACATTATGCAATTAAATGATATTCCATAAAAGGAAATAGTTAAATAATCGTACAACAATATATGTCAAAAAATAGTCTCTATGTTTGCTTGAATAAGTTATTTTTAGTAACTTTGCAGGCATAAATAAATTACGATTGATGAAAAAGCGCATATCAATACTTGCAATAAGCATTTTGGTTGCTTTTTTTGCTATGTCGCAACCTCTGACTACTGCTGAATATCACTCACTCTTGATGTGGGTTGGCGGTAATACTAACACAACGATGGACAAACTTGATTGGACTCAGTCCAAACTTGGTGCAGGTGGTATGTTAGGTGTTGGCTATCAGTGGCAAAAAAAACTTTTCGCTATCAACACCGGCTTGGAAATTAGTTTTCAGCACCGCAGTCTGTCGATAAGCGATGCAGAAGTATCGCAAACGATGTTAGATACCGAACGAATGCCATTCTTGTATCGCGGCTGGATAAAAGATCGCACCGACAACATGAATATGCTCGACATCAATATTCCTCTGCTTGCCGGCGTTCAAGGCAAAGCAGCCTATTTTCTTGCAGGCTTGAAATTAAGCATCAACGGATATACATGGTGTCAGCAGTCAGCACTTTTTTCAACCGATGGTCTGTACGATCGCTTCTACGACCCTTTAGTTAATATGCCTAATCATGGTTTTCACGACTATCAACCAACATCAACCAACCACTCCGGATGGTTAGGTGCAGAACTTATGGCATCGGCAGAGGTCGGAATACTCATTCCGACAAAAAAAGAAAACACCAAAATACGCCTCGGCTTATTTGCAGACTATGGTTTGTATCAATATAATGTCAGGATTTCCAATCAGCAGGGCGATATGTTAGAAACTGATTGGAGTAATTTTCTGCGACTTCAACTCAATCATGCTTACTTGAGTTCAGAGGGCGCAAAAGCCATTATCAACAATCTCAATTTAGGACTCAAACTAACCATACAAATGCAATATGGAGGACACTATCCATGCTTGATTTGTCGTTGGAATCATCGAAAATTCAACTAATATCATTAAACACTTATATCATGGCACAGTTAACACCCCAAGATTTGAAGCAATTGGCTTCATTAGGAATCAGTACAGAAACAGTTGAGACTCAACTACAATCGTTTCAGACAGGTTTCCCTGCATTAGAGATCCGTTCAGCAGCCACTGTCGGCAATGGTATTTTGCGTCCGACAGAACAAGAGAAGGAAGGCTATCTGAAAACATGGGAGACATACCTGAACTCAAACCATAAAGTGCTGAAATTTGTTCCGGCATCAGGTGCAGCAAGCCGTATGTTCAAAAATTTGTTTGAATACATCGACAATCACGAGCAGACGCCATTTATCCAACAATTTATCGACAACATTCATCGTTTTGCATTTTTTGCCGAACTCAATGCATCATGTCAGAAAAATGAGGGCAAAGATATTGATGCCCTTATAGCCGATAAGAAAGCATGGTTGGTAGTGGAAAATTTATTGCAATCACGTGGGCTGAATTATGGTCAATTGCCTAAAGGATTACTGCTGTTCCATAGTTATGCTGACGGTCAGCGCACGCCTGTATTGGAACACCTTGTAGAAGGGGCACTATACGCCAAAGGTCATGACAACCAAGTCAACCTGCATTTCACCATATCGCCGGAGCATCGCGAATTTTTTGAGCGTCACGTAACACAATCAATTCCGGTATTTGAACAACGCTATGGTGTGAAATACAACATCAGTTTTTCTGAACAAAAAAAGAGCACCGACACCATTGCAGCCGCAGCCGACAATCAGCCTTTCCGCAATGACGATGGTTCGCTGCTTTTCCGTCCGGGCGGACATGGAGCACTCATAGCCAATCTGAATGAGCAAGAAGCAGATGTAATCTTTATCAAAAATATTGATAACGTAGTGCCCGACCGTCTGAAAGACCCAACAGTGGAATATAAGAAACTCATAGCCGGCATATTGGTAAGTCTTCAGCAGCAGACATTTGCATATCTTACAGAATTGGAACGCGAAGATATTTCAGATGCTAAATTGGCTGTTATCGCTCAATTTTGTCAAAACCGCTTGTTCAATCAATGCGATACATCTAAATTGTCACACGATGAATTGCGCAGTTATTTAATAGGCAAACTTAATCGTCCGCTACGTGTTTGCGGAATGGTGAAAAACGAAGGTGAGCCGGGTGGCGGTCCGTATATGGTTGTTAATAGCGATGGTTCGGTAAGTCCGCAGATATTGGAAAGTTCGCAAATCGCTGACCCGATATGGATGAAAGATGCAACGCACTTCAACCCTGTTGACCTTGTGTGCGCAACTCGCGACTACAAGGGCAAGAGATTTAACCTACCCGATTTTGTTGACCCAAAGACAGGCTTTATTTCAGCCAAATCAAAGAATGGTCGTGAACTCAAAGCCCTTGAATTACCTGGATTATGGAATGGCGCAATGAGCAACTGGAACACCATATTTGTGGAAGTGCCAATCGAGACATTCAATCCTGTTAAGACTGTTAACGACTTACTACGTCCACAACATCAATAAGCCATGCAATATTCAGCAGTAACTTTTCAGTTTGACTTTGACTTAGACTTTGCCTCAGACTTGTTTGTCAACGAATTAGCAGAGATAGGTTTTGATAGTTTTGAGAACACACAGAATGGATGCATAGCCTACATCCCAACTCAACAACTCGATAAAACGGCTATAGCACAACTCGTTAAGGATTTTGCATACCCTAAAGTCAGCATAGTTGACATTTCAGACATTGAAGATAAAGATTGGAACGAGGAGTGGGAGAAAAATTTTTTCCAACCAATAGTGATTGACAATCGTTGTGTGATACATAGCACATTTCACCACGACTATCCTCACTTGCCATACGACATAATCATCAACCCGCAAATGGCATTCGGAACAGGTCATCATCAGACCACGAGCATGATGCTTCAAGCCATCTTGGAAACAGACTTTACAAATAAAGAAGTTTTAGACATGGGTTGCGGAACTGCAGTGTTAGGCATTTTAGCCAAGATGAAAGGAGCCAAACACGTTACTGCTATTGACATTGATGACTGGTGCGTCCGCAACGCATTAGAAAATATTGCACTCAATAAGATTGAAAATATTGATGTAAGGCTTGGTGATGCAAATTTGCTGAAAGACAAGCATTTCGACATTATTCTTGCCAATATCAACCGCAACATACTACTGAACGATATGCCATACTATGCTGCCGCATTGCAGCATAGCGGCATGTTGTTTATGAGTGGTTTTTATACCGACGACATTCCCGCGTTAATAGCCAAAGGTAACACGTTAGGCTTGCATTTGTCCGACCGGCATCAGACCGACAATTGGGCAATGATAAAAATGAGATGTGAGATGTGAGAAATGAGATTTGAGACAAAAATGTTCAACGACACAACAATATGCGCTATCTCTACCCCTCCGGGCATCGGAGGTATTGCTGTTGTGCGCATATCAGGTCAGAAAGCAATCAGCATTGTTGACCATATATTTCTAAAGCCCAACTATCAAAAACTTGTCAATCAAAAGGCAGGCACACTACATTTTGGCCATATTATCAGGGGTGATGAAATACTCGACGAGGTGGTAGTTAGTTTGTTTCGCAAACCACATAGTTTCACAGGTGAAGATATTGTCGAAATATCGTGTCATGGTTCGCAATATATTCAGCAAGAACTAATCCGCCTGCTCATCGACCATGGTTGCGTAATGGCGCAGCCCGGTGAGTTTACGCAACGTGCTTTTCTCAACGGCAAGATGGATTTGACGCAAGCCGAAGCAGTAGCAGACATTATAGCCTCACAAAGTAAGGCGGCTCACCAAATAGCCATGAATCAGATGCGTGGCGGCATAAGCGATGAATTACATGCGCTTCGCGAACAACTCTTGCATTTCACTTCCCTACTCGAACTTGAACTTGACTTTGCCGACCATGAAGATCTTGAGTTTGCCGACCGCACGGAAATGCTTAATTTAGTCAGGACAATTAGTAATCATATTGCTAAACTTACCGATACCTTTAAGCAAGGTAATGCCATAAAAAATGGTGTACCGATAGCAATCATTGGTCCGACAAACGCCGGTAAGTCAACACTACTTAACATGCTTGTAGGCGAAGAGCGCGCCATCGTATCAGATATTCACGGCACCACGCGCGACATTATTGAAGACACGCTAACCTACAATGGTCAACTCTACCGCTTTATCGACACAGCCGGCATACGTAAGACGACTGATGAAATAGAACATATAGGCATCGAAAGGTCGTATAAAGCCGCACGAACAGCACAAATAATACTTATCGTTGTAGATGGCAGTCAGCCAATAGAAATAAACGACATCTTAGACCATACGCAAGGAAAGGAAAGGCTTATCGTTGTTAATAAATCTGACAAAACAGATATCATGCAACGTCAAACACTTGACCAACAATTTAGCGAACTACCACATATACATATCAGTGCCAAACAATCAAAAGGTAAAGAGCAACTGCTTGATATGATTGCCCAATTAGCAAACATACAACCTCAGTCAGACTCACCCATCATAAGCAATATGCGACATTATGAAGCACTTATGAAAGCCCAAGAAGCATTAGTTCATGTTGATGAAGGACTGCGCAATCAATTAAGCGGTGAATTAGTTAGTTTGGATCTGCACGATTGCCTTGATGCATTAGCCGAAATAACAGGTGAGATAAGCAGTCAGGACGTTTTAAATTCCGTCTTTTCAAAGTTTTGCATCGGTAAGTGATATATTAGTAGAAAGTAAATTAGTAGAAAGTAAATTAGTAGAAAGTAAATTAGTAGAAAGTAGAAAGATAGATTAGCCTATAAAAGCAAATCAGTCTAACGACTAACATCTAACGAATAACGACTAACATCTAACGAATAAATACATAAACACATGTTACAATCAATGACAGGTTACGGCAAAGCCGTATGCGAATATAATGATAAGAAGATTATCGTTGAACTTCGCTCACTCAACAGCAAACAAATAGACATCAATCTGCGGATTGCACCTCAATATCGCGACAAGGAACTTGAGATACGAAGCCTATTAGCACAAAAACTCGAACGCGGCAAAGTTGATTGTTCTATCTATATTGATAATGCCACTTCAGAAAGTGCCAACCAATTCACACCAATCAATATTGAGGCATTTAATTACTACCGAGAGACATTGCTTAATAACGCCCAAGCCAACGGCTGGGACATGAATAGTCAAGATTGGGTATCAGCACTATTCAGATTGCCTGATGTTATCAAGGCTACCGAACAAAATGAATTAGAGGATAACGAATGGGAATGTGTAAGAAAAGGTTTAGACACCGCAATCGAAGCATTTAAGTCATTTCGCAATCAAGAAGGCAAAGCACTTCAAAATATGTTTGACGAAAAACTTAACGGCATAAGCACGCTGCTACAAGAGGTTGAACAATATGAGCCGGAAAGAATACAAAAAATACGTCAGCGTTTAGAAGACAATCTGTTGCTATTGAGCGAACAGACTCAACAGGCAGTTGACAAAAACAGATTGGAGCAAGAGATGATTTTCTATCTCGAAAAACTTGATGTAACAGAAGAAAAAGTTCGCCTGCGCAATCACATCAAATATTTTCGAGAGACCATGCAAGAGAACATTTCAGTAGGCAAAAAACTTGGTTTCATAGCCCAAGAGATGGGACGCGAAATCAATACCTTAGGAAGCAAATCAAACCACTCTGAAATGCAAATAATTGTGGTCAAGATGAAAGACATCTTGGAACAAATCAAAGAGCAGGTATTAAATGTATTATAATCAATTCATAGACTAAAATGATACTCATTTTTTCAGCCCCTTCAGGTTCAGGCAAGAGCACGCTTGTCAACCACCTTTTGCAGAAACGCGACGATTTGGAGTTTTCCGTTTCAGCCACATCACGTAAGCCTCGCGGAAAAGAACAAAATGGTGTGGAATACTATTTTATCACCCCCGAGGAGTTCAGACGACGTATTGCCGACAATCAATTTGTAGAATTTGAAGAGGTATATGACAATCTTTTTTATGGCACACTCAAATCAGAGATTGAACGCATTGAGCGCAACGGACATCACGTAGTGTTTGATGTTGATGTCAAAGGCGGTGTGAACCTGAAAAAAATTTTCGGCGACAATGCTCTCGCCCTCTTTATTGCTCCGCCAAGCATTGAAGAACTACGCAACCGCTTGAATAATCGCGCTACTGACACTCCGGAAATGATTGACCAACGTGTAGCCAAAGCAGCCGAAGAATTAACTTATTCCGATCAATTTGATAAAGTCATTGTCAACGATAATCTTGACCAAGCCAAACAAGACACCGAAAATGCTGTCAATCATTTTCTGAAATGAAAAGAAATTATGCCATATTGTTAGTGCTATTATTGTGTTCAGCAATAATGGCTGATAATGCTGTTTACACAATTTCAAGCAAGACCTCTTTGACTGTCAGCAATGCGCCGGATGGTTCAGAATATGAATTTGAACAAACAGGCACCCAAAAAGAGCGAATGACGGCTGGTAGCCATACCAATCTGACATTGAGAGGCTATAAGGGCGTAAAAATAGAAGCAGTCAGTCTATCAATGAAATCCAACAAGGCAAGTGGAAGCGGTTGGCTGACAATGACTATTGACGGTCTGGAAGTATGGCATATTGATAATCAGTCTTTTAATAACACAGCATGGTATGGCGAATATAGTACTGAATATGTTGAAATAACTAAAATGCTATATCTCAATAATGTACCGATTGGTGATGAGATAAATATCTATATTGAGAGCACAGAGAACTCATTGTATATCAATCAATTTACTATCGCATACACTGCAATCAACGATTCTGCCTATAATCCTGACGAACATAAAGATGACACGACTCATAGTATCGGCGACACTACAGAAACAAAAGAATACTACACCGTACGTTTTGAGACTCAATTGCCGAATCAGGGCTATTGGGAAGAATATGTTCCTATAGGTGAGGATTTACTTATCCCATCCATAAAATACAACGACGGCTATTGGTCGTTTGTCGGTTGGTCGGAAACACTTCTTGACTCAGTCAGCAATAAGGTTGAACCTATTTGGTTTCCTGATGATATTATCATCGTTGACAAAGATATAACATATTATGCACGATATAGGCACCGATTAGGATTAGAGATTTCTGATACTATTCAAGACGGCGACTATGTGATTTCATATAGGACACAGAAAAACGATTACCTCTTGTATAACAAAAACGGTACACTAACACTTGAACTTATTGATTTAAATGATTATTACCACTCTGCATATTACAATTCGACTATAGAAAAGACTACAGATACAACTTTTTATATTAAGTATGACAATAAATATTTGAGTCCGAATTGGACAACAAATTTCACCCAACTGAGCACGACACCATATAATTGGCAATATGAAAAAACAGGGGAAAACGACTTTTCTATAGTAACGTATTCACTAAATCAAAAATACTATCTTGGAATGTACGACATAAAACCACGGATATACGAACCCAATAAATACAACTATAACTATGTGTGGCATTTCTATAATATTCCTCCATATATCAATCAGCCGATATTTTGTTCATACCCACAAGGTAAACCATCAGACATACGTGATGTCAATGAAGATTATAATATTGAGATAAAAGCCAATCAGATTCACAACCCTACTCTGCAAAACATCAAGATTGTATCAATTATGGGGCAAACAATCAGCAATTCAAACAATGAAGTTGTTGACTTGACGGCATACAAGAATGGCTTATATATTGTTGTTGTCAACGATAGGTATTCATGCAAGATACTAAAACGATGAAGCATATAGGATTGTTTTTCGGTTCATTTAATCCGATTCATATCGGGCATACAACACTTGCGCAATCTATTTTGGAACAAGCCGGATTGGACGAAATCATATTTGTTGTTTCACCCCAAAATCCTTTGAAGGACAAGGGGACACTACTGCCGGAGCACATTAGATTTCACATGACCCAATTAGCACTACAAAGTCATGAAGCAATGACACCATCCGACATTGAATTTGCACTGCCTAAACCTTCTTATACGGTCAATACATTACGTGCACTAAGCAAAATCTATCCAAACGACACATTGTCGCTTATCATTGGAACTGACAATCTACGCATCTTCGACCGCTGGAAAGAACATGACTACATTTTAAGCAACTACAAGATAATAGTTTATCCACGACAAGGTGACAACATTTCAGCCTTACGGAAAACTTATCCGCAAGTGCGCATTGTAGAAGCACCTTTGCTTCCTATTTCGTCAACAGAGATACGCAATATGTTGTCAAATTATCCAATTACAGATAATCCGGCTCGGCAATGGCTCAACGAAAATGTATGGAACTATATCATAGACAATAACCTCTACAACACAAAATCATCAAAGAACGAATAAAATCATGCCTATTCAACTGCGACATATTATAACAATACTTACATTATTTGCCATTATTGCGACCTATGCTGTTCCTGCACGTAAAGATTGTTTTCTAAAGCATCTGCCTAATGGTTCAACTATTGTTCTGCGACTACATGGCGATGAAAACTATCACTATCTGACCGACTCATTAGGTAATGTAGTAATAGAAAACGAACAAGGTTGGTATAGGCAGACAACAGAAACGGCAAAATACAAGAAAGAGCAAGAAAAGAAAGTGTTGCGGCGTGAACCCGGAAAAATCAATTATGCTCAACACGGATTGATTATACTTGCTAATTTTTCCGACCTTGCTTTTTTGCCGGAAAATGATTTAAAGTCGATGCAAGAAATGTTTTGTAGCGATGATTATACATATAATGGAGCAACGGGTTCGGTTAAGCAGTATTTTTCTGACCAATCAAGTGGCAAATATATTCCGCAATTTGATGTTGTTGGTCCAATCACATTGCCTAATACAATGGCACATTATGGTGGCAATAATCGTACCGGCGAAGAGCCACGCGCTCATATAGCCATTCGCGATGCATGCCGGATGGTTGACACATTATATGACATTGACTTTGCCAAATATGATAACGATAACGATGGAATAGTTGATTTCGTATATCTCATCTATGCCGGACATAATGAAGCAGAGGGTGCAAGTTCAACGACTATATGGCCACATTCATGGAATTTAATGGATGCAGGTTTAGATATTATAGTAGATGGTAAACAGATAGGCACCTACGCATGTTCGTCGGAACTACGTGATGCAGAAGGAACTGAAAGAGCCGGTATAGGTACGTTTTGTCATGAATTTTCTCATGTGCTTGGACTACCTGATTTGTATTCAACCGATAAGTCAACCACACACCATACTCTTGGAGCATGGGACATTATGGACTATGGATCATATAATAACGATGGTAGAACACCTCCGGCTTATTCTGCTTATGAGCGTTTTTATTTTGGTTGGAGTCGTCCCGTTTTGCTCAATAGCCCTAACCATTATGTCATACATGACATAATCAATTCTAATGCTTGCGCTATGATTACCCAACATGGTGAGTCAAACATGAATGTACTCATGCCTAATCCATCTGTTTTCTATCTGCTTGAGAATAGACAGCAGACATCATGGGATACATACTTGCCAGGACACGGTCTGATGATTACTAAGATACAATATGATGCTGACTTATGGCTAAATAATATGGTCAATAATGACCCTGCATATATGGGTGTAGATATAATAGAAGCAGGTGGCAAGACAAAGGAATATAAAGGTTCAGATGATGATTTATTCCCGGCAGGAGCAGTGAAATATGTGCCATATACATTCTATCCGGTACTGGACATCGAAGAAAGCGAAGATGGGATTATCAAGTTTAGATTTATGAGCGGTGGCAATGCCGATGAACCGATAGAAATCAACGATAGTATATTTACAGACCTCAAAAATACATCTGCAGATTTACTTGATTATGATGCTATAGATGCGATATATTCTATTGATGGTCAGATAATACTCACATCACCATCAAAAACCGCCATACAATCCCTTCTGCATGGAATATATATAGCGGTAATGAAAAACCGAAAGGTTTGTAAAATCAGTATTTAACCTATCTTTTATATCTTAGGATCTTCTATCATTTGCCCACGGCAAAAACGTTTTTCTATATTACGGTCGTCGCCGAGATAGATAAATCTTTCCAAACGGTGCAACAATGAATAATTATCATGATTGAGATTATGGTCGTCAATAAGCAGGGCATCAAATTCATAGTCTTGCTCGAAACTACCGACATTTCCAAAAAATGAGCCGGCAGATTTGGTTGCAATCCAGAAGGCTTCAGGAAGAGTTAAGAATGGTTTTGTCTTGTCGGAGCAATAGTGCATTTTGCTAACCTGAATAGCATACACCATAACTCTGAACATGCTCAAGTCGTGACCACCGCTAATATCACTGCCCAACCCTACTTTAATATTCTCATTGAGGAATGTGCGGATAGGCGCCATACCTGACGATAGATTGAAATTAGATGTAGGACAATGTGCAACCATCACTCCATTTTGCTTCATCAATTCCAATTCCTCCCCTTCAGTCCACACACAATGCGCCATAATAGTAGGTGTCTGTCCGAACAGGCCGTAGCGATTATAGGCATCACCGTAGTTGCGACTTTGCGGTTCCAACTCTTTAACCCACTCTATCTCGCCATGATTTTCCGATAGATGCGATTGTACCGGCAGATGGTATTTGCGAGCCAAATCACCACATGCTTGCAACATTTCTGGTGTACACGAAGGTACGAAGCGCGGCGTAATGATAGGTTTGACAAGGGCATTGTCTTGATTAAATTCACTTATCAACTGTTCATTATCGCGTATAGCGTCTTCAACTGTTTCAGATAATCTTTCAGGACTATTACGATTCATATCCACTTTGCCAACCATGGCTCCCATGCCTGCTTCTTGAAACAAATGCATCAAGAGTCTTGTACTCTCACGATGAATAGTAGCAAAAGCCACTGTTCGCATAGTACCAAAACGCCAAAGGTCGCGCACAAATCGACGATACATACGTTCTGCATAGGCAGTATCGGAATATTTACTTTCTTCAGGGAAGGTGTAATTGTCAAGCCATGGCAAGAGTTCAAGATCCATTGCGATGCCCTGATTGCGATATTGAGGCGCATGAACGTGCATGTCATTCATGGCTGGAATAAGAAGTTTATCTCCGAAATCGGTTATATCGCAGCCTTTATATTCATCGGGCAGATGACTATAAACACCTTTAACAAGTCCGTTATCTACAACTATATAACCGTTTTCCAAAACTTCAAAACGGTCGGACTGACGAGTAAAAACAATATGAGCCTTATAGATATTCATGTGGTTAGTTTTAAATAATATAAATCAAAAACTTTGCAAAGATACAACAAATATGGCATATCTCAAAATCTATCGGTGAAAATAAAAGGATGCAACATTGTATGATGCATCCTAAATTTTTGTAACTATATAGTTGTAAACTTAATTAGAGTTCTTGACCTAAAGCGTTGTATTTAACACCGTCGCGAACTATAACGAGTTTGCCGTTTTCGATATATTTCTTTATATTTTTTGATGTTTCGACATTTTCAAGAGCCGTATAAACACTATTAACTTCAACATCGTCGATACGTAAAGTACCATAATTACTATTGCCACCGGCGAAACGGAAAGCCAGCGATACTCCATCCGGTACATTAGCAAGTGATTGCTCTACGAAGGTATAATTTTCAGTTTGCGCATAGGTCGCAATATTGACAAATGACTTAGGTTCAGCAGGATTGGTTACGTAGCCTAATTCTGGACTTGCATAATCGTTTCCTACATATCCGGTGTTGTACCAGAAGAAGAGTTTGAGATTTTTGAGTTCCTCGCCAAATGCAGGCAATACGATAAGTTGAGCAGAACTCGGTCCACCACCGCTCATCGACAGATAGTGTGTTCCTGAATGAGCATAAGTCAGCGGAGTTTCGTCAAAATCCTCGTCGGACGAACTTCCGTCAACTAAGACATAAAGCAAACCATTGTCGGAAACACGTGTCCAACATTCAGGCACATCTAATTTAGCAGTGCTTTCAAAATCACATTTCCATGGTAATGCGGCATTTTGGCATGGAGTTTTGAAAACTACTGATTGAGCAGAACTTTGTTGGTCACCGCAGTTAGAGCGGACATAGAATGTATATTCGCTATTAGGTTGAAGTCCTGAAATAACGGCAGTTGTTCCGTTGACTAATTTTGACGATTGCCAATCAACGGCAACACCATTAAGAGCAAAAGCATATTCGTATTGAGCAGCATTACTTGCTTGCCATTCAAATTCAGCGGCTGTAGCAGAAACTGATGTTACTTTCAGTGCTGTAGGAGCGTCACAATTAGGATTGCCGGCAAGGGTAACGCCTGAAACCTGATCAACATATAAATTCAAGTCGTCCACACCCTCTACTTCAATAGCGACATAAATTTTTTGACCTACGTATGCGCTAAGGTCGATTGTTTTTGGACGCCATTCTTGTGTTGGAATTTCGCCATCATTACGACTTGTCGAATATGACACTAATTCGGTAGTAAATGAATTTTGGTCGGCTTCGGTGGTTGACAATTTAACGTGCACACGAGTGTTTTTTGTATAGTCAGACGAAATTACGTAGAATACAAATTTTTCGTCGGCTTCCGGACGCAACTGTGGTGTTACGAGATAATAGTCGCCACCTGAAGGGTGTTTGAACATAGCCGATGCACTACCTTCATAAGATTTAGCAGTTGAACGCAACAGACCTGCATAATCTGAATGACCAGAGGCTTCAATCACGCTCCAACCTTCAGGAACGAATGTTTCACCTTCAAAGCCCTCGTTGAGTACTTCAGCATTAAGAGAAAGACTTACAAAACACAAAGATGCAGCAAGCATTAGGGAATAGATCTTTTTCATACCTTTTTAATTGAGTTATTTAATAAAAAACAAGTTACTGCGCCAATTACTTGGCGCAGTAACTTTTATAAATTAGTCAGAAAATTTGGCACCGATAAACTCTCTATTGAGGCGTGCGATATGAATGAGCGATATTGATTTAGGACATTCAGCGGCACAAGCACCGGTGTTAGTACAGTTACCAAATCCTAATTCGTCCATTTTCGCAAGCATTGCTTTAGCACGCTTATGATGTTCTACACGTCCTTGAGGCAGCAGAGCAAGTTGGCTTACTTTGGCAGCCACGAAGAGCATAGCCGAACCATTCTTACAAGCGGCAGCGCAAGCACCGCAACCGATACATGCAGCGGCATCCATAGCCTCGTCAGCAATAGGTTTTGGAATTGGAATAGCATTAGCATCCGGCACACCACCTGTATTGACTGACACGAAACCGCCTGCCTGCATGATTTTATCGTAAGCCTGACGATCAACCATTAAGTCTTTGATTACAGGGAAAGCATGACTACGCCAAGGTTCAACAGTGATAGTTTCACCATCATGGAACTTACGCATGTGGAGTTGGCAAGTGGTAACGGCACTATCAGGACCATGCGGGTGTCCGTTGATATACATTGAGCACATACCGCATATACCTTCACGACAATCGTGGTCGAAAGCCACAGGGTCTTTGTGTTCAGCGATGAGTTTTTCGTTCAGAATATCCATCATTTCAAGGAAAGAAGCACCCTGAAAGATATCATTCAACTCATAGGTTTCAAAATAACCTTTTGCTTTTGGTCCGGCTTGTCTCCAAACACGAACCTTGATATTTATATTTTTATCCATAATTTTGTTAACTCTTATAGTTACGTGTTTTGCGTTCAGTAAATTCGTAGTCAAGCGGTTCCTTGATAAGTTCAGGTTCGCTGTCTTCACCGGTATATTTCCAGCAAGCAACGTATGAGAACTTGTCGTCCTGACGAAGAGCCTCACCTTCTTCGGTCTGATATTCTTCGCGGAAGTGACCGCCGCAAGACTCTTCACGATTGAGAGCATCAACTGCCATCAGACGACCAATCTCGATAAAGTCAGACAATCGGAGTGCTTTCTCCAATTCGAGGTTCAAGCCGCCCTTATCGCCCGGGATATAGACATTGGTCCAGAACTCTTTCTTGAGAGCATCAATCTTCTGTATGGCTGTTTTCAGACTTTCAGCAGTACGTCCCATACCTACGAAGTCCCACATTACGAGACCCAACTCCTTATGAATAGAGTCAACTGAACGTTTACCTTGAATGTTCATCAGACGGTCAATTTTATCTTGAACAGCCTTTTCAGCCAAAGTAAATTCAGGTAGGTCGGTTGACATACGCGGAACGGTAATCTGATCGCTCAGATAGTTTTGAATTGTATAAGGCAATACGAAATAGCCATCAGCCAAACCTTGCATCAAAGCAGAAGCGCCGAGACGGTTGGCACCATGGTCAGAGAAGTTGGCTTCACCAATACAGAACAAGCCCGGAATAGAAGTCTGCAGTTCGTAGTCAACCCATATACCACCCATAGTGTAGTGGATAGCAGGGAAGATCATCATAGGTTCCTCGTATGGATTAGAGTCGGTTATCTTTTCATACATTTGGAAAAGATTGCCGTAACGTTGTTCAACCACATTTTTGCCAAGACGTTGGATTGCTTCCGAGAAGTCGAGGAATACGGCAAAACCGGTATTGTTGACACCATAACCGGCATCGCAACGCTCTTTGGCAGCACGTGAAGCTACATCGCGCGGAACGAGGTTGCCGAATGCAGGATAACGACGTTCGAGATAGTAGTCGCGATCTTCTTCCGGAATATCTTTACCGCGCAACTCGCCTTTTTGCAGTTTTTTTGCATCCTCAAGTTTTTTAGGCACCCAAATACGTCCATCGTTACGCAATGATTCGGACATCAGGGTCAACTTGGATTGGAAGTCGCCGTGTTTAGGAATACAAGTAGGGTGAATTTGAACATAACATGGGTTAGCAAAATATGCACCATGACGATACATCTGCATGGCAGCCGAACCATTAGAAGCCATTGCATTGGTAGAGAGGAAGAAAGTGTTGCCATAACCACCAGAACCAACGACAACGGCATGAGCGAAGAAACGCTCTATTTTACCGGTTACGAGGTTGCGAGCGATTATACCACGAGCGCGACCATCAATCAGAACGATGTCGAGCATTTCGTGACGTGGATACATCTTAACATGACCTAAACCAATCTGACGGCTTAATGCACTATAGGCACCGAGCAGAAGTTGTTGACCGGTCTGACCACGGGCATAGAAAGTACGACTTACTTGAGCACCACCAAACGAGCGGTTGTCAAGCAATCCGCCGTATTCACGAGCGAAAGGAACGCCTTGTGCGACACATTGGTCGATAATATTATTGCTCACCTCTGCAAGACGATAGACGTTAGCCTCACGAGCACGATAGTCACCACCTTTGATAGTATCATAGAACAGGCGATAAACGGAGTCGCCATCGTTTTGATAATTTTTGGCAGCATTTATACCACCTTGTGCTGCGATTGAGTGTGCACGACGCGGACTATCTTGAATACAGAAATTCAGTACATGAAAACCAAGTTCTGCCAAAGTAGCGGCAGCACTTGCACCAGCAAGACCCGTACCGACAACAATAATGTCGAGTTTACGTTTGTTGGCAGGATTGACGAGTTTTTGATGGTTTTTATAGTTAGTCCATTTATTTTCAAGCGGACCTTCAGGTATTTTAGCCATTTTAGGAGTAATAATCCGTGCATCGCGTGCTGATTGTTCAGCGGCTTTTTCGATACCGGCTTGCACCTGTTCAGCCACCTCTGCAACTTTGTCTTTTGCAGCCCCGATAGCCTCAGTTGCCATTTGTCCTATTTTTTCTGCTGCTTCTTGTACTGCAGCCTTTATTTCATCCTTATTAGCCATAAATATTATTGTTTAAATGATGAATCTATCAAAAAGCCGTTGCGAGCCACATTCCGAAATAGTAGCAAACAACAGAAGCAAACATTAGCACAACCAAAGTGGCTACAACATTGCCAATGACTTTGATGCGCGGGAACCAAACTTTATTGCTCAATCCGAAAGTTTGCATTGCCGACCAAACACCATGTGTAAGGTGAAGCCATAAGAAGAATAGCCAAACTAAATAAACGAGGCAATACCACGGGTTCATAAATGTAGCCTTCACGAGTGCAGCTCCGTCGTGTGGGTCGAAAGCACTTGTGTGAATACCGGTGAGTTCAGCAAATTGCATTTTAAACCAGAAATTGTAGAGGTGGAGTATCAAGCCTAACACTATTATGATGCCGATGAGCAACATATTTTTTGAAGCCCAATCAACACCCTCCTGTCGAGCAGTTACCTCATAACTATCTGTGCCACGAGCCTTACGGTTTTGCCACGTAATCCAGAAAGCATATACAAAATGCACAAGAACAAAGAAGGCTATAACGCCGGTACCGACAACGGCATACCAGTTAGCCCCAAGAAAAGAACAAATGGCGTTGTAAGCGTCTTCCGAAAAGATGAGCGCAAGGTTCATCGAGGCATGGAAAAGCAGAAACAACACCAAAAAAGAGCCGGTAAAAGCCATAACGAACTTTCTACCGATTGATGAATTTGTTAACCACATATAAACTATAAATTATGATTTTGATTTGTCAATGAAAATGCAAAATTACTATTTTTACATGAAAATGACAAATTTTTTTAATATAATTTTATTCTCACCTATTTTTTTGCGGCTTAACATTATTATAAAAGTGTTTTTTTTGCACAAATGAATATTATTTTGTATTTTTGCAGTTTAAAATTCGGAATAGAACGTTTAGGCATATTATTTCGACCAAAGAAACATAGTTTATGACAAAGATTAGACTGACTTTAATTGTTGCTATTTGCCTATTGGTGATAACATCTGAGGCACGAGAAATAGGTGGTATAAACTACTCATTTAACCTTGAAGATCGAACGGCAGTGGTGATAAGGCGTGATTATAATACTTATAGTGGTAATGTTTCAATACCTACGAAAGTAACGTTTCAGAAAAGGTCATTTGATGTGGTACGCATTGACGATGGTGCGTTTGCCAACAGTGGGGTTGTAAGTGTAAAAGTTCCTAATACAGTAAAAGAGATTGGTGCCTATGCTTTTACTAACTGTTTAGAACTCACTAAGGTCAGTTTGTCGAACGGCTTGGAGGTGATAGGCGATGAAGCATTTTCACATTGCCCCCAGTTGAGAGAAATACAAATTCCCGTTACGGTCAAACGCCTGATGTACAACGCTTTTGATGAGTCGTCAATTCGCAAAAATCCTGAAAATTGGGACAATAAAGCATTATATATTGATAATTGTCTGATTTTTGTTGATGGCTCGATATCAGGTCATTTTGATGTCCGCCCCGGGACACGTCTTATAGCCGATGCTGCATTTTGCAGAGTGCTTAAACTGCAATCATTAGTTATCCCAAGCAGCGTAGTGAGCATAGGAGCGATGTCGAGCATTGCATACGGTTTGCCGGCAGAGGCGACAGCCAATTCACGCAATATGCGTTTCTGGAGTTATTATCGCTACCCTTTTAACGCCACTCCGGACTCTATTGTTATAGAGTCAACTACCCCACCATTCATTGACGAAGTATTGGCAACATTTCCGGTAAATGCTCGAATATACGTGCCTGAAAAATCATTGGATTTATATAAGGAAAATGGTTGGAGTGCATTGAATCTCAATCCTATAGATGTCAATAAACTCCGCAAATATCTGAACGAACAGATTGAGATATCTCGCAAAGACTATAACGATCGTTTGAAAAAGAATCCTTACTACGATGGAAGTGCAATACGAGTAGAACCGATTTCTGAAACACAGACTGACATTTCCAAAATGCGCCTTGCCTACACACGTACCATTTCTGCCATGGATCAGGTGTTCACAAAGTTGCAGCGCGGTGGCATGGTTAAGAAGATGCAGAAAAACGACCCTGATAAATATATTGAGATTTATCGAGGATTACACCCTAAAGTGTCAACATTGATTGATGAAACATTGGTTGAATATCGTTGTCAGCCTGAATTGACTCGCAAGATTTGCCTTCGCATAATTGCCAAGAGGCCACTTGATCCACCTGTTTGTCGTGCATCGCAATTTAAGGCATACGGACATTTATTTGAATCGGAAGAGCATTTTAACAAGAGATATAATAATGCCGCAACCAACGATGAGTTTATAGATGAGATTAAGGCACGGCAGAAAGCGGCAGCCACACTTGAAGAGTTAGAGAAACTGCTTGCAAAAGAGGGTAAGACGCTTAATTTGAGCGGAACAATCAATAAGAAAGATAATTCGGTGGCAGGTAAGGTAAATAAGTATGAGCGAGAGTTGCGCGAGAGTTACTATTACGACCAAGGTGTTCAACTATTGTTCAAATATTGTCCGTTGCTTGTGGCAGAATTTAAGGTCAACAAATTATATTTCCTTTCACGTGCCGAATTTTATGAGGCGTATATATCCAAAGACTACAATAAATTTTTGAAAAAACGCAAGACGACTTGATTATGCCAAAAGATAAGAAACAAATAGAGGTAATCGGTGCACGTGTACATAATTTGAAAAACATAGATGTAACTATACCTCATCGTTCACTCACAGTGATAACCGGATTGTCTGGTAGCGGCAAATCGAGTTTGGCTTTTGACACAATTTTTGCCGAAGGTCAGCGCAGGTATATTGAGACATTTTCGTCATACGCACGCGGATTTATCGGCAACATGCAACGTCCTGATGTTGATAAGATTACAGGACTTTCGCCTGTGATTTCCATTGAGCAGAAAACCACCAATTCCAATCCGCGTTCCACGGTAGGCACCACAACAGAGATTTACGACTATCTGCGCTTGCTGTATGCTCGTGCAGGTGAGGCTTATAGTTATCTGACCGGCGAAAAAATGGTCAGATACACTGACGATCAGATTGTTGACTTATTGGTTGATGAATATAACGGCAAACGTGTTTACCTCCTTGCCCCGCTGGTTCGCAACCGCAAGGGACATTATCGTGAACTATTTGAGACGATACGCAAAAAAGGGTTTATCTATGTTCGCATAGATGGTGAGATGCAGGAGATAGTACATGGCATGCGTGTTGACCGCTACAAGAACCACTCCATAGAAGTGGTTGTTGACCGCCTGATTATCAATGGTAAGGATCGGAAACGTATGCGTGACTCGATGGATAATGCTATGAAGCAAGGCAATGGCATAGCCATGGTGATGGTTGAGCCTTCAGGAACAAGCAAAGAGCCTTCAGTGCGCTATTTCAGTCGCTCGCTTATGTGTCCGACGACAGGTATTTCTTATAATGAGCCTGCTCCCCACTCTTTTTCGTTCAATTCTCCGATGGGCTATTGTCCGACATGCAAAGGGCTTGGCTACGTCAATCAGATAGATATCGACAAGATAGTTCCCGACCGCAGCATAAGTATTGAGAATGGGGCTATAGTGCCATTAGGTAAAAAGCGTAATAACGTGCTTTTCATGCAGATAGATGCTATTCTTGATCAATACGAATGTTCGCTTAAGACTCCTTTTGCAGATATTCCTCAAGAGGCAGTTGACAAGATACTAAATGGAACTGACGAACAACTGAATTTGAAAAATGCTCCGCAGGGATACTCTAATTTTTTCACTCGCTATGAAGGCATATTGAAATATCTTGAGATGCAACAGGAGAGCGAGAGTGCAGTAGAGCAACGTTGGGCTGGACAATACAGCAAACAAATTACATGTCCGGAATGTAACGGAGCACGTTTATGCAGAGAGAGTTTGCATTTTCGCATTGGCGACAAGAATATAGCGCAGTTGGCAGATATGGACATAAGTGAACTGATGCAGTACTTATACGATATAGAGCCTAAACTGAGCAATAAGCAACAACAGATAGCCCATGAGATACTCAAAGAGATACGTTCACGTTTGCAATTCATGCTTGATGTGGGATTGCAATATCTGTCGCTTTCACGAAGTAGTCAATCTCTTTCAGGTGGTGAGAGCCAACGCATACGTCTTGCGACGCAGATAGGTTCAAAATTAGTGAACGTGCTATATATTCTTGATGAGCCGAGTATAGGATTGCACCAGCGCGATAATCAGCGGCTGATCAAATCGCTTAAAGAACTTCGCGACAACGGCAATACAGTGATAGTCGTAGAGCATGACGAACAGATGATGCGAGAGGCTGATTATGTGATAGATATAGGACCTAAAGCCGGTCGATTAGGTGGCAAAGTTGTCTTTATGGGAACACCTGAAGAGATGCTTAAGTCTGACACTTTAACTGCACAATATCTGAATCATATTCAGCAGATAACAGCGCGTCCGGTATTACGTCCGGGCAATGGTCATGAATTAGTACTCAAGGGTTGCAGAGGTCATAATCTGAAAAACATAGATGTAAGTTTTCCGTTAGGTAAGATGATTTGCATTACAGGTGTGTCGGGAAGTGGAAAATCAAGTCTTATAAGCGGCACGCTTCAGCCTATTTTGAGTCAGCATTTCTATCGCTCTCTTCGCGAACCACTGCCCTACGATAGTATTGAAGGGTTGGAATATATCGACAAAGTAGTGAGTGTTGACCAAGCCCCGATAGGTCGTACTCCTCGCAGTAATCCTGCCACATATACAGGAGTGTTTAGCGACATACGTAATCTGTTTGTCAATCTTCCGGAGTCAAAGATAAGGGCATATAAGCCCGGACGTTTTTCGTTCAACACTACGGGTGGACGATGCGAAGCATGTGCAGGTAACGGATATAAAACAATAGAGATGCACTTCCTACCTGATGTTTATGTTCCTTGCGAAGTGTGCAACGGCAAGCGGTATAATAAAGAGACCCTTGAGATACGATTTAAAGGCAAGTCGATAGCCGATGTGCTTGACATGACAATCAATCAAGCAGTTGAATTTTTTGAAAACCAGCCTAACATACTGAACAAGATTAAAACGCTGCAAGAAGTAGGATTGGGATATATCAAATTAGGCCAGAGCAGTACTACACTGTCAGGCGGTGAGAGTCAGCGCGTCAAATTAGCCACCGAATTGTCGAAACGCGATACGGGTTCGACACTTTATATTCTCGACGAGCCGACCACAGGCTTGCATTTCGATGATATACGAGTGTTGCTCAACGTGCTTAACCGCTTGGTTGACAAGGGTAATACGGTTATTATCATAGAGCACAATCTTGATGTTATCCGAGTGTGCGACCATCTGATTGACCTTGGTCCGGAAG
>Ga0326513_10000909_pt1 | contig 24597 bp, 26 predicted proteins | sample 2_2465_0518_D_FD_203654 | JGI IMG/M metagenome (GOLD analysis project Ga0326513, IMG submission 203654) | Bovine rumen microbial communities from UC Davis, California, United States - 2_2465_0518 | ecosystem: Host-associated > Mammals > Digestive system > Stomach > Rumen | place: USA... | reverse complement strand
GTCTTCTGCTGGCACGACAGATTATCGAAAAGCATCCAGACGATCTGGAAGAGTTTCTCGCCGACTTTCTTTTCGGCGTGAAGTCTCAGGAGGCTTCCCGTGACTAGCCTGCTTGCAATCTACGGCGTAGGCGTGGCGCGGGGCGTCAACTGCATCTGCTGTCTTGGGCTTGTCGGAGCGCTGGGTCTGGCGGCCGTCAACGGCGGCAGCGAAAACTGGAACGCCGTCCGCAAATGCCTTTGGGCGGTGCTTGTTTTCGCTGTCGTGCTGATCCTGTTCCCCAGCCCCGACTTCTTCAGGGCGCTGGATGGGAGGTAGCGATGGACGCCAACAGCCCGATCACCGCCCGCCTGATATTCTGGCCCGTAGACCGCGAGAGCGTCTGGCTCAAGGCGGAGTTCACGCCGGAGAAGCTGGCGCAGATGTGCCACGATGGGCGCTGTCCGCTGGAAGGCTTCCTTGGTGACGCTAGATGCCCCATCAAAAACACGGTCGCATGTGACGATGTAGCGGCTAAAGACTGGATCCGCTTCCTGTCTGTGGGAGCGCCAATTGGAGGGGGCAATGAAAATCGATGAGGCCACCGTAACCCTCTTTGTCTGCCACACATCTGAAGGGCTGGCGAAAGCCTGCCGTGACCACGCCGACAACTGTTTCCAGCCATGCCCGGTTGGCTGGTACTTCGCCTGCCCGCTGTACAAACTTGGCGACGGGCGTTGCAGGAAAATTACGGCTGAAGACTGGGAAGCTGTGACGGTAGAGGTGAGGAAATGAGCCAAAAAAAGGATAAGTACTTCACCTACAAATGCTTTCTGGTTCTGCTCGTCATGAGCGTTCCGTTCGGCTTCGGCTTCGTCTGGGGTATCAAGCTCTTCTTCACAACCGAAGAATTCTGCCGTGCCATATGGGCGCTGATTATGTAGGAGGACGGCATGGAAGAGCGCAAGCTTACTCTTCGCAACCACGCTGAACTCATGGCAGGCGAACTGGACGACGTCATGCTGAAGGTCGCCAGCATCATCGACGACATCGACGCCAACCCGGACGAGACTATCGATGACGACATCTATACAGGACTTCAGGACTTGCTCGACAAGCTGAAGGAAGTCAACGACGTTGCATGGGCGCTGGAAAACCTGTGTCAGGAACGCGAAATGGGCAAGAGGAGATTTGAATGAGGGAAATAGAATTCGTCAGCTACTCTGGCAGGTATCCCAATCTCTGCTCTGGCTGGCTGGAACTGAAAATCGACGGCAGACCGTGGCGGAAGTACGTCAATCTCTTTTCCGGCGGCGAAGCCTATGTGGACAATGGCAGGGAATTCATCGAGCAGGGGCCTTGGGACTTGGCCGGCTACGACTACGACTATCTTGTGAATGACGGCTTCACGGACGAAGAGATAGACGCGATCATTTGCCTGCTCAACGAGCATGTCGAGTTCGGCTGCTGCGGAGGGTGCATCTGATGCTGTTTCTCACTAGTAAGGACTACGACATCCTCAACCACAAAATCAGCGATCTGTGGGAAGAGGTGCAGGGGCTGAAGCGTCGCGTCAGGGAGCTTGAGGACGCCAGGAAGGACGACGAATGCGACATTCTAAGCGACATCCGCGCCAGCGACATGGTCATGGTAAAACATCCCAGGAAAGGATGGGTCAAAGGCTGCGTCATGGAGAAGTGCCTCTGCGCGGCCTTCGTCGTCGTCGGCGAAGGCGAGTGTATCTGGACGGACAAGGTAAGGAAGATCGAGAAATAGGAGGCTGTAATGGGATGGTTTAACTTTTGGGGCAAGCCGAAGCAGGAGCCAATACCGATTACACTGAGGCGTACCCGCTTCGATGACATCGAGGATGACATCAAGGGACTCAAAAGCAGCCTTCAGGCTTTTGTCGAAGACACCGAGAAGGCTCTCCGCAAGCTGAAGGAGCGCGTTGGCTCCCTTGAAGAGAAGGGCGAATGGAAACCCCACTTCGGGGACAGAGTGCGGTTTAAGCACAGCTTCTTCGGCGAGATGACCGGGGTTGTCATGGAGTCCCCATTTCCGTCGCAGTACCAGGTTGCATTCCACGATCCGTCGAACAAAGGCGACGTGAAGTTCTACACTACAGACATAAAGGACATGGAGAAAATAGATGAATAAGTACGAAATGCATGAACATCTCGAATGGGCTTCGGCGCAGCTGTCCGACGCCATCGGAGAGATCCAGGAAGTGCTTCAGAACGGCGCGGAGCATCTGGAAGGCGACGACGCAGACTGGCTCTGCAGCGCCATTGAACACGCCAGCGACGCACGGCACAGCCTCGAAAAGCACGGGCCGTATCCCCGGCTCGACAAGGAGGTGCTGCGCTTTGATGACGACTAGTAAAGAAGAGCAGATGGTGATCCTTCAGACTGTCGTGGCGCTGGGAGACTTCGCCCGCGACGAGTCGCTGAAGGACGACGCCAAAGTGTGGATCACCAAGAAGGAAGCATGCCTCCTGGAGGGATTTATCTATGGACTACTGCAAAAACTGTACGGAAGCGCAGAGGAAGAAGATAACAAAGACGTTCACTAGGAACATGATGACGCGCACCATCGTCAGCAATTTATACGGCTTCGCCCGCAGCACTGGAGACAAGTTCTGGCTGACCAGGGAGGAATGCGGGCTGCTGGAGGAGTTCCTGACCCGCCACAAGGCGTTCTTCGGGATCTTTCCAGAGAAGGAGCCGGACGCGGCGCAGTGCATCAAGGAAATGCGGGCCGAAGCGAAGCGGTTCTCCAACAAGTTCAGGCTGACGAAGCGGTGGGTGAACGCCTACAAGCGCATCTACCCTAACTGGGAGAAGGAGCCGGACAAGGAGCACTACTTTTTCTACTCCATGTCGTTTGTGATGGACGCCATCGAAGAATACAGTCGCTGGCTGGAGATTGTGGCGAGGGACTGGGAGGCTAAGATCAATGATGGACGCGGCGGAGAAACTCCGTAGGCTGCGGGACATCGAAAGAGAGATAGCCGATCACAGGTCGGCTATCTCCGCCTTGGAACGCACTAAGCTGGAACTGCTTGAGTTGAGGACGGCTAGACTTGACCCGAAAAAACAGCTACCAAGGGGCCGCAGGCGTGAGCTGATGGAGCAGATCTGCCCCTCCTAGGAGTAGAAAAATGAGCGTCTTTCAGCGCACCGACGGCCGCTGGGTCGTGAAATACAAGGATAAAACAGGAAAAACAGTCCAAAAGACATTCAAGGAGAGAATGGATGCATATGTATTCGACGACGAACTTTATCAGGACAGCCGCGATGGTTCGCGGCTGACGGTGTTCGAGGCAGTCTTGCTCTACATCAAGAACAAGCGGCTCTCGAAGTCATGCATTGACCAGTACAAATGGCTGGTCTGCGGCGCAAAGGAATCTCAGAAAAAGGCAAAGCAGAAGGTCGGATACGCCGAATGCATTGCCAACAAGTACGTCGATGAACTGACGCGCCGCGATCTGGAACAGGTCAGGGACTGCTGCCGCGCAGGCGGCGGTAAGAACGTCTCCGTGAACAAGTGGATCCGCCGCCTCAAGGCGGTGTTCAACTATGCCGTCTCGGAAGATCTGGTCAAGACGAATCCCTGGGAAAAGCACCGCGCTCTGGAAGAAGAGCACGGCTCATGGAAGGGAACGAGGGAGCAGCTGGACAAGATCTACGCCGCGTCCCCCGCATGGCTCCAGTGGATTATCCTTACGGTTTATGCCTTGTCCATCCGCCCCGGCAAGTCGGAGATGTGCGACCTCAAGTGGTCGGCGTTCGACTTCCAGCGCGGGTCGGTCACAGTCCACATGGGCAAGGTCAATGCGGACAAGGTCGTTTTTCCGCCCGCATGGTACATGACCCAGGCTCTGGCCCGCTTCCAGGCCGGAGGGAGCGACAGGGATGGCTGGGTGTGCCCAGCGGCAAACGGCGGACATTTGTATCATCCTGTCTCCGCGTGGCGGGACGCCTGCCGGAGGGCGGGAGAAAAAATGCCCATGTACGGCATAAGACATGTGTCGGCATCGGAGATGGTAGCCGCCGGAGCCGACGTCGCCGCCGTGGCCGCCAACCTGGGCCACGCCTCTTCAGTGACGACGCTGACCTATTACGTCCATGCTCTGCCGCAGTCGCAGAAAAGCGCCTCTGCAGCCCTCGCTGCACCTCAAAAGGTGCAGAAGGGTGCAGAAAATCAGCTAGAAATCAAATAAAAACAGGTAGTTAATCTCAAAAAGCATTCTCCCTGCAGGAGAAAGAATTCTTTAATAATTTCAAACAGTTACTGGCAATTTCTGCACCTTTTGCACCTCGCCTGCACCTCCCCGCAACGCCCCAGACGGCGTGTGCGGGGTTCCTTTTTTTGTGCCCGGGAAAAAGAAGAGCCGCCCCCGCCGGAGGGGGACGGCCCTTGGGTGCCTTTTTGCGTATGTGCAGCCTTACGGCGTCTCCGGCGAAGAGGGTTCTACGCCTTCCTGTCCGCCGTCCGCAAGCGCCCCGACAAGTTCGTGCAGGGTGCAGTCGGCATCGGGGATCTCGACCTCCTCGTTCAGCAGGGCGGTCTTGCTCTTGTAGTTGCCCTCGATGCTGGTGGTCATCACCCTGATGCGGTACTTGGCCCCGCCCAGGGCCGAAGACGGCACCAGGTCGATCTCCGCCCTGCCTTCCTCGAAGGCGATTTCCTGCGCCTTCTTTGGCGCGACTAAACTGTTCGCCGTAGTGCCGGTCTCAAGCAGAGTCACTTCCAGGTAGCCGCTGAACGGCGTCCCGTCCTGCCAGACGGCGTCGGCGGTGAGCTTTACGGTTTCTTCAGACATGCATTGTCTCCTTTGCTAATAGACACGCCAGGGAAGCGGCGAGAGGAAGAAGCCAGTCGAGAAGGCTCTTCGCATTCCACGCCCCCGGCAGGAATCCGCACCACCACGGGCAGTTCGCCCGCTTCCCGCCGTGGGACTCGATCCATCGGTATTCGGCTTGCGCCACCTCGCGCCCCAGATAGAACGCGGCGGGCCAGAAGAGGCAGGGCCACGGCGCTCCGGCGAGAAGCAGGAGAGCGCAGAAGCCGAGCGAGATTAGGGCGTGGATCACGGCTCAGGCTCCTCTTCCGGCTCTTCCGATTCTTCAGGCGTATCCCTTGCCGTGACCAGCGCGGCGATTTCGTCCGCGTCGGCCTGCGCCAGCCAGCCTGCCGTCACCCAGTTCGAGGCGGCCGCATTGACGTCGGTGCCGTCCACGTTCCGCTCGACCGCCGTCTTCAGGCCGTGCATGATGATATTCTTCGGCTCCATCGCCAGCTTCATGGACAAGCCGTCGTAGAACCTCTGCAGCCCCTCAAGGTCGATCTTTCTTGCCATTGCCTAGCCTCCCATGCTCTCAGGTTCCGCGAAGATGGCGTCGATGTCCTCTACGGACGCGACGTTCTGGGCGTCCAGTTCGAGGTCGCCGATGCGTTCGGAGAAGCCCGCCACGTCCAGATCTTCGAGCGCCTGCACCCTCGGCTCAAGCTCCTCCAGCGGGTCTGCCCACTGCCCGTCGGAGCGCAGGAAGAAGCCGTCCTCATCCTCGCCCGGAAGGGGAACCGTGCCTTCCGTGGAGCCGTCGAAGGTCGGCACGGACGCCAGCACCGGGTCTGCCCACTGCCCGTCGGAGCGGAGATAGAGAAGGTCTCCCGCATCCGCAGGGGGAACGAGTCCCGCGATGCCGTCTTCCGTGGAGGACGCGCCAAAATACAGGGGGACGCTGTACTGCCCGTCCACGACCGCAATGGTGGTGCCGTCCGGCTCGATGGCGGAGACCGCCACATAGCCGTCCACCCGCTCCTGCAAGGCGGCGAGGCCGGATTCCAGTTCGGCGAGGCCGGAGGCAAGCTGGGAGATCTGCTCCGGCGTGGCCCGCTGATCCCACGTCCCGCCAGCCGTGAGGACGTAGGACGGGTCTGTTCCTTCGGTGGTGGGCAGGACGTCGGGGAAGACCACGTCGAGGACGCCGTCCTCGTAGGAAAGGCCGTCTCCGATTGCGCCGGACGCGATGGGTTCGCTCCACGCCGTCCAGTTTGCCCCGTCCGTGGTGCTGCGCCAGAAGACCCTCGCCGTCTCCGATCCGGCGGCAAAGACGCTCTGGAAGGTCGTGCCGGAGGTGTGGCTGGACGAGACGCGGAGGACGCCCTCCACGATGCCCTCCGGCTTGCCGGACGTGCTGGAGCCGAAGGCGTACCAGCCGTCCAGAACGAGGTCATTAAGGCTTTCCGCGCTTGTTATGGCGGTGCGTCCAAGCTGGCCCCGCGCGGAGGCGAGGTCGGAAGTCTCCCCGCCCACGGCAATGTCGATGGCGTGGAGGACGCCGTTGGTGGACGTGACGGAGACGCCGTCCGTCTGCACGTCTCCGCCGCCCGTCGCGGCGCCGTCCTCAAGCGCGGTCACCCGCGTGTCGAGGGAGGCGATGTCGCTCTGGTTCTGGTTCGCGACAAGCTCGACCGCGCTGGCGGTAGCTGAAGCCGAAGCCGCCGCGGAGGATGCGGAGGATGCTGCATTGGAGGCGGCCGTGGCCTGATCGCTTGCCGTCGCCGCAGCCGACACCGCCGTGGTGATCTGCGACTGAAGGCCGGAGGCAAGGACGGCGGCCTCGTTGGCCCTCGACTGCGCCGTTGTGGCCGCCGATCTCGCCGTGGCAATGTCGCCGTTCTGCCCCGCGATCAGGGAGCGCACCTCGTCCGACTCCTCGCGGACGTCTGCCATGAGCTGCCGGATTATATCATTGAGATGTTTGTAGTAGGTCTGGCCTTCGCCCAGCGGGAGGGCGTTGGTGATCTTCGAGATCGCCGAAGCCTGCCTGTTGTAGAAGCTGGATTGCACTCTGCCCATGAACGCCTCCTAGAAGAGGAAGGAAGGCTTCTCAGGCCACGGGACGGCGTTCAGGTCGCCGCCCCACGGGAAGCCTTCCTGCTGGGGAACGTCGAGCAGGGCGCGGCGGTACTCGCGGAGCGCCTGCATCTGCTCTTCCGTCAGGTCTTCCCAGAACAGCGGGTTCAGCTTGTCGATCTTGCGGAGGCGCTTGTTCCGCTCCAGACGGACGGCCTCTTCCTGTCTGGCGCGTATCTCTTCTTCGGGCCAGCCGAGAACGATGTTCCCGTCGCCGTCTGTGTAGGCATGGTTGCCTGCCTGCTCCCACTGCTCGACAGTGACGGTCGTGTCGTACTTGCCAGCACCGCCGTTGACTTCCAGAGGTGCGTTCACAGACTCCATGTCACCGAAGGCTCTTACTGAACCGTCCGGCATGGCCTTGAGGTAGATTTTACTCATTGCACAGTATCTCCACTTGGTCGAAGCCTTCGCTCCGACTCGGATATTCCTGATTGAAGCACAGGTTCATTACGGTGCCTTCGCTGAGAGGCTTCGGTCTCGACCTGTTGCGGGCCTCTATCGTCTTGTACGAAGCGACAAGGTAGACGAGCCGGACAGGGCCGACGCCATGCGCCCTGAAGTGGGCCAGTGCAGTCTCCCTGTCGCTTCGGTATGTGAACGTGTCCACCAGAACGACGTCTCCCTTCGCGCATTCCGCGCACACGGCGTCCAGATAGGCTTCATTGCTGGCGGGGTACTCCATGCGGTACTGGCGCGTGGCCTGCTCAACGTCCTCCGTGGCGTACTGCGCCTTCACCCATTCGTCGAACTCGAATGGACGCATACCGGCGCACATGGTGCTTTTCCCCACGGCAGGGACTCCTGCTACGATTGTCAGCATATTATCCTCTCCTAACAGGGTTGGAATCCACACCATGAGCATTTGTAGCAGCTGTACGTCCAGCCCTTCTTGACAGGGATGAAGACAAGGTTGCCAGACCAGTTGCCGCCGGAGCCGTACTCGCCGATATGAACTTGCGATTGATGGCCATTGATCCAGACGCCAGCCCAGTAGTCGCCTATGTCGTTTGTTTCTACTTTGAAGAAGCCGTTGGTGCCTGCTGTGTAGGTAGCGCCGACGGAACGGCCTTCAGGATTGCCAGATGGCACCATGCCGTATTCGCCGCCGCCGAGTCGGGCGCGAACCCATGCCGTGTTAGCGATGCGAGTGCTGTTGTCGCTGGCGGCCGCCGTTTCGGAATAGTTTGCGTAGCCGACATCGACAGACGTCTTCTGCGTGCCGGACGTGGTGATGGAGGCTGACTGTCCGTTCGTGAGGCCAGTGTTGAAGAGCGTCCATGTTATAGCCGAATTGCCACGCCAACCCTCTGAAAGAACAGTAAACTTTCTACCGCTCCAGTCTATATCAACATGCGTCCAAAGCACAGCCGTTTGACCGCTGCCTTCCGGCAGCGCCAGTACATACTCAGAAGGATTTATAGTGGCGGTTCTGACAAGCCACTGAATAGTACATGCGTTCGTTTCGATTGTGTTATCCGCTCCTGTTCTTACATGAACGCGAAGTATGCCAAACGCATGAACTCCATATGTATTCTCCACAAGAAGCACGACTTCCCAGTCGCTATAGCTAGCATTGCAGACAACCTGCGCCACCTTGTACCACGGGTTGACGGCGGGAGAGCCATACTGTCCTACAAAAGCTTCTCGCCACACGGAGTTGATTGCTATGTTGCCGGAGCCGTCGAAGTTTGCGGAACCAGTGACCGCGCCCGCCAGCGCGATGCTCCTCGCCGTCTGCAGCCTTGTCGCCGTTGCAGAGTTTCCGGCGCAGGCGTCCGCCGTTCCCGCAGTGGCGGCCTTGAGGGTGGTGCCGCCTGTGGCATTGCGAACCCACCATGTGTTCGCTATACGGCCGGAACTATCGCTAACTGCTGGCGTCGGAGTTACGGTAAACCAGTTGCCGTTCCCGTCGAAGCCTACTGAAATCTGGCAGTTGACGCTGGTATCCGTGGTCGTACCTCTGTAGGCTATCAGATTTATGCGGTTGGTGAGATCCGTGGCAAACCCGTGTTCCACGCCACCGAGAACGCTGCCGTTCTTGTCTTGGAACTGCGACTGGTTCCATCTATCCGTGCTAGGCGCAGTTCCCTTGACTATATCGCTGTACTTCCAAGTGTCGTGCGGGCCTGCATTGTTTGCAACAATATTGCCATTTGTATACAGATTTCCATAATAGAAATATGACCCCTCTCCAGCCAAAGCACCGGGATAGTCTGTAGGAGACTTTCCAGTCGTCATTGCCGGACTGTTTCCAAAACCAAATTTTTTGCCGGCAAACGCACCGCTCCACGAAGCGCCGCCGTGTATGTAAAGTTCGGCTCCAGTTGAAGCCGTCATGTAGGCCCAGTTTGTCGGACTGTTTACAAAAGTGCTGGCAATGCAGCCAAACCACATGAAAGAGTGCTCAAGATAGAAAACGCCATTTGTCACCCCTTCCATTTTGACGACTTTATGGGCTCCAAAGTTTACCCAGCAGTCTTTAAGTTCAGCATAGGTAAATGCGATGGCATTTGTAGTCAACTGACAGCTAAAACAAATTATACTATCTACATGAACATTGCCTATATATAGAAGTCCTCCAGATATGTTTAAGCCTGTAAAGTGCGGCGGCTTATTTCCAGTGTTGCTTGAGTCTGTCAAGTTGTCGAAATCAGCTATTGTGGTTGCATTGTTATGTGTATAGTTTGAAATCATAATTCCAAGGGATTGACAGTACACTGGTCTAAAATAACAATACCCCCATTCGCCGGGGCCGACGCGGAAAATAATGAAACCGTCTGTTTTCACACCTTTTGCTATTTCAATAGCCCTACCTAAAGTGAGAACAGGACTGTCTGCTGTCAGGCCGCTGTTGGAGTCGCTTCCACCCTTGGAAATGTATATGTGAAAATCTCCACCCGTTGAAGCGTCGTCTGGAGTCCATCCTGTCCACGAAGCGCCACTGTCGCTGGATTTTCTCCTGTAGATGTCCTTCCCGTTAAACGCATTGGCTCTCTGAATGATATTGGTTCCATTTTGAAAAACTTCTACAAAGAAGTTCCCTGCATTTGGATACTTCAGCGCCACGGTGCCACCTGTACAGGAATACATTCCCTGCTTCGTCAGCGTATCGCAGTTGACGGCGTTCTTGAGGACGGACTGTCCAAGCTGCCCCAGCCCGACTGCGCCCGTCTGGTAGTCCGTCAGGAACACGTCAGTCACCTTGCCGTCGTTTCTGCCCGTGCCGCCTCTGGCTGTCGCCAAGACGCCCTGCGTGATGTTCTCCGCATTGTTGGTGCCGAGATTCGTCCGTGCATTGGCTGCAGACGTCGCGCCAGTGCCGCCGTTGGCAATCGGCACGACGTACTCGCTGGACACGCTGGAGGCGGTCGTTGCGGTTGCCGCATTGCCCGTGACGTTGCCGGGAATGGAGCCGTTGGCATCCCTGACGGGGATGGTGTCGGGCGTCTGGGAGGTGCTGGCGTGCTTGCCGTCCAGCATGTCCACGTCGTGCATCAATTTTCCGACGGAACCCCAGCTAGAGCCGGAGTATTCCTGAATCTGCCTCCCGCCAGTGACGCTCTGAAGGCGCTTCGCTCCTTCCGGCACGTCTTCGGTTCCGGCGTCCGTCCATTTGAAAAGCGCCGTGAGCAGTGCCTTGATTGCAGGCACGTCCTCGGAGATTTTGTTAATCAGCGCGGGTATGTTCCAAGATGCCATGTTGCTCTCCTTGCAATCAATTGCACTACACGCCGTAGGCGGCCCAGTCCACCTCGGCAGTCACTCTGTTTCCATTGGTGTCGAGGACGAAAAGCCTGAATCCCTGCGGATACAGCACGTCCTCGAAGACGGTGTACGCGACAAGTTCGGGATGGTTGACCACGTTTGGCTTGGGAAGGCTCGAAACGTCGGCGAAGTCCACGTTGAACGGCACCCATGTTCCCTTCAGCATCGGGGTAGTCTGGTCGTCAACGTAGCCTTCTCCATTGTCCGTGGCGAAGGACTTGACGTGTCCAAAGTCGGTCTTGCGCTTCACGTCCAGCTTGTAGTTGATGTTGGCTATCGAGACCACGCCGCCCGACAGGCCGATGGTGTAGCGGACGTAGCGGAACTCGCCTGCATGAACCATGAGCGCGTCTTCGGCGATGGTAATCCACTCTTCGGCGTCCTGGCTCGTCTCGATCTTGCAGGAGAAGACGGGTTCTCCCTTCAGCGTCCGGCTGTCGATGGTCACCTGAATGACGGTGGAGGGGATGAGAGCGCCGACGTCGATGATCTCGACGTACTGGGCAGTCGTGCCGGACGGGTCGAGCCACCGCTCGTAGCCCCACGCGGCCTTCTGCGCCCATGTGATGGTCTCCGCAACGGCACCCTCTTCGCTGGCTATTGCCGCCAGATTCTCGTTCCATGTCTGGTTGTCATAGGGGCCAATCATGTGGCCCTCGCCGTCCAGAATGAAGTTCGTCCTGCCGCCGTTTGGCTGGCTTCTGCCGATCTCGCTGTTGCCGCCTGCGAACAGGCTGTTGTAGTCGTGGTAGAGGATGAAGTCCGGCGGCTGGCTGACCTGCATCACTATCGAGTTGCGTTCGCCCCTGTTGCCAGCCGCGTCCACGGGCGTAATGGCGTAGACGTAGCGCCCCGCCTTGGTCTCGAATGTGGCTGCGAACAGGGAGTCGATGCGGCCGATCTCGGCGTAGTATTCGACGGTCTCCCCGCCTTCCTCGTACCGCTCCACCTCCTCGAAGAGGTAGTATTCGATGGGGAAGTAGACCTTGTCAGGCTCAGACCAGTAGAGCATCACGTTGTTGTCCACCACGGCGCAGTTCTGGAAGCTGACCTTTCCTGGCGGGGCAATGTCGATGTAGCCGTCTCCCCATTCGCCGACGTTGCCAGCGGAGTCGATGGCCCTGACGTAGAGCCAGTGCCTGCCCGTCACCAGCGCGGGAACCTTCCGCAGGCTGTCCACGAGGACGCCGTTGGAGTCGGCCGCGATCACGGTGGAGGTGGCGTCCAGCTGCCCGAAGCTCTGGTTGCATTCGGAGGCAATGCCGTCCCCGTCGTCGTCGTACTCGAACCAGTGCTCAATCTCCCACGCCACGACAGGCAGGACGTTCTCGCCCTCGTCCGGCGTTCCTTCGGCCCACGTCAGCATGAGGCCAGCGCCGTCCAGCTTGGAGGTCACCACGGGCGCGGGAGGCGCGGAGATGGAGATGCTGGCCCTCGTCCCCATCGGGCCGTAGTTGTCGGCGATGTCCTTGCCAATGACGCCGTACTCGTAGGAGCCTGCCCTCGGCGCGTGGAACCTGTAGTAGGTGGTCTTGCAGCGCCCCATCGCAATCTGGCGCTGGTCGTAGACGGTATAGTAGTCGATGGGCCAACTGGATGAGGGGATGGCCCATTCCAGCACGATGTCCGCGCCGTCTACCCGCGCAGTCGGATAGACCGCGCCCACGCCGCCAAGGTAGTAGTCGGCAAGCACCATCTCGCTGGAAAAGTCGTCGATGCAGTCGATGGCCTGAACGCTGAACGAGTAGTAGCCCGCCGCCCTCGGCTTCAGCGCCTGCGACGTGCCGTCGATGATGTAGGTGAGGTTGAGCGCCAAGTCCTTCACGACATAATGCTTGATATTGAAGGTGCGCTTGCAGTCCTGCCACGTCAGGTAGAGGCCGTCCGTCCGGCGCTCGATGGAAATGACGGGGTTGTAGGGAGGCCAGATCTCGAAGGTCTTGCCGCCCCGCGCTCCGGCAAAGCCGTACTTGTCAACGGCGGTGACGTATTCCGTGATCGCGCCGATGCGGAACGCCTTCATGTCGCCGTTTTCGTCGAGGTTGTAGACCGTGCCGTTGACGGTCACGGTGTGGGAGGCGTCGTCCACCACGGCATTGCAGACCGTGCCGCCCATGTTGACCTTCCAGACCCCGCCCTGCTGGTAGAGGTCGAAGATCTCCCACTTGATGCTCTTGACGTTAAGCACCATCGACAGGCCGGATGTGGTGCCTGCGGAAGCGCCCTCCAAAATGTAGTGCTTGATGTCAACGAACTTCCGGCAGTCGTTCCAGACGAAGGATGCCGTGCCGTTGGCATTGACGCCTATCTCCACGTCCGGCGTCTTCGGCAGGACCACGCCCACCCGCGCCGGATCAGACCACGGCCCCCAGTTCAAGTAATAGTCCTGCGCCCTGACGCGGGCATTCTCGCCGTCGTGGAAGTTGTTAGGATAGGGGACAACGCACCGCAGGGTGTCGGACGTGCCCTTCCTGTCCATGCACTCGCCTTCATACTTCACGATAGGCCATGTGCCGAGGCAGTTCTCGTAGTTGAGCACAATGCCGTCGTTTTCCAGCCGCGCTCCCGTCTCGCCGCCTTCGCCGTCCAGAGGACGCCAGATCGGCTTCAGGGGAGCCTTGATGTCGAGGGTGGCGACGCCAGCCGTCGTGGACAGGTTGCCCGTGGTGTCCTCAGACCAGACATTGTACGTCTGGAGGCCGGACACCTCCCTCGGCTCGTAGTTGTACTCCGTCTCCTTGCCCTTGGTGACGGCGGTCACGGAGCCGGTGATCCTGTAGCGACGCAAGTCGATGACGTTGACCTCGTCCCAGAAGATCTTGATGCCGTTGGGGTAGTCCGGCACGGCCTTGACGTTTTCGGGGCGCGGAGGCGGGGCGACGAGGCCAGTGACGGTGTGCTCGATCTGGTTGCTCCACTGGGACGTCAGGCCAGACACGGGGTCATGCACCCTGACCTTGCAGTACCACACGGAGCCTCGCTGGACGTTGGAGACGGTAACATACTCGTCCGTGCAGGAAGCCGTGCCTGTCAGGACGGTGCCCGCATCGGCCTTGCTGACCGCCCGCATCTCGACCGTGTAGAAGGCGGGAGCGTCTGCGGAGGCGGGGACGCTCCACGTCCCGCCGATGTTGATCTGCACCGCGCCGGAGGCCGTGATGGAGGCCACCCGCTCGTCGGAAACGAGAGTGCGGAGCTGCGGAGTCGGAATGGAGCCTGCCCTGACCACGTCCAGTATGACGGGAGCCTCGTAGGCGGGGATCTTGGCGTTCGCCGCCGACATGATCTCCTTCGTCTTGTAGGGAACGAGGGTGAGCTGGGCGCTCATGTTGTCGCCGGGAGTGATGGAGGCGACAAGGTATTCCTCGTACTCCTCGCCAAGCAGGGAGACGGAAACGAGGTCTCCGCAGGCCGGAGGCGTCTTGGCCGCCGCAGAGCGGTTGCGGAAGCGCAGGACGCTCCGCTCCATGTCGTACTCAGGCTCGATTTCGAGGATGTTGACCCTGCCAGCCGACGTCCTGACGGCGATGCCGTAGCGGGCTGGCTTGGGCGCGGAGAACACCACCGTGTCGTCTATCTCCACGCCGATGATCTCAGCGTCTGCGGGAATCCTCTCGCCGGGGCCGTAGTAGACTTCAACCACGTCGGAGTCGATGAGCGCGGAGGAGTTTTCGGGGATGAGGCGGTCGCTGCTCTCGTCGATTTTGGCGCTTGCAGTCCGGCAGACGATGTTCTGAATGCGGGCGGTGCCGAAGGTGTTCATCAAGACGTCGCTGGCAAGGCCCACCAGGTCGCCGCGATGGACGGCAAGCCATTCCCAGTCCGTGTTGATCGTGACCGTCATCTGGCGGTGGAGCATCTGCGCCAGATGGTATCTGGCAAGCTTGTACATCCGGTTCCAGTTGGTCACGCCCTCGAAGCTCCACTCCACCACGTCGTTGGCCTTCCGGGTGCCGTTCGAGCCGTCCTTGGAGTAGCCGTCGTTGTAGACGAAGCCTTCCTTCTGGACGTAGTTGTCGGTTTCGTCAACGAACTTCACGCGGAGGGCGTCCGGCAGGCGGGCGAAGCCGCGCTCGATGTTCATGCCCCACGAATTGCGCGGGGTGAAGAGCTGCTTGATGGTCTTGTCCGGCTGGTCGATGATCGCGCCCCACAGGCCGTCCACGTCGGTCGTGGGGCCAGCCATTGCGGGAGAGAGGACGCCGACGAGGCGAGACCACAGGTTCTCCTCGCTGTCTGCCACGAAGTCGAAGCGGTAGTCGTTCTTATTGCACCAGTTCCAGAGGGCCACCAGCGCCGCATTGTCAAGCCTCGAAACGGGGAAGGGCTTGATGAGGCTGTGCTTCGAGGTGAGCAGATAGCGCATTATGGAGGCGGGGTTGCTCGTCTCGCGCCATGTGTTCCAGTGCCCTGGCGTCGTGACAACCTGCCCCTTCTCGTTCTTCGTCTTCGCCTCCGGCGTCCAGTCGGGGATCTTGGAATGGCACATGCCGGAGAACTCCGTGACGTAGCCCGAAAGCTGTTCGCTGGCGCGGATGTGCAGTTCGGATACGCATATCGGCACGGGCGTGTCGAAGGCGGGCTTGTCGATAATGGCCCGCATCGTAGTCCATTCGCAGGAGTCGATGATGTAGGAGTCGTTCGTATCGCCCGTAATGCGCTTCACCCTGACGTCGTAGGATTTCAGAGGAAGATCGCGCTGGGTGTAGTTCTTCACGATCTGCTTCTGCTTCGCGCCCCTGATGGACGCCCTGCCGTAGGACTGCACGACGTAGGAGCCGGAGGAGACATTGGCGTACCAGCTGCCGCTGCCGATATAGCCGTAGTACGAGTCCCGTCTTGTCCACGACACGTCGCCGCCCCTTACGCCTGCGGCCTTGACCGGATAAATCTTGACCGTGCCGTTGCCCTTTACGGGGTCGCCGTTGCCGTTGACGCCAATGGAGATGGGGTTGTCCATCCACAGCGTCGTGGTATGCCCCGGCGGGGTGTAATAGTAGTAGTCGTAGTCGTAGTACCTGCCGGAGCCAGTTCCCATCTGAACGCCGCTGTCCGTCCATCCGCCTTCGGAGTAGTAGTACCCGTAGTTCGTGTCGTTGCTGTAGTCTATCTGGCGTCCATAGTCGTACCAGCGCCGCGTGTCAGCCCCGCCGACCGAGTAGGTTCTCCCGCCAGCCCTGAAGACGCCAGCGCCAACGGTGACCCTGATGGAGCCGCCGGACGGCGTACACCGGACGCTGCAGCCATAAATGTACTCAAGGCCGGAGGCAGGGTAGATCTGGAAGCCACCGGGATTCTCTCCGCGCCGAACGGCCCTGAGGCCGCCGTTGACGTAGAAAACGGAGACATTGTTGTTGATCTCGCGCTGCGAGTAGGACAGGCTCCCAGACTTGATGCTTCCCTCGCGGGTAACGGCGAAGCCCTGCCAAGACCCTCCGGCGGTGGGCTTGTACTGGATCTCGATGTCCACGACGCGGCTCTGCTTGTTGCCGTTCTTCTTGTTGATCGTCGTCAGGCCGCCGGGGAACGTGATGTCGATGGAAAGCTCGTTCGCCTCGCCGACGGTGCGGGTGTTCCATTCGCCGCACTTCAAGGCCGCGCCGACGGAGGCTTCATTGTACTGCTTGCCGAAATACTTCAGGCCGGAGCCGGAGCAGGACTGATGGAAGACGTGGGTCACGTCCGAGTATTTTTCGAGGGCCGTCTCGCCGATCATGAAGTCGGAAACCGTCATGTCGGGGTGGCCCCAGACGACCAGCATGTTGAAATACTGGTTGTCCCCGCGCCATTCCGTCCAGCTTTTCGCGCCGAGAGGAGGCGTGTGGCGGTGGCGTCCAAGCACCAGCGGGACAAAGCCGCCGATGTTGTGAGCGTTTTTCCCGCCGTTGATGGAGTAGGTGGGGCTTTCCTTTTCAGCATTGCCCGTCCCGCCGAGGCCGCCAAGGGACGGGGGCTTGGCAGGGAAGAGCATGTTGATCGCCATCAGAGCGCCAGCGGCGACAAGGCCGATCATCGTGGTGGCGAAAGTGGACATCTGGACGGTCATGCCTGCAAGGGCAATCTGCCCGCCGAGACCGCCCGCCCACCATGTCGCCACCGTCGCGACAATCACGACAATGACCGACAGGATGGTGGCAAGCGGATTCTTACCCCCGCCTCCGCCTCCGCCGCCTCTGACGCCGTGAAGCACCTCGATGCGGTCGCCCTTTTCGGGGAAGACGCGCTTCCAGTTCTCGCGGGCTATCTCCAGGCCGTTGAGTCGGCACCGCGCATACTTGAGCAATACCCTGTACTGCGCCTTCGTGTAGACCTTGTCCTCGTAGGCTTTGGAGAGCGACTGGAGGACGATGTCTTCAAGAGACAGCCCCGTGGGCGCGGCGAAGAAGTTCGGCCTGCTGGTGTCCCAGCGGCGGCCCATGACCTGGACGACTTCCCTTTTCTTCTTCCCTGCCATCTATGCCTCCACGGGGCGCAGAATCTTGGACAGCCTTCTGGCCCACTTCGCCTGATCGTAGCGTTCAACGACCGTCTCCATGCCCCGCATGACGTGGAGCATTTCGCCGGGGGCCACCCACAGGCCGACATGGAGGTCGAGAGTGCCGAAGCTGAACACCAGCACGTCAAGAGGCTGGCGCTCCTCGTCCGTCACGTCGCGGTTCCACTCTCCGGCTTCCAGCATCTTCGCCGTCTCGCCCACCTCGCCCCGCGCAAAGGCCGAAGAGTAGGCGTCGCCCATGTCGGGCATCTCGACGCCCTTTTCCTCCTTCCATACAAGCCTGACGAGACCCCAGCAGTCGAGGCCGTCGAAGTCCCGCCCGCCGTCCTTGAAGGGGATGCCGATGTATCTGCGAATATCCATGCTACTGCACCAGGTTGGGAAAATAAGCTAGGGAAAAGCGGAGCCACGGCGACGGCTCGTTCGCCGCAATGTCCGACTTGACGGTGATCTCGACAGTGTCGGCGTTCCATCCCGCCGTCTGGAGGTCGAGGTCGGGGAAGCACATGTCCACCACGTCCGGCGTGGCGGAGTTGACCACCTCGATGGTGATCTTCGGGTACTCCCTGTCCACCATCTTGAGGTACTGGCTGACGCTTCGGGTCACGTTGGAGATGGTGAACTTGCCTTCCGGCGTCTGCTCGTCGGTGGAGTTCGGAATTGAAGCCTGAATCGGGACGTACCAGTACTTCTGCTTCCGGCTAATGGTGCCGTAGAGAGGCGTTCCCGTGTCGGGGTCGATCTTCAGCAGCTGCGTCTCGTTCGTGGAGAGTCGGATCGGCTCCTTCCACGCCGGGTGCGTGATCGTGATCAGCACCACGTCGGTGGTCTCGCTTTCCTGCCGGAAGATCTCGCGCTTGGTAGTCGGGGAAAGGGGCATGGGCTACGCCTTGACGTCGGGCCAGATTTCAAAGGTAAGCGTGACCACCCAGCACAGCGTGTCCTTGTACTGGGCGATGTCGAACAGGCCGTCGCTCGTCGCCTTCAGTCGCGCCCTGACGAGGCTCCCCGTTTCGGGGTGCGGGAAATTGAACGCGACGGCTCCTTCGGCGATGGAACTGTGGACGAACTGTTCCAGGACGGCCTTCTGGTCGAAACGCTGCCCCTGGTAGACGAAGTTTGGGCGCAGGAGATAGCTGGCAGTCACGACCTGCGGCTTGAACCGCCCCCGCCGCCTCACCTTGTCCGAGCCTGTATCCATGCTGGAGCGGATGAGATTGTTGGGGATGGTTCTCTTGTACCCGTCCTGCAATGGCTTTTGTGGAAGGGCCAAGGGCCACCGCACTGCCATCCCGCTCTACCTCCTGACTACCTGCTGCTCCACGCCGGAGAAGCTCCTTGCCGCCTTGTTCAAGGCAGTTCCCGTCTTCATCATCTGCTGCGCCGCCATGTCGCCGATCATGACCTCGATGGACTTGTTGCCCTGATTGTCGGTCTTGGTCTGCTGGCTGGCCTGCTGGCCCGTTGCATTGTTGATGACGACATTGACAATCGGCGCATTTCCACTGTCGGAGCGCACTCCAAGGTGTCCAGACGCCGTGCGGGTCAAAGGCATCACCGCCTCCGGCCCCGCTTCGCCCATTACGCCACCCTTTGCAAACTTTGTCAACTGGGAGCCATAAGAGAACAATGTCGGACGATTTACAATCTGATTGGAGTAGCCGTGGAGGCCGGAGAGAACGCCGCCATGAGCGAGATGAATGTTTGCCACGGCGGCGGTTGCCGATACTCCGCTCTGAATAGCGGACTTTGCAGAGGACATAGCGCCCCCGCCAAAATTGAACAGCCCGCCAAACAGGCTCCCTATTCCGTTCGCAATCGGGCCAATGATCGCCTGCTTGATGGCAATCCTCATCAGGTCTTTGATGATGCTGTTCGCCAGGTCGGTGAAGCTTGCCTTGCCCGTCATGACCATATCCGTGAAGGCGTCCGCCATGTCGTCGAAAGACTTCTGGACGAGATCGGATACATTTTCGGCGAGGTTGCCCATTTCAAGGGCGTACTTCTTCGCGCCCAAGGCGACGCCCGCCAGCACGTCGTTGCCGTTCTTGACCCGGTTCTGAAGTTCCTCAAGCTCCTTCCACCGCTCGATCAGTTCGTCGGGGATAGTCCCCTTCATCTTCTCAGCCTGGATGGCGATAAGCTCGTTCTGCTTGGCGAGAGCCTCGCTCTTCATGCCGTCGAACCAGCTAAACTTCTCGTAGTAGGGAAGCTCCTTCTCCAGCTGCTGCTCCCGCGCCTGCCCCTCCAGCAGCTTGCGGTATTCGGCAAGCTTCGGCGTCTGATCTGCGACCGTGACGCCAAGCTTCTTGGCCTCCTCAGCCATGCCTTCGATGGCGGCTGCCTTGGCTTTGTACTTCTCCTCAATGTCGATCCTGGCAAGCTCGGCCTCGTTGCCGCGAAGCTGCAGTATCTCCTTGTTCAGGTCGGTGGCGTACTTTGTACTGAACGCCTCCAGGTAGTCCTTCTTCAGCGCCTTCATGTCCACGGACGAGCCTTTCAGCTGCTTGTCCATGTCGGCGAAGTCCTTCGCCAAGGTCTGGATGTCCTTCTGGCCCTGCATGTCGGCGATCTTCTTGCGCCAGCCCTCCTCGGCGGAATGGTACTTCTCCTGCGTGTTGTCCACGCGCTTGCCGCCGCCTCCGCCACCACCCTTCTTATGCGCCTCTTTCCACGCCTTCTGCATGTCGGCGTTTTTTGTCATATAGTCCCAAGCGCCCTTGAGATTTTCATTAAACTCGTTCGTAGCGACAAAACGCTTGCCGTTTGCTTCGGCCTTAGAAAACTCCCTGTCCCGTATGATTGCAGACCATTTCTTAAAATCTCTTTTTTCAAAAGCCTGCTGCGCCTCAGTATTAAAGAATTGCATCTTGGCGCCCTGCATAATGCTCAGCCCCTGCGCCCGCGCCAAAGCTCTGGCTCCAGCTTCAGAAAGCTCGTAAATATCGCTAATTAGTCCCTGAATAAAACCAGAGAGAGACTGACACTGTCCTCCAACAGCCTTAAGAACAGCCACCATAGTGTCGTAGGCGATCTTGCTCCCGCCAGCGGCATTGGCACAGTTGACAACCCAATCCTTAAGCTCCTGCTGTGCCTTTGCTACAGCGGTGGATTCGCCTGCAAGAGCTTTCTGTTCAGACTGAAGATCTCTGTACTGCTGCTGGGTTAACGGGCCAACATTCTTTATGCGCTCAATAGCTTCGACATGCTGTTCATATTTTTGAGTAGCATTAACAACTTGAGATGCATGATTTTTTAGCTGTTCGCTATATGCTACTATGTCTTTTGCGTTGCTAGTAAAGGCAATACTTGTGTCGTTAAGCACGGCTTTTAGCTTCTCCATAGCCTCCATGCCCGACATTGCCTTGCCTAAATCCGTCTTTTCAGCCGCATCCTTTATTTTCTTAAGATCGGACGCCATCTGCTCGGTGTTCATTTCGAGACGCTTTGCGGCATCAGCGTAATTATTAGAGAATGTCTGAATCTGTTTGTCGGTGTTGGCAATAATGCCACTCATATCCTCTAAGTTTTTGCCACCCATATTATCAAGCTGCTGTCCTAGAGAACCTCCAGCGGCTTGAACGGCTTGCTTAAATCCGTTATTCCATGCATCAAAAGCATTTCTATATATTTCCTTTGCAGTTTCAACATCCTCTTTCTCAATAGCTTCATTGAACTTTTTTCTAAAATCAACCATGCTCTCAAGAGCATTTCTTACTGACGTTTCTTGAGCAGAACCAGAAAACATACCCCAGGAACCGGGTTGAGTGGCAAGATTTTGATAATGTCTATCAACATTGCCACGAATTCTTTCGACTTCTTTTTCCCAATCGCTGTTCTTTTCCGCAGTGTTATTAACTAAAGCTTGCCGAATAGAGGCCGGAGTAAAATTCGCGGCTTCCATATCCTCTTTTGACTTTACGGCATCAGCGACATATTCGCTCATTGATTTTCTGGCGTTCTGAAACGCCTTCGATGCCTGATATGCGCTATAGGCCAAAGAACCCATGAGGGCTATGACTGCCATTATTCCAGCATGAATAACATTGCTGCCAATAGCGCCAAGACCAGCCTTCAGTTTGCCAATAGCGCCAGCAGCTCCACTCGCCCTGCTTGGGATAATAGCGACTCCCTTATTAAATGCTTCAATTCTGTCTTTTACTCTGTTGAACGTATCTCCAAGAGCTGCAAACTTTGCATTAAGCTTACCACCGGCAGAGGCAGACGCACCAAGCCATGCACCAAAACCAGTGGCGGTTATTGCCCCAACGTGTTTGGCCATCGCTTCAAAAGCAGGCGTAACTGTTTTGGCTATTGTATTGATTGTCTTCACCAACGGGGCGAGCGTGTTGGTGTCTGCCATATTTTTCTGAAAATCTATATAGGTATTATAGAGACGGTTGAGTTCAGCTTGCAGACTTCCACCAGCGGCAATCGCACCAGGTCCATATGTGTTCTGAACCTCGCGGGAGAACATAATAAAATGTTCCAGCGTAACCTCGCCCTTCTGGAGCATCTTATCAAGGTCTTGAGTGGTTTTTCCAATGGCGCGGGCGAACATATTGACCGCACCGGGCATGCGCTCGGCTAGCTGCTGCCTTAATTCTTCGGCGCTTACCTTGCCTTTCGAGATCATCTGGCTAAGAGCAAGGAAGACGCCCTTGGTCTCGTCGCCGGTGAGCTTCAGCGCGGCGGACATATCACTGAACGCCTTGAACACCATGTTGGCGTCCTTCTCGACAGGCGTTCCCTGCGCGGCTGCAAAAAGCTTCTTCGCGCCCTCGGCGGTATCCATAAAGGACAAGCCAAGCTCGTCCGATACCTGGCGAACGTATTCCAGCTTTTTCCCCGCCATCTCAGCGGTGCCGTAAATGGCGGTGAACGCAACCTCTACGTTCTCCAGCCGCATAGCTGTTCTTACCGAGTCGCCCAGACCGGCAATGAGGCCGTAGAAGACCTTCTGTTTCACGCTCTCGATGATAGTGTTGAAAAAGCCGGAGGACTTCTGCAGCTCGTCGCGGAGACTTCTCACCTGCGCCACTGTGGCACCGGTTGCCTGCCCCAGCTGCCGCATTTCAGCAACAGTGCGGGGAAGACGCCCGTTGACTTCCTGGAAGCTGGACATGGCTTCCTTGAGCTTCACCATCTGGGAATAGGCTTCAAAACCCTTCGTCGTCGGCGTCGCAGTCGTGTACTTCGACACAAGCTGGTTGTAGTCGTCGCGCTTGCGCTCCGTTGCGGTCATCATCTCCCGTCGGAGCTGGTGCGTCTTCTCCCGCATGGCTTCAAGATAGCGCTGCGTGTTCTCTTTCGTCGTTCTCGCCGAGAGCTCAATTTGAGAGAAGGCGTTGGCAACCTCGATAATCTCGTTTCTCAGCGCGGCGGTCGAGCGGACGCCGATGCTCTTCAGAGACGTGTTTACGGAGCCTGCGGTGTCTCCCGCCTCGCGCTGCATCTTCGCAAGCTCTGAATTGGTCAGATTGAGCTGGCGCTGAAGCGTCCTGAGGGAGTTTTCAAGCTGTCTCTGGTGCGCGGCTTCCGCCATGCGGTTGACGAGGCTCTGCATGTGCTTTTCAGACACGCTGCAAGCTTTTGCCAGGTCGCTCAGCCTCGCTATGGTTGGCTCGAAGACCGTCCCCATCTTGGATGCGGATGCATTCAGGCTCTTGATGGCAAGTCCGACCTGCTGCAGGCCGGACTTGAACAGCTTCGGACTAAAGGCGTGCTCAAACGCCTCCGATACGGCTACGGCGCTTTTTCGTGCTATGCCCCGCAGCTCATTCATGTCCTTCTGAAACTGCGTATAGTCGCCGCGAATATTTACGTAGAGGCTCGATGCCATGTCCTAGCTCCGCTCTTTCATTTTCCTTGCCTCGTTGCGGGCAACCACCGCCTCTACGGCGCGGATCTTCTTCCAGAGAGCAGGAGAAGTGTCGAAGCCGTAGTCGCTGGCGATCTGCTTCAAGGCAACCCAGTCAAAACCAATGAAGCCGCCCATGCCGCCTGTGCGGATCTGGGTGGCTCCAGCCTGGAGAAGCTCTAGAGCCTCCCTGTTCCCATCCAACGCTTCAGGACATCTCCCTTCGCAGGAAGAGCAGTCCTTGGTCTCGTTCCTCTGGCGGGCGGCTTTCAGGCACGTGTCGCAGAATTCCGCGCCGTCTCCTGAAAGCCACTCCCAGAGGTCTGCTAGTTTTTTATCTCTTCCTCAATGCCGTAGGTCTCTGCGGTGAGCGCCTTGTTGAGTTCGAGGATGTCGGGGAAGGGAAGGGCGTTAAGCTCCTCGTCCTTGAACCCGGCACGGTTGAGCGTCTCGAAGAGAAGCTCCCAGTCCTCGCCTCTTTCCTTGGACGCCAGCTCCCTGACATCCTTGCCGACAAGAGGCTTGACGGTGAACTTTTTGCCGGAAATGGGAAGAGTAATCTCGCGCATATCATGTCCTCCAATGCATGTCTTAGTAGGATTCGACGTCGTTCTTGAGGGTAACCTCGACGACGGTGTTCTTTGTGTGGTCGTTGTAGTACGCCACGAAGGGATACTGGGTGCGGATGCCGGTCGGGCCTTCGACAGTCGGCCCCTGGTACTGGATCTGCACTTCAGGCAGAAGAATGGCGAGGCTGTTGTTCTCGTCGATGGCGAACTTCAGTTCCAACGACATTTCAGTGGAGTTCTTGGCCTCGTTCAGAAGAGCAAGAGAGGTAAATAAACAGGTGACGTTGCCTGTCACGCTCATGATGCCTTCGGGAATGTCGTAGAGTTCGCCTGCGGTGCCGAGAGTGCGGGTGTCGGTGTCCAGGCCGTTGTCAATGGTAATGTCGAAGCCGGTGCAGACGCCGAAGACTTCGTTGTTCTTCTTGAGAGAAGCCTGGAAGTTGGAGAGGCGCTTCAGAACAACTGCTTCGGCAGTGGCGCCGTCGTCATAGTTGGTAGTGTCGAAAGTGGCCATCTTGCCGGCCATCGACAGGGTGGCGGTAAGCTCCTCGTCGCCACCGGCGGTGAGCTGAAGCGAGGAGATCTTGCAGCCGGAATAATGGCCGTAGGTAGCGGGACTGGTGCCGTAGGCGCACTGGATAAGGGCGGACGGAGACTCGTCGGCGGGCTTGAAGACATGGGTGAAAGCGCCCTCGGAACCAGACGTAGTCGGCTGTCCGAAGAGCAGTTTGAGCCAGTAGCCGAAAGCGCGGGTGCCGACAGGCACCACGATGTCGCCCGTGGTCTCCACGTTGCCGTCGAAGGGCATGTCGGGATCCCTGCGGCCGCGAAGGGTCTGGGCGCTGTTCTTGTTGCGGCTGACGGTGAGACCGAAGCTGTTGATGGGAAGAACTACCGGGGCCTTCGTAGACGGCGCGACGCCGAAGGAAGGCTCGAAGTCGAGCATGCATGTGGTCTTATAGCCACGAGCAACTTTCTCAGGCATGTCATTACTCC
>Ga0326513_10000908_pt1 | contig 24653 bp, 40 predicted proteins | sample 2_2465_0518_D_FD_203654 | JGI IMG/M metagenome (GOLD analysis project Ga0326513, IMG submission 203654) | Bovine rumen microbial communities from UC Davis, California, United States - 2_2465_0518 | ecosystem: Host-associated > Mammals > Digestive system > Stomach > Rumen | place: USA... | reverse complement strand
AAATTAGAAATATCAGTACCACAACCACCACCACGACTATAAGTTTTAGCAAGTTTAGTTCCTGTTTCAAATATTGACTCCAGATTATCTTCTGGAGGAGTGATTACATAACAATTAGAAAGAGTAATCTTTCTTCCATTTACCTTATTTAATCCTCTATTAGCAAGAATTCTTCCTCCAAATATAAATTTCTTTTTAAATATTAAATCTCTTGCAGCAAGATTTCCACCACTAACTCTATCTAGCCATTCATCTAAAGTTTCATCATTATATTGATATTTGTGTGACCAAATATCATATGATAAATCATTATTATTTAACCACTCTTTTGCTGTCATATTCCTAAAATTCTTCCAACCAACAATGTTTTCTCATATCTAGTAAAGCAGTCTTTTGACATATTATCTGTTACTTGTTGAGTAAAAGCATTATAAACGTTATACATAGTGCAATCTTCATCACCAGTATAATATGGAGAATCCTCATCTTCAAATAGATCTTTATAAGCATCAAGTACCATAGAAGTAGCAATTTTTACTTTGCCATATCCATTAGAATAATTCATGCCCATAGCATTACGAATCCATCGTCCAAGACTTTCATTAATGTTAATATCAGATGCTTCAAAGTTAGTTTCACTAAGCATTCTTAAAGTCTTTCCAATAGTTTCAGTTCTATTCATTAATCTTTCAATAGGAGCATAATCTAATGCAGATTCAGGTTGTATCTCCTGAATTGCTAAACCATTAGGACTAAATACACAAAGATTAGTACAAGCACTTCTTTCTGCACCACTATAAAGTTTAGCAACTGGTTTTAATACATCTAAACCATACACCATTCCAATAACTTGAGTATGTCCTTCAAATGCATATTCATTAGGAAGAACAGCTTCAATATGTACTCTATTAAAAGTTAAATCATCTGATAAAATTTCTCCATTCTCAGTAAGAGTAATTTGATCTGGCATTTTCACTTCAACAGTGAAATTGTTAGTATATTTACTCATTCTATCTATAAATGGCTCAAGATAATCTGATGTCTTAAAGAAATCTTTTCCTTTAATTCTAGTGGCTTTTCCAGCTAGAACTTCTTCAAGAGTAAATTCATGTTTAGCCATTATTACATATTTTGAAATTCACCTCGTACAATATTATCTCCAATGCATAAATCATAAGAAACTCCATAAGAATTTCTACTAAAATTAAATGCACTATAATCAGAAGCTCCAAATAAACTCAAGACATTTCTATAATCAAATTTCTTACAAGAACTATAATTACTAGAATGTAAATCACCTTTAATAATATGAATACTATCTCCAGTAATATTATTGTCTTCAAGCCATTCATAAATCATCACTTTATTCTTATCATCAAGTGTTAATGGTAAACCTTTTTTCATAAATTTATCATCTTTACCATGTGTAAGAACAAATGTGTGATTACCTTCTTTAAAACTTCCGAAGAATGTATTGAACAAGGTAGTTTTAATATTCGATCCACCAATTTCAGCAAATAATGCTCTAGTTGCTACATATTCAATTACACCAGTATGATTACCGCAACGAACAGAATATAAAGCAATTTTATTACAAATACTCATTTTTGATAATGCATAAACAAATTTATGAATAAGAGTAATATAAGCATTTGCTTGTTCATAACCATCCATGTTTTCTGGAAGAGTGTGATCTAATCTAGCAGTCTTATTAGTAGGACCACAAGAATCTAGCATATCACCCATTAGACAAATATTAATTTTATCAAATGTGCCTAATCCTGCTAAATCTTGTAGAAGATTCTCTAATCTTCTGTGAGCCTCTTCATATCCATAATTAACATTCTCAGAATATAGAGTTCCAGAAGCCATAGATGCTCCAATATGCATATCAGCAAGATATACATTTATAAATTTATTAACTGGATTACTAATCTTTCCAGTAAATTCAATAGAAGGACAATCAATTAATTTAAACTGAAGATTCTTCACTTCATCTAATTGCTTCTTTAAATCATAATTTTCAGCAGCAACCTTCTTGAGTAATTTTTCATTATTTCTAATTCTATCTTCTTCAATTTTCTTTAAGAAATCATTTTCCTTCTCTCTTAATTGCATTTCCCTGAGATCATCAGTACTCTTCTCTTCAATAATATGGGGAGCAAATGGAGCACTAGCCTTATAGATGTTCATTGCAGACAAAATGCGTTTGAAGTCTACAAGAGATAATTCAGGAAAATAACGACTTACTTCTCTTTGAGTAAGTGAAGCTCCATAATATGAATATAGTCTATAAACAATATTCATTTCATCCCTACTAAATTTGCCAACAAGAGGAGCTTTATTCTTACGATAAATTTTATAACTATAATAAAGAATATGTCCTTCTTCATCCCTTTCATACTTCACTTCAGTAAAATTCTCAGATTCTACAGTTTCTTCACTAACTTTTCCATGCCCACGTACCTCATTATATAAGTCTACTACTTCTTGAAAACGAGGATGATCTTGATGATTCTTATAGAAATCACTCCATTTGTTATAGACAGTTTGAGGATACATATTATTTTCCTCACAATAACCAGGAATAGTTAAACCAGATTCTTTAATATTCTCTAATAGTTCTATAAAACCTAAAATTGTTTTTTCTTTCATTATTTATTTAAAATTAGATAGCAATTACGCCGTTAAAATAGAAAACCCAGTCTAATTTTTACATTAAACTGGGTCTTAATAGAAATCTTAAAAAAAAATAAGGGAGCTTTCTCTCGAAAACTCCCCTATTCAAAACATGTTTTATATTGTTCGGTGTTTATATTAGTAAAGAGAATCAGTTCTCGTTACCGAATACTAACCAACGACCAGATTTAGCAGCCTTTGAAGGAGTATACTCAGCCTTAAATGCGATAGGCTCACCTTCCTTAACGTCCTTACCAATATAGCAAGTCATTTTGCCATGGAATCCATTAAGGATAATCTCTTTTGCTAGCTGTTTAGCAGCGGCTTTTGTCTCGTCGTTTGTGCCAAGTACCTCTCCGGTAGCATCGTCAATGAGACGATAAACTTTCTTGAATTTACGTTTACCCTGCTCGTTCTTTACATCAGTGATAGTCCAAGGACGTTCACGAGTGTCAGCAACAGCACTTTCGATAGTGATAATGTAACCAACACCAGCGGCACATTTAACTTTCTTCTGAAGATAGTCAATCATAAACTGTTTGACATCTTTCTCAGTAACAGCACCACTACGAGCTTTCATCCAATTTTTGTATGCCTGAGTAGCATCACCAGCGATTGAAAATCCAAGATTAGCTTCATTGATAGCAGCCTCTTTACTTACACCTACGATTTCACATTTCTTGAAAGACATGATTTTGTTTTCCATAATAAAAAATTTTTAAACATTAAACATTATTTCATACACAAATCCACTTTGGATTTGCCATTTTCTTTATTTTATATCTATTGGTGATTAAGTCAATTTCCTTAATCATTGTACTATAATTATACCCAACTTAATAATTTTTTCCAAATAAAAAATGAAATTTTTTTATTTAAAAAGGACACAAATCTTGTACACCTTTTTTTATTAAATTGGGCATATCTGCAGGCTTAATGCCTAAATTTGGGATAGTAAGACATCCCCATGACCACCATTCACATATTAAGTCCAGTGTCTGTAAGGTTTCATCTTCAACTAGTGTATCCTTAAAAATAGATTTAAGGACCTGGTAATGTGTTAACCCAGGTTTTTTCTTTCTTAGGGCATGTGTAACATAACATATCATAGTTATTAAGCCCATTTTATTACCTAAATCAGCGTTACCTGGAACTCCAATATTGAGTTCATGGTTAAGAGTATATTTTACTTCTTCAAGCCTCTTCGTATCCATTTACTGTGTAATAAGCAATCATTTTTATAAGAGTTAAAAATTCTTTAACTCCAACTGTAAACCAATTTGGTTTCATTTCAACAACTGAGCTCCAATAAGATGGAATTGTCTCAACAACTAGGAAATTACCTTTAATAGCTGGATTTTCCATTTCAAAGAATTGCTTTGCACATAATGAAAGTAACCAAGAATAAAAAGCAATTTCTCTATAATAATGAAAACTTTTTACGGCGTTGTCAAACTCTGAACATAATTTACCAGTAGTTTTTACATCATTAACAGTAATAATGTTACTCATTTTATCAATGGTGTAATTATCTAACTTAGCTTTCAATCTAAGTTCTACAGGTTCATCATGGTCAGGAACTTTAACTAGAATATTTAAGAGGATCGTTTTCTCATTGTTGCTAGGTAAAGCATCACCCAGCAAATCAGTCGGATGCAACAATTTTTGAATAGCTTCATTATTATTTAAAGAATTCATTACCTCAAGAAGTCTATCTTTAGACTTTTCATCTAAGAAAATAGGAGTTCTCTCATCAGTGGAATTCTGTTCGAATTTATAACGAGCTTTAAAGTAAGGTCTAATTGCATCTTTCACTTTAGACATTTGAGTAGCTGTTGGAATACCTTTATAGTAATCAACTGTTATTGCTGCTTGTCTAAGTAAATCATCGGAAGGTAATTCACCTTTCTTAGAATTACACCAAAGTAAATCTGCCATTAAACCAACTTTAGCAGTAGGAGCAAATACATCTTCACAAAGATAAAATGATTCTGGTTGTAATGATAATTCATGCACAGCAGAACCAAATGCTAAACTACTGCTAAATTTATTGTTCTTAGATAATCCTTCAAAATACATTTGAGGATTTCCTCCTTGAACTGGATTTATAAGGCTCATTCTCGAGTTACTAATATAACCAGAGAACTTTTCCCCAAAATATTCTTTATCACTAATATCTTCTAATCTTAAAGTCTCAATAATAGGAGTAATTTTTATTTGAGATAGAAGTTCTTTAGTAAATATCATACTTACAATAAATTCTGGAAATTAGGGAATATTGTTAGCATGAATAAATCATAAGCATCTTTAATTTCGTCCTCGTTGAGAGAATAAACCCGGCCAACAGGCCCCCAAGATCTATTATGTTCACAATCCATCAATAAACAAGGTACTCCAGCTAAATTCATAGCTTTAAAATTTGAAATAGAATCATCAATAAAAACATCTATTTTACCTTTAACAACATGTGCTTTATTCTTAGATTGTGTTACTATTTGGTAAACTGGGGCAATAGGATAGTCGTGATCCTCTATCCATCGTTTTGACCAATCTTTATTACAAACTCTCTTAGTACAATATAAAGTAACAGGAAAATTAGGACGATGTTTTGGTTGTAAATTTAACCAAAACTGTCTATCCTTTCTTAAATCCCTTTGAACATGTCTTGTGATTTCAAACTCATTTTTTGGTTCTCCAAATCTTTTTAAATATTCAGGAAACCAATACAAAATGGTGTCATCTATATCTAATCCAATTCTTAATTTCATGCTAACATCTTTATTTTAACCATTTATAACTCTTCAATTTCTGTTAACTCTTTCGATATCAGAACACCATGTTTATTACACAATTCAATAAGAAATTTTTCCCATTCATCCTCTTCGATATCATCATATTTATCCCAATATTCTTGAATAATACGATCTCTTGCATCGTCTAGATGTCTAGCACAAATAACCTTTACTGTGTTAGTCTTTTTATGAGAATTTCCTACTGCATAGATAAATTTGTCCATTTTATAAAGTTTTAGCTAATAATTGGTAAAATAAGAAATCTGGAATAATAAATACTGTGCCAGGAGAATTAGTTCCTCCTTCAGCTGCCTTTTTCCAAGCCATACAAAATGGTTTGTCTTTGTCAGAACACGCATCTCTTATAGCAAAATAGCTTGGTAAGTTTTGTGTATTCTTACATTGAATATTTACTGGTAACTGATGTTTAGTATCTACTATATCAATTTTGTTGTTATCAGCTTTTTTAGATTCTCCGGCTGCTCTACAACACCCAGTAAACCCAATTTCTTTTAACTTGTTAACAACTTCCAATTCAAAGGCACTGCCTTTATTTTTACTTTTCTTAGCTTGATAATGTCTTCTTGTAAATTCGTCTAGCCATTCAAAAGTAGTCTTATCCTTACCACTAGATCCTGGCTTATTGCATCTAATCTTAATAGCTGCAATAGATACACCTGTCTTTTCAGAAGCTTCTTCTATTGATGTAAACTCTTCAGTTCTACCATCTTTAAAAGTAGCACGACAGGCAGTGTTTAAGTCTTTAACCTACGTTTTACCCATTTTACAAATTGTGTAATTAAATTAAGTGTTTTTTGTTTTCCGTAACATTTATAAAAATCACTAATGTCTTTAGTTTTATATTTTCTTGGAATCCAAGTATAAATTAAATCTGGATGCTTTTCTCTAATTTTTCTCATGTTTGCAATTCCTGCTACATCAGTATCATAAATTACAACAATTACTTTGAAACGTTGTTTTAATTTCTCTAATACAGAATCGGCAATAAATAAGTTTTCACTATTAGGTGCAATAGCATTTATACCAAACTCATATAAAGTCATACAATCCTTCATAGATTTGGTAATTACTAATAAATTACCTTTTTTGGGTAATAATTCAAAACCCTGAATTTTCTTTGCAGGCCAATTAGTTAAAAACCTTATTCCTTTTTCTTTATTTAATGGATAATAAACTCTCCAAAGTTCTTTACCTTCCATCTTACCACCATAATAACCAAAAGCCATTTGTGGATTATCAATAATAGAAAATAAATTATCGTTTAAGAAAACAGAACGACAGGAAAATACTCGAAATTTATTTAAAGTGTCCAAAGTTATACCATATTGATTCCACCAATTTAATTCATACTTGGTAAATTCTTGGCGTTCAATTTGAATTTTAGACATTTCTTTTTCTTCAAATCGTTTTAATCCAGTTTGAATAATTCCAGGATTTTTAATTATTTTCGGATTTTCTTTCAATCCGAAGTCATTAGCAATGACACGCAATGCTTGATAATAATCAACATTATGTAGTGCCATTACTAATGAGAAACAATTATAAAACTCGCCAGTAGCGAAATCATGTAGATAAAGATCTCCTTTGCTATTTCTATAAAAACCACAAGTTGGATTTTTATCAGACCTAAGTCTACTACAGATTAATTTTTTAGAAACTTTATCTATACCTAGATAATAGCAAAAGATTTCTTCTTCGGAAAGATTCTTTAAAATAAATTCCTTAGTTATATTAGCATTCTCATTAAATTTAAATTCAAACATAACTAAGTTATTTATTTAATTAGAGATCACTAAGCATATTTGAGAGGTCATCCTGGGTAGCATTGTCAATGTCACTATTGTCACCAGCAGGAGCCTCAGTATTATCAGGAGCAGGAGTTGGCTTTCTATTCTCAAATTCCATACGCTTCTTATCTTCAGCAGGAGTAAATGCTAAATCATCCTTTAGAGATAGGAAATTGTTATTAATTTGAGCTTCTCCAGTTGTACGATTGATACTGGTAAAGAAAGGAAGACTGGCATAAATAACTCCATTGTTATCACGTCCACAAAGTTTGAGATAACATTCACAACCTTTCTTAGCATTAAGAACCTTAGCTGCTAGAGTTGCAACATCTTTAAAGCTCTTACAACCACCAACTACCTTTTTCATTTTCTCATATCCATCGGGATTAAGCACACCACAGCAATGAGCAAAGAACATCATTGCACGGTCAGCATTAGAAGGATTTTCACCTCCCCAGTTATTAGGAGTACGCTCTATATCCTTACCTTCTGTTGATGGTAGGAAATAGTTTTCCTCATAAAAACCTTGCTCTCCTTCCCAGCGAACCTTAAGAACATCATAGTCGGTTTGCTGTTTTTCTGAATGGAGAACATCAATTTTAGCTTCTACAAATTTAACCTTGTTAATAGTATAAGCTCTTAAACGTTTGTCAACGGCAACACCATCGGTATTTACCATTGCTTGAAAATTAAAACCATTAGCCATAATACAAAAAATAATTTTTTTAGTTAATATTTATTAAACTTCACCTAATAATTGTTCAAACATTGAACCATCTACTTCTTCTTGAGAATCTAAGGTATCATCAATATCGTCAGTGCTAATTCCTTCTAAATCTTCAGGAATTTCTACAGTTTCAGATATATTTTCGTCATGTACAATTACTGGACCTTTATCTCCTTTAAGAACAAAAGTTCCTTCAAGAGCAGGATTAGGCTCAATATCAAATATTGTACCATAAGCAGCAAGTGCATCATGATTAGCTCCTCTACAAGCTACAGTAAAGCTCTTAGTTAAACGGTTACCATCTTTTACTTTAAAAGCCTCATTGGTACCAATAATAGGTGTCATTGCTCCATCAATTTTCTTCATTTTAACACAGAGTTTCATTTCAGGTTCAAGACCCATCAATGCAACAGCTGCGGTATTTAATGAATACTTATTATCCTCAAGAGTCAATTGAGGATTTGGATTTTCGTCTACTTTCTTTTTAGTGCTTCTTGTACTTGTTGTTTTCTTAGTAACAGGAGCAAAATCTCTTATCTCCCCAGTATCAGGGTTTAAGGCCACAAATTTACCGGCCTCATCATCAAAGCAAAGTTTAAAATCAATTAACATGTTTCGTCTTCTTCTCCACTTTCAAATTTATTAACTGTATCTATGACTAACTTCATGTTAGGCTCAATATATTTATCTTCAAAACATCCAGCGACAGAACGACAGGTATCGTTACCATTAGTTCTAGTTCTGAAACGATACTGGACTTCATCAGTTTCATCAACATAGGTATCAGTATATATGATATAACTGAATAAACCATCAATGTTGACAGTTTTATCTAGCATTTTTCCTGAAGTATATAATTTCCAGAATGGTTCCATATCGGTACCATCATTTACGATATGAGAAATAAGTACGACAGTTAAATCATCTCTTAAACTATTAGCAGTACGAATCATTTCATAATAATTCTTAGCTTGAATAGTAAATTTCTCATATCCTTTTTCAGTTGCTTTATCCATAATCTCATTACTTAACAAGTAATTAAGATCATCGATTACAACTACCTTAATATCGGGTCTTGTAGCAGACACTACTTTAAGGGTTTTAGTTATTTTTTCATAATCATTGCTGACATACCAGTTTCCTTCTAGTTTGCCATCAACAACTTTAACTTTTGGATATTTCTTTTTAAATCCTGGAATTTGCAGTTGTTTATTAGTACAACTTACAATAAAAGTTTCTTCAGGTACTAAATAACGTAATGAAGTGCTCTTTCCAGTATTAGATAATCCAGCTAAACAAATTACATTACTCATTATTACATCGTAAATTTAAAAGTAGTTTTATTACCATTTTTATCTAAACTCTTTATCATATTATCTTTTTCTAAATCCTGCTTGAGTATATAATCTGGATTAGTATATTTACCATAGTCATTAATTTCATCAGATTTTGGTAATTCATGCCAATAACCCATTTTTCCAAAGAAGTTTACACCAATTTCTACACTTGATGCACCATCTCTTGCTTTTTGTACAGTTATAACTCTAAAATTATCTTCTAATTTTTTGACGTCATAACCCCCATAAGAACCAAGTTTCTCCCTATAAGGATTAAAAATTGAAATTGCTACTTCACAGTCTTGTGTAGGATTTCCAGAATCTTTAACATCATTAAGAGTTAAATTATTCAATCCTTGTTTCCTTCTCTCAATATCACCAGATGCTCTATTAATCTGCATTATAACTACAGGACTAATACCACAAGCATTTCTCAGCATAACAAGAATTCTAGAAACAGCATCAATTTCAGCTTTTAAGTCTTTAGCTTTAACAAGGCCAATATGGTCTATAATAACATTATGAATTAATTCTGGGTCATAAGGTTTATATAAGATTTCAACATCTTCCCCAGCATTAGCAACTTCTAAGTCACCAGTTGTTCTTAATTCTGCTATTAACTTTCTGTACAAATAAGAAGCATTACAAGTTTTGTCATAAATTTTGACTATCTTCTTAACTTTCTCTAACCACGGTTTACATTCTTTAATTAGATTATAATACTCATCACACAGCACATAATTCTTTCTTCTAGAAAAGATTTCCTTAGGAGACAAAGAAATACCATAAGTATCAAATATATAAAGACACAATAATCTAGCTAAAATAGTCTTTGTTGACATTTCTAACGAGAAATAGGTACATTTAAATTTATTATCATTTAAATGTTCCATTAAAGGTCTATACACATAAGAATATAAGGCAAAACTTGATTTACCATTACCAGTTCCAGCAAATATCAAAGTATATGTACTTCCACATACACCATCAATTACACCTTCTAGTTTTGGCATACCCATGCCAAATCCTTGGTTCTTTCCTTGTCTACCTCTTTCAATTTCAGAGAAAAGATCATCAATTTCGTTTGTCATAGCATTTTAACAGCGTCAAAATTAACATTAATAAGCTTTCCATCACGGAGAGCTTTTAAATCCTCCCAACGTCTGTCTATTACGAAACTAGCCAAAGTAAATTGAATGAATTGAGTATTCTCTTTTGCCCATTTTAAAACATCAAGTATTTCTTGATGAGTTTCTGGGTTCCAGTTAATTACTTTTCCATAATACCTATACATATCTTCCAAAGTATCAAACTTTTTAGACACTCCTCTTAATGGTATAATGTTTCCGTTAATATTACCAAATTGAGGATACGTTTCAAAAAGCTCAATTCCCATTTCAAAAGATTCTCGATGAAAATTCTTTAAGAAATTTTTATTAAATTCAATACTATAAGGATCAAAATTTTCTCCTTTAGCAGGAATCTTATAACTTTTTAGTACAACACCTTTATTTTGAAGACTAATAAGTATTTCTCTAAAATTTCCTCTATCCTCTTCTGGAATTGAAAAATATCTATAGAGATAGGAATCATCCTCTTCCTTAGCTAGAGTTAAAATACGTATAACAAACAATTCATTAGGATTTAGGTGATACTTATTAAGTATACCCATATCCTGATCAATAGTGTTAATTAACACAGAATAAACAACTTTATAGGTTACTTACTCTGCAAGCATGGTAATCCTTTTTCGAGGTTTTAGATACTACATAGAAAATTCAATCATCTGATTTAACTTCACTGGAAAGATCTTCTTTATCTTGTTGCTCTCTGATACGTTCTACAGCCTCCACTACAAATTCTCTATCAGGAATACCTTTCTCTACAAAATCTTCAATAGGTAACGTAGATTTGATATTCTTCATAGTAGCTTCTCTCTGTTCTGGAGTCATAGAAAGGTACCAAAATTCAAAAGATACAAAAACTTTACGTTCGTGAGCGAGTGTTCTAAGCATTTGAGGTCTGGAAGCTTTATAAGCCTTATCCATAATATTACCTAAATTAGGCATCTCTCTCATTGTAAACACCTCACGATCGGGAATGTTAAGTATAATTTGCATATTAAAAACGAAATGTAAATTTAGAAACAGGTCTTTTATAAGTTTCGTAATCTTCTCCTCTAAGTACTTTCATAAGATTTTCTTCATTTATTGGTATTGGTTCATTTTCTTCTGAAGTTTCTTTCTTTTTAGAAGGATCTTCAGAATGAGATTTAGCAAACCATGAAGTCTCAACAGTATCATTAATAACAAAAGTAAATAATTCGGAGATTTTATTACCTTCTTTACGAATGGCTCTTCCTTTTCTTTGTTTATACCTAGTAGGAGAAGAATCATATCCTAAAATGATTGCAAGATTAATTCCTGGACAATCTAAACCTTCATCACACTTTTTAACTGTGTTTAAAACCCCAGAAGGTTTATTGGCAAATTCATTTAATGTAATTCTACCTTTCTTCTTAGAGTCTTTTCCAGTATAAACATAACCATAACCAATTTTTTCAGCAATTTCGGTAGTTGCTGAAAATGTTATAATCTTGGCATTAGGTCTATGTTTAATAATTTCTCTAGTTAATCTTATTTTTTCAGGATGCTCATTTATAAATTTCTTTCTTGCCTGCAAAGCTCTAGCTAATGCTGTTGCATGATAGGTAATCATTTTGAAAGTTTCTTTAGGATCTAATTCTTTATTTTTTTCACATAACTTATCTCTATAAGCAGACCTAATTTTATAACCTTCTTTACCTAACATACTAGTTGCTAAATCAAAGTCATAATTAAAAAATTCAAAATGTTCATTAAATTCTTTAGTTATTTGTTTATAAATGTCAATATCAGGAACATCTAATATAACTTTATATTCAATACTTTGAGCAACCCAACCATTTGCTATTGCTTCTAAATCATTTATACGATCAACTACTGGACAATACTTATATAGTAATTCATGTTTACCATCAAGTCTTTCCATAGTTGCAGACAAAGCAAGGATAAATTTATATTTCACTTTCGTGAATACTTGACTAAATAAAGGACTAGCATATCTATGTGCTTCATCTAAAATCAATAAATCACATTCGTGATAATTTTTAATAAGTGTATTGATAATGATAACTTCTGCCTGTCCAGTAAGTCCCATTTCAAATAACTGTTCTTGCCATTGACTTTGTAAAGCATCAGTAGGAACAACCACTATAATTTTAAGATTCGGGAACTTTTGAGTCAATAACTTAGAAGCCATTAATCCAACTCTAGTTTTACCAAATCCAGTAGTTGCTACTATACTTCCCTTGCATTTAGCATTAATCCATGCTTTTAGGCATTCTTTTTGTCTTCCAGTTCTATCGAGAGGTTCAAACAAAGAAAGCTGCTCCATTAAAGAGTAATTCCCTTTAATTCACAAACTTGTTTGATCTCTTTAATTTTCTGCTCCCAAAGAGTAGCTTGATTTCTAGCTTCATCTTCAAGTCTTGGAAGAACTTTGTTCTTAAGAGTATTCAGAGCAGTTTCACTGATGTTTTCATAACGATCATTCTTTAAATTGTGCATTGCACGGAATTCAAGATATGAAAGTCCTCCATTATAATCGGTATGGAGTTTAACATCAGAACGTAAATTAAGATTATACTTAACTTGCTCTAAACGGTCCATAGGTTGACCATTAGTGTCTTTCTTGGATAGATATTCCTTAATTTCTTCTTTAGTAAACCATAAACCAAGTTTAATCAAGAAATTATTGGTAATGTGCTTACGTTGAAATACACCAAGAGAGGTAAGACAAGCATCAAGAATAATGTCAACAGACAACATTCTAAACTCATCTGGTAGATCAATAATTAGATTAATAGGAGTAATTTTATATGCACTACGCGGAATTTGCTCTTTGACATCTTCTCTATTAAGATAGTCAACTAAAGTTTTTCTAAACTCAATAGGCATAATTCCATTCTTACGTAAATAACGCATATAAAGTTCAGCAGTACAACGATTCTGTTGATCTCTAATAATGTTAATTAGTTCATATCTTCCTGGATCCTCTTTACTCTTACTGTAGAGCATAGAATTACAATGTGCTAAGCACTGACGTAGTTGCTCTTCAGTAGCATCCATTAAACGAAACTCATCTTGTACACGTTTTCCATTTAAATAATGTTTAGGACCTTTCCATACAAAGGAATTAACATCGTTTTTCTTGTTTTCTAAAGCTTCATTAAGCTTATCGGCAAAATCTGATGACATAAAATTTATAATTTAAAAGAGTGTTTATTTTGTTCAGGTTGTTTAGCTATAAATTTATTAAATTGATAAACTGAAGTTTTATAAGGAGTATATCCTTCTCCATTAAACCAAGCATCTTGTCCTGCTATTATAATAGAATAATTCAAATATCCCTCTTCTCCATTTAACAATTCTCTGTGATCCCAATTAGGCCATCGAGTACACATTATATATCTATAACCCAACCTATTGATTTCTTCAGAATCTATAATTTCAAATACATAAGTAGTATAATCTAAAGAGTCTTTCTGCTGACAAAGTAATTTTACATGTGTAGTATTATTTGTCATAGTTTGGTTTTATCTAGATAGTCTATACACCCTGCTATTGCAAAATCTGTTTTCATTTTTTCAAATCCTGGAAAACAAGGTGCATTTGCACATTTAGAACAACTTCTATTATAATACATTATTTTAGAAGTCTTCTTAGTTGGCAAACCTTTTACAATAGTATTAGTAGTAGTATCAGGCATACACTAGTTATTCCACCTCCTATGGCAAAATTTGTAGCAATCTCTTTCTGTTTAGAAAGTTTAACATTATTATCTTTTAAAGTTGTAATAACATTATTCATGCTACTTATTTGTTTATTTAATTCTTCTACACTACTCTGTCTTAGAGAGTCTTTTTCCTCTAACTTGCTTGTCCAATCAACATAATAAGTAATAAGCTGATTGTTCAAACTATCTTGTTTCTCTAAATATTCTAATTGATTAAAAAGAATATTAGTTTGTTTCAATTGAACAGGAGTTACTCGGAAATCTTGTGCTGAGGAATTTGGTATAATAGTTCCAATCATCATCAGCAGACTGATTCCAAATAGTATCAGCTTTCTCATTATAAAGATATTTAATTAAAGTTTTTTGTTGATAAACTGTATCAATTTTTGGTTTTATTAAATTGATACAGTTTTCCAAACTATCAATTGAGTGATTAAGAGAATCTATTTTTGCATTATAGTATTCTTCTTTATCATTAGGACACACAAAAGCATCGAATACAATTACTGGAATAGTTAGAGCTAATGCAATAATAAACCCAATAATAAAGTATCTTATATTACTCTGTTGTTTGTTCGAGGAGAGATTGTTTGTATTTTCTTTGAGCCTCGTCATAGCCAGCAATTATACTCCCAGGATTATTTTCAAAGAATTTCATCTCTTGTTCAATAAGTGCATTAACTACATCAGTATTAATCATGCCAGCATGAGAAACCCACATTACTCTTGAAGGACGTTTTATTGCTTTACCAAGAGCAATAGTTTTACCAAGTTCTTCATTCCATTTATCTTCTGGACTACAAACAGCAAAACCTAAAGTAAGTCTTTTTACAGCATCTGAATAAATTATTTCGTCTGGTTTATCACCCTCCTCAATAACCATACTACAGATACCATCTGCATTTTGTGTACGTTCGCTAACAGCGGCTACAATGTACTGACGCTGATTACCTTTGTAATCAACAAACATTCCATTACGGAATACAACTCTGTTCTTAACCATAATTTTTAAATTTAAAAGTTATTAATCTTGATTTTCAGTTTCTTTAGTTTCTTCATTATCTTCATCATTTGATGCTTCAACTACTTCTGCATCAATTAAATCTCTTTGTTTCAATTGTTCAAGTGGAATTTTCTTTAAACAGGATAGATTAGACCATTCATCATTAGATAAATCTAATATAGATAAAAGTTTAATTTTCTCTTCCATCCATATTTTCATTAATTTCTTAATGTCATTATCTCCCCCTTTTCCTAAAGATTTACTTCTTGATTTTACTCGATAATTAATAATATATTTAAGACAAGTCTCAAATTTAAGTCCAAAACCTGCAGGTTTAAACTCATATTTTTGATTCTCTTTACCTTTATTAACTACTTTTAAAAGATATAAATCCCAAGAAAATTCTAATCCAGAACTTCTTAATATATATTCTGGGCCTTGAATTTGAATATATCCTTTTGATTCCTCTTCAGCACTCATTTCAATGTAACACTATATGATTTCTTCTTTTTATCAAATTCTAGTAAATCTAGCCATTCTTCTTTAGTGTGATTAAATAAAGAAATAAATTTTTTTCTTTCTTCTTTATATTTGCTGAAAAATTGAGCTAAACCTTCATCACCCTTACCTTTAAAATCACAATTTCCAGAATTTATTATTCTATTCATTATAATTTTAAGGATAGCTTCTCTTGAAGTAGGATAACTATCCCATTTTAATTCTGTTCGTTCATTAGATTTACCTTTATTTACTGTTTTTGGTAAATATAAATTACAAGCATGAAAATTAGGATATTCAGAATAACCATCAGCACAATTTTCATAATTTAATATAAAATCTTCACATTGAAAATTAAGCTCTTTTATTCTTATTTTTGGTTTAGCTTGTTTTTTTGGGTATGATACTTTCATATCTTATATGTGTTAAAGGATTTGAATATCTAATTACCCAGCATTCTGGTAAACTTTCAATTTCAATATCAAGAATTTGAATGAAAATTATAATAGTGAAAAATGAAAAGAGGATTATTGTAAATGCATTCATTATTCGTGTGAAGCTTCTACGGCAAGTTTATCTACCCAATTATTATATTGAGTATGTTCGTTCTTTTCTTTACTATGTCCATCAATGTGTATACCTTTAATATCTGAACAAAGAGTTTTTAAATTCTCAAACATTTTATCAAATGCTTTCCAAATTTTAACATTTGCTCGTCTTGTCCAACCATTAAATATACAACCTAAACAATATTGTGAATCTGAATAAATTGTAATAGAATTTACAGGCTTTTTAAATGTAGAAAGTGCTGCAAATATAGCAAATATTTCTGCTGTATTATTAGTTCCACCTTTCCAGCATTTAGACCATTCCATTACTTTTTCACCATCTTTAAAGATAACAAAAGCACTTCCACCTTGTTTTCTAGAAGATGAATAAGCTCCATCAGTATAAATTACATAGTCATTCATTTTTTACTCTTTCTATAAATGTGTCCACTCCTTGAATAACTTTGTTAATTCTACCTAATGAGCTTTTAATAGAATGTTCAACTTTAGCAGTTTCTTCAAAAAACTTTTCCAATTTAATTTTATCTAACATACTGATTTAATTTTATAAGTTTTAGAATCTGATTATACACTAAAGAAAGGTTTATTACCTTTGTCATTTACAAACTATACATATCCTCAGGTGCCTCCAAAGCAAGGCCCATAGGAATTAGGCCACGATAGTCAAACTGATATTTGTTCAACCAATCAATTACTTTATCTGATGTCGTAAAAGCGGTGTAATCAGAGCAGTCAATTAATTTTTTATACTCACCCTTCTCTTCCTCCGTCATTGACGACATTGGACGGAGATAAGGTTTACAATTATCTATACACGGATGGTAATCAAATGTATAGATAGTAGGGCTATCGTCTGTATAGATAGTAGGGATATCGTCAAGATACTCGCGATTTTCTTTAACAAAAATCCCATATGGTAACCTTGCACAAAGGTCTTTCAGCAGTAATTCTTTTTCTTCTTGTGTCATAATAAAAGTGTTTAATACCCTTCACCAAAATTCAGTTCAGTTATTTTCTCGCCAGCTACTTTAAGAACAATATAATAATTTCCATTGCAATGCTCCCAAGATAATTTCATATTGTCTTTTAAAAATTTTATAATTTCTTCTTGTGTCATAATAATTTAGATTTTATACATTTCTTCAGGTGATGGAAGAGCAAGACCTTTTTCAATCAAACCACGATAGTCAAAGTGATGAGAGTTGAGCCAATCGATTCTTTCAACCGATTCTCTTTCATACATAGAACAAGAAAATGCTCTGAAGAACTTTGCATATTCTTTCTTTTCTCCCTCCGTCATACTTGACATTGGACGAAGATAGGGCTTAATTATCCAATATGCTGTTTCTAACTTTATATCTTTAATAATATCTGGCACAAGAAAACAGTTAAAATTTGTTCTCTCATCGTCTTCTTCAGTACAATTAATTACAACCCTATATGGCAACCTTGCACAAAGGTCTTTTAATAATAGTTCTTTCTCTTCTTTTGCCACAGTCTTTAATTTTTATACATTCCTTCAGGGGCTTCTAATGCTAATTCCCTTTCTATTAATCCTCTATAGTCGAAATGATGTTCGTTGAGCCAATCTTGACATTCTGAGATTTGTATAAAAGAATTACACTGAACGCCAATTATATTATTATTCTTATCAATGAAATACGGCCTAATGTTGCTTAATTCTTTCTTCTCTTCCTCAGTCATTGAACTAAGGGGACGGAGATAAGGTTTTATATAGTCTGGCCATCTATCGTTTATGTATTCACTCTCTACATCTACACTAGATATTTCCTCATCGAAGTATCCACAACCCCCTATATCTTCATAATATACTTGCATCTTAGTACCATAACTTAATCTATAACTAAGATCTTTGAGTAATAATTCTTTTTCTTCTTGTGTCATATTATTCTTATTTCTGTGCGTTAAGACCAAGTTCAAAAAAGTGTTTTGCCGTTATTTCAATAGCATCAGGTATAGTACACCAAGGATAACTGGTATGTGGACCATATTTCATCCATTCATCAAGTTCTTCCTCCAAATCCACCTCTTTCACTTCAAGGGTATTAATAATATCTAATATAAAACCATCTTCATAATATGCACCACTACCTTCAGAAGTGCAGATTTTTTGGTTTTTATTTTTCCTTTGCTCTATCTCCGCCACTAAAGCGTCTTTATCAATGTATTGTGACATAATTTACCAATTAAGATTAAAAAAGTATTTTGGATATTCTACTAATTTCTTTGCATCTCGTATACACCATTCTATGTCGGCATAGGTGTTACGTTCAACCCATTTATTCCACCAATGTCTTTTCGTGTAAATAGCCCATTCTCCTGCCATATTAGGTTTTGGGTTCTTCTTGGCTTCTGTTGAATAATCTATTTTTACCCACATAACTATTCTCCTTTCATATAGTCTCTGAAATCATCAACAAAACTATCAATCATGCCACTTTCTCCTTCAGTTTCATCATACCATGTGTAATTGTCAGCATTCTTTCTTAACCATTCAGCTGCTTTCTCAATACAGGAATCAGTGTTGGTGTATTCAATAAAAGAAGTGTCACCTTTACCAATTAGCCATGTTCTATTTTCAAGATTTGAATTTATATAAATCTTCTCAGGTGCTTCGTTTTCTTTCATAACTTTATTCATTCTTATATGGCTCACACAATATACCTTCAACAATCTCAGCACCATCATATTCAATGATAACTCTTGCATGAGGACTATAGTTTTTCCGAAGGTACTCTACCAACGGCTGAGCCAACTCCCCAAAACAAGGTTCCTCGGTGGTAAAACCAGCACCGAAATACTCACCGTCTTTTTTTAAAACTTCGCTCACTACTTAAAGACATTTTTCTTTAATAGTAGTGTCTTTTGATTCTGTTGTAATATTAATAGTAAATTTCATATCTTATTCTCCTTTCATTCTTTCTTTGAGAGATTTGAGCCAATTAGTTTGCATTTCAAATAGATGTCGTGCAGGTGAAGAATCTCGGTCTTGTTCTGCAAGTTCACAGGTGGCAATAATACTTTTTAGCATATTTTCATCCTCTTCGCTCCATTCTTGTTTTGGCTGTGGCTGTACTCTTTCTTTAAGAGATTTGAGCCATAAGTAGTCATTATAATATGGATAAGGTTTTGTGTTAAGCGAAAGTCTCATGAGATTTAAGCATCCTTGATGATGTTTCTCATCCTCTTCACTCCAAGCAGATTTTTTACATAATTCAATCATATACTCTTCTTTCATATCACAATCTGATATTTTACAATTATCTTCAGTAGGATTTTACTTTTTAACGTCTTTTACAGGGTTCTTTTACAACTTCCCATAATTCTTGTTGTTTAACAAAGATATAACTATTATCTTCAAATATATATTTTCCATCTCTGATTTCTTTAATTGTCCCATAACCAAATTCATATATATCTTTCTCATAGATTTTATCACCAACCTTGAACTTTGGTTCAATATTCTCATCAGACTTTTGTTCTATTTTCTTTAATTCTTTCTTTTCAGCATCCCATTCATAACCAGCTTCTTTCATCTTGGTGAATAAGAGGTCACGCTGTTCTTTGGTTGCAAGTAAGCAGATATTATAGGTCCAATGACTATTTGAGGTTGGAATATAGAATGCATTTGTCGTATCGATACCACAATATGCTACAGGATGTTCAGAACACTCATCAGCGAATCCTTTAAAAAGAAAAGGCCTGTCTTTCGTTACAAGCACATCACCATCTTTTGCATCTTGGATAGTCCAAAGATGATATTGTTTATTCAATGTAAAAGTGTTGACATATTGATTACCAAGTGAACTACTAATTATAGAGTCAGGCCAACCTCTCTCTTCGACCCTAAAGACTCTAGGTTCACCATTATTAGGTACAACCCAATCTCCAACCTCGAACTTTGGTTTAACTTCATTAAGATTCTGCTCATCTTGCTTTTCAGCAACTTTCTCAAATATTTCGTCAATATCAATTAGAGAAAACATTTTTGTGCTATCATCAGAATAATTAGGTTCGTGTCTGTTGCCACTTGCTTGCTGATAGACTTCAAGGCGCATACCTTTCCACACATCGAGTGCTGATTTGTCTTGTGACTTTTTTATTACCACAGTTGGCAGGGAATCAAAAGTTTGTATTATTTGGTTGGCTCTATCATTCGTAGAATCTGCATCAAAAATTCTATAAACTTCATTCATAAAATACTCTCTTACATCATCTACATTTACAAATGTTCCTTCAATAGATTGACTCTCAACCTGCTTTTCAAGACAAGCAATATAGTCTGTACATTGTTTAGTACCTTTTGTAGGTATATACCATGTAGTGATTTCTTCTGTTTTGAAAGGAGAATTAATATGATTTCTTTTACAATCTGAACATAAAGGTGTAGTACCTCCATATTTACAATAAAAGTATGGCTCTGGCTCAACCTTGTTGACAGGTTTTTGGTTGCCTTGCTTTTCAAGCCAAGAAATGATATCATCTCGTTTAAGTGTTTCATTATCTATTGCATTCCAATTACAACATTTAAACCAATTAAGTAGTTGTTTTCTTATCTTCTCATCCTTGGACTCTTTAAGTTCAGGGAAAACCTCTTCTAATATGACTTTATCAATACCGTATTTGCTTGATTGTTCTTTTGCTCTTTTCAGAGCTTGCTCATATTTCTTTTTATAATCTTCCATATATAAAAAAATAAGGCTAGTACCTCCGAAGAAATACTAGCCTTTACAAACAATAATACATTAAAATGCTTGAAAATTGTAGTGAAGGCTCTTTTGTTTAGACCGTTTAATAGAGATTTCTTTGATTCCAGAACGTTTAAAGACACGAAGTTGTTTAACCCAATCAGGTAATTTTTCTTCTGTTTCTTCATTATTTGGATCTGGAATATGCCAATTAATATTATCAAAGTCTTCAATGAGATAACTTCCACCAATTCTAGAAAGATAATCTTCAGAATTTGGAGTAAAGTCTACATCACATAAACAATGATTGTTAACATAGAAATAAACACTGCATGAATCATCATCGTACATATTTATTCTTTGTTTCTTGGCAACTATAGTTTCACCGTTATTAAATATAGCGGTAACATCATAATCATTATAGCTATCTTCAGCTATAATATTTAAATCTCTAATTGCTTCTACGAAGCTCAAACCAGTAGACATTTCAAATGCAATACTTCTAAGGCAATCATAATTAAGATTTACCTTATCTGCAAATGCAATAATTTCATTAATTTGATTCCACTGGGATTGATCTAATTTATCCTGCATGTATTCACGGATCTCTTCACTGCTTGGGTAATCAAATCTGAAATGATAATGAAAACGACCTGGTCTGTTAACCAAGAAATCATTTAGATTATACAAATCATTACAAGTTACCACAAATAATCTTTTACTTAAAACTGTAGTTCCATCAAATAAAGTTAAGAGGGAACTTTGAGCATCAACATTCTTATCAGCATCACGGAATCCAAATGTTTTATCAAATTCATCAAATAAGAACATTGCTTCCTGATTCAAATCTTCAAGAAATGTTGCTAATCCTGGAGTATTATTAGTAACTGAGATTACTGGTAATCCTTGTTTTACACAAGCAATAGCAAGCATCTTAGCAAACATAGATTTACCAATTCCTTTATTTCCAGAGAGTAATACTCCAAGATTTCTCTGGAACAATTTGTAAGAGTTGAGTACCTTACGAACTTTTTCCTGATTTACACCATACACTTTCTCGTTGATTTCAAACTCATGGTCTAGCTTCTTAATAGAATAACCGGACATTTGATCGTATTCTATACGATAATATCCGGCTGGAAGAACATCATAAGTATGAACGTCATCGCTGTAAACGTGAAATGTGTTTCCAAATGATACTAGTTTCATTGTTTATTGTATTTTTGGTTTAACCAACTAATTCTGACTAAATAGGCAGAACTACCATATTCATCATACATTTCATTATTGTCAATAAGAACCGCATTGGCATTAAAATCTTCATTTAGCCATCAAGAATTGTACTTCTGGCCAACATACTACTGTAAATAAGTCTCTATTTTCCATGTTGTTTTAATTATTATTGATATACTCTTTTAATTCTTTTGCAGAATGTGGTAAACCATAATATTTAAACCATTTTCTTACAGTATTATCAGTAACATTATAAAGTTTTCCAATTTTTGTAAAAGCTCTTAATTCTCTATAATCTTCTAATAATTGTTTTAATTCTGGTCTATCTACTTTTCTTCTATGTTTATTAGCACACTCTGTACAATATGTAGACCCTCTACCAATTTCTTTGCCACATTCTGGACAATAATATCTTTTCTTTTCGTTAGCAAATCCACAATAGTTATCAGTTTGTGAATGACAGTTTGGACATAACATTTGTAAATTAGATAATTCATTATTACAATTATTTCCATCTATATGATGTAATTGAATAACAATAGGTTTTCCCATCCATTCCGAAATGCCACAACATTCACATTTATTTTCTTTAATTCCTTCTTTTAAAAGTTTAGTTTTAAGTTTAGCAGTATGAATAGAACTTCCATTAAACAAATATTCAGATGCTGGTATATAATTCTCTCCTTTTTTCTTTTTAGCACCATATGTAAAATGAGATATATCTATTCCGTATTCTTCAATCTTTGATTTTAAAGTTTGAGAATTATTACCCTATATAGGTATCTATAATTTACTTAAAACATCACTTAATGAATCACTTTCTGGAATAACTTGTTCCAGTTTTTCTTTACTCCAATCGTATTTCATATTTTATTATTTTTAGTTGACCCTACGAGACTCGAACTCATAATTCTACAGCCAAAGTGTAGCGTGTTGCCTATTACACCAAAGGTCAATAGATTTCTCGAACCTCTATTATATTATACCAATAATTTTTGAATATTCAAAATTAATAGTTCGATTCGAGTAAAAATAAACTTAAAGTTTGTATTTCTTATTCAATATGTCGGCGTTCTACCATTTGTCGTTCATATACTTATAAAAAAAGATAAATACACCCTCGTTAACTTTCATCAAACTTACGTGTGTAAGACGTAGTAACCTACTCTCTCTTTATACTTACACTATAACAAAGAGACCCTTCCTTCCCTTGTATTTACCTTTATTTTCTATTGAATATTATTTTAGCTTCTACAGGTAATTCAACACAATCTATCTCTTCTACATAATACTTTCTTCTTTTAGTAGAAGGATTAATTTCAAATTTATTTGATTTACCTATCATGTCTTTAATATATCGTGCTATTTTATCAGCACCTAATTCGCACTGTTTAGCTACAACAATATCATAATCAAGATACTTAGGAGTTTCTTCGTGAAGTTTGGCAATTCCTACTATCTTGTTACCATATTCCATAACAACAGAATCTCCTAAAAAGACACATTTTCTAAGTGTGTTTATATACTCTTGTAATGAAGGTTTATAGCTACCTTTAGAAAATCTAAGAAACATATTGTTATATTTTAAAATTAATATTCAATATAAAACAGCCTATAACTTATTACTGAAACTTAGCTGTTAGTTTACAACTATAAGTTGTAACAAGTTTCTAAAACACATATTATAACACAAAATTATGAACTGAGCTAGGAGTGTAAGAATCGAACTTACTAAATTTACCACCTAGGACTCCTATATTTATATTATTCTGGGCTATTGTTTGTACCAAAGAGATGTTCATTTCCTTCATAAGGAATACATTGGTTCCACTTACAATTAAAACATATGTGAATATAATGATCATCAATATATTCAAGATTAGAAAATAAATCTAATCTCCAAAGTTCAGTATCAGTGTCTCGTACAAGTACCTTATCAAAAGGTTTAAACTCATATTCTTTTTTAGATACTTTTTCTTCTTTAGGTACTTTAAAAGTAGACCAATCTCTATTCTCTTTTGATGGAAACAATAAACACTCCCCATTAAAATACTTATTAAATTTTCCTTCTTTTGTATAGTATTCTACTGAAGTGTTTGTCTTAATCTTAATTGGATAGCTATATTGAATATCATCTACACGGAAAAGTCCACATTCCCCATGTATAGTAGAGTAGAGTTTAGTTCCTTCAGGACAATCTTTTAATATTTCTATTAAATTAATATTTTCATTCATAATGCTTAAATTTTTAATAATCAGTGCATAATGCCAACTTAATAGTTTCTTCACCAAGAATTTCTAATGCTTTTTCAGCAAGTTCTTTGGATTTGAAATAAACAATATTGTCTTGTACACTTGATGTAGCATCAATATATAATACATTATAGCCATTAGAATAATAGATATAGTATTTATATTCTTCAGTATTATTCCAATCAGGTTGCCAATCACCATTAAGATAT
>Ga0326513_10000907_pt1 | contig 24656 bp, 9 predicted proteins | sample 2_2465_0518_D_FD_203654 | JGI IMG/M metagenome (GOLD analysis project Ga0326513, IMG submission 203654) | Bovine rumen microbial communities from UC Davis, California, United States - 2_2465_0518 | ecosystem: Host-associated > Mammals > Digestive system > Stomach > Rumen | place: USA: California... | reverse complement strand
TGCGGATGCAGTTAAGAACTTTAGAGAAGCTGAAGCTGTTAGACTAGGAGCTATTGAATTTGATGGAAACTATCATGATTTGTCAGAATTAAAACCTGCGACACCGAGCGGAGAGGAAAACTCTGAGGAAACTGTTGAAGAACCAGAAAAAACTCCTGAATCAGAAACAGCTAGAACAGAGGAGACTACACAAAAGGCAGAAGAGGCTGCCCACGAAATGGATGAAGCGGAGGAAGACAAAACTAGTTTAGAGGTTTCTCCAGAATCCGATTTGTATTCTCCTACATTTTCAATGACTGGGCTTGGCTACTTCATGCCAATACTAGGAGGCTATACTAGAACTGGTGAATCGGGCCAAGACCATAAATATATTAAGTTGCAAAACTCTACTATAGGTTCTACAACTATCTTGGAAGATTTAGCTGCTGTGACTATATTAGATGAGACAATCCCAAGTGAAGAAAATTCTGAATTAACTACTGAACAACTTACAGATTCTGTTAGTAAGTATGAAAGTTTAATAAGAAATTTATTCACACATGCAATAGATGGTAATTACACTCCTGAAGGATGGCAAAAATTTATATCTAAGAGTGAACTTGATAAAATTCTTTCAGGAACTTCAGACCAAAAACTAGCTGATGGCCGTACTGCTGGTATATATTTAGAAGCACATGATTACGGTGATGGTGATCGATACATAGGATTAGGTACTGCTTCTGATTCAGTAAAAGATATGACCATTAATGGTAAAGTATATAAATATGTATTGAGGTTTACTCCAACATCTTTAGCTTTAGGTGGTAAAGGTTATGAGGTAGCAATTACTCTATCACTTGCAGCAAATCCAGAAACTTGGAAACGTAAGTTACAAGGCCTGGAAAGACAAAAAAATAAGTCAACCGACCCAGAAGAGCAGGCTGAATTACAAAAACAAATCGATTCTCTTGCAAGGAATATTGATAAATACACACGGTACTTAGAAGAGGTAGCAAAACGTGAAGGAGGTGTCAAGGTTTCGTTTAAATCTGCTTTTACAAAAGTTAGAAATTTAAGAAGCCAGATGCGTTTAGGCACGCTAGACATTGATGTTGACCGTAGAGGTCGTAAGGTTGATAGTGGTTGGGAACAACAAATGGGACAATACAAATCAGTATCTGAACTGTTTGTTCTTGGTTCTGATTTAGACGAATTAGGAGTAAAAGCTTCTAATTCTGGTAAAGTAGCTATGTTTGTAAGTGAATTTGCTTATAATCCTACAGAATTAAAGCGAATTTATATGCAAGAAAAAGAAGCATTAAGAACCACTGGTAAATCTCCATGTACTGTACGACTGCTTATCATGAGCAACGCTGGAATCAACTGGTCGAGTCTAACCGCTCCTAAATACAAAGACTTATATCGTTCTTCAATTTCTAAACCAGGAACTTCAGAATATAACTTCAACTTCCCATTTAAGTCGGAAGCTATGGGATATAGATTCCTAGTAGCTATGTGGAACTGGAGAGCTGATTTAACACGGTTCTTAGAGGCCTACAAAGAAGCCTTCAATGATGAAGACGATAAGGTCCTAAATATTATTGGTGCAGTCGATGAAATCTACACAGCAAATGGCAATGTAATGCCTGATGATGTTTCTGGATTCCAAGACATTTTAAATTCTTATAATGTAACTGCCGATGATGTACAAAGATTAAGAGTCTTTAATGACGAAACTTGCAAGAGTATCCATACATTTAGACTTGGTGGGTATAAATACGGTAAGCGAGTCCAAAGATTAAATGTTAACGCACAAGAATACTTTGGACAAAGCAAAATGCCTGAATATGTAAAAGATAGCGGGGTTATAGGTTTATATATAACTCCTCAACTAGCTAGAACATATTTAGGATTTATTCAAGGAATCTTTGATGTATTTACAGATTCTGGAGCAGATTTGAAGCTGGGTGAAATAACATTTGAGCATAATGGTAACCTAGCATCTTATAATGTTAGAGATAGAATAAACGCAGAACGTTTAGGCTCTTTAGCTACAAGCAAAACTCCAGAAGACCAAAGAACTAAAGGAAACTCATTCACTAATTTCTTGGATAATCTTATGCCTAACATAAGAACTATTCAAGTAAACGATGGTGAAGGAAATACATACAATATATCATTTGATAATGTTGGTAATGGAAGACAATTAAGTAAATTTATGGGTTTGGTAACACACCTATATGCCTTAATGAGAAATGCCGCATACCTTGCTAACGCTGGTGTTGAGGTGCATCCTGGTTCATTATCAATGACTTTAGATTCTGATGGAAAATCTGTAGTAAAATTAAGTTATGCAGCGTTACAACAATTAGTTATCGAATCTATTGGAAAATATACATCTAAAGAAGGTAACACTAGAAACCAATTAGTTGATGTAAATGATCCAGACTTTAGATTCGAGTTTGGTGACATGTTTGATTTAATGTTACATGGAACATTATCAGATGTGTCAACGCATGCATTAGAATTTGATAAAGAAACACATAGAGTTACTGGAGGTAGAGATGACCATCTTAAGATAACTGATGCTATCTTTAAAAGAGGAATGTTTATTGATCCAAGAGTTGGAGCTCGAGAAGAGAATAGTTCTGAAAATAATGCATTATTATATAAGACTAGTGTAGATCACAGACTTGTTTTAATGGATACAACCACAGAACTTGGTGTAGACTTTACACTACCAACACTTGGAACAGCTGCAACGACAACAGAAACTTCTTACAAGCTATCTGATGCTTTAGACATACAACTAGAAACACAAATAGATACTATTAGTAGAGCAACTGTTCTTGGTGATAGTACATTTGAGCAAATAGTTAATGAGGCGGGAGGAAGTTTTAATGATAATGGAACAATTGCCTTAAACGGTAAAACCTATGAAGCAGTGCTTTCGGAAGATGGTAGAACAATTAAACTTCAGGAAAAAGCTCCGAGAAGTAAACTAAATACAACTTTAGGAAGTATTACTGATCCAGATGTAGTAGACTTAGTCGGTGAAATCTTAGAATACACAACAACAATCGGTGATATACGTTTAGGCGACTTTATACTTAACTCTTTGTCAGATGAAAGATTTACAGATCCTAAAAATCTAACATTCTCAAATAACAATGAAGATATTATTGTTAGTTATACAGATTTTGGACCAATTGGAAAAATTTCAATACAAGGAGATACGTTAACATTTACCGCTTTATCTGATGTAGTTGAAAATCCAGAGATTGAGCCAGAACCAGAAAGTACTCCTAAAGCTAATTTTACATTAGCTAAGCAATTTCAAGATATTCTAAATAATGAAGATGGAGATCTTGAAATGGATGTTCTTAATTTCTTCAAATCAAACGCTGAGAAGTTATCAATTGCTGGAGATTACTTAACAGAACTGGAAGAAATTATATCAAATAAGGATACTGACGTTTTGTATGATGAAGATCATTGGACAAATAAATTATATCAAGAGATGAAGTCTTGTAACTTTTAAATTAATTTAAGGATATGTCCCATTGTGGAGTTATAGAGTACGATAGAATTGTTGTACGCGGAACGTTAAAAAGTAGCTTTGCCCAAAATGGTAGAAATAAAACCTCTACCTTTGGGCAAAGGCTACAAAATAGCAATAATGATATAGATAAAGCTAACATTGCTATCGAAATGCTGGATACAAAATACGCACTCTTTACAGCAAAATCAGAGAAAGTTATTGACCTTATTGCTGATGATGTTATGACTATGTTCGGCAAGCAAGGTGTAAAAATGAGTAAGGATTTTGAAAGTGTTTTAAAGGATGCTTTACGAAGTAGGTATATGCCAGCTTCCGAAGTAAAAGAAAAAGATGGTGACGGGGAAAATTCCCGCCACGATGAAGCTGTGTCTGGTACTGTGCAACAAATGCTGAATCGTACCAAAAAACAACAATTAAACTATCTCTTTAAGAAGGTTAAAGGTGCTACTGTTTCTATTCCTGCAGAGTTTAAAGCAGGAATTGTAGAACGTGCTTTTTACAATGTAGAAACTGGTAAATTTGTTACTTCTGAATTTCAGTTTAATAGAAGTATTTTAGCTTATCAAAGAGATTTATTTCATATAGTTGCTACATACTTAGCAGACCACGGAGAAACAATAGAAAATACTGACCTATATCAAGGCGCTGATATTTTAGTTACTGGTGGAACAATAAACCCAGAAGCAAATAATATTATGCGTTTAGCGGCAGAATTAATTGCAGCAAAGCAAGATAATGTAGTTGGTGACGGCTTGTCCGAACATGATATAACTTTACAGCAAGGTTGGAGTGCTGAACAGCAGTTAAATTATGGAAGAGAAAATTCGCTTAACCGTATAATTAGTATTAATAATGCTAGAGAATCTTTAGCTTATTATCGATTTGTTCAAGCTTGGTACACTCTTACATATTTTGATGATGCTCTTGAGCAGGAGTTTGGTAAAACTGTTTCTTTCAATCCACTATTAAGAAATGCATTCGTCACAAGACTTGAGGCTGACCCAAAAAAGGAAGTAAGAAAGTATTTTGTGGGTAGAGATAAATCTGGACGATACACTGGATTTAGTGATGATAATAAGCGTAATGGATTTACTGAACAAGGTCGTTTCTCTGTAGCATTACTTGAGTCTCTTCCTTTATATTCTTATAGCAAATTTAGAGCTGGAGAAACTAATTATAAACGTAAAGGTCAATATATTGATCAGATTAGAATAACTACCGCTTTCGCTAAAATTCAAGATGCTGTTATTCACGATGAAATTACTTCTAAATCTGAAGGTACAGAAACAGCTAACTGGGATTTCATAAATGCGGTTATGGATTTACATGCAAATCCAAAGAAGAATATTAGTACAATACTAGATGTTTTATTTAGAGGAAAAACTTATACATCATCACAGATTTTAAGTCACTTGATGTCAAGTAGAAAATATAAGTTAAGTCCTAACGAAGTTGATGCACTATTCTCTCTTTGGAAATCAGTGTATAGTACTCAACCAGATGAAGAAACTGGTTACTCTATAATTAAATCTGAAAATAATACAAGGTCTAAGTTCTTTAATAGAGATGGTTATATTTATTCTGACTGTATCTCCGGATTAATTGACAGAGTTACTGAACTAAAATATTTAAGTGTTGAGTACGATAAATATACAGGAGCTGTTTCTATTGGACTTCGTAAAAAATTTACAGACACTTCAAATATTTATAGACTAAGAGACCTTGTTAATCATCATATTAATTCTAAAACAAACAGACAAGAATTAGTAGATAAATATAAAATCACAGATAATGGTGATGGTAGTTTCCGTGTAAATGTTGATGGATTAATTTTAGAAATCGATCCAAACTACAACAAATCTGGCGATAACACTATATTTAGTGGTTCTAATAATAATGCAGTTCTTGTTGTTAGACAAAAAGGAAACACTACAGAAAAAATTAATGTTGATGATTACTTTGAGGATGTAGATTTTTCGTCAGCTGAATCGATTAAGCAAGTTTTGGACCCAGGAAGTGAAATATCAAAAATCTTAGGGTTCTTAACTGATGCTTTTGGTATTGATTTTAAAACTGATGATAATATACAAATTTTACATCTATACAGTATGGACTCAACTAATAGGTTTAGAGACCTACTGGATGGTGCTTTTCGAGCTGTATTATTTAATAAGGTTCTTAATTTATATGAGAAATCCAAAATGGATACTCTAGAAAACTTCTTAATGAAGGAGAACCCATATGGATTATTTGCTGGAAGTATTGGTTCCTTAACTAAGGGAAATTTTGAAGCAAAAGACACTCATATTATATATAGATTTGGAGATACTTTCTTATTAGATGTAGCTCCAATAAAAAGCAATTGGTTAACAGGATTTAAACAAGCTCAAGATACCTTTAATGGAGAACTTTTAAAGTCTACCTCAAAAAACTTTGCAGGAAATTCTGAGCAGAACGGTAGAACAAGTCATCTTGGTGCTAATATTCAACACTATATTCAAAAAGCTATTAAGGCTAAAGAAGAGTATGCAGAGTATGAAGCTTCACCAAAAGATTGGTTAAAATCTGGAAGAAAACCAGTAAGACAAGCTGCTTCCGGATTCTTGTTGTTCTCAAGTCGTAATACGAGAAAGTTAATATCAGGGCAAATAATGTCTAGTGATATTAAGGCTAAAGATGGAACTGTTAAAGCTATTAAAAGTTTAAAGGCTGGTGAACTACTATTTACTAAGATTTTTCATAATTACTTCGGAGCTTTGGCTTCTGAAGATCTTGCCGGAATGTTCACAATGCAACCGACAGTTTATTCCGATAAAGGAAGTATTATTGATTATATTATTAGTAGTAGTAAGTTCAAACTTTCCGAAAAAGGAAAATCTTATAGTTTAGCAGATTTATCAGACGACGAAACCGCTGAATTGTTGTATTCAACAGTTGGGCAGTTTTATGGAACTGTAGCTAGTAATACTATTGCGGATTTCCATGATATATTTTCCCATGAACTTGCTGTAAGGCAAGGTGTAGATCCAGGATTTACTTTTAAAGGCAATATTAATTTTAAAACTTTAACAGAAGTAAATAAATTTTTACTGGATAATAAATTCTCTGAAACAGAGTTGGTACGAATGGCTCAAAATGCCGGAATAACTCTTGAGAAAGAAACACAATATACTATTTATCAGGGTAAAGTAGTAATTAATCCTTTACTACAATGGTATGCATATAATCAGTTTGCGTCAAAAGAAGCGATAAAATCTAGACTTGAATCAGAGAGAGTAGAATTTATTAACTCTATTCTTAAATCTAATTTATTTATACAAACTGATGACCCGGCAGTATCAAATATTATTGAAAACGTTCTAGGTTCTGATAGAAAGTTATGGGTTAAAGCTCCGAAGGGAGAAAATGAAGGAGTTTTAATTTTAGCTAAAATTCTAGATTCTAAGGGTAAGGTTATACGTGAAATAACTCAAGGAGCACTACTTACTGATGAAGATTTAAATGGAAATACTTTACAGCTGAATCCTATTTTTGCAAAATATTTTAATTCCTATTCAGTAGTAGCACCTAATTTACGTTTAACTTTAACTGGTTCTGATTTAGCACATCCTTTAAAGAAGACCGCAGCTTTCTTAACAAAGAGGGGAAGTTATGTGTATAGTAAGTTAAAAGAGGCTGGAATTACTGCAAAAGATCTTGGATTTAAAGGTAGTATAACTGAAGCTGAATTAGCTGCACAAGAAGCTGATATTGTTACACTTGGTGAACATCTTAGTAATCTAAATACTACAAAGCAAGCAAAAGCTAAAGAAATTTTTAATAATGAAATGATTGCTTTAAGTAGTATTGCCGGAACTGAGGGAGTTCAATTAAAACGTAATGTTATTATTCCTGCAACATTACAGTATGTACAGCAAGGTGCTATTAACACACTTCCAAGAAAAGTTAAAGTTGCTGTAATTAGTGATATTAAAGCATTTGTTAATACATTCTCTGGAGATACTGGTGCAATTGATTCTCAGGATGGTTCTGCTTTAATTAATCCATTCTTCTCTATTCTTGAAAACCTAGGACTACAGGATCAAGCTACAGGAATTGATAAGAAACCTATTTGGCACCATTATAATAATTCATTGGGAACTGCAACACTACTAAAGTTTGCTACTTTTACAATGACAAACTTACGTATGATGCAGAGTCTTCAAAGTGATACAAATCTGTATAACTTATTTAAGAAGATGACAAATCTCCAATGGCGTGATGCTAATGGGTGGACTAATTCTCAGCACGTAGCCATAGACTTAGTAAATGGAATGCGTTATGGTGTCAATAGTGAAGGTGAGCCAATTACAAAGATTGATTTCACTAGAGATATAAGACAGCGCAAAGACTTATTCTATGGACAGAATGGCCTAATCCGTAAGATTATTGATTTTGGTTATACAAAATTTGACGGAATAGGTAATAATATATATTATACAGACGAAGCGAAGGTTGATATCCTAGGAAGAGAGCAAGGACACTTTAGAGTTTATCACTTATACGACGCTGATGGTAATCACTATCGCATGAGTTATGAACAAGTAGTAGCAAACTCTAAGAATATTGGATATGGACCAAGAGCTAAGTTCCACACAATAAACTCTCTATTTGAATTACACTCTGCAATGGGTGGTGTATTCAGCTTAGAGAGAAAGAATGGTAAATTTGTGTCTTCAGAACGGAGTAATGAAGTTGTAGTTAACTTCATGAATATAGTAGGTGGAAGAACGCAGATTTCCAGTAAGGCTGGTAATGGCTCCAGATTTAAAGTAGTAGAAACTTTAACACAAGATGATTATTATCAGCCATTAAAAGAGATGATGATTGGTATGGCAGCTAATACGACAGCTGTTAAGAACGGTCAAGCTAATGTAAATCCATCTAGTTCTTGGAGAGATTCTACACCTTTAACATATACAGAGTTAGACACTGATGGATATGGTATTCAACAGGATTCAGACCATGAAGCCGACGAAGCCGAAATGTCTGAACCTACACAGGTTATGACATCTCTTGACCAGGGTGGTTATTTACACAAATATGTAAGACAGATTTACAAATCTGTTGGTAGAGTAACACTAAGTGCAGCAAGAGTTGAACTCGATGCTGTTGCTGACTTCTTAGAAAGACATGGAGCTAACCCGAAAGATCCGAAAGCAATCAATAAATTATATGATATTGTTGGTCGTATAATTATGAACAATCTATCATCTAATGCTGATGATATGGATTTATCAGAAGAAATTCTACAGGAAATTCGTAATGAATTCGGAATTAAATCAGACGACCACACATTAGATAGTCTAAAAATTGCTTTCAGTGATCCTAACTTATATGGACATATTCTTCCTACAATTATAAGTACTTTAAATAGTAAAGGTATTAGAAGAAAGAATCCAGGTTCTGGTATGGTAATGGCTCCAGCCTTCGGTATTTACCAAACCTTTCGCCTCAACGGGAACACAGTCACACTTCCCGATATCATTCGTCAAGTGCAATTCGCTCCGGATGAAATTGTTAAAACCGAAAATGGCGAAAGTCTTGCTCAAGACCAACTTACGGTAAATTTCTTACAAGGTGAAGTACAAAAAATTCTACAAACAGAACAACAAAATTATGGTCTTGGAGAACACGCAGACTTTGACCTTAGCGATGTTGTAAATGTTTACGGTTCTAAAGGAACTGAACCAGTAGTGCTCTCTATTGATACTGTTCCTAAACTATATGCTTTGAAAGACCATCGTTGGTCAGCATTTTCTAAGAATGCAAAATTAATAGAACGAGCAGCTGCAGCAACTAATAATACATTTGAGGGCATTATCACTTCTATAACATTAAATGGATATAATAATACTTTAGCCGCTTTAGTTGCACAGGGTGGTCTTACTGAAGAAGAAGCAGATATACTTAAAAATGACCCATATTTAAGATTATATGAGTCGACTACTTATCAATTCCAAGAGAATGTAATTAAAGGTAGAGACCTAGCTCCTACAAGAATTCGTTTTACAGAAACAATTGATGGAGTTGATAGAAGACTAAGTATCTATGACATTCCTGTTATAAGACAAGCTTTTGAAGCTGACAAAGACCATAAAGTTCCTAGAAAATTAATCAACACAGTTTTTGATGATTTATCTAAGGGCTATTACTACGAACAGTATGAAGTAAATACTGGAGAAGATAGACTTGCTCATCCATATGTTGGAATTGGAACACCACATCAAGTGCGTGATGCTAAATATTATATGCCTCAAGCTATTGTAAGTAATATGTGGGCAACACGTTTTGGTGTAGATACCAGTATGACTTTAGAGCAAGTTAAATCAGAAAACCTATTTAATAAAAATGCTTTCTTAGAATCTATTGCTTCTTATCCGGAGGGTGATGAAGTCTCAGAAATGAGATTTATGAAAGCTAATGGTCAACACACTTATGTAACATTTAAGCGTGTAGTAAGAAGTGATAGTAATAGAAAAATACAGATAGAAAGTCGTAGATTAAATAATTTCCGAAAAGAAAAGTCTGTTATCAATAAGCATGAAGTGTACAGCACGATTGCTATGGATAGTCAGAACTTTGATATAATGGAAGTAGGTCGTCAAGTAGAGAGAACTGACTTAACTGTTCGTGATAATAAAGTATATAACGGAGACCAATTAGTTAATAATGATGGTAAGTTTAGTATAGTTAACGGCAAGGTTTTCCAGAACTTTAAAATTGTTAATGTATACAATTATAAACAAGGCACGCAAACAGATACTTTATACAGCATTGATTATGAAGCTGCTAAAGAAATGTTTAATGTGCTTGGAGATCCAAATGGAGTAATTGGATATGTTGGAGAACTTACTGAAACTATATACAATCGTGACACCTACATAGCTTTTGACCAAAGAATAAAAGAAAATCATAAAGAGTTAATTGGAACATGGCGAGGTAAGAAGGGTACTGGAGTTGTTGGTACTATTGGAACAAAGCACAGTGACGTTGCAGATTTGGCAAAGGATATCATAGCTGGAAAAGACGTTAATCTTGAACCAATACTAGATAAACTAAGTGCTGAAGTGCATACATCCTTCTTAATGTCTCAACAAGTTATTGCTTCTCGTATTCCAGCTCAAACACTGCAATCATTCATGCCGATGGAGATTGTTGGTTATACTCAAATGGAACAAAATGTTGCTTATGTATCGCACATTCAAACGTTCTTACAGGGTTCTGACTATGATATTGATAAATCTTATATGTTGACCTATTTCTTCGATGATAATGGTCGATTTATAACTTGGTCACCAATAATGAGTCTTGCTTCTAAGGAAGAACTTGACGAATCTATTAAAGTTGGAATTCCAAATGGTACTAAGTTGGTATCAGCAAATAATAATGCATTAGCATATAATTTTGAAGATGTTACCAAACTTAGAAGAAGCGCTGCCGCTACTAGGGATGAAGCAAAGAAAGCTGCGTTACTAAAGGAAGCTGAAGTAACTGAAGCTAGTTATATTAATGATTTATTAAGCACACAAGTAGATATAACAGATAGTTTATTACAGGTTCTTAATGCTCCTGATAATGTAAGTAGAATAAGTGCTTTAGCAGATTTGATTGACTTTGTTGATCAAAACTCACAAGATGTTAATCTAAAAAAGCTAGGAGAAACTCCAGTATTCTACTATACCTATGATACTTCTAGAATATCTAAAGCTGATGCTGATGCTATTATAGCTACGGTACAAGAGCATGAAGACTTCATAATACCAGAAGCAGTTAGAGAGAAAGCATATCAAAACGCTAACTCTGCAAAAATATCAATTATTATTAAAGACTGGCACAATATTAACTCAGCACATACTCCTGTTAACATGGATGATGCACATGCTGTTACAGAACGTAGATTGGGGCATGCAACACGAATGACTCTATTTAATCCTGGAGTTGTTCCGGAAATGCAGGTTGAAAATCAGGTTGGTAAAAATGTAATTGGTATTGCAGCTAACGGCGAAAAAGCTTTCTTCACATTATATTATTACTTTACGGAGCTTTTCCATAAATTAATTAAAGATCCAAATAATGAGGATTTACGAAAGTATCTAACCTTTGAAAAAACTTTTACCAGAATACAGAATAGATGGGCGGCAGATGATCCTGAAAACAAGAAATTACCAGAAAGGGAAAGAGAAACAATAAAAACGGAAACAAAAACCCATATTGGAAATTTAAATCATCTAATGACACTAAAAGGCGATGATTTGGATTATGAAATTGACCAAATGATTTCTCAATTACTATCAGCCGCTACGGATAATGCTAAGGAGTTAATTCTTGCTAAGATTAATGCCGGTGAAGAATTTGCAAAAATATTCTTCTATGGATTAGTATTAGGATTTAGCTTAAACGATTTAGCAGCATTTATGACATCTCCAGCTGTTGATTTAGTGGCACAACTATCAACGCCAAATATATTTGATCCTACTAATAAAGTAAATACAAATCAAGTACTTAGAATTTTACTATATGGAGATTATCCATTTAGAAATTACTTTGGCAGAAATGCATATGCAATGGATGCAGCTGTTAAAGGAGAAGTAGTAAAAACAGTTGATGGTAAGAAAGTTACACTAGAATCTTTACAACATTGGGCACAATTAAAGAACGCTGGGAAAATTACTATAACCCTTGCTGAGTTAGTTAATTCTGTAGACGAAAAGAATATAGGTACTGAAGAAAATCCATATCGTACTTTTAAATTAACTAAAGACGAACCAATTAAACTAATTCAATTATCCGAATACATTGAAGGTGTATCAAGTAAAATTGCTGTAGCTATTGATGAATCAGGTGGATTAGACTCATTCAAGGCCGATTTGGTTGAACTTAAACAATTAATTGACTTATCCGATGAAATGACCACCTTGACTAATGTATACTTAAATACAAACCAGGGATTACCAACTACTCTGGATAAATATTTAAAACGTTTACTTGGTATTCAAAACACTGTAAGAAATAGAGAAAAAGCTATTACAGAATACGATGCAAAGGGTAAAGAAATTCGCAGTGTTAAATCTGCACTTGCAAAATCAAATCACGAGGAAAAGGTTATAGCTCTTGTAGATATATTACAAGATGTTAATGGCCAATATAGAGACTTGATGGTAGATCCTGATACTGGTAAGGTATCGAGAGATCCTTCTAAAGAACCAGTAAGTTATTATGTTTGGGTCGCTGATAAAGCTATCAAACTAGGCATTGCTGGAAACTTTAGTTACGAAAAATGGTTAACCTCTCCTGAATATAGAAAAGTTACAATAGATTATTACAATTTAATTAAAGGAACATTTAATATATTCCATTTTCTTGAAGTGCATCCTCAATATAATGCTAACTTTAAATTGTTTGGTCCTAGTTTTTCTATGATAACACAAACAAATTTAAAGACTCGGTTAATACTAGCAGCACAAGCTAAGTATCAAGAAGATGAGAATTATTGGGATTCTTCACAAAACTCAGAATTAGGAAGAATTGCTGATGAAGTAATTTTAAGAAGATTCTTAAAGAATCAAAATTTCAGTATGGAAATTGATTCCGATTGGAGTATATTAAGTCCATTATTTGAAATCGTATCAGATCATGGAAAACGTGTTTTAAATTTAGATGGAGGATTAGATTTTTCTAACTTCAAATTCTTAATGGAGAATTACATTGTTCCAGGATTGAAGAACGGTACGTTACGGCGAGTAATGAAAAATGGTAAGTATCAGTCTATATCAGATAATCCGTTTATTAGGGGTATTAATACATATGTTAAGTATAATAGACCGTACCTAGCACTGGATGTAGATATGAGCAAGCGTGGAGTATCAGCAGATACTAACATTAAATTTGAGGAATACTCACAAGCTTTCCAAGAACTTGCTTCTTATACAATTAATGGGTTTACTTTTGATGGACAAAAAATGACAGTGCAAGATTTAATTGTTTTATACAATTTGATTGTTAATAAAAATCAGTACGGTTCTGATAGATTTACTTCTATATTTAAGTCTACTATATCAAGACATAACAAAAATAGTCTGTTATATAAGTACATAAAGTTTATTGGTGAAGATGATCAAAAAGCATTTACAATAGATGCTATGGATTTAGCTCCATTAGTTACTGATATGCAAATTGCTATGGCACCAACCATAAGTGCTTATCAATTAAAGTATGCAAAGGACAAGTATGTTAAGGTTAAAGAACATGGCTTAACTACTTTGTACGAATTAAATACAAAAACACAAGAATACGAAATTGCTAAAATATTCTTAAACGACTTTGATGAGCCTGTAAAACCATCTTCACAGCAGCAAATTAATTTTGCTCAATATGCTTGCTTGTTTGCAAGACAGGAGGATACTATAACAATACTATCTAATAAAATTGGAGATGAATCTGCAATTACCGTAGCTGAAGCACTTCGAAATCTTACTGGATCTCAAAAACTTATAATAAGCTTTAAGTGTTAATATGGCGTGTATTGTTACCATAAATGTTAAGGGACATTCTTTTAAATATGAAACTTCTCTTAACCCAGAAGACATTACGTTAGAGAATATTGCAAAAGAAATTGCTACTACTAATGCGGGTACGTTAATAAATTTTAGTGACAAGGGAGTAGAAAAGCGAGGGCAGTCCTTAGGGAAGGCCCTTGCTACTGCTCTTTCATCCGCAGAATCTTTGACGGAAAAAACTACTGGAATAAAACAAATAATTAGAAATGCTTTAGATGGAAAAGGAGGTCAGCTTGTTGGTAATTATATGCTTTCAGATTTAGGCACTAGATTTCCAGGAATTGACTTTCAAGGACTAGAATTGGAAGAAAATGAGTCCATCCTAGTTACTAAAAATATACAATATGGAGGGCTTGGTCTCGGTGGTAAAGTTACAATTGGTACGTCTTCCGTGTATATAGTTTCTGGAAGACGCGATGCTGCTAAATTAGCAAAATATCTGAGGACAAGACAATTACTAAAAAGCGAGACTTCTGGTATTGAATTAAATTTATCAGACAGAGAAGAGAAAGCAATTAACTATATTAAAGAAAAGACTGGAATAAAAAGCACTCAGAAGGCTTTGCTACATTTCTTTAATAAATCAGATCAATATCTAACGGCTGTAGCTAATGGTGATATTGATGTGTATACTACTCTTAGTGATGTAATTAAGGAGCAGGTAACGAAAGATTATATAAGACAAAGATTGGAAAATCCTGTTGCAAATTCTATCATGAAGCGTGCTTTCTATGCTGATGGAAAACATATAATTAGTATGGAAGAGTTCCTAAAGATTATGAATATGTTTGGAATTGAAGAGGACTTTTCAAAACCTGGATTTTTGAAGTCATGGCTACAAAGTTACATGTCTGATTCTGGAAATCCGGTTAATGTGGAGGTATCTAAAAATGGTAACATATTTATCACACTTCCATACAATACAATGAAAGACTTAAACTTTACTTATGAAGATATAGTCTTAATGCAGGAAGAACCATTGGCTTCTGTCGGACCATTTAAAGTATTTAACTATAAAGGCTCTAAATATTTTGTTTCGCAAGATAAGATGATAACTTTGGACTCTCGTGCTCAAAGTTTTAATTCTAGTTCAGAAGCACATGAGTATGCAAAACAGCGATTTTTAAATACTACTATAGGTAGAGGATTTAATCGTGCTAGATTTGGAGTAAAACCAAAAACTTCTAGAAGTGTTTCTACTTTTATAGACCTGAAAAAAGATGGTACTCAGACTGTGGAAACTAAAGAAGCTTTTAATCCTGCTCTAAATACTGTATTTGAAGTGCTTGACTATGAGTTAGACTCAACCAAATCACTAGGTGAGCTTATCAGCAGTGACTTAATTAAGTATCTAAATGCCCCAATGGAATCTAGTGATACTAAGAATTCTTTATACGGATTACTTAGAACTTATAAAATTAGTGATTCTGACTACGAGAAAATTGATAGTTATGATAAAGCCGTTGCTCTACTTGTAGAATTATCTAAATTACCAGAACTTAATACAAATTCGGTGAAAGCTACAGTGAAGGCTGTTGGAGAACTTCCTACTTATGAGTTCATGGTAATTGCAAAGCATAAATATCAAGATGTAAATAAACTAGTAGTACAAAGAGTTAATAATGTAGAAACTGATGACGATACGTATGTTCCTCCAGCACTGCCTTTATTGAAGAATCTAGCGGAAAAAATTAATGATAAGTTTACGGCACGAAGTAAAATTACGGAACCTCTAGTTTATGTGATTACTAATAGTGATATAGTTAATGGAGAATATGGGCTTAACGAATTTCAAAATGTTGATATGTCTGCAAGCGGTTTTATATTCAATGGTCATATTTACATTAACGCTTCATATGCACATCTTGATTCACTAGCTCACGAATTTGGACACTTATTCCTTGGAATAATGAAGGCAGCCAATTTCGCCGAATACATGAAATTAATGGAAACAGTCTCTGATATGCTTCCAATTAAAAGACTAAAGGAAAAGAAAAGAACCCAACCTCAATATGCTAATCTTGCTGACGAAGATTTAACAGAAGAAGCTTTTGTTGATTTATTTGGTGAGTACTTAAAAGGTAATAATAAAACTCTTGGTGTATTACTAGAAACTCCAGAACAAATTGAAGCAAATGAAACCGCAGATAGAAGAAGAGTTGAGGATGAGAAAGCTAAAGGAAAATTAGCTGAAGCTAAAAACTTTTTAATGTCAGCTTTAGAAGATCTTGGTACTAGTTTTGAAGGAGCTGTTACATTACAAGATATATTTAATAACTTTAATGTAGCAATGAAATCTTTATTGTACCAAGGAAATGGTTTAGAGTTTGCTGATACTGCTAAATATCGTAGAGTTTCCAACTTCATATCGAAAGAAATTGGTAAGGGTGAGAACTCATTAATTCAAATGAATTGTTAATATGGCATGTGTTTATACTTATAATGGAAAAGAATATTCTTATGATAAACTAGTAGACTTGTTGATACAAACTGCACAAATAAGTCCTTCTGATGTTTTGTATAGTGTAGAAGAAACTAGACAAGATAGATTCTTGAAGGAACTTGACAAAATGAAAAGTCTTGGCAGTATAAAGGCTACGAAAGTATCTACTAGTTTTACTACTGGAGGAGATCCAGTTGGCACTGCTACAAAGAGTGTTCAGCACGTGCTACAATTCTTAGATGATGAGAGATTTAGAGCAGACGATGGTAGTTATTATCTACCGCAAATGGACAAAGATAGTTTTATAAAAAATAGAGCCGCTTCTCTTATGGAAGAAGACACTAGTCTTTCTGAAGAAGATGCACTAACATTAGCCGAGGAAGAATTTCCTAAGTGGGATTTACAACGACAAGACGCACATATTATTCACTACATAATGCGTCAATTTGAAAGTGATATTTCTACGGCTGATATTATTCATGCTCTCGACCAACTAAAAGCGGACAACCCACAATTAGCTAGTCGTATTGAAGCAATTAAATCTTCTAGTCAATTAATAGACAGCCTTAAATCCATACACGATAAAATTGTTACAACAAGACCACCAGGTTCTCGTGTAAAAGTATCAATTCCAGTACAAAAAGTATTGCATACTGAAGCTGGAGATGTAACAGTATACGATACAATTAATCAAGCAGTTGTATTACAAGATGGCACTATAAGAATATATCAATTTAAGGTTAGTGAGGAATCTCCACAAAACTGGCATCTATCCAAAACTCCAAAAGTTGAAAAATATCGTTTCGAATTAGCATTCTTAAAAGCTATGCTAGAAGATCAAGGCTTTTTATCAAGACACGATAGAAATGATGTACAACTTTGGATTTATGGTATACAAACAAAATATGACCACGAAGGATTTAAAACATCTGGAAACTTAGCACTTCAAAGTATTAATCCAGACCCAATAGTTGTAAGACTTGATGAGGCAGAAGGTGGTGTTAGAATGGAAAGACACTTATCTATTGCTCGTCAATTTATACAACCAGCATTGAAAGCTGATTCTATTCCTGAGGCTATTGAAAAAGCTAACGCTCACATGAATAGAGTTTGGGTAGGTAAAAATATTCAAGCAGAAGCTCTCGGAGAATCAGTTGACCAATGGATTGAAAATCATAAAGGAAAAATTCAAAGACTTGAAAATCTTGATGGCCCTGCATACAAAGTATTATATCCTGGACGTAAAGCAATTTATATTACGGAGAAAACTGAGCCAGAAAACAATGTAGAAATGCATGATAAAATTGCTCAGGCTATAGAAGAGACACAAGAACACAGTGATTTAGTAGTGCGTTCTGTGCAAACCGCTATAACACAAGCTTACCATCAGGGGTATCTAGATCCTACATCCTTACGCGGGCTTGGAAGTGCTTCTGCTAATATAGCATCTACTATACAAAAATATTTTGTGCGTCCTAATAATGCAGACGGCACATTAGGTGAACCAGAATGGGAATACTTAAAAGATTCTGAATTAAGTGATTACAATATTCTTCTATTTAAAAATAGAAAGACAGGACAACTGGATGTTGTTGCTTTAACTAATTTAGACTTAAATGCTAGAGTAGAATTTAAAGCGGGTCGTGGTACTTTAGCCGGGAGCTATGTAAGCAACTTAAATGCTGGCTACCAATTAAAAGCAGATTGGGGAAATATATATGGAATGAAAGTAGCTATTCTTATGAACTACATTCTTCCAAATCTAACTTCAAATAGTAAATTAGGCGAATTAAAAGTTCTTACTACTTATTCTGGAGGTAGCTCTAGACCATTTACTTTTAGAACTCTTGTAAAGAATTTTTATAATCCACTAATGCAAGTTGTGCAAGATAATACACCAGCAGAAGGAGCCTTTGAAAATAATTTTGATGCCGCTGATTTTATTGACGATTATCAAATTCTTGTTAATGAACTTAAGGATATTGTAAATGGATCAAGCTTAAAAGAAATTTCTAATTTAGCTGATAGAGTGGAAGCTCTTGATATGGCAACTGGAGACAGTGTTAGAATCGAACGCTTAACTGATTTGGCTAAAGCTATAATGGAGCAATACTCACTTACGAATAGATCAGCATCTGAAATTGCTGAAAGTGATAAAATATATTCTAGACTGTTACAAAGGATATCTACAGTAATTAGTAAAATAGACAGAGAAGTAGCACAGCCAGTTAAAGTTGGTAAATTTAGTAGATTCTCTATGCCAACTCGAAGTATTTCTAGTAATAATTTTAAAGTTATACAAAAACTTTGGAATGAGACCTCACAAGCAATTAATAACGAAGCATATGATGTAGGTCTAGAAATTAATAAACTTGTGCAGGAATACTACGACAAACATGGTTATGGGTATGTTCAGAATAAAAGAATTGGTAATCAAACACAACAGTTCAAAAATCTATACGAAACTGATAGTAAAGGAAAACTACTTATGAGATTTAAGAATCCGTACGATGATTCTAATAATCTACAAGGTTACGAACGTGAGTTCTTAAAGAAAGCCTTACTTATCTTTGCTAAATATAGATACATGAATGCAGGTAAAAAGTTTTTAATTACTGATGCTGATGGTGATGCTATAAAGAAATTTGTAGAAAAAAACGAAAGTTGGTATTTTGACGTTCCTTTAAAGAAAGCATCAGGTTCATCTAAACTGCAAACTGGATATAGTATTGCTTCTTTTAAAGAGAGTGTTTCTAAAATAATTTCTGACCCAAAACTATGGGCTAGAGAAATTTTAGATGATAAAGCTTTAACTGAATATTTTGAAGACTTTCCTGTAGATAAAGAAAAAGATGTTACTCGTTTATCCGTAACTAACTATTTTTCTTACGGAGAACAAGATATTAGTGGTGATGTATTTGATTCTGGAAAGCGAGATGCACAATTAGCAAAGCATGAGGATTTTCGTTATTTTGAAACTAATGTTGAGGATTTATTAAGAGACTTTACATTTGAAGCGGTTAGAGTTCAAAATATGAAGAAGATGATAATAGGTTCAAAACTATTCCTATTACAAATGCATATGTCAGGACGTGCTAACCATAACATTGATGAGTTTAAATCAGAGTTCGATTATATTAGTGACTTCTTAAAAACAAATGTATTTGGAATTCCATTGATGGAAGGTTCTGAATTGGCAGCTGCTGCATTTGTTTTACCAGTAAAACGTTTAGTTAGTAAAATGTTTATTGCTGGTAACGTAGCTGGAATGATGCGTGATACATTTGAAGGCTTTGGACAAATAATGGCAAGAGCAGTTACTAAGTATGGAGCTAATATTAGTGCAAGTAATGTTATTAAAGCTTATGGAATTGTTACAAAGGACATGATAACTAATAGACCTTTAGCAAGTATAATTAGTCAGCTATGTATTAAATATCGTATGTCTAACATTGATGTTAGTAATGTTGCTGAAGGTATGAAAACTGGAACAAGAGGTTTATTCCATTTTGAAAATGAATTGTATAGAACTTTAAAAGATCCAGATTTCCTAAATCGTATGGTTTTATTTGTAGCAAAAGCTATGGAAGACGGAACTTGGCATGCTTTTGATTTAAATAAAGATGGTGAACTTGTGTACGATTGGAAAAAAGACGCTCGTTTCTCTTTACTCGCTAATAATGATAAGACTAATTTAGAGTTGTATAATAAACAAAAATCATTATTCTTTAGTTTAATTAAGACTTGGAATGAAGAGCACCCAAATAATCAAATAGCAGATATGAGTACTCTACCAATGCCTTATTCAGAAAAAGAAATGAGTGATTTTCATGCTTTATCGGATAATATTTGGGGCTCCTACGATAAAGCTAACAAAGCTATGGGAGAACACTCACTCTTAATGATGACCTTTGGTATGTTTACTACTTGGATGAATGGTCAGATTGAAAATTACTTTAAACCCTTGCAGACTGCAAACGATAAAAGTGAGTGGAAACAACAGCGAAATAATAATAACGAATTATTGTATTACAACGAAGATGGAAGTATTACTACCGAAGATACTGGAGTTCCTGTTATGATACAGGTTCCGATTATGGTACAAGGCATTTTCCAGACACTACGACAAATTTGGGATACAATAAAAGATGGTGAGTCTGTTAAAGATGAAGTATTTAGTTCGCAAGTAAATCGTGATAATATGAAGAAACTTGCTACTGATATGATAGTGACTCTACTATACTATGCTGTTATTAAGGTAGCTCTGCAAGCTTGGAGAGACAAACAAAAAGAAGTGACTGATCCACATGATGTAATCACTAACGGTATTTGTGAAGTACTGTATAGAGGTATGTATAATGCTTGGGATGGATTCAAAGGTCCTCTGAATTTAATTACATTCTTAGGAGAACAAACCAATCCTCCAGTATACACAGAAACATTAGCAGTAGCAAAAGACTTATATAAGTTTGTTGCTGGTGATCTTACTATTATGGGATTTGGTTCTAGACACTTAGCACCGATACGTTCCTTCAAAGAAACTATTAAGGCTGCTGAATCTGGAAAACAACCTAATTAAAAAAAATAAGGCGACACAGGAATTAAATCCCGTGCCGCCTTATTTGATACAATAACAAAACCTGCTCCTTTTAAGCCTGAGCTAGGCCTTCGTTCTGTAGCAAGTTATAAATACCCTTGCATTTTATAAACAACCCTTCTAAATCACTATCATTATCCAGAACGAAATCAAATTTTTCGAATGAGTCTAGGTCTGTTTCACTAATATGATTATCAGACACTAACCCACTTCTATTTACACGAATTAGAACTCCACCTCTATTTAAGATTTCTTCTGCTTCGTTTTTATATCTAACATCAGAAACTATCCAAAAATCGGAATCTTGGTAGTCAGCCAGCATAGAAAGTACCCAAAAATTTTCGTTTATTTGGCACCTAGCGGCCTCACCAAGCGACTGTAAAAGTTTTCTGAAGGAAATGTCCAGCCAAGGAATTATCGTCGATTTCTGCGACCTTTTTTCTAGGTCGTGATAATCTATACCAGTGCAGGCCGCAGCACATTTCTTCAAATTACAAGCGAAGGAATGAATGCCCGGAAGTTTCAAATCTGCCTGGTCATAAGCTCTATGTTCTAAATATTTATTACGCAGCCATTGCTGCTTTTTAAATTCTTCATAGGTTCCGTCAGGATTAATGAAGTGGAGATATGAAATCATATCAGCCACCTCATTTTTTCCTGAACCTATTTTACCAGAAACACCTACAATCATTATACACGCTCGTAAGTAGTTCTCTGTACTGGTTTATATTCTGGACAATCACCAAGCTTAACAGCGTTTGCCTCAAGCCCATCATAAGCACTGTCACTAAATTGGAATCCGTAAAACTTACCATCAACTTCAAAGATTAATGCTAAGTCTTCATAACCACCTTCTAAGTCAGTATATTCGGTAACAGTATCAACAAGTTTAAGGTGCTTATCCATAAAGTCAGCAAGCCAATCAACTTGTTCATCAACGTGATCTTCTCCCTTAATTTCTTCGGGGAACCAATCAGCGTAAACGTCTACATAATCTTCAAGATAATCAGCAGTTTCGTAATAGAAATATTCAACAACTGCTAGATTCATAGGGAAATCAAGAACATTCATCCAAATCAAGAATTAAAGGTTCATAAATAAGTTCATAACGCTCATCTAATAAACTAACATTATATACATCTGATTCCGCTAATCTCTCTCTATCATGATTAGTAGAATGTAAATGCCCGTGAAGTACTATCTTTGGCTTCTTTTCTATGATGGCATCTCTCAAAGGCGCACATCCAATATGTTCTCCAACATTCCATCCAAAATTTTGAAATAGAACATCGCTAGTTCCATAAGGAGCATCGTGAGTTAGCAGAATATCAACGTTTTCTGGAATATCAGTATATATGTCTTCTAGATCTTCATCTTCAGCCATAAATGCCCACCGACCAAACTGATGACACCAAGGAGTTCCAAATATTTTCAATCCTTCTAATTCAATTCCATCATTTTCTAAGTACTCAACCTTAGAACCTTTAAATATTTCACGAATATCATCTATATCCATCCGGAAAAATACAAAATCATGATTTCCGGCAATAAGAACGACATGAGAACAAGGTAGGGAGTCGGTCCAGGGAATAAATTCTTCCCTGAGCCACTTCCTACTTTTTTTGTCGTTCATTTGTATATTTAATGGAATAACATCACCACAAATACAATAGATAGGGGCCACTTCCTCTATTTGTGGTAACTGTCCATGTAAATCACTCAACGCTACTATCTTCATCGTCCTTAATTTCTTTGTAATTTCTATCGCCAATACAGTCGTCACAGTAAGGACAAATCCATCCTGTACTTATTTTAGTAGCGGGTTTTCCACAATCAATACAAGTGCGGTAAGAGATAGCTTCGTATTTATGAATAATTTGAGATACTTCTTCCGTAGAATAAGTATCATACCATCGTAAACCTCCGAACTTCTCTTTGATTTGCATAATACGATATTTATGTAGAGCACCTTTATGTTTCTTTAAAGCTGCCTTTATTTCCTTGCACATCTGAATACCAAAGACTTTTCGCCAACCTTCTGGCATTGCATCTAGTTCAGTGTAACTAGGAAGGAACAATATTCTATCAAGTACCTCTCTATCAAACCATTGAATGATTTTATACAGACGGAACTTAAACTTGTTTGTCAGCAACTTCACTTCTTCATAGTGAAAACCATAATTAGTTTTATCGTTTTCATCTACTGGGGTGACGTAAATAATTACATTAGGTCTACCAGATAATGCGAAGGACACTCTCATTCCTAGAATTTTAAAGCGATCATCGCTCCATAGGAGACTTTTGAGTGACACTTCTTTTGACTCAATATCGTTTGCTACTAAAAGTTTTCTGTTTTCGATATCTAGTTTAATGTTTGTATCGTAAATTTTCTCCCACTTTGTGAGATTAACCTTTTCTTTATAAAGTGTAGCTGTAATTCCAATCTCGTTAATAGACTTGGTATACAGTTTATACCACACTTTTTCCAAAGCCGCTACAACATGCCTGCCAGTAAACCTATTTCTTGGGTAAAGAAACGGAAACCGTAAGCACAGGATAGAAGCTTCAAGAGTTCTCCGAATCTTACTTTTCATTATTCTATACTTCTATATTCTTCTAAGCGTTTCTTAAAAGCTTCTGTATTACAATACCCACAACACCTTCCAAACTCTGGACAGAAGCCTCGATAAACACATTCTGGAACACATTTACTTGCTAGTACAGGGTCTACTTCAGCCAGCATCTCAATAACAAGTTTCCACGCTTCACGTGTTTCTGGTGATGCACAAGAACACAATCTCTTTCGGGATATGTTTATAAATGCCTGAGCATTACAAGTCATATCCATATCATTGTGTTCACCCTGGAACATGTAATCACGTTCTTTCCAACCATCCTTCAGCATTCCGGCATCCGAAAGAACTTCAATTACTTTCTTTGTAATATTTTCTACATCAGCATTGATATCTTGCCTTTGCGAGTGTACAAACTTTTCACAACCTTCGTGATGTCTAACTAGATGGACTGTAACCCATTGTCTAACATCTTCAATTGTGAAATCATATTCCAATAAACGAATTGGAGAATGTTCTGCTAAAAGAATTTTCTTTTTGAAGCCGTCAGAAGGCTCATGGTCTATAGGTTTCTTTCCCCAAGTCCTTCTGGCGGCATTAACTACACGAATCCAATCAGCTTTTGGATTCTCCATCCTAGTTACTTTACTCATATAACGGAGTCTCCATTATAGTATACTCAATGTAATCATCAGAAAACCCATCTTCGTCTGGATTATTAGCAAGTTTAACCCAGTCACTTTCAATAGGAAGTCCTTTACTTACATGTTCTTTGAGATCAATATCAGCAGGAATACCATCACAGCTATCAAATCCACCATACTGCAAATCAGAATCAATCTCGTCAGCTAAAAACTCACGAGCCTTATCCCTTGTTGCACAAACAGCAGAAAACTCGTGTCAG
>Ga0326513_10000905_pt1 | contig 24690 bp, 11 predicted proteins | sample 2_2465_0518_D_FD_203654 | JGI IMG/M metagenome (GOLD analysis project Ga0326513, IMG submission 203654) | Bovine rumen microbial communities from UC Davis, California, United States - 2_2465_0518 | ecosystem: Host-associated > Mammals > Digestive system > Stomach > Rumen | place: USA... | reverse complement strand
AATCACCGTTACATCTCAACATGGTGAAACCGAAGACTATACTCTTGTTTTCACTGCTGCCGAAAGTACCGAAACACGATTGATCGATTTGACTTACGACTATGGTTTTGAGGGCGGTGAAACCTTCGACCCCGATAAACGTGGTGTCTATGGCGCATACGCTCACAAGCAGCAGACACCTGCTCAACCTCAATGGAAAGCACCTGTAGTGGGAGACATCTTTGCTAAACATTATGTTGGTCAGTCGGTTGTGTTTAACTACGGCTATGATGGTGGCAATATAACCACTGAACAACCAAAACTTACTTTCGAGGTTACTGCCGAAGATGGTAAAACCAAAGGCGATCCATACGAAATCATAGTCAAAGATGCTCGTTCGGAATATAAGTTGCTTGACGCAATAGCCTTCGACGGAGTTGAATATGCAGGATTTGATAAAAATACTACAGACTACTTGACTCCTATCACTGTAACTAAACGACCATTTGTTGCAGTAAGTCTTGTCGATGCGTTCCAGACTTATGAGGTATTGCATGATTTTGAAAATAATCAAATCAAAGTGGAAGTCAAAGCACCGTATTATGGAAGTGATAATACTACAACCTATACTTTTGCTATCGCTCCAAATGCTAATCGCGAAAACACCGATTTGAAGCATCTGATGATTAACGACGAGGATCGTAAAGACCTTGGTGATGGTACTATCGTTGTTGACGGCAAAGTGCCTGACGAATTGCGTAGTCCGCTGCTCATCCGTCCTGAACTACTCTATGAAGGTCAGATAGCAAAGGTTACGTTAGATAAGGAAAATGGCAAAGCAAGTGTTGAGGTGCAATCACCAAGTGGTGAGACGACTGCTACCAAACAATACACCTTAGTTGCCAACTCTATTATAAATGCTGCTGCAGCCGTTATCGATGGTCAAAGTCTCACATTCGTGGATAATACGTATGGTTATGCTGATATATCGCTTGCTGCAAGTAGTACTCCTTCAATCACTATCTTGCCGCAAAACAAATGGCAAACAGTAAGCGAGATTACGCCGAATGGTGCTAATAGTTACACGTTTGATGTTACAGCCGCTGATGGGAACAATAAGCAGACTTACACCCTTGGCTTCAATACTTCAAGTCTTGATGCCGATGCTTCATTACAATCGTTTGAAATCAATGGTGTTGAGCATATCTCTGATTTTGTAAGCAGTCATTATGCAACTATAGTCGATTGCAATCCATTGCATATCGCCGACATGCGTGCTACTCTGAACAATAAGTCGCAAATACTTAAGTGGGAAAAGACCGACAATACTGATCCTAACGTGTTTGCCGAAATGAAAGCAACAGTAACGGCTCAAAGTGGTGATAACCAAGAGTACTATGTTACCTTTAAGAATTCAGATGATGCTGATTTGAAAAACATAACTCTTGACTTTGATGGTACACCTAAATGCTTAAATTGCGAAAATCCTGACTATCAACCAACGCCTGATAAATTCAGTGCTGCTGAAATTTCCTATCAAATTCAATTCGAAGCACATATTGAAACTGCTGATTTGGCAGGTGTCAATTTCGTAGAGAAAGACGACAAGTGTGCTACAGTTGATGTCAAAGCACCTGTCATAACCGACGATAAGGTTACTCATCAAGCCGTTGTAACTGCTGCTAATGGTGATGAAAAGACCTATACAGTTGAATTGATACGCGACAAATGCCATATCAACACATTGTCAGATATCTCATTCAAATTCGACGGTATGGACTATCATCTCCATGATGGAATGTCTGATGGCAGTTATGAATCGTTCAATACTTCTTGGGACGGAACACACTCGTTCTCAATTGAATTTAAGAAGTTTGTTGAAACTCTGCCTAAAGAAGATGATATAGCCTTTATTTTAGAATGTGCTACTCACGAAAAGGCTGAAATTATTGAAGTCGATGAGAGTAAACTGCCACTGCAAGTGTCATATACCATCAGAGCAACAGCCCAAGATGGAAAATGGGAAGATTATTCACTTGTGTTCTATAATTATGTAGAGGATGTCAATACTCTCAACATGATATATGTACAACCGCAGGCTGAAGTTAATGGAGAGTCATGCTACTCAGGCGATGACCTGCCATTATCTACTTCTCACCCATTCTTCAATGTCTATCGCAATTTCACGCAAAATGACTATGGTGATGGCGGAAAACCATATATAGTAACCATGCACAAAGATTGCATGGAAGAAAAGTGTTATTCTCATCGTTGGCCTGAAATCAAGCCAGAGGAGAAGCAATACACCGAACTTGGTACAATAGTTGAATCAGAACCGGAATTGTCAAGCGACCAGACCTATTGGAAACGTACTTATACTATTCCTATAACATCAATTAAAACCAGCACTGTTCACAATTATTATGTAGAGGTGCGTGACACCATTTGCACTGCCAACGGACTTAAGGAAATTATGCTTCGTCATTCGGATGAAGATCCGACTATGTATCTTTCGAAAAATGATTTCACTGATGGTGTCTATTATAAAGCTGACAAAAGTTTCGTAAGCAATAAAGTTAATGCCAATGGCACAGAAGTTATGTATGAAATTTCCATGCCGGAGGGATGGGTATCTACAGACTTGCCTGAGATAACCTACGATTCATTGTGCCACCGTGAGAAAATAACCAAACAATGGTTGTACGATACTGATGGCTACGATGCTATCTATGAGATTCAAGTACAAGCCGACAATGGCAATCTCATGACCTATCGTCTTGCATTCAATTATAAAAAATCAAAGGAGGCAACATTATGTAATATCAAAAATAACAATGTTTCGTTAGATGGTTTTGATAAAGCAACATACGACTACACCGTTACACTTGACGCATGCTCTGAACTTCCTGAAGATGAAGACCTTGTTGCTGAAACATGCGATACCTACGCTACTGTTGATAAAACAGCAACTATTTCAGATAAATACACCAAAGTATTTACATTCACCGTTCAAGCCCAAGACGAAACAGTTACACCTGTAGTTTATACTGTTACCTACAAAGTTAACAAAACGGTTGCAGCAGATGTCCAACTCATAGATATCCGTATCAATGGTTTGTCGTTTGTTGCCGGTGCTCTTGGTGTAGATCAAAAAACTGATGCTTCGAAAACTCCTAAGTATTTTAATGCCGATGATTATGATGGCTATAAGTTATATCTGTTAGAAAGTGAAACAAACTATCCTAATGTTGTAGGTATTGACAAAAAAGGTAATAATGTAACTGCCGAATCAAAAGATCTTAATGAAAATGAGCGTGAATATACTATTACTGCTCCAAAAGATTGCGAAGAAAATGAAGGAAAAACCTATAAACTCACTATCTATAAATACCAAAAAGATTTAAGTACGATTATCAATCCGACTGAATTATTCGTATATGGCATCAATTACAACAAACTGAAAGATATAACCGGTGTAACAACCGCTCCGGACGAGTTCAGCGATAAGGGCGAATCAAAAGTAACATTCGGTAAGGACTTTATCTACTCTCGTTTCTATAATTCAGATACGAAAAAGTATGATGTTAAGTATCCAACTACCGATACGGAAGATGGCTCAAATAATGTCCATCTTACTGTCGAACCGACTGCTACGCAAACTATTTCGGCTAATAGCGAGCAACCGACGCGAACATATACTATCAGTGCGAAGGCTGAAAACGAAAGTTATACATTCTCCAAGAACGTGTTGATTACTATGCAACCAAGCGAGGTCAACACTCTTGACCAAATAACTATTGGCAAAAACTCTTATACATCATCGTCTGATCCAGCACTTTCAACAGGTATCGAATATTCAATAAATGCGCACGAGGCATGGCCCGAAGTATCAACAAGTCCTGCTGTAGGTCTTGAAACCGGTGGTGAGTATCGCAATATTGAACTCAAAGAAGATTTTACTGATTCAAAACGAACCTACACCTATTCAGTACAATCACAACGCAACTTGATATGGGCAGGTTCTGAACCCAATAAATATGTGGTTACTATCACTCGCAAATCTTGTGATATGCACGAGTTGACTCAACTCTTGTATGATGGTAAGGACCTTGTCGCAGATGGTTTCGTTAAAGGCGAAGGTGATAATTGGACAGCTACAGTCAATTTTGATGCTACTAATTGTTCTGCTACCGGTCTGAAAGGTGATATCCTTAACAAATTCAGTGGAGTAGAGTTGCAGTGCAGCGAGCATGCCAAACTGCAATCAGAGAAACCTCAAATTACAGAACCGACTTTTGACGCTATCACTAAGACCGGTAAGTGCACAGTAACCTATGTTGTCGTGGCGCAAGATGGTTCGATGGGAACCTATGTCGTAACTGTCAATATCAAGTATAACGATGCTGCATTTGAAACAAGTGCGACCAATCTGCGTATTGATGGTTTTGATTATGACTCATTCGTTAAATCAACTATTGTCTATAGTTTCGGACCTGATAACTTTGCCGCTACTACTAAAAATTATGAAATAACATTCGTTACCGGTCATAGTGCTCCGCATACTCCGACCTTAATTACTGATGGTTGCGTAAACGTTGCAGAACCTGAACAGACCGGTTCTATCGCTGAAGGCAAAGTTAAGTATGTTTGGACCACTAAATCAGGTATAGGCAATAATACCGACACCTATACTCTTACACTCAATTATGTTAAGTATATTCCATCATCTGACACTCAACTCAAGTCAGTTACTATTGCAGGTGAAGATGCTCCTCGTGATGTGCTCGGACAGGAAAGTATAATCATCTACATTGATGCACATAAAACACTGCCTACACTGACCGACGCTATAGCAAATGACACAAAAGCAAAAGTTGTATATTCTCTAACAAGTGAGACTGGCTTCCAACGTGATTATACAATAACCGTTACTGCCGAAGATGGAACACAAAAAGACTATCCTTTAAGTATCATACTCAAGCAATGCGAGAAATATTATCTGACCGATATTAAAATCTTTGGTGAATCGCTTCCTGACTTCAAACCCGATCAACAAACAACCTATAATATTACTCGTGAACGCGGTCTGTCGTTCCCGCCAACAGTGGCTGATATTGAATACACGCAAGAGTGTCCGCTTAATAATCAGAAAGTTGATGTCAACATAGTAAACACTACTACAACGAGCACAATTACTATCACAAGTACATCACATGACAATGATAAATTAAAGATTACTTACACAATTATTGTTACGTGGACGATGAATACGGATGTGGCTGTGCTCATTTATGAAGGCGGTCAACTCCTGCCAGGATTTTTGCAGACCAAGACTCAATACGAAAACTATATTTATGAAGATGATTTTATAGGTTGGCCCGATGTTACTGCTGATGTGAAACCTGATTATGCTTCTTACAAAGTTAATGTCGTTAGTCAAACCACAACGCAACGAGTAGTAAATGTGGTTGTTTACAAAGATAAACTAAGCGAAGAGGTATTCAATACATATACTATCACAGATAATATTCGTCCATGTCCGAATTTCTATCTCAGCGATCTTAAACTTAACGGAACGGGAACGACTTACGATAACGTTTCGCTCAAGGATCTTGCAATCTTTGTAGATAAGTTGAACCCTGAAATCAATATTACATTGCCTAAGGGTGGTGTCTTGCCTACTGTTGCTGATATCTTACCTGGCGTAACACTTGAATGTCCTGCTCACTATGGCTTCACTATTACGCAGACCTCGTCAACTCTTGTAATGGCAACCTATCATATTAAAATTACAAAATTTGATGACCCGTCGATGACGTTCACCTATGCACTCAATATCTATCTGACACCAAGTCCTGAAGACTACCTGCTTGATGATATCTTGGCTGAGGGTACTCCGATATCAAGTTCACGTACTGACGGCTATGCACTTAGTCCTGTACCTGCTTACCCAAGTATGAAATTCAGTGCTACGCAGTATCATTATATTATCAATCTTGGTGAACATACAGATAAAGCCTACCCGACCATTAGTGGAGTGGTTAAAAATCCTGCAAAGGCAACTGCTGAAGTTGTTGAAACCAAATCCGGCAACGATTCTACACGTTTCTATACCGTTAGAGTCCTTGATTTGGACAAGGTTCAACGCTCGGCTGATTATGTAGTCGAAGTTAATAAGACATTGTGTTCAGAAACTCGTCTCGAAAGTATATCGCTTGACGGCAAACCGGTAAGTATCGCTAATGGTTTTGATTACGATTTCAGTTCTGACAATGTGCTTACAGATATCTACACCATTACCCTGCCTGATGATAAGACATTCATGGAACCTGAGGCAACACTTTATTGTAAGCAAGGACATCAAACGATGTCGCTCAAAGTTGACGCTGCCGACTCACATCCTAATTATCGCGACTATACATTCACTGTCAAAGCACAAAATGGAGCAACACGTACTTATACTATTCGTGAATATATTAAAAACTATAACGACGCTCAACTTCCGGAAATCCTTGTCGGTGATCCACAAAATGGCGTTAATTTCCAACCATTAAGTACTAAGAATGAAACTTATCGTTCCGACTACGACTATCGTCCTGAACGCACTAAGTATAATGTTTATGTTGCTCCGCACAAACATTATGTACTGCAAGTCAATATGCATGATTACCAAATGGTATCATCATCGGTTGACCCGATAAAATCAAGCAAAGGCAACGATTCAATCTATGTTCATACTTATGTCGTAACGGCTAAAGATGGTAAGACAACGCTTACTTACACCGTTAATGTTCATGTTTCATGTAATTATTATCTCTTGAGCGATGTCTTAGTGGAAGGCAAATCAGTAATGGCAGGTTTTGGCGAACTTTATGATAATACCTTCGTACAATCTATCAATTTAGCGCAAGGTTCAAATCTTCCTGCACTGAGTGATATTGTTGCAACACCATTGTGCTCTGATGGTCACCAAACAGTTACAATCTCACAGCCTGTTGCGACTCAGTTTAATGGCGTATTCGTTATCTATACCCGCTCAGAAACAGGTGTAAGTGCTACTTATACGCTCTATTATACTGTAGCAAAATCAAGTAATGCCGACTTGGAAATGATTAGTGTTCTCAACAAAGAACTCACCTGCGTTGAACCTAATTGTGAGGTTCAAGTCAATATATCTTTTGATTCTAAGTTGCAATCTTATGTCGTAACTCTTGACTATGGAGTTTCGATAACCAAAGATGATATCAAAGCCCAACTGTCTGATGAGTCAGCAAGTTATGTGGTTACGGGTGCAGGCAAGAACTTCCAAGTTGTTGTTACGGCTCAAGATAATACAACTAAGACATATTATCTCACTATCAACAATCGTCCAAGTACAGAAGCATCTGTGTCGGATATCATTGTTAATCATGAGTCGCTGCGTTCGTTAGGCTTTGATCCTGACAATATGGATAGTTGGACATATTATGTCGAAAACAAGAGCGATATCTGGATTATGCATCCTGATTCACTCCAAATAGACTATATAGTTACCAATTCAACCATGACCGGCGAAGAAGTCCTGCCGCGTGTAAAACAAAACGACTCGACGTTCACGGCCTTCGTTAAGGTTACAGCGCAAAATGGTGTTAATTATAAGGAGTATAAGGTAATCATTATCAATCGCGTCAACCTCTCAAATAATGCTCTCTTGGCTGATTTGAAAATCAATGGTCTTACAATAGTTGGTTTCAAACCGGATAGTCTCTATTATGAGTATGAAGTTGAATGTGGTAATCATGTTCCATTCGTTCAACCTCAAGGTGCCGAGCCTTCGTTGCAAACTATCACTAAGGTCGATGCCGATACCGTAACCGGCAGGACACTTGTAACTGTAACGGCTCAAGATAAGAAGACCACCAATACTTACATCATTCAATTCTCTTCAACATGCAGCAAAGAACCTAACCATAATGCTTTGCTCGCTTCGATAACTATTTCGGATGGTGCAGTGTTGAAATCTGAATTTGACCCGCTCACGTTTGTATATTACGCTGCTTATCCAGAGGGCACAAGTGTGGCTACCGTTCCTGAACACCTGACCTATGAGAAGCAAGACCCGAAAGCAACTGCCTTTGTGGTTGAGTGGGCTGAAAATGCTATCGATACTACTAAGATACATGTTGTGGCTGAGGATGGTTTGACACAAAACGACTATTATGTTATCTATACTATCAACGGTTTAGGCAATCCTACACTATGCGACCTCGGATTTATAGGTGATGGCTCTGTTGCAGGCTTCGATAATGGTACAATAGAAGACTTCGAACCTGAAACAACAGACTATACTATCAATCTTGAAAACGCTTCAGTAGATTATCTCATGGATGAAGAAAAAGTTCAAGTACTTGCCGAACCATGTGCTCTGACCGCTAAGATTGATACTATCATTCGCGAATCTGTTGGTCCGGCTGACATGCAAGTGATTGTCAAAGTAAGCGACCTCGGCGAAACAATGACCTATACAGTCAATGTTCATATCGCTCCGTCAAGCAATGGTAACTTAGACAATATCATTGTCAATGGCGATACGCTCAATGGAACTGACTGCGACGATTTGTTCCGTATCAACAAACCATTCAATTCAACCGATACCGACTATCGTATTGCCGTTGACCGCTCTGTAAGTATCAGCGAAATAGATACATGGTCGTTCCAATATGTATTAGGTAATGCTCAACAGCAGATATTGAGCGAAAACAATATCTTGCTTGGCGACACCGCTGTCATCCGCTTCATCACTGTCAAGGCTGGCGACAATACAGTTGTTGAATATCATCTTACCTTCGTTCAAAAGGATGGCTCAACACAACTCAATTCGCTTCTCTATGATGGCAATGAAGTTCCTAAATGGAATCCGAATACGGCTGAGTTTGAAATCTATTGCTCTTATGGCAAGCGCACTTCATTCGACGAAGCGAAAGTAACCTATGAAGTTCAGAATGGCTTCCAAATAGTAGATGTCAACAAACTTAACGACACAACTATTGTCATAACCGTTACTGCCGACGACTGCTCGCAAGGCGAATATACATTACGTTTAGTCGAACTCGATGAGTATAGTGCTTTGCTCAAAGACCTTACCGTTGAGGGTCGTACAATAGTTGACTTCCAACCACGTGCGTTCTACTACGACTACTTCCGCCATGTGGATGATATATTAGTTCCTGATAGTGTCGTAGGTATTCCATTCGATTCGCTGGCTCATGTTGAATACGAAACTGTTGTAAGTACATCCGGCACATATCTCTACATCACAGTAACCGACCGTGCAGGATTTGATTCTAACACTTACATTGTATTCTTCCAATATGTACCATACGATGTTGATGCTCGTGCCGAAACATGGGATGTCGGCGTAGTTCACCTCGGTGGAGATGTCTATAAAGTTGCATCTCATAAAAATGACGTTACATTCGAACTCTATGACGAACGTGGCTACTTAGTAATGAGTGTCAGCGTTCCGGTTATCGACCCGAACCAATCTGTTGACGATCGAACAACACAAGGTCGAGAAATAACTATTCCGGCTGATAGAGTATGGCTCTACACCTTCTATTGGCAAGGTAAATATAGAGTTGAACGCGGCAAACTGATGCACTTAAGCAGATAATCAATAATAATTGTGTCGGAGCCAATCACTCCGACACAATTATAATGTAAGTTATAATGTAAAATAAATAAACATGAATAAAACACTTTTTATTACAGGCGGAGCCGGTTTTATTGGCTCACATGTGGTTCGCCGATTTGTTAATAATTATCCTGACTATCGTATAGTAGTTATCGATTGTTTAACCTACGCAGGTAATCTCGAAAATCTTAAGGACGTAGCCGACAAACCGAATTATGTGTTCGAGAAGATTGATATTACTGACCAAATGGCTCTCAACGATGCTTTCGCTCGTTATCAACCTGACGGCATTATCCATCTGGCGGCAGAAAGTCATGTTGACCGCTCTATAACCGATCCGTTCGCTTTTATTCGCACTAATGTATTTGGAACATGCAATCTTTTGCAGGCTGCCAGAATATTATGGAACGGCAATTATGATGGTAAGAAATTCTATCATATTTCAACCGATGAGGTCTATGGCGCATTATCGAAGACGGATCCGATGTTTACAGAAACAACACGTTATATGCCTCATTCTCCTTATTCCGCTTCAAAGGCATCGTCCGACCATTTTGTTCGTGCTTTCCATGATACCTACGGACTACCTACCGTTATTTCCAACTGCTCAAATAATTATGGTTCGCACCATTTTCCTGAAAAATTGATACCACTCGCAATCAACAATATCCAACATAACCGACCAATACCTATCTATGGAAAAGGTGAAAACGTGCGCGACTGGCTTTTTGTTGATGACCATGCTGCCGCTATTGACCTTATATTCCACAAGGGTAGAGTAGGTGATACCTATAATATAGGCGGTAATAATGAGAAAACAAATATCGACCTTATTCGTACATTGTGCCGACTGATGGATAAAAAACTTGGCAGACCGGAAGGCACGTCCGAGAAACTTATCACTTATGTTACCGATCGTGCCGGTCATGATTTGAGATATGCTATCGACTCGTCGAAATTGCAGCGCGAACTTGGTTGGAAACCATCGGTCACTTTTGAGCAAGGATTAGAAATTACTGTCGATTGGTATCTTCACAACCAAGAGTGGTTAGACAACGTTACGTCAGGTGCCTATCAACAGTATTACGACAAAATGTACTCGAATAGATAGTAGATTTGCTGCTATTCAATTAGTTATATAAAAATACGTGATTTTAAGAATGTTTTCTTAAATATTCTTAAAAAGCCTCTAAATTTAAACGGGTATTTAAAAAAAATAAAAACTCGCAATTTTTATTGTTAAAAATACCTAATGAAATTTGGAATTGTAACTTTTATGTACTAATTTTGCACCGTGATTTTTTCATAGTATTAGATTTAAGGTTAATTGTGACAGACCACCGTTGAGAAACGGGGTCTGTTTTTTTATAGTCGTTCTATTAGCAATTTGATTGTATCATCATATTGTTGCATATAAGGGCGGTATAAATAATAATTCAAGTGTCGTAAGTACGAAAATGTATCACATTAAATGAGCGAATCTTGTTTAAGCAAGATCCAAAGGCAAAAAACTGCGTAGCGGTTTCATATTAATAGAATCTATGAATACCCCCCATATTCTTTTATTTTTGATTTTTCGGGGTGCATCGAACGTCCAGAAAAATCAGATAATAATTTGAATGATGAACAATACTCAAATTGGGAACCCTAACAACAATCTTTTTGGTTAAATTTATTTTTTTTTCAATTATTGCACCTAAAAGTTTGATTTTATAGTCAAAATATTGTAATTTTGCATTTCCAAGTGGTAAAGGCTACTTTTACTGATATTTTAGGAATATTGTCTAACTCTATATTAAACACTTTAAACACATGAATAAGATTATTCTATCCCTTTTTTCGTTATTACTTTGTTTGCCGTTATGTGCTGCTGATTTTACAGTTGATGGCTTACACTTCTTAGTTCGTGAAGGTGCTGCTGACGAGGTTGAAATCACCTACCAAAAAGCATCTGATGATAATTACGAAGATTTAAATATATTCACTCTACCCGAATTGGTGACTTTTGAGGAGCGTACTTATCGAGTAACTGCTATCGGTAAGGCTGCATTTGCATACGCTAAAAATCTATCAGCCATATCAATCCCTGTTTCGGTAACAACTATTGAACCTCATGCTTTCTATGGTTGTTCAAATCTGAAATCAATTAAGTTTAGCAAAAAGACTTCTTCTATTGGTAAGATGGCTTTCGCTTATTCGGCTCTCGAAGATGTCGTTCTGCCGGATGGAATCACCACATTAGGTGATATGGCTTTTGCTTATTGCGAAAAATTGAAATCAGTAAGTCTGCCTAATAGCATTTCGAAATTTGGCAATAATGTTTTCAAAGATTGTACAGCCTTGGATAATGTTCGCTTTGCTGAAGGACTAAAAGTAATTGGCGACTATGCTTTTAGTGGTTGCAAAAGTATTAAGACTATTGTCATTCCTAATTCAATCAAACGACCGAATGTGGGTGCTTTCGCTAACTGCGAACAACTTGAAGACGTAACATTAAGCGCCAATATGGAAGACCTCGGTGTCGGAGTCTTTGAGGGTTGCACGATGCTATCTAAAATTCATATTCCTGCTCAAAGCAAATATCTCAAATCTACTCCTGATGGTGTTCTGCTCAGTGCTGATGGAAAATCATTATTCCTTTATCCTAAAGGACGTCATGATGCTGAATATACTTTACCAACTAATATAGAGGCTATTGGTGCGAATGCATTCGGTGCCAATCAATATATCACTAAAGTTATTGTTCCTTCTAATGTCAAAGAAATCGGTATTGAGGCATTTGCTGATTGCAAAAACCTTAAGTCGGTAAGCATGGCAGAGGGTGTTCAGATAATACGTGAAGGTGCGTTCGCTAACTGCTCGCAACTCAATGGCATCACTATTCCGCAGAGTGTATGGAAAGTTGAGAAAAATGCTTTCAAAGGCACAGGCGATTATAATAACAAAAAGAACTGGAAAAGCCGTATCCTCTATATCGGTGATGTTATGATTGGAAAAGCCGACGACCAGCAGAAATCCGGAACAATGAATGTTCGCCCAGGTACACGTCTTATTGCCGACCGTGCGATGGAAGGTTCGTTCCTTGCTGAATTGATTTTACCTAAAGGATTAGAAATGATTGGTGAGCGTGCTTTTGCTGATTGTGCAAGACTGCTTACTATTACCATGTCGCCAACAGTGGTGTCAATTGCCCCTCATGCTTTTGATAGTACAGGGTATTTCAATACCGATAAGAATTGGAAAAATGGTGTACTCTATCTCGACAAAGTCTTATTGCGCGTTGACCCTGAAGTTGAAGGTAAGATAAAACTCAAAAATGTAACCCTTATCGCAGACGAGGCATTTGCTAATTGCAAGGATGTGGACGAAATTAAGTTGAACGATGCCACTATGTATATTGGCAAGCGTGCTTTCCTTAACTGCTCGTCATTAGAAATCATCAATGTACCTAAAAAGATTGTCAGTATAAGTGAAGACGCTTTTGAAGGCGTTGAAAATTCTGATATACAATCATTTTTTGAGACCGCAAAGCAGACTAATCCGCGGTTGCATGTAACTATTAAATAGATTCTGACTTCTGATGGCTGAAAAGATAGAGCATCAAGGTATAGTTCAAAGTGTTGATAAGCAAGGAGTGCGTGTCGTGATAGTGCAAAACGCTGCATGTTCGACATGTGCCGCCGGCTCATCATGTATGGCTGCTGAACGTAAAGAAAAAATTATTGATGCTCTACCGCTTGACGACTTGAAAGAAGGCGATGAAGTCAGAGTTTTGATTGAACGACGTTTAGGTTTCAAGGCTGTATTGTTAGCATTTGTTTTACCGTTCATATTGGTAATATCTTTGGTGGCATTACTCTCGCGTCTTACTGATTTAGGCGATGCTTGGGCAGGAACGATAGCCTTGGCTGCTCTAATACCATACTATTTGGTTATTGCTTTTTTCCGCGATAGGATAAAAAAGCAATTTACTTTTTATGCTGAAAAACTATAAAAATCGAGTCTGTAATCAGACTCATTATGTGATTTAACAATGAATATATTAGTAATTTCTCTCATTACGTTGGGTGTAACAGGATTGCTTGCTGCTCTCATCTTGTATTTTGTGGCGCAAAAATTCAAAGTTGAAGAAGACCCTCGTATTGACCAAGTTGTAGAAGTTTTGCCGGGTGCTAACTGCGGTGGTTGTGGTTTTGCCGGTTGTCGTGCTCTTGCTGAAGCATGTGTTAAAGCCGACAATTTGGATTCTATCAACTGCCCTGTAGGCGGTAGTGCGGTGATGGCACAAGTGGCTGATATCCTTGGTATGGCTGCTGTCGCTTCTGAACCAAAAATCGCTGTTGTCCGTTGTAATGGTACCTGCGAAGCCAGACCTCGTACCAATCGTTATGATGGTACGCAAAATTGTCGTATAGTACATAATCTCTATGCCGGCGAAACAGGTTGTCCGTTTGGATGTTTAGGCTGTGGTGATTGTGTACGTGCATGTCAGTTCGATGCTATCCACATCAATCCTACTACCGGTCTGCCCGAGGTGGACGAAGAAAAATGTACTGCTTGCGGTGCTTGTGCCAAAGCATGTCCGCGCAATATTATTGAATTGCGCAAGAAAGGACCTAAAGGTCGCCGTATGGTTGTGGAATGTGTCAATAAAGACAAAGGTGCCGTGGCACGTAAAGCATGTCTCAATGCTTGTATAGGTTGCGGAAAATGTCAGAAGGTATGCGAGTTCGATGCTATCACTGTTGAGAATAATGTCGCCTACATCGACTTTACCAAATGCCGCTTATGCCGCAAGTGTGAGGCTGAATGTCCTACAGGTGCTATCCATGCCGTTAATTTCCCGCCTCGTAAGGAAAAACCGGCAGAGCCTAAACCTGCACCTAAACCTGCAGAATCTAAACCTGCAGAGCCTAAGCCTGTAGATGCTAAATCGGCTGAGCAAAAAGTTGCTGAGTCAAAGCCTGTTGAGGCTCAACCTGTAGAGGTTAAGCCTGCAGAAACTCAACCTGCAGCACAAGTAGAACCTACAAAGCCGCAAGAACAGCAATCGGTAGAACAGAAAACTGTTGAACCAAAGCCTGTTGACCCAACTCCGTCGGCTGAAACCGAGAGTAAACAATAATGTAATCACTATTTAATCAAGGAATAAGCAATGACAACTTTTAAAATAGGTGGTGTACACCCAGATGATAATAAAATCTATTCGGCAGGTTGTCCGATAACTCCTGTTGACTTGCCAAAGCAGGCTATTATACCATTGTCCCAACACATTGGTGCTCCTGCTGTACCGGTAGTTCAAAAAGGTGATAAGGTTAAGGTAGGTCAACTGATTGCGCAAGCCGGAGGATTCGTTTCTGCTCCTGTTCATTCACCGGTATCAGGTACTATATTTAAGATTGATAGTACGATAGATGCATGGGGAATGAGGATGCCCGCTATTTTCATCAATGTTGAAGGCGACGAGTGGGACGAAAGTATTGACCGAAGCGAAAAACTCAACCCTGTATGTCGTCTGTCTCCAAAGGAGATTGTTGAGAAAATTCAGAACGCCGGAATCGTAGGTTTAGGCGGTGCATGTTTCCCAACACATGTCAAACTGACTCCTCCTCCGGGCAAGAAAGCAGAAGTACTGATTGTCAATGGTGTTGAGTGTGAACCATATCTTACCTGCGACCATCAGTTGATGCTCGAAAAGAGTGAGGAAATCATGGTTGGCATAGAAATTCTCAAAAAAGCACTTGGTATAGAGCAAGCCATTATCGGCATTGAGAAGAACAAACCCGACGCTATTGAAGTGATGGATCGATTGGCTTCTCGCCGCATCGGTGTTACCGTGCTGCCGCTCAACTTGAAATATCCGCAAGGAGGTGAAAAACAACTTATCGATGCTTGCATCGGTCGTCAAGTTCCTTCTGGTGCTCTTCCAATAGAGGTAGGTGCAGTGGTTGATAATGTGGCTACCATTTATGCAGTCTATGAGGCAGTTCAGAAAAACAAACCTCTTATTGACCGTGTTATGACCGTTACGGGCAAGAGCGTAAAGAAGCCGGGCAACTATTTAGTACGTTTTGGTACTCCTTTAAGCCAAGTTCTTGAAGTTGCCGGAGGCATACCTGCTGATACCGGTAAGATTATTGGCGGTGGTCCGATGATGGGTCGCGCTATGAGTAATGTTGAAATGCCAACCAATAAGCGCGTCAGCGGTCTGCTCCTGCTACCCGAAGATGAGTCTGTTCGCCCTGAACCGCAAAATTGTATTCGTTGTGCTAAATGTGTGCAAGCATGCCCAATGGGCTTGGAACCCTATTTATTGTCGAAACAGTCGGAATATGGATTGTGGGACGAAATGGAGAAACACAACGTCATGGATTGTATAGAATGTGGTTGTTGCCAATTTACATGTCCGAGTTTCCGTCCGTTGCTTGACTATGTTCGTATGGGTAAAGCAACAGTAGGCGGCATACTTCGCGCCCGTGCAGCATCACAAAAGAAATAGTTAAATAGAAATAATTTCAAGATTTAATATGGAAAATTTAATTGTAGCACCTGCTCCGCATGCCCATGGTAATGATTCTGTGCGGAAAAACATGCTCAATGTTATTATTGCCCTTATGCCGGCATATATATTAAGTATAGTTGCTTTCGGTTGGGGTGCATTGATTGTTAGTCTTGTTTCTGTGTGTTCATGTGTATTATTTGAATATCTGATTGCACGTTATGTGTTGAAACAAGAACCTACTATTTGTGATCTCTCGGCTGTGTTGACAGGTCTGTTGTTAGCCTTCAACCTGCCTTCTAATCTTCCTATTTGGATAGTTATTATAGGTGCCTTAATTGCCATCGGCGTTGGTAAGATGTCGTTTGGCGGTTTGGGCAATAATCCATTCAACCCCGCTTTGGTTGGTCGTGTATTCCTGCTTATCTCATTCCCTGTTCAGATGACCACATGGCCGCGCCCACTTGGTTTTGCCGGTAGTTATTTAGATGCTGAAACAGGTGCCACACCACTTGCAGCCATGAAGGAGGCTCTTAAGTCAGGTGATGCAAGCAAGATTGCCGACTTGGACTTGATGTCAACATTTACAGGTTGGTTAGAAGCCGGATCAATGGGCGAATTATCAGTGATATTGCTGCTCATAGGTGGCATATATCTGCTCTGCACCAAAACTATCACATGGCATATCCCTGTCAGCATATTATGTTCAGTCTTTGTTTGTGCAGGGTTGTTGTATTGGTGCGGTTATCCGGGTGCTGCTACACCATGGTTGCATCTCTGCACCGGTGGTGTTGTTCTGGGTGCAATCTTCATGGCAACCGATTATGTAACATCGCCAATGACACCTTGGGGACAAATAATCTATGGTATAGGTATAGGTATTATCGTAGTCGTTATCCGTACATGGGGCGCATATCCTGAAGGAATGTCGTTCGCTATATTGATAATGAACGCCGTAGTTCCATTGCTCAATATGTATCTTCGTCCGAAACGTTTTGGCGAAGTAAAGAAAGAAGAACCTAAAAAAGCGTAAGGAGGCAACAATATGAAACGTTTAGAATCAAACTTATTAAACATGGTATTGTCGCTTACGCTTATCTCGCTCGTAGCGGCAGGTGCTCTTGGTGGTATATATACATTAACCAAAGAGCCTATCGAAAAAACCAATGAGGCTAATAAGTTGAAAGCCAAAACTGATGTTTTGCCATCATTCTCCAATCTGACTTTTGACGAGCCTGTAATGGTTGAACAAGATGGTTGCCAGATGACTATTCATAATGCCCGTGATAATAGCGGCAAGGTTGTAGGTGCTGCTGTCGAGACCTATGATAAAAATGGTTTCAATGGCATTATACGTCTTATGGTGGGTTTTGATAATGATGGTGTTATCCAAAACTATTCTATTTTAGAGCAGGCAGAAACACCGGGACTTGGTGCTAATATGGTTACTTGGTTCAAGACTGATAAGAACAAGCAAAGCATAGTAGGCTTCGACCCTAAACAAGGTAAGTTGGAGGTAAGCAAAGATGGAGGTGATGTTGATGCCATCACTGCTGCTACAATATCCTCGCGTGCTTTCTTACGTGCTGTTCAACGTGCTTATAATGCTTATAGCGAAAATGCAGGCTCGGCATTATCAGATGCCACATCCGGTGCTACAGCACTTGTTGCAGATTCGCTTGCTACCGATAGTGCCGCTGATAGTACTGCTAATGCTGTTGAGCAGGTTAAGCCTGAACCTGTTGTTCCGGTAAAGACAACAGTTGCTCCACAACCTCAACCAAAGCAAGAGGTTAAGCAACCAGAGGCTCAACCGGCTTCTGCTGCTCAGCCTAAAACTGCTCCTGCCAAACAACCTGCTGCCCAACCGGCTCCTAAAGCAACGCCTGCAAAGACAACGAGCGACAAGAACACTACTGTTGCAAAGGAAAATGAAGAACCTCAATCTCAACCTGAAGTTAAGTCTCAGCCAGAACCAGAATCTGAACCTGAACAAAAACAAGTTTACGACAAGGTGATTGAGATCTTAGAGCAAGAGGGTAATATTAAATAATTACATTTTAAAATTCAAAGATTATGAGTAAAGCATTAAATACGTTCACCAACGGATTGCTCAAGGAAAATCCTACCTTGGTTTTGGTTCTTGGTATGTGTCCTACACTTGCCACCACTACTTCGGCAATCAATGGTTTGAGTATGGGACTTGCAACAACTTTTGTGCTGCTTTGTTCTAATATCGTTATTTCGGCTCTTCGAAAATTGATTCCTGACAAAGTGCATATCCCGGCATACATCGTTGTGATTGCATCTTTTGTTACTATACTTCAACTTGTCATGCAGGCATATCTACCTGCTTTATATGAAAGTTTAGGTCTTTTTATCCCGCTTATCGTTGTTAACTGTATTGTATTAGGTCGTGCAGAAGCCTTTGCTGCTAAGAACAATGTCGGACTTTCGGCTCTTGATGGTTTAGGTATGGGATTCGGTTTCACGCTCTCGCTTACCGTTCTTGGTATAATACGTGAATTTTTAGGAACAGGCAAGATATTCGGATTCGGACTTATTCCTGACAACTACGGAATGTTAGTGTTCGTTCTTGCACCGGGTGCTTTCATCGCATTGGCTTATCTGATGGCAACTGTTAATAGCCTGAAAAAGAAATGATTTCCGCATGGTAAATTCTATTAACTAATGATTAAAATGTAAATTATTATGTTATATTTTCTTATAATTATATCAGCCATATTTGTGAACAACATTGTGTTGTCGCAATTCTTGGGTATCTGTCCGTTCCTTGGTGTATCGAAGAAAATCGACACAGCCTTAGGAATGGGAGCAGCCGTAACGTTTGTACTCACCATAGCAACTATTGTAACTTATCTGTTGCAAAAATTTGTGTTAGAGGCATTCCATGTGGAGTTTCTGCAAACTATAGTTTTCATCCTTGTCATTGCAGCGTTAGTGCAGATGATTGAGATCGTGCTGAAAAAAATCAGTCCGTCGCTCTATCAAGCCTTAGGCGTATTCCTGCCACTTATCACTACCAACTGTTGCGTACTTGGTGTGGCTATCCTTGTTGCCAATGGCACTGCTAAACTGCCGGTTATTGATGGCGTTGCACCTGAAGTTAACCTTCTGACCGGAACAGTCTTTGCTTTCGCAACAGCAATAGGTTTTGCCCTTGCTTTGGTACTCTTTGCCGGAATACGTGAACAACTTTCAACTACAAAGGTGCCAAAAGCAATGGAAGGTACACCTATAGCATTGCTTACTGCCGGACTTCTTGCTATGGCTTTCATGGGATTTTCAGGTGTTGTATAAGACGAAAGAAAGATTATAAAAAATATAATCAAATCCGACAAATTCTTATACCTCTTTTTGAGGTGTAAGAATTTGTTTGTTTTATACCCTTAAAAATGCCTGCTTGTAGGAAAAAAACTGCAATTTATCTACATATTTTTGTTTGTTTTAACAAATATATGTATCTTTGCATGTTAGAAATATAATAACGTGTTATTATATGCTTAAAATATAGTGATCATGAAAAAACAAATTCTACTTGCTCTTTTGTGGGCTTTTTCAGCCCTTTCTGCTGTACAAGCACAGTACTATATTCGTGTTAATGGTACTACCGACTATGAGGCTAAGCAATTTGCCGAAAAAGATACGGAAGGACGTGACCAATATCTTGCTGCCAATGTACCACTTAAGGCTGGCGATATGGTAGCTATGTATAATGGTTCAAATGGCGATGTTTGGGTAATCTCTAATCTTGACCCTTATGGAGAGTATAAGAAATTTACCTATACTGCTCAAGGCTACAAATGTTCGGCTGATGGTTGCTATGATTTCTATATCAAGTTGATGTTTGGGAACGATATGCTATATATCGGTAAGGGCGCAAATTGTGAGGGCGATGATCCTGATAATCCAACTACTTATACTGTTGCAGGTAATGCAGGTATTATCAAAGGTGATGAGTGGGATGCCGACAATACCGACAACGACATGACTTTGGTAGATGGAGTGTATGTATTGAAACTCACCGATTTGCAACTCGCAGCTGGTGAGTATGGCTATAAGGTCGTTAAAAATCATAATTGGGCAACATGCTATCCCGGTGGCGAAAATGCTACTCTGTCGATATCTGTAGATGGCACATATACTATTGAATATTCATACGTTGAGGGTAGTTCAGAACCTTCGGCTGTAGTTACAAACCAAAAGACAGGTGAAACCGAAAAACCGACCAAAAAGACTTACGCATCTGCCGTACCATCGCAATGTGGTGACGTTATGCTCCAAGCCTTCTATTATGATTCTTACGACAACAAGGCTTACGGCAATACTCGTTGGGCTTCATTGCTTTCGCAAGTTAGCGAGTTGAATGTTTATTTCGATTTGATATGGTTGCCACCAAGTGCTAAGGCTCAAGGTACAGGCTATCACCCTGAACAATATTCTAATCAGAATAGTGCATGGGGGGGACGCGCCGAACTTAAATCACTGATTAGTGAATTGCATGCCGGAAATACTAAAGTTGTGGCTGATATAGTTGTCAACCACGCTTGGAATAGATCAACATGGTGCGATTTCCATCCTCTCGATTTTGGTATCTATGGTACTTTCAGTCCGGATGCTTCATGGATAACTGCCAATGATGAAGTATGGGCACAATCAGCATCATGCCACAAAGGCGCTAACGCAAAGAATGATGATGGTTATGGCGACGAAGCAAATTATGCTGCAGCACGTGACTGGGATCATGAAAATGCCAAAGTTCGTGAGATGTGTCGTGCTTATCTAAAATGGATGTATAATGACATGGACTATGACGGATGGCGTTATGACTATTGCAAAGGTTTCCACAACTCTCATGTCAATGATTATAATGCAGCCTCAGGTGCTTATTTCTCTGTGATGGAGTATTGGGATGGCAATGTCAATGAATTGCGTAGCCGTCTGCAAGATGCTAATTGGAATACTCTGACATTCGATTTCGCAACTAAATATGAAGCACTCCGCGATGGTATTCAAGAAGGTAATTATAATAATCTCAAAGGTCGTGGCATGTTAGGTGCCGGCTTAAGCAAATATGCAGTTACCTTTGTTGATTCTCACGACTCATTCAATCGGTCAGAAAATCCAACCGAAATGTATGGTTCCGGCAATAGTATGAAAGGTTCAGCCACTGAAGGAAATCTCAATGGTGTTCTGCAAGCCAATGCTTATATCCTTGCTATGCCGGGCGTACCTTGCGTGTTTTATCCACACTGGGTTAAACTAAAAGATTATATAGGGCCTATGATTATGGCTCGTCATGCTTGCGGCGTTCATAGCGAGAGTTCTGTTTCCGATGAGGCAGGTCATAATTTCTATAAGGCATACATAACCGGAACCAAAGGTACTATATATTTAGCATTAGGTCCTGGCAGCAATTGGGGAAGTGCACCAAGCGGATTTACTAAAGCCGTTGCTATCAATAATATAGGTGTGTATTATAAACTCAATGGTGAGCAGCAAGTTAAACCTCAACTGATAGTAACACCGGGTTCACATGTGTTTAAGGATTCCGAAAAAGGTCTTACGATAACGATGAAAGCCGTTGCCGTTTCAGGTACTCCTGCTATTTATTACACTACCGATGGCACAACTCCGACTGCTTCAAGTAGCAAATATACTGCACCTCTGACTATCAAGCAGACAACTACTTTGAAAGCCGTGGCTATACTCAATGGCGCTTCTTCAGATGTTCAAACCTTCACTTATACATATAAAGAACCTCAGACAACACCTATTAAAGTTAAGTTCTATAATAATGCAGGATGGTCAAAAGTTCACCTTTGGGCATGGACTTCCGAAGGTAATCTATTCAGTCAAGGATGGCCTGGTGAACAACTGAAAGACCCTGATGGCGACAATTGGTATGAATATACTTTCGATGCCAAATATAAAGAGATGAACTTTATATTCAACTGTGGTTCTAACGCTTGTCAAACATCTAACTTGTGGACCGATGAGGACGCATGCTATTCATGGTCGGGTGGTGCAGAAGACTATCTGCCTACATGCGATGTGTCGGCTAATAAGACAATTAAGGCAGAGGATATTCTCAATATATATCCAAATCCGGCACACGATGTTCTCAATATAGAGTCGCAGCAAGTTATAACAGGTGTTGACCTGTATTCGCTCACAGGACAACTGATTGAGCGTCAGACATGTGAGACCGACAAGTTGGAAGTTCCCGTTGAACATCTTAATAGAGGTATGTATATATTGCGCGTCTATTTGAACGACGGTTGGCAATCAACAACTAATTTTATTAAACAGTAATATCACAAAGGCGGGTTTGTATGCCCGTCTTTTGTGCTTTTATCATAAAACCATGAAAACAAAATTATCTATTCTCTTTCTTTTGTGCTTAACATTCAGTTTGTCAGCACGTAATATCTATCTCAATACCGGTGGTTCATTGTTATGGGGTATTGACAATCCTAAATTCGCTGCATGGGTATGGCAAGGCAGTGGTGATGGTTCGTGGACGGATTTTATGACCAACGTTAGTGGCGATGTCTTCACGGTGTCTATTTCCGACAATGTTAACCACATAATATTTGTTCGCATGAATCCTACTGCCGATAGTCCAGATTGGAATTATAAATGGAATCAAACAGAAGATTTGGACTTATCGTCCGGCGATATGTTTACAATCACCGGTTGGGGCAGCGAAAAAAGTGAAGGTGTTTGGAGCACCTATTCTCAAGGTGGCGACAACCCTGGCGGCGACAATCCCGGTGATAATCCGGAAACAGGTGATCAAGGCTCGCATAACTATTGGCTTATCGGCTGGATTGATGGTCACGATGTTGGAGAGAATGCTTACACTGAATATGATGATGCCTATAAATTCAAAAATGGTAAGTTGGCTGTTACATTCTCAATGGGTAGCTATGTCACAGTTAAAGACGATGATGGTAATTATTACTATGCTAAAGACGTTGCAGGTGATAATGCTGAAGGTGAGTCGGTAACTCTGATATGGGCTAATGGTTGGAGTCCATGCAAAAAATGGCATGTCGAACCCGGCGAGCGATATATAATCATTGAGCAACAATCAAAATTCAAAGAAGCTATTTATCTTCGACTCGTCGATAAAGCCACTTTTGATGCCTATTCGCTCGGTAATGAATCCGGTTTGGAAAATGTCAACAACTCACCGCTAACTATTGTTGATGGTCGAATTGTGGCTGATGGAGATTTGCATACTTATTCCATTGATGGCAAAGACGTAACCAACCAAAATGGAAATCTTAAAGGTATTTACATCGTCAGATTGAATGGTGTTGCTAACAAAATAATTGTTCAATAACAAATAATATCTTATTAACTAAAACTTTTTATCAAAATGAAAAACAAATTATCTCTTTTGCTTTGTGCGCTTGTTTGTTCATTTGCTGTGTGGGCTGATTGCGTTCCACAAGAGCATACGGGCGACTACGTCTTGCGCAAAAATGGTAATCTTGATTTGAAGACCTACAAGTCTTGCGATGTTGATAATCAGTATCAAGTCCTTGATCTTGCACTTGTCAAATCAGATGCGCTGACAGTTAGAGACATGGTATTTGACCTCGAATCGGGAGGTGCATCGGCTAATTTTACTGCCGACCCTATCAATGGTATCATTTGCAATGTTGATGGTACCTATGATATCTATATCAAACCTGATAAACATTTGATATACATCGGTAGTAAACAACAAGTTACTCCTGAACCCGAAGTCGTATATACCGTTGTTGGTGAGGCTCCACTTATCAATGGTGCTAATTGGAATCCTGCAAATACCGATAATGATATGGCACTTGTAGATGGTGTTCTGACATTGGTAGTTAAGGACGTAACTCTTAATGCTCAAGGTTATCAGTATAAGTTCATCTCTAACCATGATTGGGATCATTATCAGTTGCCACAATCAGGCAATTTTACCCTCAATGTTGAACAAGCCGGTAAGTATGATATTACATACACCCTTGATCCTGAAAAGAACGAAGGTAAAGCAGCTCTGAAATTGATTGAAACAACACCGGATCAACCACAACCAGAAGTTGTTTATAGTGTAGTAGGTGATGCTGCTATCTTGAACGGTGAAAAAGATTGGGATGTTGAATCAACAGCCAATGATTTGCAAGCCGTTGACGGTGTTCTGACTCTCGTTGTTAAAGACGCTCAACTTGAAGTTAAAGAGTACTCATATAAGTTCGTGGGCGACCACAAATGGGGTGGCTTTGAACTTCCAAAAGAAGGCAACTTTGCATTGAAGGTTGAACAAGCCGGTAAGTATGATATTACTTATACTCTTGATGTAGAAAAGAACGAAGGCAAGGCTGCTCTGAAGTTGATTGAAACAACACCGGATCAACCACAACCTGAAGTTGTTTATAGTGTAGTAGGTGATGCTGCTATCTTGAACGGTGAAAAAGATTGGGATGTTGAATCAACAGCCAATGATTTGCAAGCCGTTGACGGTGTTCTGACTCTC
>Ga0326513_10000904_pt1 | contig 24739 bp, 28 predicted proteins | sample 2_2465_0518_D_FD_203654 | JGI IMG/M metagenome (GOLD analysis project Ga0326513, IMG submission 203654) | Bovine rumen microbial communities from UC Davis, California, United States - 2_2465_0518 | ecosystem: Host-associated > Mammals > Digestive system > Stomach > Rumen | place: USA... | reverse complement strand
CGGACGCTCCGGAGGCTGGCGGACGCTCCGGAGGCTGGCGGACGCTCCGGAGGCTGGCGGACGCTCCGGAGGCTGGCGGACGCTCCGGAGGCTGGCGGACGCTCCGGAGGCTGGCGGAGTGATCGACGCGACGCGCTGCCCGTCGGGGGAATACAGTACCCAGGAGGAGGCCCTAGTTACCCCTCTCTGCACCGAAAAAACAAAAAAGGCTTCCAAATTGCCGAATGCGAATTGTAATTTGCTATTGACAAATCGCAACTTGACGCTTATAATTGGAATTGCAAACAAGGAATGCAGTCACGCAAGAAGTGACATGAATGTAGAAGGGGCGGTCAAGATAAGATGTTTACGATGAAGAGGGCGTGCGTATACACGAGGGTGAGTACGGCAGAGCAGGCGGCGGAAGGATATTCGATTGAAGAGCAGGAGCGGATGTGCAAGGCGGCGATTGAGTCGAAGGGGTGGCAATATGTAGCTACATACAGCGACCCGGGCGTGTCTGGCCGGACGATGGACCGTGACGGATTGCAGGAAATGATCAAGGCGATCCGGAACGGCGAAGTACAAGCTGTTGTGATCTACAAGCTGGACAGGTTGTCGAGAAAGCAGCGCGACACGATGACTCTGATCGAGGACGTCATCATGAAGAACGAGGTTGATCTTGTCAGCCTCAATGAGACGCTTGACACATCGACGCCGTGGGGACGTGCGATGATCGGGATTCTGTCATCGTTCAATCAGATGGAGAGCGAAAACATCCAGATGCGGACAGAGATGGGAAGGAAGGCGAAGGCCGCAAAGGGTGGTTATGCTGGAGGAAAACCTCCGATTGGGTATAATGTTGTGAACGGCGAACTTGTTGTAAATGAAGAGGAGGCTGAAATTGTCCGGTTGATATTTGCTCTTAGGAAGAGCGGTATGACTTTGGTGAACATTGCGGAAGAACTGAACAGGCGCGGACTAAAGACGAAGACTGGAGGGGCGTTTGCGCATTCAGCTATACACGCGATATTGAACAATGAACCGACATATCGTGGGACGTACAGGTACGGAAAAGGACAGCTCGTGGAAGACCAGCACGAGGCAATTTTGAAAGACGACGAGGAGGCTTAACTATGAACAGCATCTATGAGATCAAGGCGAAGAAGACGATGACGGCACCCGGCGTGTGGGACTACGAGGCGGAAGCGAAGGTAACTGGTCCGGATACTGCGGAAGAAGTGTTTGTTTACGCGGCGACTGACAGCACGAACAAGACGTTCAAGGTGGACGGCGAGTCCATCATGGCGGCACTGAGTGAGGACGCGTCGGATGGCAACGATCAGGACTTTGACGATGCGATCATGAAGTTCACGCGTGGCGAACTTAGCCAGGAAGAGATCAAGGAGTGGGGCTTTGATAAGGCTGCGGACGGCTATGCCGAGGAGTACGACAAACTGTCGGCGGCGAAGGACTCGAAATACTACGGAGTGTTCAAGGTCCTGAACGGTCTTCTTGGAGCGATGTCAAAAGAAGTCGGCTGACCGGACGGCATTCTCAAAAAATCCCGAAAAATCAAAAAAGGACTAGCGTTCGGAACGGCTATTCCTAAAAAATCCCGAAAAATCAAAAAGGCACCTAATTGATTGAACCGCTCCATGCGGGCATGGCAGTATCGAAGTGATACGGCTGGGCTTGCGTGGGGCGGTTTTTATGTTGGCGGACACTTCGGATGGCAAAACGAGCGATTAGAGAAAACGGCAAGCAAGGGAGATGGTCGGATGGGCCAAAGGATAACAACCACGGATGGCGGGATCAACAATGCGCTTGCGTGGCTTGAGCGGAGACAGGACGACTGGAAACTATACGAAGCCATCCGGGAAGGCATGTACGAACACATCAAGGCGGGCGAGTCGGAGTGGCATGGGTACAACCGGTCGCTGCGGGAGATGATGGATGCGGTCATCACACGGATGGCAAAAGATGGAGATTGGCAAACGGCAGGCAAGATAACGCAGGTCTACAACAAGTCATTGCTGATGGACGCGGCGACGGATTTTGACGCATACATGCTGTACATCGAGTCGGAACGGCCTACAACGAAGCAGTTCTACTACCCTCGCCGGTCGGTGCTGAAGCCGATAGCGGAAGATATGATGCGGTTGGCAAACGGGGAACTGGAGTTGCTGACGATCTCCCTGCCGCCCGGAACTGGGAAGAGTACGCTGGCGATCTTTTACCTGACGTGGCTCGGCGGGAGAAACCCGGACAGTCCGATGCTGTCGTTCTCGCACGATGCCGGGATTGTCAGGGGATTCTATGAGGAGATTCTACGGATCATCAGCCAGGACGGCGAGTACTTGTGGAACAATGTATTCCCGGACGTACATCTGACAAGCACGAACGCAAAAGATCTTCGGATCGACCTTGGGCAGCGGAAGCGGTTTGAGACGTTCCAGTTCTCATCGGTCGGCGCTGGAAACGCTGGCAAACTGCGGGCAGCGCAGTTGCTGTATTGCGATGACCTTGTTGAGAGCATCGAGCAGGCGATGAGCCGTGACCGGATGGACAAACTGTGGACGCAGTACAACACGGACATCCAGCAGCGCAAGACGGGCGAATGCAAGGAACTGCACATTGCAACGAGGTGGAGCGTGGCAGACGTCATCGGTCGGCTAGAGCAGCAGGAGTCTGAGCATCCGACCGGGAAGGCGAAGTTCATCCGGATCCCGGCGCTGAATGATAAAGACGAGAGCAACTTTGACTACCCAGGCATTCATGACAAGTTTACCACGGAAAGATACCACCGCCAGCGTGAGAACATGGATGACGCAAACTGGCGGGCATTGTACATGAACGAACCGATTGAACGTGAAGGATTGCTGTATAACCCGGACGAACTCAGGCGATTCTTTGAACTGCCGGACAGGGAGCCGGACGGCATTGTTGCCGTATGCGACACGAAAGCCAAAGGATCCGACTATGCGTTCATGCCGATCATGTATCTTTATGGGAACGACTGCTATATCGCCGACTGCGTGTGCGACAACGGCGATCCCGGCATTGTAGAAGAAAAACTTGCGAGGATGCTGGTGAAGCACAAGGTGCAGATGTGCCAGTTCGAGTCGAACAGCGCCGGATGGCATATCGCGGAAAAGGTGCAGAACCGGGTCAACGAGCTGGGCGGCAGGACCAAGATCACGACCAAGATGACCACGGCGAACAAGGAGACAAAGATCGTGGTCAACGCTCCGGCGGTCAAAAAGCGGTGCCTGTTCCTGGACGGGTCAAAGTATGTGCCGAACAGCGACTACGGCAAGGCAATTTCCATGCTGACGTCTTACACGCTGGTCGGACGAAACAAGCATGATGACGTTGCGGACGGTATGGCGATGGCAATGCTCTATCTGGACAGCATGAATCTTGCCAAGGTAGAAGTAATCTTGAGGCCGTTCTGATGCATCTTGTGTTTATGCCGATATATTGTAGGAACAAAATGCGAACAAGTGCTTGACAACAACAACATATAGTGTATAATGTAGTTGTGGGGAACTATGCCCACGATTGATGCGCTTATGCGTGAACCGAGAGGTTTTGCATAGGCGCATTTTTCTGTTATTCGGGACAACGACGAGTACATCGGGAGGGGGTGGCACGTTGGTACCGGACATTACGACGGTCGATGGTCATGGGCACGGCAACGGACTTTCGCCGGAACTGCACGGCAGGCGGGTCATCCTGACCGGTGAGCGAGAGATTACCAGGGACAACGTGCTGACCGTGCTGGCAAAGGCCATGGCGACGCATCTTCGCAACCGGGCGGAGATTGTCTACCTGGAGCGGTATCTGCGCGGGTGGCAGCCGATCCTTAACAGGGTCAAGACGGTCAACGCAGAGATCAACAACAAGGTGGTCGTAAATCTAGCCAACGAGATCGTGACCTTTAAGGCCTCCGAATTCGCGGGCAAGCCCATCCAATATGTCAGCCGTGGGAGCAACAAGTCTGCGCCAAAGAAGGTCAGCCGTCTGAACGACATGATGCTGACAGAGGAAAAGCAGTCGAAGGACCTACTGCTGGCGTACCAGATGTTCACATGCGGCGTTGGCTATCGGCTGGTGATCCACGACCCGATCCCGAACCGGGAACTGTATGACGAAGCGCCGTTTGAAATCTCCATTCCGGATCCGAAGAACACGTTCATCGTCCGGCTGAACGACGTCAGCAAACGCCCGGTCATGGGTGTGACCTATGTGTACACGGACGAGAACGGGACCGGCGTCGAGTACACTGTGTACACGCCGAACGTGACGTACACCATTGCTGGGGTCGGGACGAGCGGACTGGAGATTGTCAACGAGGTTCGCCACAACTTCGGCCTGATCTCGCTTGTCGAGTATCCATGCAATCCTGTTCGGATGGGCGCGTTCGAGGTTGTGCTACCGCTGCTGGACGCCATCAACCTGACGCAGAGCAACCGTCTGGACGGCATCGAGCAGTTCATCCAGGCCATCATGGTCTTCGAGGGCGTGGACATCACCAGGGAGCAGTTTCTGGAACTGAAGGACCTTGGCGCTCTGAAGCTGCCTCCAGCAATGGATGGACGGACGAGCAAGGTCTACTACCTCAACGAAGAGCTGAACCAAAGCCAGACCCAGACGCTGGTGGACGACATGTACGAGACGGTGCTTGAAATCGTAGGCATTCCGTCTCAAAGCAACGGCGGCACCAGCGACTCCAGCAACAACGGCGCGGTAATCATGAAGAACGGATGGTGGCACGCGGAGGCACGGTCGCTGGAAACGCAGTCCATGTGGATCGCCTCGGAGACCGAGACACTGAAGATCGTCATGCGGATCTGCCGGGACACCAAGGAACTGATCGGACTGAAGGTGGCCGAGGTGGAACCGAAATTCTGGCGGCAGAGTTACGAGGACACGCTGGTCAAGACGCAGGCCTTCGCAAGTCTGCGCGGGGCTGGGATGCCGAGCATTCAGGCATTCACGTTCAGCAACCTGTCCAAGGATCCAGAGAGCGACGCGCTGGTCTACGACAAGTACCAGGAAGAACAGGCACAGCAGCTTGATGCTGAAGCGGGCGTTGACACCAACATCAGCATTGACGATGAAGAGGGCGTTGGCGCGGACAACGTTGGGTCTACCACGACAGAAGGTACCGGCCACCCGAAGGCCGAGACTGGCATCTGCCCGGTGTGCGGTCGTTCGTTCAAGAAGAAGACGAACAACCAGATCTTCGACAGACCGCAGTGCCGGAATAAGGCAAGACGTCACGGCGCTGGCCAAGACAAGGGTGAAGGCGTCGGTGATATCGATTGATGAACTACAACGCGGCCGACAAGGCCATCAAGGCGATCAACCGGGAGAATCTGAAACTGTTTGGTCGGCTGAAAATCAGGCTGATGAAAGCAGATGAGCTGAACATTATCCGGGCGGTCGGCGAGACCTATGACGCCTCCATCCGGATGGCGGAACGGCGGCTGCTGGAATGCGCAAGGCTTGCGTATCTGGCGGCGATGCAGGAGAGCGGGAAGCGGAAGCGCAACCCCATCGACCGCGACTGGCTGATCGACTTCCTGATGATGGCAGACCCGGTGACGCTGTACAAGTTTTTGCCAGAGGCCGAACGCAAAAAGGCGAGGCTGACGGAAGCACTGGCGGCGACCACGGAAAGAGCCAAGGAGGTTGACAAGGCGCTTCGGGACTGGACAAGGCAGATCGGGCAGGCCGCCATCGAAGTGACGGACGCGGCGACCATCCGGGCGTTCAAGGACGCCGGTGTCACACAGGTTGAGTGGGTTACCGAGCGCGACGGAAGGGTGTGCGGAACATGCCGTGATATGGACGGCAACGTCTATGACATCGACAAAATTCCGCCAAAGGTTCATCCAAATTGCAGGTGCAAAGTTAGGATCCACATTCCATGATTTCCAGCGGGAGACCGCTTGAAATAAACGTCAGAGAAGACGGTAAAACGCAACCGCAGTACGGGGCGGCAAAACCGTGCAGATAGCGGAGTAAGAGAATACTTCGTGCGAAAGCGAACCAAAAAACGCAAGGAGGAACTCACATGTTCTGGACGTGGAGAAACATTTTTGAACCACGAATCTTCTTTGCTCCCGACGGTGATGCCGAGGGCGGCGCGGCCCCTGCTCCCGACGGTGGTGCCTGGTCTGAACCTCAGAGTGCCGACGATGGCAACGAGCAGGGAACTGATGACCTGACCGCAGAGATTGCCCGTCTCCGGACGGAAATGGCGAAACAAAAGGCCGCTATGGATAAGGCTCTCAGCGAGACCAATTCCTACAAAAAGCAGTTGAGAGCCAAACAGACGGCGGAAGAGATCGCTGCTGAAGAAGCCAAGGCGGCGGAAGAGGCACGGACCAACGAACTGAACGAACTGCGGAAGAAGTTCCAGGTGATGGAAATCACCAAGAACGTGGCGGTGGAACTCGGATGCGGTGAGGACTCCTCGAACAAGATTGCGGAGTTCATCAACGGTGCCGAAGACGCCAACGCTGTCATCTCCGAGTTCAAGAAGATCCTAGCGGCTCAGGAAAAGAAGCTTCGTCTGGAATTTGGCAGAGTGCCCCCTCCCGGCGCTGGCGCGGCCAACGGCGGGGAAAGTGAAGCCGTGAAAATGGCCAGGGACCTTGGCAGGGCCAAGTCTGAGGCCACAAAGACGGCACAGGCTGCTCTGGCGGCGTATATGCGCTGACAGACTCATAACATTCTCATCCCGATGAAAGGAGAGACCCACATGATTTTCAACGACACTACCATCGCTGGCGGCGTGGAAATCCTTGCGTCTAAGGACTTCCAGGCTATTCCGATCAAGGTTGCCGCCCCTCAGAGCGGCACCGTGGTCAAGGCCGGTACTCCCCTGACTGCGGCTGGCGCTTCCACCACCGGTGAGAACGCTGTGGGCGTTCTGCTCTACGATGTGGACACCGCCCGGAACCCCAATGGTGCTGCTGTTGTGCAGGGCATCATCGACGCGACCAAGGCCCAGGCTCATTCCGGCGTGACCTATGTCGCCGCTCTGTACGCCGCCCTGCCCGGTGTGGTTTTCCGCACCAACATCGGCGTCAACGCGTGACGCAAAATCCTGAAGAAAGGAGAAACAACACATGAATCTGACTGAACTTTTCAGCCCTGTGGCCATCGCTGCGCGGTGGACTGAGGCTGCCAGCAACCGGATTCCTTACCTGGGCGAGGGTCTGTTCCCCGCCGACAAGCAGGCTGGTCTTGATCTGAAGTGGATCAAGGGTTCCAAGGGCGTTCCCGTGTCTCTGATGCCCTCTGCGTTCGACGCCAAGGCCACCTTCCGTGACCGGGTGGGCGTTGAGAAGCTGGAAACCGAGATGCCGCTGTTCCGTGAGGGCTACAAGATCAAGGAGCGCGACCGTCAGGACATCCTCCGTGCGCAGTCTTCCAATGATCCCTACGTGGCCGCTGCCATTGCCCGCGTGTTCGACGATGCCGCTGACCTGATCGAGGGTGCCAACGTCGTTCCCGAGCGTGAGCGGATGCAGCTCCTGTTCCCGCTGAACGGTAACATGGGTATCAACATCAAGGCCAACGGTGTGGACTACACCTACAACTACGATCCCACCGGCACCTGGAAGACGAACAACTACTTCGCCCTGTCCGGCAACGCGCTGTGGACCGCTTCTGCAACGGCGGATCCCTTCAACGACATTCGCGTCGCGAAGGATGCCATCTCTGCCCGCACCGGCTCCGATCTGCGGATCATCGTCATGAACCGGACCACCTTCGGCTATCTGCGGAACAATGCCGCCATCAAGAGCCGCTACCTGTCCGTGAACGGCCTGAGCCTGGGCTATCTGACCGACTCCGAGATCATCAACATCCTGAAGGATACCGCTGATCTGGACGGCGTCGTGGTCTACGACAAGCAGTACCGCAACGAGAACAAGGTTGCTTCCAAGTTTGTTCCGGACGGCTATGTGGCCCTGCTGCCCACCGGTGCCCTGGGTACCACCTGGTACGGCACGACCCCCGAGGAGGCCGACCTGATGGGCAAGGATGCCGCTCAGGTGTCCATCGTGAACACCGGCGTGGCCATCACTCAGATCCTGGATCCCCATCCCGTCAACCTCAACACCTTCGCGTCCGAGATCGTCCTGCCCAGCTACGAGCGGGCTGACGAGGTGGCCCTGCTGAAGGTCATCGCCTGATAGAGGTGCAGCGCATGAAGGTCAAGGCGAAACACTGGATCAAGACGGACTCCGGATGGCATCAGACGGGCGAAGTCTTTGAGACGGACACCGTGGACGGTCTGACCGGCATGGTTGATGTCATCGAGGAAGACAGCGCACCCGTCGTGCAGATGGATGACAGCCTTGAATCGGAAGAAGAAAAGCCTGCCGCCAGAAAGCGCGGAAGGAAGAACACTACGGACTGAAAAGGGGGCGGCCAGCGTGGATCTGACCACAAAGATGAGCATCCTGCGAACCATGATTGGCGACGGCGATGATGACGCTACGCTGACCGCCTACCTTCAGATTGCCAAGGAACTGCTCTTGAACATCATCTACCCAACGGAAGCAAACCGTGCGGAGATGGAAGTACCGGCCATGTACCAGATGAAGGAAATCGAGGTAGCGGCTTACTTCCTGAACAAGCGCGGAGCCGAGGGTGAGATTCAGCACATCGAGAACGGCATCCACAGGAACTATGGTTCCTCCGATGTGCCCGAGGCCATGATCAAACACATCACACCGTTCTGTGGGGTGGTCAAGTGAGAACGCTGAGACGGAACCTGACCGACGTGGAATACTTTCCCTATATTAAAAAGGAAGAAATTCTCACGGAAAGCGGCAGGCATACCGGAAAATACACTGTCAAGTACGGCGACCCGGTGGCATTCAGGGCCAACATCGGTACGCCGAACGGACAAGTGCAGAACCAGTTCTACGGGATCGACCCAGACTATACGCATGTGATGGTGACAGATGACCCGGACATGGACATCAGCGAGACAGGCAAGATCGTCTGGAAGGGCAACGCCTATGAGATCAAGGCTGTGAGGCCGAGTCTCAACGTACTCTCCGTTGCGCTGAAGAAGATGAAAGAGCCTGCGGACGGCGGGGGAGATGGCACATGAGAACCATCACCTTCGACCTGAGTGTGGCCGGGATCGACAAAGCGCTGGCTGAACTGGAGCAGTTCAAGAAGGACTTCATAGCGGCTGCCGACGCTGTCATTCGCGAACTGTCAGAGAACCTTGGCATCCGCTTCCAGATCGTGTCGATTGCAAGCCTTGGTGCGGTAGACCAAGGCGGTCTGTCGGACGGAGCGTACGGCGAGTATGACCCGCAGACGCGTGTTGGAATCGTCACAAACAACGCCTACTATGCCGTGTTTGTTGAATACGGAACCGGCGTTGTTGGCGCTGCCAGTCCGTATGTCGGACCGGCCACGGTCACTTCGGTGAGCGCGAACGGATATGGACCGTACTCAGCATATGACCAGAACGGTCACGGCGAAGAAGGCTGGATATACAAAGGTTCGGACGGAAAACGCCATTGGACTGCTGGCCAGCCGAGCAGGCCGTTCTTCTACACCATGATGCGGCAACTGGCTGACGCGGCACCTGGCGTTGCGGAGCGGGTCTTCAACGAGAAGCTGTAACAGGGGGAGATGGAGCGGAATGATCGACATTGAGAATCAAGTGTTCGATGCGGTGTATCCGTTCATCGAACCGCTGGTTGCGGAAGGCGGATTCGTCAGCGAGTTTGTGCCGAAACCGGCCAGCTTCCCGCATGCGTACCTGTGCGAGATCGACAACAATCCGGATGCGAGGACGGCAGACTCGGGGGAGAGGGAATGGTCCAGCATCGTCGCCTATGAATCTCAGATCTATGCCATGAGCAAGAGCGAGTGTCGGCAGATCCAGCAGGCGATGGATGACGCGATGGTGCGGCTCATGGGCTTCACCAAGCTGCAAGGGCAGTTCGCTCCAAACCTGGCCGACCGGAGCATCTACCGGATGGTTGCGAGATACCAGCGCGGTGTGACGCGTAACGGAGACATGTACAAGCCGAGGTGATGACGAGTGCCAGAACAGGAAGAAGAACAGTCCGTCCTGGACGCGACACCGGTTCCAAGTTCCATGATCACGCCGGAGACAAACCCGGCGGCGAACGGATGGTACGAGCCTCTGACGAACGATTCGTGGAACGCTGATTACTTTCCGACGGCGGACACGTCGCCCGTTGACGGAAAAACATACTACATCGTCAATACAAGCACAGAAGGAGTGAGCAATATGTCTGAGACGGCAATGGCCTACAGCACCTATCAGACCTACTTCATGTATCGTACGACCTCCTCCGGCACCTACACGAAGGTCGTCGATATTAAAGATTACCCCGACATGCTGGGAGATGTGCGACTCGTTCTTGGCTGAAAATGCCAAGCACACTCGGAAGAGTGGAGAACTGATATCCCGATGGATGGAATGATAGGGTAACGCCTTGAAACGTCCACCTTGAGACTCCGGCTGGCATTGTAAAAGTGTCAGAAGCCCGGTAAAGTCGGCGGAAGTCCACCGCAGCAGTAAGGCTGGCGAAACGCCCCTGGAGGCAGGGACTGTGGGTGACACGCCGGAGGTCAATATACGCTCATGGTGAGAATGCCCCGTAAGGGACTGACGAACTTGCGAATGTACGGGTCTAAACGCATGACCGTCGAAAGGCGGTGGCCGCAGTCAGCGGCAGTCGGTGTGGTCGAGTAAAACTGTTGCCTATGAAAGACCATGACATGTTACAGGCATGTCCAAGCCGACAGGCTCAGAGCAAGCACCTAAAAGCGTATGAAAGATAGGGATATCGGAACGAGGAAAGGCATGGGGTTGCAAAAGCAATATGCGGACGAAGCAAATAAGCCGCAGAACCCATGCTGAAAAGCGAAGCTCGAACCGATGAAGCGCCTGTAACGGGCGTGGAGGGATGGGCTTCAGTCGGTTGGTCTAGTCAACGCGCATTCGTGCAATTCAAAGCGCAGAGACGAACGATCAGTCGATGGAACGCCGTGTGCGGTGAAAGCCGCATGCACGGTGTGAAGCGGGGGAAAACATCGAGTCCTAATGGGCAGAATGTTACCTATCGCTATCCTAACATGCTGGACTGCACGACCCTTTCGGACGGCATGGAAAAGCGGATCCCGGGCATCCTCCAGAGCGGCGACGGCTACAGCTTCACCGCCAACTACACGCCCGCCAACTTCGCCAAGGTCAAGGCGCTGGTGGGTCATCAGTACGACTACGCGCTGTGGCTGGGTGGCACCTCTACCGGCGAACCGGACGGTCACAACGGCAAGTTCTCCTGGACCGGTGACGTGGTGGTCGGCTTCCCCGGCAAGGGCGTGGACGAGGTGCAGGATATGAGCATCACCGCCGTTCCCTCGACCGACACGGTCTGGACCGAGAACTGACACTAAAAGGGTGACATCACTGTGAGCAACACGAAACGGGCTGTAAAGAAAGGAAATACGAACATGGCAAACAAGGCCGAGAATCAGAGGATCCCGAAGAGCATCACGATCTACGACGAAGAGGGCAACGCCTATGTGCTGGAGTTCAACCGGAAAACCGTGTTGTCCATGCAGAACAACGGCTTCGTCCTGAACCTGGATCAGCTGTACAAGACCACCCGCGAGCTGGTGAGCGGCGCGTTCCGCATGCACCACAACTGGATGCGCTGGGAGCAGATTGAGAAGATCTGGATCTACCAGGGCGACAAGCGCGGTGAGCTGCTCGGCTATCTGGCAAACATGTTCTCCAAGCCTGCGCTCGATCTGATGGGCGACTCCGGTGATGAGGGTGAGGCTGTCGAACCCGAGCACCCTTTCGAGATCAACTGGTAAAGGACGAAAAGCCTGTACCAAAGACCTATGCGGAAATGTTTGAAGAAGCGTTTCCGTATTACCTGGCGATGGGCATGACCTATGAGCAGTTCTGGGAACAGGACAGCGAACTGGTCAAATACTATCGCCGGGCCAGCGAAATCCGGCAAGAACAGGTCAACCAGGAGGCATGGATCCACGGGATGTACGTCTACGAGGCCATCGCCGACCTGGTGCCTGTCCTCCGGGCTTTCGCGAAGAAGGGCACGAAGCCAAGAAAATACTCTGAGAAGCCGTACGAATTCAGGAAGCCGGAGCGGAAGAAGGGCGAGAAGCTCAGTAAGAGGGACGCGGAGGCCAAGGCCAGGGCGGACAAGATCCGTGCACAGATGATGGCGGCGATGCAGAGCAACAACAAGAAGCGAGTGGAAGAGCGGATGGCGGCAAAGTTCAGCGCCATCGGAACGGAACACACGGTGGAGGAGACGCAAGCGACCATCAAAGCCGAAATCATCCCCATCGACGAATAACAGGAGGGGTCAGCCATGTCAGAAGTCAATGCCCTACAGTTGCGGATTACAGACAACGCAACGGATGCGGCCAAGAGTCTTGACAGACTGGCCTCTTCTCTTAATAAGATCCGCAACGCTCTCAGCAACAACCTGAAACTCGAACAGGTTGCGTTCGGTCTTGGCCAGTTTTCAACCGCTCTTGCTCAAAGCACGTCCGGCGACAAGGTGAACAAGATCAACGCCATTGCCGGTGCGCTCCACAAGCTGGCGAATGCGACGGAGCGTCTGAAGGGCGCGGGCGTCGGGTTCCAGCAGGCCATGAAGGCTGTGGACAACGTGAAGGCGAATGTCGCGGCGAGGGTGGCCGGTACGCCGGGCGTGAAGAGTGGCGGGATGGCTGTTTCAAAGCCGACTGTCCAGTCCGAGGGCGATGCTTCCGTAAGCGATGCCGCTCAAAAGACGAGGGAAATTGCCGACAACCTCAAAGAGGCCAAAGTAACCGCTGCTGATATAAAAATCGAAGTTGTTCCGCCAAAGGAGCGCAAAGCCCTGACAGACGCGGAGCAGGCGCTTGGGCGGATTGAGAGACTCAGACGAAGCGTCAACATGACCAACCGGATGTATCAGGACAGGCAGGCACCTCTCGGAACGCCGGAGAACGGCATGATCGGTGCTGCTGCTGCGCTTGAACGCCGTGGATTCACCCCAAAGAGTACACCGTCACAAGCGCCGCAGGGCCTTTCTATGAAGGCGGAACAGGCAAAAGAAATGGCCGACGCGCTTGAAAAGGCCAAGCAAGCCGCACAAATGATGGCCGCGAACGAGGCTGTAAAAACCCTGACGCAGGCCAGGACGCAGGCTGATCTCCTTAACATGAAGATCGACGCCGCGAAGCAGAAGCTGGCCACCGGCATCGCGACCGGCAAGATGGACCAGACTCAGATCGCCACCGCCGCCGCGCAGATCCAGAACATGCAGGGCAAGCTGGACGGTCTGCGGCAGAAGGAGCAGGAAGCGGCTGATGCGGCAGCCAAGCAGGCAACCTTCTTTGGACGGCTGGATGCCGCTGCGAAGAATGCTGGGGAAACCCTCAACCAGGCCAAGACAAATCTCAAGAACCTTGCTGGTGCATTCTTCAACGCCAACGGTGGACTGCTGAGTCTCTTGCACGGCATGATGCGGATGGCCAAGTACCGGATCTTCCGCTCGATCATCCGGGAAATTTCGGAGGGCTTCAAGACAGGCCTTGAGAACGTCCGCAATTACAGCAAGGCCATCAACGGATCCTATGCCAAGGATATGGCTGCGCTGGACAACAGCCTGCTGAAAATGAAGAACAGCCTCGGCGCGGCGTTGGCCCCGGCGATTCAGGCGCTTGTGCCGATCATCCAGACCGTTGTCAGCTGGTTCATTACGGCCATCAACTACGTCAACCAGTTCTTTGCACTTTTGCGGGGTCAGAGTACTTGGACAAAGGCTGTAGATGTGACGGCGGCTGACTTCGAGAAGACCACTAAGGGCGCTTCCTCTGCCATCAATAATCTGCTGGCAGACTGGGACGAACTGAACATCATCCAGTCCAAGGGCGGCGGTGGCGGAGCGGCTGCCGAAGATCTGAGTCAATATAAGAAGATGTTCACGGAGGACAACCTGTTTGACTCAGGCGTTATGAAATTCGTTGAACTGCTCAAGAAAAACCTGGATGATGCAAAACTGGCTCTCGCCGGAATTATTGCAAGAATCATGGGCTTTAAAGGCGGAACGATTCTGATTACCATCGGCATCGTCTCAAGTTATTTGCACGGACTGAAGGCCGGTATGGCAGATGACGGAACGTTTGCAGACGCACTTGCCGGTAGCATCAAAGGATTTATCGCGGCGGCCATCGGTGGTGCACTCATCGGTTGGGAGATTACAAAAACCGGAAGCGGTGCGCTTGTTGGCGCGGTCATTGGCGTGTCTCTCGCCTTGTCGGCCGTGGCCCTCGGGTATGACGTCGGTAGCAACCCGACGATTGATACCCTTGGTGACGCGATAGAAAAGAATCTGCTCGACATGTCCCTCGGCGCGATTGCTGGCGGTGCATTAGGCTTCTTTGCAACAAAAAGCGTGCAAGGGGCGCTCATCGGTCTTAGTGTCGGTGCTGCATTAACGCTGACCATCAACAAACTGTTTGCTGAGAAGGGCACCGGTGTTATCGAACAAGCCAGCTTTGGGTCAACGCTCAGAAACAATGTCGGAACGATTATATCCGGCGCGTCAATGGGAGGTATGTTCGGCTGGAAGATCGGTGGTGGCACCGGCGCGTTGATCGGCATTGTTATCGGCGCGATAGCTACTCTTGGTATAAAATACCTATCCGCGAAGAAAGACTACGATGAGAACGTGGCTCACTGGGGTAACATCAGGTTTACAGCCGATCAGGTCAGACGCTGGGTCGAAGACAAATTCTTCAGCAAGGACATCACAGCCAAATTCACCGTTGTTCACACGAACATCACCAACACGGACGCGGCCAGAGCGGAACTTCAGGCTGCCGGAGCTGAACTGAGTGCGGAACTGCGGATGCTGATGCTGGAAGTTGACGTCAATGATGCGGAAGCGAAGCGCAAAGCGCTGGTCGAAAAGATCACAGGCGAAGGCGGCATCCTCTCGAAAATCAACTCTACGCTTGAAATGGAGAACAAGACAATCACGCTCGGGTTCTCCATCGCGCCGATGACAGACAGTGACGGAAATGACATCACCGGTGAGTACATCAGGGGCTTCGTAGGGGCTGGAACGGTTGTTTCGGACGCCGCCACATGGGCTGGTAAGGAACTCGCGAAGCTGATCAGCAAAGGTATGACCGACGAACTGTCTGAACAGGAATTGACCATTCAGACAAAGCTGGCTGAGATTCTTGAAAGAACAACGATGTCGCAACGCACCGCGCAATTGTCCGCAGAGTTTATGACGAGCGTGTACACCCTTCCGCAGTTTACGAGGGATACCGCCGTTGAGGCTCTCAAGGCTTATCAAGGTCTGACAGCATCCAGGCGGACGGAAGCGACGGAATTGTACACGTTCCAGCTGTCCAGCATGATGCAGCGCAAGAGTACCATGGAAGGCCAGCTTGAAGGCTACAAAGAACTGCTGACATTGTATTCGCCTGAAAGCCAGGAGTACAAAGAGGCCAGCAAATATGTTGACCTCCTCACCGCGAAGATAACCGAACTTGAAGGTCAAATTGAGGAATTCTCAACGCCAAAGGCCATGAGTGGCTTCATCAACAATATCATGAAGGTTTCGACACAACAAGGCGGGGCCGTGTTTGGTTCTCAAGTTTCTAACGCTTTCCTGAATGCATGGACGAGTATGAGCGAAGAACAAGTATCTGATATTTTCAGAGAAATGACCACGTATCCGAGCCCGCTTTGGGATGCCTTTTACGAGGCAAGAGAGAATTATCAGAACAATCCAAACGCCAGCACAAAGGAAGCATATAAAACAGCTTATGAGAACTTCCTTGACGGAATAATTGGCAAGTTTTTCGGAGAAGATGCATTACCTGGTATCAAGGAACTGATCAACAGTGGGTACCTTGGATACGAAGATCTGTTCTCGCAAGATTTCTTCAAGAAAGCAGTAAGTCATTTACATTTCACCGCCCATGGCATGACAGATCCACAAGCAACCGAAGTCGGCAGAAAAAATAGAGTTCAAGAAATGATCGATGCGTTTGCGATAGCGTTAGGAGTGGAACTGCCGGAATATGATAGCGCCTATATTGACCTCTTTGACCGCATGACGCAATTATGGGGAACTCCTAGCGGATCAACCGTTCCTGATGTTGGTCCGAGGGCCTACAACACGCCTGAATATTCCGAGGGCGATACGGGAGGGTCTACCGGCGGCAATGGTGATGAGAACGGCGATGCGACCACCGCCATGAACCGGGCCGCAAACGCCATCGAGGGACTGAAGGACACTGGCTTCAACGTAACCCTGAACCTCGTCCCGACTCCCATGCTGGCGCGGGTCGTGGACAAGTCCATCCGGATGGCGGGCGGCGCTCCCGTCCTGACTACGGGCTGACGGGGAGGTGACAGAGCATGATGGAAGTCAACCAGCAGGGCAATCCCACCTCCGACTACTATCGTCTGCGGTACAGCATGCGCTTCAGCGTCAACGGCGAACCCATCCCGGACTGCTCGGTCTTCACCGGCAAGGAGTCCGACCTGGACACGATGGGTGAGCGCGACGCGACCGGCTACCTTCACCGCAAGAAGGTCGCCACCAAGTTTCCGGTGAAGCTGGAGTACCACAACATCCCGGTCAGCGTGGCGGAGGACATCTGCGACAAGCTGCGGCATGACAAGTTCCAGTTCACCTGGTTCAGTCTGTATCACGGCGGGCTGTACACGATGGACGCCTACGTGGGCGACCGGGACTTCGAGGCCGTGTGGTGGCCGGAAGGCGGCACCTACCTGGTCAACCTGAGTTTCTCCGTGATCGAATACTGAGGAGGCGAACAGACCGTGCAGACCCTGAGCGAAACGCTTCGGATGGCCATCCAGGCGGGGAACCCACAGCGCTGTCTGTTTGTCTTCACAGATGAGGAAGGCAACGAGACCGAGGAGTTCAGCAACGAGGAGATCGTGGTGGATGAAGGCCTCCGGCTGGACAATCCCTTCAACGGCGAGACGGAACTGACGATGGGCCTGTGTCCGTCCGCGCAGATTTCCTTCACCCTGCTGAACGACCGGCGGCAGCTCGTTAACTTCGAGTTCGGGACCTTTACCGCCTACCTCGGCGCAAGGATCGACAGCGGCACTCCGGCACAGGATGCCGTGACACGAACCTACACCGAGGGCGGCGTGGCCCGGCTGTATGAATTCTCCCCGCTGGGTGTCTTCACGGTGGAGCGCCCGGACGTGGTGACAACCGACGTGATCAGCGTCTCGGCAGCCGACCGGATGAGTCTGCTGGACAAGGAGATCCCGGAGGAGGAACGGTCCGCGCTGGCCGTGGAGACCACCCTCTTCGGACTGACCCAGATCCTGTGTCAGCTGGTGGACGTGCCGCTGGCCACGACACAGGCCGACATGCTCAACGGCGACCTGACCGTCAAGCTGACGGCCAGCATCCTCCGGGACCGGACCTACCGGGACGTGCTTCGGTGGATCGCGGAGGCGGCGGGGAGCATCGCCATCTTCAACCGGGAGGGTGCGCTGGAGATTCGCTGGTTCAACGTGCCGACCGAAGTGCGGACGGACAAAGACTTTGACGAGCATGACTATAACGCCTTCGGCTACAGCTGGTATGAGACCGAGGCCATCGACGGGCTGAAGATCCGAAACAGCGGGAACACCAGCGAGACCCCGGTCTATCCGGGCGGCGTGGAAGCACCCATGAACAACCCCTATGTCATCAGCGGGAACCCGTTCCTGTGACGCGGGAGGAGGTGAGAAACTGTGGCGACAACCAAGGACCAGGCCCGGGCGGCGATCCTGGACCGGCTGACCGGATTCACGCAATTCCATCCGGCAAACGCCAGCCTGTTCACGGACTGGTCGGTGGAGCCTGGCGACGTCCTCCGGGTGGAGAACGAGGGCACGATCTACGACGTGCCGGTCTACCAGATGGACATGAGTTGGAAGGGCACCCCGACCGTGGATGTGCAGTCCACCGGGTCAAAGAAGCGACCGGATCCTTCCAAACTCAACAGGGGCGGCGGATACGGCGGGAACCGGAAGAAGGAAGAGGAAGAGATCGAGATGATCCGTCACCGGGCGGACATCGACAAGAGCGACGAAAAGCTGTCTCTCTGGGCGACAGAGGAAGAATGGGACATCATCCGGCAGGACTATGTTGAAAAACAGCGGACGCAGTTTGACCTGACTTCCAGCGGCATCACCTCGCTGGCCTATGAGACCGGACTGCTTCCGGGCGTGAAAGAGTACTTCAACCCAGCGAAAATGTACAAGCCAGGACAGTACGTGCTGTACGGCTCGCCAGCGAAAACCTACAAGTTCACCGCCCTCCATATGCCCGGCGCGGCATGGGATGACAGCATCGTGGAACTTGTCCACACGCAGGAGTCCCTGATCAGCCAGACGCAGGAGGAACTCAGTTCCACCATCACCAAGACCGGCATCGCTGACCTTCCGACCGGCAAGACGCTTTACTCTTACTCCACGGAAATTAAACAGACAGCCGACAATATAAACGCAGAAGTCTCAGCCGCCCGTGGAACCTCCGCAAGCCTCAGTTCGGCGCTGGACCTGAAGGCGAATCAAGCCTCCCTCTCCACCGTCCTGGACTCGGACGGGAAGGTGACAGCGGCCAGTATTGCAACGGCGATCAACGCACAGGGAAGCCAGGCGTACATTGATGCGGACCATGTTTACATCAGCGGAACGGTCACGCTGAAAAACAAACTCTCTATAAATGAAAGCGGAGGACTCAGCGTATCGGAATCCGGTCTCGCAATAGCCGGTTCCACGCAGCCAACGATTACGCTTGCGAACGGACGTATCGCGGCCAAGTATCATCAGGTATCGCAAGGCGGATACATTACGTTCGTGGGCAGCGGAAGCGGCGAGTACTACAATCTGGACACATCGAACGTGCCAAATCTTCACGCCAGCGCGACTATCGCCAGCGATACGCTGACCGTCGGAAAACTGAGCGGGGGTAGCGCGTTCACAATTCAGAAATCCGGCAACAACCTCCTGATCTCCGACGGAACGAGTACGATAACTTTTAGCAAAGCTACCACTCCGACCGGAGCATGGAATGGCAGCGGTACATATCAAGTCAGCGTTGATGGCACGGTGAAACTGACTACCACGCCGAGCCTCAGACTGACAGGCTCCGGAACCACGAACTTCTCAGCGGAAATGTTGAGCGACGGGTCTTCCCCGACTGTGCAGAAGAGCGTCACCGGCTACCTCCATCAATCCGGCGGAACGGTTGGCGTCTACACCACCTATTCCGGCGGATCCTACAGCGGGATCATCGCAAGCCTGCCGGTTGACATCTCTTCAGCGTTGGAACCGTCCAAAACGGTCAGCGCGGACAATGCCGTGGTCACCGTCTCTCCAGCGTCCGGCTATTCGGGCATGTCGGAGGTCAAGATCAAGGCGCTCTCTCTGGGTACACGGGTCAGCCGGGTGCCGACTGGCGGGCATGTACTCAGCGGCGTGGTAGAGGAGAACGGCTACTACCCTGTCGCGGACAACGCCTATATCTACGCCTATTTCAGCGATGCCTCCATTACCATCAGCTGCTCAAGCAACGTGCGGTCCATCGGTACTGACTATGGCACCCGGAAGTACGCTGGTTACATTTCAAAGAGTGGGCTTGTGGCCAATAGCTACCTGGGTTTCACAATCCAGGCGGGCGGCAGCACACAGACGTTTTATATCACCGTGAATGCGTAAAGGAGGGCCACCCATGACACCACAGGAATACATCCAGAGAGCCTACGACATCACCGACAGAATGAGCGTGTCTGGCGGCGCGGTGGAACAGATGGCAGCCCTGCGGCAGGCGCTGCGAGATGCCTACCGGGCCATGCAGGCCGAACCGACTGACCATCCAGAGGAGGCGACGGACGAATGAGCGTCTACTGTGTAATCAACCAGACCATGCGGCTGAGTGACCCGACCCGGAAGGTCATTCTCAACGAGCCGCTGGCCTACAGCAACACCCGCGCACATGCCTTCCGGGTGACTGTGCTGGCGGAAGGGAGCAGCGAACCGGCAGATCTGTCCTCGGTCGGCTGTGTGGGGCAGTTTTACAAGATGAAGGCCAATGAAACCGTCATGCCCATCAACGGCACGGTGAATGCGGAGACCGGCGTGGCGGAGATCATCCTCCCGGCGTCCTGCTATACCACGCCCGGTCGGTTTACCTTCACGATGGATCTGACCCAGGCGGTGAACCCGACTGGCTATTCAGAATTCAGCGCTTCCACGGCGTATGAGAAGGGCGACATGGTTGTGTACAACGGTGTTGTCTATATGTTCACCGCAGATCATTCGGCAGGAGCATGGACCGGAACGGACGCCGTTCTTGCGGCGGATACGCGCACGGCCCTGTGGGTGGAAGGCATTGTGGAGCGGACTACCGGCGGCGATATCATCGACCCTGGCACCCCGGTGGGCAATATTGAACAGGCCATCGGAAACGCCAACGCCGCCGCTGCGACTGCGACACAGGCGGCCTCTGCGGCGAATCAGTCCGCAAGCGACGCAAACACCGCCGCCAGCGAGGCCCGGGCGGCATCGGCTGTCTCTGTCCGCTACGACACAGCCCAGACCCTCACCGCGACCGAGCAGGCACAGGCGAGGGAGAACATCGGGGCGGCAAGCGGGGCGCGAACCGACCTGATGCACATCGTGGAAGAGGGTTATCCTGTCACAGCATACGGCGCAGATTACAGCACGGCAAGCTATGGCGTGACATACACGAAAATCGGGAACAGGCTGACGCTGAACGGCACGAACAACTTCGGCGGGTCGGCTGATCGATATTATGCTTTCGGCACGGGTTCTCCGCTTTTCTCCGGTACGACAGGGTGGGCTGGTGTGACGGACGCTTACCTCAACACAGGGTTCGTTCTGAAGGCCGGGGTTGCGTACAAGCTGACCATGCGGGTGTTGTCGGGCAGTACGACTTCCCCGGGAACTGCCGCACGACTGCAATTCTATTTCAAAAATGCTGACGGAACAGGGAGCATGGGCGGGTCTTCCGCGATGACCATCGGGTCTACCTTTCCGCAGGAACTGGTTTGGACATATACTCCTGCGGATGACAAAATTCTCGGTTACGGCCTGATTATGTATCCGAAAATCGTGTTCTCGAATCTGGTGATTGAGTATGCGGTTGTGGAAGCGGATGTGGACACGGAGGCAAGGGCTGGAGTTCTTGAGGTGGCGACCCAGCTTTCCGACAGAGTTAAGCTGACTGAGCAGACATTAACGGAAGCCGAGAAGGCACAGGCGCGGGAGAACATCGGGGCGGCAAGCAAGGCGGATGAGCGAGGCCGGGATGGGCTGATCACCTATCGGACGGAGGCGTTTGATCTGGCCGAGGTACCGGGGGCAACAAACGCAACGTGCATCGGCGCGGAATCAACCGGGGAAATTGTCACGCTGAATGGCACAAACAACGCCTCTTCGGCTGTATATATTCGGCTGACAGGAGCAGGAACCAGAACGGCATCAGTCAGTACTGTGCGTGGCTGGACAGGTGCACTTACGATACCGAGCGGCAGAGTATGCAAACTGACCATGAGGCTGCTGTCCGGCACGGTTGACGGGGCTGCAACCGTGTCTGTCTACAAGAGCGGTACATCCTCTACGCTGGGCCAAGCACAACGGCATAACGGGCTTTATTCCCGCGTATGGGTATCGGATGGAGCCCCTGTGAGTATTGCCGTTTGGATTAGCCAAGGGACAACGCTGACAGCGGCGACCTATAGCATTATCATCGAGGATATCACGGATGGACAGTTTGGGCTTTTTGTCCCTGTTGACGGAACGACCGTCAGCATTGACGCGGCTCCGGGTGTGCGCTACGAGTGTGGCACGGTGAATGAGTTGACATTCACCCCGTCTGCCTCTGGCCTGTGCGAGGTAGTGTTCACCACCGGCTCCAACCCGACCGAGCCGGTTCTGCCCTCTACCGTTCGGATGCCCGACTGGTGGACTGGTGTCGAGGCCAACAGAACGTATGACCTGATGATCCTCAACGGCACACTCGCGGGGGTGATGTCATGGGCGACATGATGACGCGGTGGTTCGCCATGCATGTCGCGCACGATGATGCACCTCTGCCATCCGGGTATACACGGCTAGAGTACATCACCGGTTCGAGCGCATACATCAACACCGGGTTGCCGGTGCGGCAGGGCGACCGGATCGTGCTCAAATACTACACGGGCAACACACAGGGCGAACAGTACATTTACGGCTGGCGGCGGTCAGGGACATACTCCAATCCGTATCAGCTTGCCGTCAATGTCAACAATGGCTACCGGCAGATCATCGCGGGCAAGGCGATTTCCGGGGCCGCAATCGGCACGCAAGCGGCGTTCGCGTTCGACCAGCGCAACACCCTCGTCATCGATACAGCGGCAAACAGGATCACCGTCAACGGCGAGATTCCGAGCGGACTGCTGTACGACCTGAGCAACGGCGCGGCGTTTGACGACAACGGATCGAGCGTCTATGCGCCCTACCTGTGCGCATTTGACCGAATCGGGTCGGCAATCGGCACATGCACCACAACCCGGCTTTACCTGTACACGGTGACCCGCAACGGCGCGGATGTCATGCACCTCGTGCCCGCCATCAATCAGAATGGCGTGTATGGAATGTATGACGCCGTGTCCGGCAATTTCTTCGACTCCGCAAACAGCAACGAGTTTACCGGAGCATAATTCGACCGCCCTACGGGGCAGAAAGGGGAATCATCATGACCTACTACGCACAGAGGAAATCCATCAAGAACGGACAGCCTCAGACCATCAGCAACCGCTACGGCGAGCGCGCCGAAATGGAGCGGCAGTACCACCTCTACTGCGCCTCCGCCGCGACCAACGCGGACGGCAACGATGTGGACTCCATTGAGTGGGGAACCATCGAGCAGGGTGTGCTTGAGCGCAAGGTCTGGATCACGCCCACCGAAGTGACCGAGGAGACCCCGGCGGAGGAGTCCTGACCATGTGGGCGCTGGCGATGGGGTTGATCGTCCTGTGCGGCGTCGCCGTCTGGCTGATCGCAGCTGGCGCGGCTGAAGTTGAGCGGCGGCGCGAGCGCTGGCTGTGGGATCATCCGCCCGAGGAATTGGTGGTGAGAGAAGATGACCAAAAAGATTCCGGCGAATGACCTGATCCGGTTGTTCCGACGGATGTACGATGAGCATTGGCCTTATGTGTGGGGCGCGGCAAGGGAGGGCTGTGTGGACTGCTCAGGGGCATACGTGTACGCCTACAAGCAGTTTGGACGCTCCATCGCCCACGGCTCCAACGCCATTGCCCGGAGTTGTGTCGAGGGATTGCTTCCGATCCGGGAGGCCGTCCCCGGCATGGCGGCGTTCAAGTACTATCCGCCGGGCCATCCGAAGTGGAATCTTCCCGCCAAATACCGCAAAGGCGGCGCGGCCTACAACGGAGACCTGAACGACTACTACCATATCGGCCTCGTGGACGAAACCGGGAAATACATTCTCAATGCGCAGGGTGAAAAGGCCGGATTCACCCGCACGAAACTCAGCCTGTGGGGTGCTGTGGGGTATCTCAAGGCCGTGGACTACCAGATCAAGAAAGGGGAGACCTCAATGCAGACCATGATTGTCAAGGCGGACGGCGGTACGACCGTCAAGATGCGGAGCTATCCGAGCAAGGGCGGCACGGTGCTGGCCAACATCCTCATCGGTACGCCTGTGGAGGCCGGAGAAAGTGACGGCGAATGGACACCCATCACCTACGAGGGCCGGAAGGGCTTCATGATGAGCAAGTTCCTTGCCTTCCCGGAGGCCACCACGCAGACCGACCTTCAGCCTGTCCAGACTCCGGTGGACAATTCCTCCGCCTATGTGCGGACGCTCACTACAGCCGAATACAACCGGCTTTGTGAGATGCGTGACCGGATGGAGGATGACCTGAAGTTCCTGAAAACCATTGTGGGGGTGGGCTAAATGCAGACACAGCTTCCAGCCGTCGAGGGACTCACCCCCGACATCCTCTGGTACACTATCGTCGGACTGGTCGGCATCGGAGCGCTGATCCTACTGGTGGACAAGGTCGCGGAGGTTTTCCGAAACGCAAAAGCCCGCCGGGACATCCAGCGTCAGCCGACCGACGAACTGGCGGAGCGGATCAGCCAGAAGGTCACCGAGGATCTTGAACCGCGATTCGACGAGATCAACCGCAAACTGGCCAACGACAAATTGCTGATCGACGATCACACAGCCAAGCTGGCCGCGCATAACCAGCGCGTCAAGACCATCGAGGATGGAAACAAGGTTCTGTGCCGTGGCATCCTCGCCCTGCTGAGTCACGAGATCAACGGAAACTCGGATGACAAGCTCAAGGCCTCGCAGGCGGAAATCACCAACTACCTGATCGACAAGTAAAGGAGGACTCATCATGATTGACTGGAAATCCAAGCTGACCTCTCGCAAATTTTGGGCCGCGATTGGGGAATTCGTCACCATGCTGATTGTGGCGCTGGGTGGCAGCCAGGAGACCGCCGTCCAGGTGACCGCCCTGATCATGGCAGGCGCGTCCGTCATCGCCTACATCATCGGGGAAGGTCTCATCGACGCTGCTCACGCCAACACCGTCATTGTGGCTGCGGATGACGAAG
>Ga0326513_10000903_pt1 | contig 24743 bp, 20 predicted proteins | sample 2_2465_0518_D_FD_203654 | JGI IMG/M metagenome (GOLD analysis project Ga0326513, IMG submission 203654) | Bovine rumen microbial communities from UC Davis, California, United States - 2_2465_0518 | ecosystem: Host-associated > Mammals > Digestive system > Stomach > Rumen | place: USA... | reverse complement strand
AGGGGCGCGTGGTCCTTGCCCCGATGGCGGGGGTGACGGACTTTGCGTTCCGGGAACTCTGCAGACGCTGCGGCGCGGCCTTCACGACCACCGAGATGGTCAGCGCCCGGGCATTGACCTACGGCGATCTCAAGAGCCGGGAACTGCTCTGGCTTTCGGAGGAGGAGACTCCGGCGGCGGTTCAGATTTTCGGTCACGAGCCGTCGGTCATGGCCGAGGCGGCGCAGATGGCGGCGGAGCTCTCCGGGGCGGCTGTCGTGGACATCAACATGGGCTGCCCGGTGGGGAAGATCGTGAAGGGCGGCGACGGGTCGGCGCTGATGAAGGATCCGGAACTTGCGTTCAGAATTGTCGAAGCGGTGGTCGGGGCGGTGTCCGTCCCGGTTACGGTCAAGTTCCGCAAAGGCTGGGACAACGGAAACGTAAACGCGGTGGAATTTGCCCGCGGCTGTGAGCGGGCGGGCGCCGCCGGACTTGCGGTGCACGGGCGTACGAGGGCACAGCTCTATGCCGGGAGAGCGGACTGGGACATTATCCGGGAGGTCAAAAAGGCGGTGACGATTCCGGTGACGGCCAATGGGGATGTGTTCAGCGGGGAAGACGCGGCGCATCTTCTGCGCTATACCGGCTGTGACGCGGTCATGATCGGAAGAGGCTGCTTCGGAGATCCCTGGCTGTTTTCCCGGGCAAATGCGGCCATCAACGGAGAAGCGGAACCGGAGAAGCCGCCCCTGGGGGAACGGATGGACGCCGCGCTGCATCAGATAGAACGCCTGGCCGAACGGCGCGGAGAGCGCTCGGCCTGCATGGAGGCAAGGCATCAGCTCCCTTGGTATCTGCACGGGGTTCCGTATTCCGGAAGCTACCGCCAGCAGATGGTGCATGTGGAGACCCTTGCGGAGATCCGGACAATCGTTTCCCGGATCAAACGGGAACTTTCTTAACGAATCGCTGACAAAACGGAACATTTTCCCTAAATTGGCGCTTGAACCGGACTTTTTGTTATGATATAATATTAATATCATTTTACTTTAAGACAGACAGAGGAGATTTGATGGTGAAACGGGTTAAGGTTTCGAACAACGTGATCAGGCGCCTGCCGCGTTACCTTCGGAAGCTGGACGAATTGCAGGAAAACGGGATCAACAGAATTTCTTCCTTTGAACTTGGGCAGCAGCTCGGCCTGACGCCGTCGCAGATCCGACAGGATTTCAGCTGCTTCGGTGAGTTTGGCCAGCAGGGCTACGGATACAATGTCTCCGGTCTGCGGGAGCAGATCGCGTCCATTCTCGGAATGGACAGGGGATATAAGGCGATCCTCGTGGGCGTCGGCAACATCGGCCACGCGCTGATGGACAACTTCAGCTTTGCCGAGTGCGGCGTGGAGCTGGCAGCGGCTTTCGACATCAAAGAAAGCCTGATCGGGACGGAATTCAAAGGGGTTCCCATTCTGGCGGAGGCACAGCTGGAGGAGTATCTGAAAGCCAATGACATCGCGCTTGCGGTGCTCTGCGTGCCGAAGGAAGTTGCGGTCAATGTGACAAAGATCCTGACGGACAACGGGATTGAAGCGATCTGGAACTTTACCAACATGGAACTGACAGAACCGAACAGCCCCATTATTGTCGAGAATGTCCATTTTTCCGACAGTCTGCTGTCGCTGAGCTACTTTGTGTCGGAGCGGATGGACGAACGCACGGCGGAGACTTCCAGAAACGGGAAGTAAGCGCCTCGGATCTGAACCGAAAGAAAGACAAAAGCCCCCCGCTCGCGCGGGGGTGTTTTTTTGAAGAAAGGAGCCGCTATGGCTGAACCCATTGCCGCCATTGCCACCGGCCAGCAGGTCGCGGCGATCGGCATCGTACGCATGTCGGGCGAGCGCAGCATCGAGCTGGCAGACCGGCTGTTTTCCCCCTGCGCGGGGGGACGCCTGAAGGATGCAAAGGACCGGAAACTGGTATACGGGGAACTGCGAAGCGCCAAAGGGGAGCTCCTGGATCTCTGCATGTGCACAGTCAGCCGGGGGCCACAGAGCTACACCGGGGAGGACACAGTGGAGTTTCAATGCCACGGGTCTCCGATGCTGCTTCAGGTGCTGCTGAAGGAGCTCTTTGCACTCGGGGCCAGACAGGCCGGTCCGGGGGAGTTTACGAAGCGGGCGTTCCTGAACGGGCGGATGGACCTCAGCTCCGCGGAGGCGGTGATCGACCTGATTGACGCCGAGACGGCCGAGGCCGTGCGCAACGCGGCCGGACAGCTCTCAGGAGCGATCCATCGGAAAGCGACGGCGATTTATGACGAGCTCGTCGGTATGAGCGCACATTTCCATGCAGTGCTGGATTATCCGGACGAGGACATCGAGAAATTCGAAATTCAGAGCTACCGTGATATGCTGACAGGCGGACAGCGGAGCCTGGAGAGGCTGCTGGGCACCTTTGAAAGAGGACAGATGATGAACAGCGGAATCCCCACCGCCATCATCGGCCTTCCGAACGCGGGGAAGAGCTCTCTGCTGAATGCGCTGCTGGGCTATGAACGGGCGATCGTCACGGATGTGCCGGGTACGACGCGGGACACCGTCGAGGAGCGGGTTCAGCTGGGCGGCGTGAGTCTGCGCCTGATCGACACGGCGGGCATCCGCGAAACGGACGACCGGGTGGAACAGCTCGGTGTTCAGAGAAGTCTTGCCGCCGCGGCGTCCGCGTCTCTGGTGCTTGCAGTCATCGACGGCAACGGCGAGAGCAGTGCGGCCGCGGAGCAGATCCTCCGTACGGCGGAGCGCGCGGAGCATGGCATTGCGGTGATTTCCAAAACCGACCTGCCGCAGCGGTTTCCGCTTCCGGAGACACGGCTTCCGGTGGTGTCGGTGAGCAGCGTGACCGGAGAGGGACTGGAACAGCTGGAAGAGAGAATCAAAGCGCTCTTTCCGCTGCCGGCGGTCCCGGCGGGGGAAATCCTGACCAATGTGAGGCAGGCGGACGCGGTGCGCCGGGCGGCGGAAAGCATGGATGCCGCCTGCAAAGCCCTGAAGGCGGGAATGACGCCGGATATCATCCTGACGGAGACAGAGAACGCCATGCAGGCCCTTGGGGAACTGACGGGGGCAAGCATCCGGGAAGATGTCACCAATCAGATCTTCGCACGTTTCTGTGTGGGCAAATAAGCGAAAGCCCCCTTGCCGTACGGCGGGGGAGCGCGTGATTCAAGAGATAAAACAGCAGACCTCCTGCCTTTTGGCAGGGGGTCTGCTGTTGAGAAAACGGGATCAGGTCAATCTTCGGATCTCATAACCGCGGGAAGCATAGTATCCGGTGGTCAGAGAAGTCGTGACGACACCGAGGTCGGAGTTTGCCGCATGAATAAACAGATCGTCTCCCACATAAATGCCGAGATGGCCGACGTAATTGTTCCCGGAATAGAAGCAGAGCAGGTCGCCCGGCTGAAGATCCGCCGGATCCACATGAACACCGTCGGAAAGGGCATCATTGGAGACACGGCTGGTCTGGAGGCCGAACTGACCGAAGACATACTGGACAAATCCGGAGCAGTCAAAGCCGGTTTCGGGAGATTTACCGCCCCACTTATACGGGGTGCCCACATATTGAAGGGCGTAGGCCGCAATCTCCTTTCCGAGTTCGGTCCCGGAGGCACTGCTGAGCCCGGATTCCGGCGCGTAGGTTCCCTCTGTCACAAAGGGCGCCGAGACATAACCGTCTTTGCCGTTGGCAATGACGCGGAGCCAGTCCTGGGAAACGCCGGTGATTCTCACGGCGGTTCCGTAATTTAATTCATCGAGAATCTTCGCAGACATGGAGGGAGATTCCCGCAGGCGTACACCGGTACCGGTGATATAGCCGTCCTTGATCTGATCGGAGGAGGGGGCGTAATTCCCGGTGGCGACGCCGCTGTTCAAGGAAGCGTTGGCTTCCGCATTGCTGTCGGGGCTAAGCTCTTCGATGAAATCGGAAAAGATATACCCGTTGACATGCTCGGCGGGGAGGGAAACCGCCACCCATTCCCCGGAGATCCCGGAGATGGTGACCTCGGTACCCTCGTCATAGGTCCCGATAATGGAGTAGGAAGAGCCGGGACCGGTACGGAGCCGAACGGCGTTGCCGGTCACCTGGCCGAGCTTCAGACGCGGCGCGGAGGCGGCGTCGGTTTCGGCAGCGGAATTTCCCGCGGAAAACATGCGGCTTGTCTCCGCCTGATTCCCGACAGCCTCCGCGGCCGGGGCCTCGATGGGTGCGATCACTTGCCCGGTCACGGTTTGGGGCAGAGGCTTCGGTTCACCGACGGAGAGAAATGTCTCCGGCACCTCGGAGGGCTTCGGCGTGGGGACGGTTTCGATTACAAAACGGGGTTCTGTGACCGTGATCAGAGTGCCGGACACGTCGGAGCCGGCAGAAGAATGATCTCCCGCTGTCAGATCGGCTGTGGGGGTGGGGGAAGGCGGAACGAAGGGACCATCCGTATGGATTGTGCCGTCCGTGGGCACGTAGACAAGCTGATCCTGGGGAAGCGTCTCTCCCGGCGCGCTTACGCCGGGCTCCTGAACGACAAAGACCGTGGAACCGCCGGAGCCGGAAGAGCCGGAGACGAGGCTGTCCTCTGTGAGGGACAGAAACTGGGAAGAGACATAACCGCTCTTTCCGTCCCAGCTGATCTGATACCAATCGGGATTTGAGCGGTCGAGAATCTCCACCACCGTATCACGGTTGACGCTTGTCGAGATGCCGTATACGGTGCCGGGACCGTTGCGGACATTCACCTCATCGCCAGTGACAACCGCCTGCTCGGCATAGGCCGAGACCGACGGAAGCGCCGACAGACAGGCGAACAGAACAAGCGCACAGATGCGTTCCTTTCGCATGAAAATACCTTCTTTAAACCTCAGCGCGCGGCAAGGGCACGCTCCAACCAGACAGCCGCGACATCGATGGCGGAATACAGGCTGTCTTTTTCCGTTTTCTTTACGATACGATCGCGGGACTTGACCGACGCGTCCGTCAGTTGAAGCTGAACGGAGACCTTCGTCGCGACATCCAGATCCTTGACCTTTTTGGTGTCGAGAATCTGCATCATGATCACGTACTTGTCCGCAAAGCTGCCGTAGTAGATGAAATTATCCTTCCGCTGGAGAGGATGACCCTTATATTCCAAAGCTTTTGCCAAATGAAACACCTCCAATTGTTTTATCAGCACCGGGATACCGCTTAAGGGAACGGACTGCCCGGTGGGGGATCTCTTCCCGCCTCCGGCGGGGAGAGATAAAGGCAACGTGACTTATGAAAGGGTATAACACACCGCAACCGGCCTGTCAAGGCGTTATCCGCCGATGATCACGACGCTGTCGCCGCCCTGCCAGGGAGTGGTGTTATTATAATTGTCCCAATAATAGGAACTGTCGAAGTCTTCGCTGGTGATGCCCTCTTCAATCAGGTCCTGATCGGTTCTGGCGACCTGGGTGGGGGCTTCGATAAACACATGGGTATCGGGCGCGAGATAGGGATAGGTGAAATCCGCCCAGGGGAGCCCCGAGTGAACCTGGCTCATGACCTGGCGCCAGACGCGGGCGGCGGGATTCCCGTTGGAGTTGATCCGCTCGGGAATGTCAAAACCGGTCCAGACCACGGCGACATAGTAGGGCGTTACCCCGGCAAACCAGCGGTCTTTGTATTCGCCCGAGGTGCCGGTTTTGCCGGCGACCGGGACGTTGTTGAGCCGGGCTTCGGTGCCGGTGCCTTCGTTGACGGCGTTTTTCATCATCCAGGTCAGGCAGTAGGCCGTGTTGGGATCAAACGCGGCAATCGTCTGAGGAACGTTGTCCAGGACGATGTTTCCGCGGCTGTCGGTTACCATGGAATAGGTGCGGCTGTAGGTGAAGACACCGTCGTTGACCAGCGCGCAGTAGGCCTGTGCCATTTCGCGCACAGAAATGCCGTTGGTGAGCTGGCCCAGCGCCATGGGCGCGTAGGACGCGTCGTCCGGTACCAGACTGGTGAAGCCGAGACGCTGTGTCAGGTAATCATACGAGGTCTGAGGGCCGTTGGGCAGCTTGTCCACGATCTGGGCCGCGACGGTGTTCAAAGACCACTTGAGCGCCTGATAGATCGAAAGTACGCCATAGTTTTCGTAGTTGTCGTTGTGCGGATACCAGCTCGTGCCGGAGAGCACAATATAGTTGGCGTCATTAACCAGCGTGTCAGGGGTAATGATCCCTTCATTGAGCGCGGGGCCGTAGCTTGCCAGGGGCTTGATGGAAGAGCCGGGGGAGCGGGTGGCGCCGCCGTAGTTGACCCCGCCGGAGCTGATGGGAACGGCGCGGTTGAGACCGAAATTGATCTCCTTTTCCCCGACACCGCCGCAGAGTGCGAGAATCCGTCCGTCATAAGGGTTCATAACCACGATGGCACTCTGAAACTGCTGCTCATAGCGGCCGCCCTTCGGCATTTTCTCAGGATCGCTGTAGAGATCGTCGATAATGCCCTGAATCCGGGTGTCCACGCAGCTGTAGATTTGGTATCCGCCGCTGTAGAGCAGCTTCTGGGCTGCTTCAAAGTTGATGCCCTTGGTGCTCATCAGGTCCCGGATGACATCCCGGATGACCACTTCTTCGTAGTAGGTATAGATCTCCTGATGGTATTCCTGGTTCGGTGTGCGCTTGAATACGAGCTGTTCGTTCACAGCGCTCTGCCAGGTGTCATAGTCGATATAGCCCTGCTCATACATCTCCCGGAGAATGACTTCCTGGCGTTTTTTGTTGTTCTCCTCGTTATAAAACGGGTCGTAGTAGGTGGGCTTGTTGGTGATGCCGATGATGGAAGCGCATTCGGCCAGACTCAGATCCTTAACATCCTTGCCAAAATACGTATGGGAGGCAATCCCCACGCCCCAGCAGCCTTCGCCGAAGTAGACCGCGTTCAGATACCACTCCAGAATCTCCTGCTTGTCGTATTTCTTCTCAAGCTCCAAAGCGCCGAAGATTTCGGTCAGCTTTCGAGAAACGGTGATCTGGTCTTTGCCGGTGAGGTTTTTCAGGAGCTGCTGGGTGATGGTGGAGCCGCCGTAACTCGTCTCCATCCGGGCAAACATTTCGATAAATGCACCGGCGGTGCGGTACCAGTCTACGCCCTTGTGCTCATAGAAGCGCTTGTCCTCAATGGCGATCAGCGCCTGCTCCATATATTTGGGGATGTCCTCATACTCCACCCAGATGCGGCGCTGATCCCCGCCGATGGTAATTCCTTCCTGCCATTCTCCGGCAAGATCCTGGTGCCAAATGGTACTGGCTTCGCTCAGCTGATAATCTTCCAGGGAAATGTCCAGATCAGGCGTGAGACAGGTTTTGACATAGTAGGCAAAAATACAGGTGAAGAGTGCGCCCGTCACCAGCAGAATCAGAAGAAGCGTACCGATGACGCGGAGAATCGCAATCAGAACGGAGGAGAGCGTGTCGACGGTATACCCGCCCGCGCGCAGAAGACCGCGTGCCGCACTGCGCTTTTTCAGTTGTTCTTCCGAGGCGGGGTTTCTCGAAGCCATCGCGTATCACGTCACTTCCTTTTTCCATCCGGGGATGAGAATAGATATGATCATTATAACACAGATTTTCAAATTCGCAAAGTGGCGAAGAACGGATTCAGAGATAATTAAGAAAAAGCCGGCCTTGCGGCGCCTTTTCGGATATGATATGATGGGCAAAAAGATTCTTATCCTTCTTAAAGGAATTGACGGCCGGTGAGGAAGTTCTCCCCGCTTCTGGCGGGAAAGATCAGGGCAGAGCATTTCGTTTAAGGGTATATTTCATCTGGAGCGGACTATGAAAAGAGTGCGGTATTGGCTGCTGACGGGGCTTGCGGCGCTGCTGTGCGCAGCGCTGCTGGTCGGTTGCGGCCATGAGGAGCAAAAGGAAGCCGTAACCATCGAAACCATCGAAGAGCAGCCGGAAGAACAGCTGGAAGAGCCGGGATATGAGACCTGGCTGCAGCGTTACACGGTGCGCGCTTCATCGGTTACGCTCTCAGACCAAAGGGAAGCCGTCCTCTTCCAGCAGGAATGCGAGGGCGGATTTCTTGCGTATATCAACCGGAGAACAGCCGTAGAGATCCCAGAGGGGTATGAGGACGAGACGGAGTTTTTTAACGACGGACGCTATGACGTATACGGAAGCGACCTGTTCGTCATAACCGAGAGCGGCAGGCGGAACATGATCCGACGCTACCGGCCCCTTCCCGCGCCGGAGAGCGCGGAGGAGCTGGAGAAATACTTTTCGGAGATGCGGCCGCGGGCCTTCCGCATGCGGGATGACGGGAAAATCGTGGTTCTCGAATCAAGCTACGAATCCTGGCTGACGCGTGATGGAACACAGACCAGAGACCACTACTATGTCCGGCTCCTGAATGAAAACGGTACGGCCGTCAGCAGTTCGGAAATTGAAATCCAGCCGGGGGCCGGACTGAACTGCACGGAAGCGGTGCTTCTGGGTGACAAGCTCCTGGCGGTACCGCAGGGGATGGAGATTCTGTTCTTCGGACTGGACGGGAAAAAACAGTTTTCCGTTACAGCCCCCTTTCCGATCCGCGAGATCTGCGGGACACGGGACGGCAGGCTTGCCGTGATTCTGAAGAATGACGAAAATCTCTGGCTCAGCGTCATTCATCCCGGGGAACGAACGGCGAGCATGCCGCAGCAGCTGCCGAAGGATGTGCACGGATTCTGCGCGGGAGAGACGGCAGACCGGCTCCTTTGCATGCAAAACAGCGACATTCTGTGCTACAGCCTGCAGAACGGGACGAGCGAAAAGCTGGTTTCGCTCCTGACCGTGGAGGCGGAGCCGAGCACCGTCGGCGCGTTCTTTGCCGGAAAGGACGGAAGCCTGCATTTTCTGCTCCGCGGCGAAAAGGAAAGCGGGACGGCAGACAACCTGTATCTGATTGCATCACCCTGTGAGATCCCGACGGAACGCCGGCTGCTTCGGGTCGGCTTTGAAGAGATTTCCGATCAGCTGATGCAGGAAATCGTGTCCTTCAATCGTGAGACAAGCGACGTCTTCCTTGAGGCGGTGGACTATCGGAACCTCGAAACGGAGATGACGGGAGATGGACTTCCCGAGCTTCTTGTGATGAATGAGCAGAGCTATGAGCGGCTGGAGACGGAAGAGCGCCTTGCGGATCTGAGCCTGTTTCTGAAAGAAGACGGAAGCGGCGCTCGGGAAAAGCTCTTTCCAAGCGTGCGGAGCGCATTCTCGGACAGAAGCGGGGAGGTGCGCAGAATCGCCGCATCCTTCCGGATCCGGACCATGGCATGCGACGAGAATACCGTGGGAGGGAAAAGCCGCCTGAGCCTCGGGGACCTGAGGGACATTCTGGCCGGGATGCCGGCGGGAAGTCTCCTTTATGAGCCCTACTATACCGCCGGGCGGCTGATGGAGGACCTTCGAAAGGTCAACCGGAATGAACTGGATCTGGGGGACGGCTTCGATGCCGAACTCCATGCGGAACTGCAGAACTTTGCAGATCTGCAGCCGGCGGGCTATTCCTATGACCGGTACGCCGCGGACTCGGCCAGCATGGAAAGCCGCATCTACAGCGGGAAACTGCTGATGCTGCAGGCGTATCTTGAGACGCTGGACGACCTGAAGTGGTATGATGCGTTCTTCCACAGCGGCGCGTGCTTTGCTGGCTGGCCGACGCGGGAGGGGTCCAGGTCCAGGCTGGTCTTTGAGGAATGCATCGGGATCTCGTCAGACTGCCCGGAGGATATGCAGCTTACGGCGTGGCGGTTCGTGAGACGGCTCCTGGCGGAAGCCTATCAGGAAAACAGCCCGGGCTTCCCGGTGTACCGGAGCCTGCTGGAGCGGCGGATGGAGGCGGATGCAGCGGCCGTCGTCTACCGTGTTGATGAAAAGGGAAAATTCGAGACGGACAAAAACGGGAGAAAGATCGAGGTTGCCAGAGACAGCTGGTATTCTCCCGAGTGGCGCAGGCACTTCGTCTATGCCCTGACGGAGCGGCAGAAGGAGAAGCTTCTCACGCTTATCGAGAACAGCGTATGAAAAATTCACAGAAAGCTTCTTTACAAAAAACGGGGACTATGGTAGTTTAATACAAACAGGCGTGAAGCATCAATCTTTTGACTTCCCGCACAATAAAAAGCACATAAAAAATATCAAGCAGGAGGTATGCGTGATGAAAAAATGGGTATGTCCGGTATGCGGTTACGTCCATGAGGGGGATACACCCCCTGAGAAGTGCCCGGTCTGCAAGGTCCCCGGCGAGAAGTTTACCCTTCAGGCGGAGGAACTGAGCTGGGCGGCCGAGCATGTGGTCGGTGTCGGCAAGGTTTTCGGAGCAGAGGTTCCGGAGGAAGTGAAGGAAGAGATCATTGCAGGGCTCCGTTCCAATTTCGAGGGCGAGTGCTCAGAAGTCGGCATGTATCTGGCGATGGCCCGTGTCGCATATCGTGAAGGATATCCCGAAGTCGGCATGTACTGGGAGAAGGCCGGCCTGGAAGAGGCCGAACACGCTGCAAAGTTTGCAGAGCTCCTGGGAGAGGTGCTGACCGACAGCACGAAGAAGAATCTGCAGATGCGCGTCGATGCCGAAAACGGCGCGACCGCCGGCAAGACGGAACTGGCCAAGCTCTGCAAAAAGTACAATCTTGACGCGCTGCATGACACCATCCACGAAATGGCACGCGACGAAGCGAGACACGGCAAGGCATTCAAAGGCCTGCTGGAGAGATATTTTAAGTAAGAGTAAGAAAGGAGAGACGCGATATGAAGTATGTCTGCAATCTTTGCGGCTGGGTCTATGACGAAGAAGAGGCCGGCGTGAAGTGGGAAGATCTTCCCGATGATTTTGCCTGCGAGCTCTGCGGCGCGGGCAAGGATGAGTTTACCGCCGAGGAGTAAAAGGCCGGATCAGGCTCATCGTCCGAGAGGACAGACCAAACAGCTGAAAAGCGGGCCGAAAGGCCCGCTTTCTGCTTGCGCAGGGGACGACGGTATGCTATAATCAGACAGGTTTATGTCAACTGCGGGCAATGGAGCGGCACTATGAAAACGGAGAAAATCAAATTCTATACAGAACGAAACAGTTTCGGCGTTCAGGCCATGATCATCCTGATGGCATTGTCCGTTGCCTTTCGTGTGATCGGCTGCTGGGGGCTTTGGAGTGACCGTTCCTTTGCACTTGCGCAGATCGCCCTGCCGATCGGCAGCGCCCTGCTGCTGATTGCTTTCGTATGGCTGTTCGGCAAAAGAGCGTTATGGACGACATTCATTCCGGTCATCCTGGGCGCGGTGTTTTTTATTGTCAAATCGCTCGGCTTTGAAAGCATGGTTCATACGGTGCTCTGCATTCTGCTCTATGCGGCGGTGATTGCCCTATATACCGGTACGGTCTTCGGCGTGATCCGGACCAAGTGGATTCTCGCGGCGCTGTTCGGCCTGCCGTTCCTGTATCACATTTTTGTGGAGGACCTTCCGGCCCTGCGGGATACCGCCAATCCGGTGAGTTTTTCCAGCGGCATGCAGGAAATGAGCGTGCTTTGCATTATGCTCGGGCTCTTCTGCCTGTCGCTTTCCATGAAGAAAACCATTGTGGAGCCGGTCATCCATCTGCCGAGAATCAGAAAACCGAAGCCCGCGGCCGAGCAGGAAGCTTCGGAAGAAGCAGCGGCCGATCAGGAAGCCGCCGACCAAGCGGCGGCACCGGCGGCTCCGGACGCGAGCCAGACGGCACAGCAGGAGCCGGCGGAAGCCGGACAAGCCACCGAGACCTTGCCATGATGAACTGGAAGCTTCTTCAGGCGGGAATGCCCCGCGGGAAAAAGAAAATCTACCTGGTGATTACGGCGGTACTGCTTCTTCTGCTGGCGGTGACCGCGATTCTGCTTCTGCACAGGGCCTCGGAGCGGCGGACCGAAGACTACACCCGCAAAGCGCGGGAAAGCTACAGCGCGGGAGACTATGAAAATGCGCTGCTGTACCTGCGCAGAATCAAAGATGAGGATAAGAATACGGAGATCCTGCTGCTGATGGCCGATTGCTATGAGGCGCTGGAGAACTATCCGCGGGCGCTGGAGACTCTTCGGAAGCTGAACACCGCAGACCCGGCGATCTCAAACCGGATTCAGTCCATCGAACAGCGCAAACTCCAGAAATCACAGGCGCAGATGGTGACGATAGCCGGGGTTGAGCTGAGCGTCAGTGAGCAGAGCGCGAGCCTGGACGGACTCGAGCTGAATGACGCACAGCTTCAGCAGCTTACAGCACTGTATGCGCTGGACCGGCTGTCCCTGAGGGATAACAAGATTTCGGACCCCACGGCGCTGAGTCAGCTCAAAAGCCTGGACGAGCTGGATCTCGCGGGAAACCAGATCCGGAATATACGGGCGTTGACGGAGCTGAGCAGCCTTCGGACCCTGAATCTGGACCGAAATCCGCTGACGGACTGTACGGAGCTCGGATCCCTTCGCTTCCTTACGAGCCTCAGTATTGTGGATACCGGTCTGGATGAGACGGCGGTTTATGCTCTGGCCGAGAGCCTTCCGGACTGCGCGATCCGCTTCGGAACCGCCGGGGCGGAGAAACTGTTTTTTACGGGAGAGGCCTTCTCCCTGAATGCGGCGGAACTCTCCCTGAGCCAGAAAAACCTTTCAGATATCAGCATGCTGCAGGGATTCACAGAACTGAAGATCCTGGATCTCAGCGGCAATGAGATCAGCGACATCCGCCCGCTGATGGAGCTGTCCAAGCTGGAAAAACTGAACATCAACAACAATGCCGTCAGTGACATGCGGCCGCTGATCGGCCTGCCCTACCTGGTGAAGCTGGACGCGGAGTACAATCGGATTTCGGAAACGACTTCGGCGGGATCCATGACGCAGCTCACGGAGCTGGATCTCAGAGGAAACCCGATCAAGGACTTTTCCGGCCTGGGGCACCTGACTTCGTTGAAAACGCTGGACCTGAGAGACACCCCTGTCACGGATGCGGATCTTGCGGAACTCTATGGGATGAAAAGCATTTTCAGCATTGACCTGAGGGACAACAAAGGCCTGAGCGATATTGCCGTCGGGGCGCTCAAGTCGGCACTGCCCGGCTGCAGCATCGCGCTGCCGGAGCTGATCTATGAGGTCGATTTTTCCGGGCATCATCTGCGCAGTGACGAGAAACAGCTGCTGTTCCCGGCGGCGGGGATCTCGGACCTGAGCGGCATTGCCAAAATGACCGCGCTGGAGGAAGTGGACCTGAGAGACAACGAGATTATGAATCTGTTCCCCTTTGAAATTACCGCATCGGCCGCAACGATTCGAAAACTGAATCTCTCGGGGAACCAGATCCGGGATGTGCTTTCCCTCTACGCGCTCTCCGCCCTGGAAGAATTGGATCTGAGCGGAAATGAAATCGAAGCGGTGGCGAGCCTTCGAAAGCTGACAAATCTGAAGAAACTGGTTCTCACAGGAAATCCGCTGGCGGACGAAGCCGTTCAGGAACTGCGCGGCTTTATGCCGGACTGTGAAATCATCTTTTAGCCTGACCAAGGATCAAGCGGGAACGGGGAATCTACCCGTTGACGAAATGCGGTGCCTGTATCTCGCGTCGGTCAAGCAATTCCATTAAGCAGCATAAGAAACGGAGCAGAACATGAGACTGGACAAGTATCTGAAAGTATCGCGCCTGATCAAAAGACGGACGATCGCCAATGAAGCCTGCGACAGCGAGAGAGTCACGGTGAACGGCCGGGAGGCAAAAGCCTCCTATCAGGTCAAAATCGGAGATGTAATTGAAATTGCCTTCGGCAATCGAAGCCTTAGGGTTGAGGTCACGGACATCAGCGAGAATGCTAAAAAAGCCGATGCAGCGGCCATGTATCGGGAATTATAAGAAATCGCCCGCTCCGGAAGGAGCGGGCGGTTCTGGTATGGGCGCCGGACAAAAAATCAGATGATATATTTCTTCAGCTGCTCGGGAACGGTTTCAGGATCAGACGTAATGGAGAGAACAAAGCTGATATGCTCGTTCTCAGAGAACTTTTCGAGCCAGTTGATAAAGGTAATGAGCGATTCCGGATCCTTGTCATTGACAAGTTTATAGAAATTATCCACAAAGAAGTGGGTGATGTCGTAGTTGCCGGCGTGGATGCCGCAAATCAGCCCCTTCAGAAATTCATAGCTGCCGATATCATAGGCACCGGCTTCAATCAAACGGGCCTGATAGGGAATATCATACGTGAGCTTCCGCTCCTTCTCGATACAAACGACATCACCGGTTTCTTCCTTTACCGCAGCGCGGACCAGTTCAACGAGACGTTTTGTCTTGCCGCTTCCCTTCAGACCCATGAGAATGCTGACCATAGCAATCCCTCCTTGATATTTTAAGGTTTTGGTGTTCAAACCTGAATACAGCTTATCATGTTTTCGAGCGGGGCGCAAGAGCATAAATGTAAATAAAACATTTTTATACAAATCGTAAAAAGTGTATATTGATGGGCGAAATCTGTTATAGTAAAATTAAATTGAGCAATTATAGACAAAATCCATAAAAAAGAGGTGTATTGCTTGAAAGACCTGAAGCATCTGATCTTTTTTGAGAATCTGCTGCAGGACGCACAGAACGAGCTGGTGGAAAAAGCCAAGAGCGAAGGACAGCTGGCCCTGGGATATAACTGCTACTATATTCCGGAGGTTCTGCTGAATCTTCCGGGCTGCTTCTCCAGCAGACTGCGTGCGCCCCGCTGCACGTCCACGGACATCGCCGGTTACTATATGACCAACCGCTCATGTCCCTATGCGCGGTCCATTCTGGAGCGCGCAATCGAAGGCGGATACAATTATCTCGACGCTCTCTTCGGCGCGGAGAGCTGTGCGACCATGGACCGGATGGAAACCCATTTCTTCCTGCTGAATCCGGTGAAGAATGACCGCTTCTTTGTGACGCAGATCGACCCGCCGATGAAGGGAGACAAGACCAACCTGGACTATTACAAGGTCCAGCTCACGGTCAAGATCCTGGAGCCGCTGAAGGAGAAGCTCGGCGTCGATACGTCGGAAGAGGCGCTGCGCACGGCAGTTGAGAAACACAACCGTCTCTGCCGCGTCATGACGGAAATCGGGGCTTTCCGCAAGTTGCCGAACCCGCCGATCACCGGGTATGAGTTCCACGTGATGCAGCTGGTCAGCCAGGTGTGTCCCCATGACCTCATCCTTCCGTATCTGGAAGAGACGCTGGAAGAGCTGAAGACCCGCGAGCCGGAGCCGGAATTCCCGTTCCGCACCAGGGTGGTCCTGGTCGGAAGCGAGATCGACGATCCGGAGTTTACAAAGCTGATTGAGACCTGCGGGGCGATGGTCGTTGCAGACCGTTACTGCTTCGGAAGCTTCCCAAGCCGCGAGGAGATTGAAATCCGCGAGGGGGAATCGGCATTTGACGCCATCTGCCGCACCTATCTGCACTGGAATCAGTGCGCGCGCTTTATGGACGGCATGAAGATCGACCAGCGCCACGACGAAGTGGAACGCCTGGTAAAGGAATTCGGCGCGGAAGGCATCATCTACGAGAATATGAAATTCTGCGAATTCTGGAGCTACGAAAAGGTCCTGGCCTCCAACATCTTTATCAACGAGCGCCATATTCCGACCTGCACGATCGAGAAGGAATACGCGCTGGGCGCGGTGGGACAGCTGCGGACGAGATTCCAGGCCTTTATTGAGTCTCTTGAAATCAAACAGATCCAGGGAGGAAAGTAACATGAAGCTTCTGGATAAAATGATCGCACCCCTGGACAAGGCGCTGGAGCGCTTCGACCCGCTGAAGCAGGCGGAGAAGGGGACCGGCGGACAGCGCGACCGCTATTACGACAAGACCGGCGTTGCCAAATGGCGCGAGTGGCGCGGCGTAAAGGACACCATGGTGGACTACGGCGCGTGGCTGAATAACATCCTCAGCATGGTACAGATGGTCGCCTCGGCGCCGATCCCGATCCTGAAAGGCTTCTGGGAATACCGCTGGATGGGCTCGTACCTGGGCACCTTTATGTTCATCGACCGCCTTTTTGAAGGCTATCGCGGACCGGAGCTGCAGATCGCGCATATGAACATGCACGCAATCGTGCAAAGCCTGACCAAGAGAATCGCGTTTGCGCTGAAGAACGACGCACGCTTCGGCGGCGGCCCGGACACGATGAACATCATCCCGCACGACGAGACGATCACCCCGCTTTTCCTGAAAGGCTTCAAGGGCCTTTACCCCTTCCCGCTGCAGACTCTGCCGGAGTTCATCATCTGTGACATTGACCAGCATATTGAGCCTTATTACATCGACGTGGCGGAATCCTACGGACTGCCGGCGGACGTATGTTCCAGATGCGCGGCCGAGACCGGCGTCGCCATCGACGATGCGTTCCCGCTTTTCGGACGGGTTCTGCTCTCGACGAATATGCCCTGCAACGCCTCGGAAGCGACCTCCATGTTCCAGCGCCGCCGTTATGCGAAACCGGACTTCCCGATTACACTCGCAATGCAGCATAACAATCCGGAGGCTCTGCCCTATTCCAGAGAGACTCTGCAGAACGCGATGGCCTTTGTCGAGGAGCACTACGGCGTCAAATACGACTGGGATGAGTTTTTCAAGTATGCCCGTCTGATGAACGAGCAGAACACCATCGAACTTGAGAAGTGGGACCTCTTCAAGACGCCCTATTCACCCCTCTCCGGCATTGCGGAGTCGCTGTACCGGCTGTATTCCTGGCAGTCGGTCAACGGGCAGGAGGAGTACTTCAACAAGGTCGACCGCAAAGTCATCAAGATCATGCGCAAGTGCTATGAGGAGAAGTATCTTCCCTTCGGCGGTAAGACCAGGCACAGAGCCTTCCTCTGGGGACCCTCGGCCGTGTATTATACGGACTTCCCGACCTGGACGCAGAACTGCTGGGGCATTACCATCGTCCTCAACATGGACTCCACCATGGGCTATAACATCATCAACACCGAGGATCCGGAGATCGCCATGGACGACATCACCCGCTTCACCGAGAAGGCCTGCATGCGCCATCACGCCGTCGGCGGCTGGGAGAACATCAACGCGGTCTGGGACTGGGCCAAGAACTTCAACTGCGACATGGTCCTGATGAACGACAACATCGCCTGCAACGGCATGCTCGGCGTACACGGCATGATGGAGGAGCAGGCCAGAGACCTGGGATTCCACTTTATCTTCATCGAGCACGACCTGCAGGACAGCCGCACGGTTTCCCGCCAGGATATGCGCAACTGTGTCAACAAGTACATGTCCGTCGTTCTGAACGAGACGCCGCTTGACCCGACGATTGTCGAGTTCGACGATGCGGAAGCATACTGATCAGGAGGTGGATGAAGATGAAAAAGGTTCTGAAGATGGCCCTGAAGGTGCTGGGAAAGGTGCTGCTGATCGGCCTGATCGGATTCGCGGCGACCTTTACGCTGTATATTACGAACGGAGAGAACAAGATGATCTACTACGTGATTCGTCCGTTTTTGAATAAGCACTATGACTCGCAGGTAAGAGACCGGAAAATCTGAAGATACAAGGACAGGGGGGACCGAAAGGTTCCCCCTTTTAAAAATAAACTTGTCAAGACAAGCGGCATGGTGTAAAATAAACTGATACCCTTATGGGCAATAGAAAAAAGAAGGACCCCGTTTCCATGAAAACGGGATAAGGAAGACAGGCGGAGACGATGCATACAGAGAACGCATGGACAAAACAGAAAGCGTCAGCGCTTCTCGAATGGCTGTTTCTCCTTGTGACGGCGATTTATCTGGTCTGCCAGTGCGTCTATCAATCCACCTATGTTCTCCCAAGCTACACGTTCCCGGACCGGCCGGTGTTTCAGATGATCCTGTGTGCGGCGGCGGTTTTGGCCCTGGGAAAGACGGCCCTGAACGGACTGTGGAACTTCAGAACCGGATTGCTTGCGCTGACGGCCGCGGGCTTTTTCCTGGCGTACCGGACAGGGAGAGAGCTTTTCCTGCTGATGATTCCGGTGCTGATGGCCGGGACGGCAGGGGTTGACTATAGAAAAGTCCTGAAAGTCTATCTTGCCGCGGTGGGAAGTTTCCTCGCCGTTACGGTTCTCTGCTCCTTTACGGGAGTGATCCCCAATATCGTTTATGCCGGGGCGGGGCGATTCCGCAGCAGCTGGGGGAACGCTTACCCGACCGATTTTGCTTCCCTGGTGCTGTTCTTCGTGATGATGCTCTGGCTTTCCTGGGAGAAGATGCCGGCCACGCTCGCGCTGCTGGGCGGGCTTCTGGCCCTATGGATTGCGTTTGCGATTACAGACAGCAGGACGTCTGCCCTCTGCGGACTGATGTTCCTGGTGATGATTCTATATTGCAAGGTGCCGTATATCATAGGAAGCGGGAAAAGCCGGACATCAAAGCTCGACAAAGGCATTCAGCTCCTGATGGTTTTTTCCTTCTTGTTTTTTGCCCTGGTTTATTTCGGCGCAGTTCTTCTGTATGCCCACGGCACGAAAGTTGGAATTGCTTTTGACCGGCTGTTCTCCTACCGGCTGTATATGACGCTGATGATCGTGCGCGATCAGGGCGTTTCCGCGTTCGGCAGCAATTATTCCCAGGTAGGGCTCGGCGGTGCAACCATTCAGGCGGGAGAGTACTACTTCCTTGACAGCTCCTATGCAATGCTGCTTGTCCGCTACGGCTGGGTTCTGTTTGCAGCGGTTACGGCGCTCTGGACCGGAATGGGCCTGCGTGCCTTTCGGGCGGGAGATCGGAAGCTTCTCTGTGTCATGACGGTGATTGCTTTTCATGCGATGAGCGAGCATCACTTCCCGGACGTCCAGTACAACATGCTTCTGGCGCTGCCGTTTGCGTCGATTCCGCTGGGGAAGACGACGGCAGCTGAAGTGCGCGTATTTTCGGATCGGATTCGAAAGAACGGGGCTCTCATCTGCTGCGCGGCGGTTTTGACAGCGGCAGCGGGTTTGGCGGCCCCTCTGGGCCTCAGCAGACTTCGTACGGTTTTTGCCATTTGGGGAACGGAATCACCATCCGGGGAGATCCGGGCTGTCCTGTGGTGCGTCCTTCTGCTCCTTTCAACGGTTACGGTTGCCGTAACGTTATGCCTTTTGGGTTCACGGCTCCGGAAACGGCAGAGTCCGGACAGGAAGAAGCTTGTGATGCTTGTGCTGGGCATGGCGGTGCTGACCGAAATCGTGCTGACGGATTCTCATGTGATCCGTAGGGTAGATGATCCGGACAGAATTCCTGCGGAGAAAGCCAAAGCGCTGGAACAGATCCTTGATTCCGCAAGCGGAAAGGTCGTCGTGAATGAAGCGCCGGAACTGATGCGCCGCCATTATCCAGGGATCAGCCGAAGCATCTGGTACGGTCAGGATCTTGCCAGGGAGAAAAATACATCTGTCGTTGTCAATCTCGGGGAAGACAATATTGTCTTTTCGAGAATGGGCTTTCAGTTTACACAGATTACTCCCGATGAGGCGATTGTCTCAAATGACCCTTCGGCGATGGCAGGCCTGACAGAGGCCGGATATAAATGGACGCCTTATGACGCTGCGGTCCGCGAGGTAGATCTGAAGGCATTTGCGGAGTTCAATGAACTAGAAGTGACCGAACAGGGGAGCATTGCCCTGGAAAACGGGAAGAAGCTGAATCACGGACCGTATCTGGATTTTTATAACGGGACCTATCGAATCACATTTGAACTGAACGCAGATGGCAGCAAGGAACAGGACACACCCTTGTGTTCCCTTTACGTGGCCACACTGGAAGGACAGAGCCTGACCGAAGAAACCGTGGAGCCAGAGAACTTGAGAACCGATGGAACGTGCTCTGTGGAGCTGGTTTTTGAGACAGATGATATCCGCTATCTGCAGTTCCCGGTCTTCCCGGCTGAGGGGCAGAACATAGAGATTACCGGGATTCGTTATCAACGAATCGGATAAGCGGACGGTTTTACGGCACAAAGCAAAATCGTGAGGGTGTGCTGAACAGGCATGAAAACGGAGGACGAAGACGGGTGAACTTATACGGCAGCAATCTGTTTTTCGGAATGATGTTTGTCGCTCTGTTTATCCTGCAGCTTTTATGGCTTCGGATTCCCGGAAAGCAGACGGACCGGAGCGCGGACATGAACGGTCGGCTTTGGGATTGCCTGTTCTGTATCTGCACGGCCTTTGCCGCGGCGAGTCTGCTCCGGCTCTACCCGGGCAATGCCCGCCCGCCGATTCAGGACTCTTCCGCCTTCCTCTATATCGGAAAGAGAATGGCGGAAGGAAAGCTTCCGTATCGGGATCTTTTCGATCACAAAGGGCCGCTTCTGTATCTGATTCAGCGGATCGGAATCGGACTGACACCGGGAAGTTATACCGGGGTCTGGCTTCTGGAACTGCTTGGTATGATGATCTCCGCGTGGTATATGCGGAGACTGGCAGGGCTTGTGACGGAAAGCAGGGGCGAGGGGTATCTTGCGGTTCTTGCGGTGCTCGGCGCCTGCGGATGGATGGTATGGCAGGGCGGAAACTTCACGGAGGAGTTTGCGCTGCCCTGGATCACCTGTGCCGCCTATATCTGCTGCAGCTTTTTTGAAAGCAGGTCATATAGAGCACAGGACATTTTGCTTCTTGGAGCGGGATTTGCGGCGGTGCTTCTGCTGCGGGCGAACATGATCGCGGTTTGGGCCTGCTATATTCCGATCGTCCTCGTGCTGCTGCTTAAAGAGAAACGGTTTTCCGACGTCGGAACGTGCACGCTCCTGTTCCTTGGCGGCATGCTTCTGATGATCGCCCCGTTTGTGATCTGGGCGGCGAGAGCGGAATTCCTTCGGGAACTTTGGGAGGATTACATTCTTTTCAACTTCCGCTATACAGGCAGTGTGGCGGTGAGTCATGCGGACCGGATCGTGCTGATCCTGCTCTTTGTCAAAGTCCTGTGGCCTGCCGCAGCGGCACTGCTGATCAGTCTGATCCTGATGCCGCGCAGAAAACTTCTTTGGTACAATCTGCTGTTTTATGCAGTTTCGGTGTTTTCGGCGGCAATGAGCGGCAGACTCTACTACCATTATGCGATTGTGGTGCTTCCCGCGGCGGTACTGCCATTCGCCTGCTGCTTTGAACGGACGGCGCGGCTGCTCCGGAACAAAAACGGGTGCAAAACTGCAAATCCGGCGGTATTGCTGGCATCACTTCTCCTGATGGTGGCGGGGGCGGTGACCTATCGGCAGGTATTCTCTTATGAGGCGGAAGACGACACGCTTACCGCGTACCTGAAGGAGAACACGACGGCGGAAGACGATGTGCTGGTCATCGGAAACAGCTCCTGGTACTACCTGCTGGCGGATCGGAAAACGCAAAACCGTTTCTTTTACCAGCTGCCGCCGTTGGAGATCAGCGATCAGCTCAGAGACGAGTTTTACGAGGAACTCCGGCAGAAGCCGTCTGACTGCATTGTGCTGCCGGGCTGGCAGGAGGACCGAGACCGGACGGACAATCTTCTCGGAGGAATTCGAGGAGTTCTGGAAGAAGACGGTTACCGGAGAGAAGAGTATGATGAGTTTGAAGCATATTTCAGATCATCGATCAAATAACAGGAGGAAACATGGATAAGCTGTTTATTGTGATCCCCGCATATAACGAGGAAGAGAACATCCGGCAGGTCGTGGAGGACTGGTATCCCGTTGTGGAAAAACACAACGGCGGGGGTGAATCCCGGCTGGTCATCATCGATGACGGAAGCAAGGACAGCACCTTTGACATTCTGAAGTCCTGCGCAGAGGACAAACCTCTTTTGCTCCCGCTGACAAAGCCGAACGGAGGACACGGGGCTACGGTTCTTTATGGATATCGCTATGCCCTGGACCATGATGCGGATTATGTCTTTCAGACAGATTCCGACGGACAGACGCTGCCGGAAGAATTTGAACCCTTCTGGGCCGAGAGAGAGAACTATGATATGGTGATCGGCTGGCGCAAAGGACGCCAAGACGGCGGCTCACGCGTGTTCGTGACCAAAACCCTGAAGGCAGTGATCAAAGTCTGCTTCGGGGTGACCGTGACCGATGCAAACACGCCGTACCGGCTGATGAAAGCGGAGACCATGCGCCGCTATATCGACCTCATCCCGAAAGACTTCAACCTTTCCAATGTGCTGCTGACGGTGGTCTATACGAAGAAAGGCTGCGCAGTGAAGTATATCCCGATTACCTTCCGGCCGCGGCAGGGCGGCGTCAATTCGATCAACATGAAGAAAATCTTCAAGATCGGCCGCCAGGCACTCTCCGATTTCCGGGACATCAACAGAGCGCTGTAAGCGGAAGCGTTCATGAGGAGGATTTAGCTGCGTGGAAGTTTTTTACGGCAGAGACATTCTGCTGCTGGCGCCGCTGCTGCTGCTTTGCGGAATGCAGCTGCTCTGGATGCTGATCCCGACGGGACGTGTCAAGGTTTCGGACAGAATACTGGACTTCGTGGTCTGCGGCTGCATTACCCTTGCGGTGGGAACGCTTCTGCGGCAGTATCCGTGGACAACCATGCCGACGCAGACGGATTCCTCCGTGTTTCTGTATATCGGCAAGCAGATGCATCTGGGGAAGGTCCCTTATGTCGATCTCTTTGATCACAAAGGGCCGGCGCTGTATTTCATTCAGTACCTTGGGTATGCAATTTGGCCGGGCTCTGTCGCGGGCGGTGTCTGGATCCTGGAGATGATCAGCTTTTTCCTGCTCTCGCTGATCATGTTGAGAATTGCCGGTTTTGCTTCGAGAGACCGTAGAAATGCCTATCTTGCAATCATGCTGGTTCTGCTGGTCTGTGCTTTCAAGCTGTATCAGGGCGGCAACTATACCGAAGAGCACGCGCTGCTGTGGATTACGCTCTCGGCATGTATCTTCTTTTCCTTCTTCCGCACGGGAACCTATACGCGGGGGCAGCTTTTCCTGCTGGGCTTTTCGTGCATGGTGGTTCTGCTGCAGCAGGCCAATCTGGTCACGGTTTGGGTGGCTTTCGTTCCGCTGGTTGTGATCCGGCTGATTCGGGAGAAGCGCTGGCGGGAAATCGGGACCTGCATCCTGCTGTTTGTTCTCGGAATGCTGGCCGCTTTTCTTCCGGTGCTGATCTGGGCCATCCGGAACGACTGCCTGAAAGAGATGTGGCACTACTATATCGTGTTCAATCTTACGTACTCTGAGAACATGGCGCCCGGTCTGGCAGGCTATCTGCAGCTGACCCGAAACAATTTAACGAGAATCTGGCCCGGAATTCTGGCCATGGCGGTGAGCCTTGTTTGCGATCGAAAAAACAAGCTCCATTGGTACAATCTGTGGTTCTTCGCGGTGTCCATGGTCCTTATGCAGCTCAGTGGGCGGGATTCGCTGTATTATCTGCTGATTCTCCTCCCGGCACTGATTCTCCCGGCGGCAGGATTCTTTGATGCGCTGCAGCAGCTGCTTTACAGGAAGGCAGCCGGACAGCGGAACGCGGCAGTGATCATACTGTGCGGCTTGATGCTCGCCTCTGCGGCGGTTGCACATCGGGCGGTGAGCAATCTTCGTCCGCGGTATAACGACGGTGTGGTTCCCTACCTGACGGAGCAGACCGAAGAGAGCGACGATATCCTGATCATCGGCAATTATGCCTGGCCCTATCTGGCGGCGGACAGAACGACGCAAAACCGTTTCTTCTTCCAGTGGCCGCCCATTCAGGTCAGCGACGAGCTCTACCGGCAGTTCCTGGAGGAGCTGGACCGGCACCCCTCGGATGTCGTCATTCTGGCGGAGCATGAGAACGCGGAGCTGAAGATCCCGGGCGAGGGAAAGATCGACAACATGCTGAAGATGCTGACCGATCAGGGCTATCAGAAGGAACAGCACGACGGGTTCAGCGCTTACATCGCGCCCTGGAAACAGTAAAATCGAAGTGGAGCGGCTGAAAAGGAGAGACGAATGACCGTACAATGGCTGGGACATGCAGGCTTTCGCATCACACATGAAGGCTACAGCATTGTCATCGATCCGTATAACAGCGATTATATCAACGGCTATCCGAAGCTCTGCGTCAAAGCCGACCGGGTCCTGGTCAGCCATGAACACTTTGGACACAATTACCGTGAAGGTGTGATTTTGCCCGGGAAACCGGAGTCTGAATGCCCTTTCGAGATCGAAACAATCCGGGTGCCGCATGACTTCAAGATGGGCAACTGGAGAGGCTTCTGCCTGATCCACATCCTGAAAGCGGACGGCATGAAGCTTGTCCATATGGGGGATCTGGGAACGCAGCTGTCCGGCGGTGAGATCAGCAAACTCTTCGGCGCGGATGTCATGATGGTCTGTGCCGGGTCATGCACCGCCCTGCCCGCCCAGGAAGCGAAACGCGCGACGGATGAAGTAATGCCGAATGTCATTATCCCGATGCACTATCGGGACGGACACCGGGGCGGACACCGGCTGGAAACCATTGAGGATTTCAAAAACTATTTTGAATCCGATACCCTGTTTCACTATTATGACAGTGATACCATTGAAATCACGCCGGGAATGGAACCGCAGGTTGCGGTTCTGAAGTTCATCGGAGTGAATGAGCAGCCCGGCGGGACTGGCGAGAAAAAAGAAAAAGGAACCGGGCTTCTTCGAAAGCTTTGGAAGCGTTGAGTGATGCGGACGGAGAAACAGAGAAAACTCGATACCGGCTGTGCGGTTTTATTCGCAGTCCTCTTCGGCGTGA
>Ga0326513_10000902_pt1 | contig 24744 bp, 25 predicted proteins | sample 2_2465_0518_D_FD_203654 | JGI IMG/M metagenome (GOLD analysis project Ga0326513, IMG submission 203654) | Bovine rumen microbial communities from UC Davis, California, United States - 2_2465_0518 | ecosystem: Host-associated > Mammals > Digestive system > Stomach > Rumen | place: USA... | reverse complement strand
CTTGCTCCAGGGTTGCGTCCACGCCGAGGCTGTCCTGATCGATGGCCTTTGACAATTCCTCTACTGTTTCCGCCGGAAGCAAGTCGTACATGAGGCGCGCGCAGGCGCGGATGATCTCTTTGTTCAACTCGTGATCCTTGTATCTCTCGATCTGACCTTTTAAATACTCGATATCGATCTCAGGCTCGCCGGTGAGACCTGCCTTAATGCTGTGCATGATATCGTCAAAATCGTTTCTGTCTGCCATGGTAAATTCCTCCTGAGAATACGGTGCGCCGCCGCTGAGGTGACATGCCGCTTGTGCTAATAATCCTTCTATAGAGATATTTTGACAGAGGCGGTGTACATTTGTTTGAACAGACAAAAAACAGCAGTACCGGAACAACTCGCTCCGGTACTGCTTCTTTTTTGCTTATAGAAACACTGCTACTGCTGACATTCAATTACTCCATGAAGTGATAGCTCCTTTTCTCCGGTATCAATACCAGTTGTACGCATAGTACTGATTGAACTCTCCCAGTGCAAAGTAATTGATCATCTGGGCGTATCTGCTCTGGCTGATCGCAATGTCCGTGTACTCAAAGGTATATTTTGACTCATTCATCCATGTGTCAGGGTCATTATCGGGAACTTGCTTCACCAGTTCTGTGACCAGGCCTTTTTCCATGGTCTTTTCGATCTTGTACTGCGGACCGGAAGGACCTGCCCTGAAAATGCCGGAGGTATCTGTGACGATTCCGTTTTCGTCATAATTGGCGGTGTAGGTGCCGTTAAAGCGCATCCATTCCTTCTCATCCTGCACGCCCCAGTTGGCGTACATGCCGCTGTTCACGGTCTTTTTCAGGAGGCCGTTCTCGGTTGTGACCTCTACGGAGTCGACCTCTTCCATCGTATCACTGAGTTGTCCGTCCTGATAACCGTGGTTCGCGCTCAGAAGGAGCGTCATATACTCATCTCCATTCGCATACGCGTAATAGATGTCTCCCTTACTTATTCCGTCGGCGCTCGCACTCACTGCATGATAAGGTCTCCCCTCATTGTACTCCATGACCTGCGTCTGCACCCCGTCGCTGTTATACTCTGTTCGCGATACCGGAACGCCCTCCTCAAATGTGTATTCGTATTTGTTCGCAATGATTCCGTCCCACTCAAGCTCCGTAGTCTTGATCTCCACAGGGTACCCATTCTCATAGGTGTACTCATAGACCCTGGCCGCAGTCCAGTCCTTAGTCTCGTAGTCTACAGCGTATTCGGTGACGGTTTTCACCAGTTTCGGCTCAGACGCGCTTGCGGCAGGCTGTGCCGATGCACATCCGGTTGTTGCCAGGATCGCGCAGATCGTCAGCAGGGCAAGAAATCGTTTTTTCATAGTCATTACCTCGTTGATTAAAATTTAGTGAAAATGGTGTCAGGGCACCGGCCTGCTGTCACCGCCAAACGGTGTCAGGGCCCCGACCTGCTGTCACCACATTATAACTCACCGCTTAACTTTCTGGATGATCTTTTCAACCGCAGGCTCTGCCTCCTTGATCGGAAGCAGCGGATATACGTGGTTCATCTCTTCACCGACGATCAATTCATTGGAAGGATCCTCATCGAGCATGCCGAAGAATTTCGTCACATCAGGGTAGAACAGCTCGCAGGTTCCCACAAAGGCTGTGACATTGCGAATGCCTTTAACGTCTCCATAGATCGGACTGAGGCGCCGGTCATGAAGATCGAGATCACCTTTCCAGTAATTCGCGCACATGACAAGCTGTGACATAGGGAGAAATGGATCACGGGGTTCGTATTCTTTGATCTGCTCATTTTCCATTGACATATCGACCCAGGGGGACAGCAGGATCAGCTCATCAGGCATCCGTATCCCATCCTCCTTGAACTGCTCTGCCAGAGCCGCGACAAGCCCCCCTCCTGCAGAATCACCCATCAGAACGATCTTTTGGTCCGGATGAGTTTCACAGTATTCCTTGTACAGCGGGATCGCCCAGAAGGCCGCCTTCTGGCTCCTCATGCAAATGCGCCAGAGTGGAAAGCGCTCCATCCCCATTCCCGGCTCAATTTCCAAATGGGCAATGCTGATGAATGTCTCCCGTCCGTCCCTGCACCGTGAGCTGCGCCGCATGGAGAAAGAAGGAATCATTGCCTACACGCCGCCAACTGTCACGATCAACAATACTGACGCACTGCAGGATGTTTTGAGCCGGTAAAAGCGTAATGAAAGCGTAAAGCGCCGGGCTAGGAACAATAGTGCTCCAGCGCATACTCGAACTTTTCTTCAAATTTTCTGATCGCCCTGCGGCTTTCCTCCTCCTCAGGTCTGAGCATGTCAAAAGCGTGCGAGTCCATATGATACACATCCACCTCTGCTTCCACGCCCGCTGCCTTCAGATTCTCAACATATTGCAGCGTCTCGCAGTAGAATGGTTCTTTATCCGCCACAAAAGTATAGCACGGAGGAAGCCCGCTGTAATCGGTCTGCCAGGCCGGCGACGCATAGGGAGAAACCTTCTTTTTAGCCCTGCCGCGCAGATAGACGCGCCAGCCGATGTGGTTCAGAGGGGTGTTCCATACTTTGGCGTGGTTGTCGCGCGAGCTGTCTGTATCCATGTTGCTCATCATCGGATAGAGCGGGATCTGGTAGTCGACCTTGATCCCGTGATCGCGCGCCAGCATGCACACAGCGATGGCCAGCCCGCCGCCCGCGCTCTCGCCGCCGACGACAATGGAGCGCACGCCGAGCTCGTCGCGGTGCTTATTGATGTAGCGGAGGGTCGCATAACAATCCTTGACTGCCGCAGGATAGGGCTTCATCCACGCCAGTCGATAACCCGGCGAGAAAACCGTCACGCCGTACTTCTTCACCAGATCCACCGCGCGACCCATGTAGACCATCTCCTTCATGCCGGTTATATAGCCGCCTCCGTGGATCCACAGCACAGCGACATCACTCGCGGGGCACTTTCCTGACCACTCCGCGGGGCTCTTCGCTGCGCGTTTCGTAGGGCTCTTCGCCGGACGCACGACAAGGGTCGGCACTTTGCCGGCCCTTATTGTCTGAACTTGCAGGTCTTTGTCTGGTTTGAGGTTGAATTTCATATCAGTTGACATCCTTTTCCTTTAATTAATTACTTCCACATGTTAAGACCTGGTTTACAGCCCGTTAGACTATCCGAAATTGTGGACCAGTCTGCCGGCATGGCTGCTTTCATCATCAAATGGATCCTTGATGAGGGTTTATCGGAAGAGAAAGCAGCGGAATTATTAGCTCAGATCCTGCTCCAGTCCCCGGGCCAAAAGCCGATTATCGTTTGAGTCTTGTCTGACGATTTTTAAAAAAGGAGCGCTCCCTAAAAGGCGCTCCTTTTTCGTCAATTATGAGTCAATAAGCCGCCGGTCTCTCCACGGCCCGTGGAAATAAGATCTCGATTGCATTCCTTGGCCCGTTCACTGCTTAAAATTTTCCGCTTCATGAGCTCGCCCATCCGCGCGATCTCGGCCCGGTAAGCTGCGACCTGTCTCCTCGTCTGCTTCTGGATCGTCTCACGATCAGTGTAGGATTTCTCCAGCGCCGCGTCAATCTTTTCACCAAGAGATTCGTCTGTCGTGTGGAACAGGTATTTTCTGTCCCAAGAAAGTTCTTTCATTATGTTGTCCAGCCGCTCGTCCATGGAGACCGCCACAATGGGGCAGCCCGCAGCCACTTCCTGCAAATAGTGCTCGAATGCCTCTCTCCGCTCCGGCGAATCGCTGAAAAAATACCACTTGTCATACTGTCCGGAGAAGTCTCCTGTCACAAATCCTTTCAGCCATTTCGTGAGAGATGCCCGCACCGGCCAGCAGAAAGGATTGATCACCGCTATTCCCAGTAGCGGTTTTTTGCCGTCCCAGCCCTGCTCTCTCAGCAGGCGGTCTGCCTCTGCTTCGCTGATCGCACCGTCGTAGAACCATGCTGCGTCCGTTCCGGCGTATCCGTCGAGCCCCAGCTTCTTCAGCGCGGTCAGCGAATCTTCCGTTCTTGTGATGAAATAGGTCTGCCGGCAGAATTTTGCCGCCGCCTTCTCCAGGAAGGGCTCCATGTAGCCGACTTCCGACCCGTAAGCGATGCAGGGCTTATGCTGCGCGGCCATTATGCCCGCCGCCTCACAGTGGAACAGTGTCAGGGCGTTGGCAAAGGTGCTTTTCAGCGTCGACCCTTCGCACAGAATGGCCACATGATGCGAGGAGCAAGCCCTGAAAAGATCGATCGGAAACAGGGTGCTGAACTTCAGCAGCTCCACATCCTCGTCAAAATATCCCTCCATCGTACTCGGATCGAGCGTCATGACGGTGATCTTGATCTCGTCAGGATCGAAGAGTTCCTTCAGCTGGCGCGCGATCGCGATGACGCGCACGTCTGAGCCCGTATTCCTGGCGCCGTTATAGCCGACCAGAAGGATCTTCCGCTTCTTCCCCGGCGCCCATTCGTCGTAAAGGCCGGGCCACAGCGCAGAAAGGGGCTTCGCCAAGCGCGAAGCCGCCACAATAATATTGATCAGATAATACAGAAGATGATCCATTGATGCCTCTTATCTCATATCGTTCGAGTCAAGTCTCACAGCGCTTGCGTCAAATCTCACAGCGCTCGTGTTAAATAAATTTCTTTGCAAATTCTGCCGCCTGCGCGAGCTGCTCTGCGCTGGGCTTATTTCTCACATAAAGTGTCTCTGCTTCTACGGGGATACCGGCCTCTGTGAGTGCCTTGCGGATCAGATCCAGGGAATGTTTTGACACCCATGACGTGGAGAACACCACTGCTTTCTTCGCGTCCCCTTTCTTCAGCGTCTTGAGATATTCATTGAGGTGCTTGTCCAATCCATAAGCATAGAGAGCGCCGCCGACAAACAGAACATCGACCGGCTCCTTGATCGTCGCATCGACTGCGTCGACAGATATCGCAGAGACGCCTGCTTCCTTTGCGATCGCCTCGGCCAGAGCCTTTGTGTTGCCTGATCTTGAATAATATCTTACTGCTGCGCTCATTTAGTCCTCCTTTTGCTGAGTGGTTCTCTGCTATCTTGTGAATATTCTATTTCTGGTTGTTTTAAATTTAATTGTGCGCAATCTTTTAGGATAATGTAATCCATTTGGGTCTGAATATCAATATACATTTCTTGCTGAGTCTTCTCATAATGAGAGAAATTCACTTGTTTCTCTCATTTAAACGGTGACAGGGCCCCGGCCTGCTGTCACCACCAAACGGTGTCAGGGCCCCGGCCTGCTGTCACCATTTACTCCATATAATGAATGCGGCTCTCATCGAACCGGTTCTGCTGCTTTCTATCCTCTGCCGAATAGCCGTAGGGGAATATGGCAAACGCCCTCAAGTTGTCGGGCAGTTCCACAATCTCTTCCACGGCCTTCATCCTGTCTTCTTTGGGGGCGATTCCAAGCCACACCCCGCCCAAACCCTGGGCGTCTGTTTCCAGCCAGAGGTTTTCCATGGCGATCGCGAGATCAATCTGCGCGTATTCCGGAAGCGCACAGTTCTTTCGATATGCTGACACGATCGCGGCCGGTGCGTCCTTTGTCATGCCCGCATAGGGATGTACTTTGGAGAGCGCCAGAAGCTTCTCTTTGTTTGTGACCACATAGAATTCCCAGGGCTGCTGGTTTGCTGCGGAAGGCGCCTGCATTGCGGCCCGCAGGATTGCTTCGGTCTTCTCCTTTTCCACCGGCCGGTCCTGATACTTCCTTATGCTTACTCTTGTAAAAATATTATTCACCACTTGTTCCTCCTGTACCTTCCGTTCCTCCTGTAACTCCTGTATCTTCTGTTCCTCCTGTCTCCCTCGGGTCTTCCCCTTTTCTATAAGGCACCACTGCGGATGCCACAAACTCCGACGCGGCGTCCGCGTGGATATGCTGGTCATCGAAGAAAATATGTGCGCCAAAAGCGGAGAGGATCTCTTTTTTGCTCACGCCTCCCAGGAAATATGCCTCATCGATGTGGACATTCCAGTTGCGCAATGTTTTGATCGCGCGCTCATGCGCCGGGGCATTTCGGGAGGTGACCAGCGCCGTGCGGATCGGCGACTTCTCCATGCCCTTGAAGCTATGCTGAATGTGTCCGATGGTCGTCAGGAAATTTGCGAAAGGCCCCTTCTGGAGCGGAACGTCCGCATTGCGCTTCTCGCTCTCCGCGAAGGCCTCCAGACCCTGCTGCTGATAAATGCGCTCCGCCTCCGGTGAAAACAGCACCGCATCCCCGTCAAACGCGATCCGGATCTGGTCCAGATCGGCCCTGGGATCCTCGTGCGGCGCTCCTGGCAAAATCATACCCGCCGCCACGTCATTGTCGATCGCTTCCTTGACATCATCGCCGTTGGCGGACAGAAACAAGTCCGTCTTGAACGCGTGCAGATAGGGCGCGATCTCAGCGCCTCCGGTCAGCGCCGCCCTTGTAATATCAAGCCCATATTTCTCAATGGAATTGAAGATCCGCAGGCTCGTATTCGGGCTGTTGCGGGACATGACAATAACCTCCACAAGGCGCCGGTCCTGCAGCTTATTTAGGTTAAGAAATGCTTTGACCAGCTGGAACGCGGTTCCTTTCCGGAGGATGTCCTTTTCGTGCGCGATCTGATATTCCTCGTATTTGTCGATGCCCTGGGTCTCAAATATTTTGTTTTCTTCCTCCAGGTCGAAGAGCGCCCGGGAGCTGATCCCGATCACAAGCGGGTTGACAAGGTCGTATGCCATAGAAGTCTCCTTGGGTGGTGTGGGGGTGTTGCTATTCTTATTTAATTATACACCTCACTTGATGGTTACATGACAAGCTTCTTATTTAGAAATGATCATTGCCCTTTCTTGCCGGGGTGTCATTGATTTCCTGGGAAGTGCCTTGGCGTCCATCTGATGGAATGTTCCTGCGAAAGCACTGTAAATATCCTGGGGATTGTCTTTTGGGAGTCCATCGGATTGGGCAAAACCGGCAGGCCGATGGGAGTTTGTTTGAGCACTCCATCGGCGTTGTAGTCTTTTGACTGTTTATCGAATAGTAAAGTGCTGCTTGTTTGCGCACTCCTTCATTTGATGCTACTCTATTGGCATATATAATAGCTAATAATGGGCGATCAGAAAGGAGAGACGAGTGCGCCCGCTCGGTCAATTGACATGAACAAATTCTTTGCAATCCTCTTGACATCTGCGATGGTTCTGAGTATTGTCTCCTGCGGAAATAAAGAAAGCTCAAACGCCGTAAATGATGTAATGGCAGAAAAGGAAGCGGCGGCTTCAAAGCAGCCTGCCGCTCAAGAGCAGACTGATTCTCAGGAGCAAAATACCGCTCAGATGCAGGTTATCTCCAAAGAGTCAAACGAAGATCCTGTCAGTACCCTGTTCAACGGCCTATGGATCACGAACAGCAGTATTGGAACGCTTTACTATTTTGACAGCGGAGAAGTCACCTGCTATACCAGCGATAATTATGATCCTTCCATGCCCGATCTCCACTATAAACTAGAGAAAAAAGAACACTATGAGACCGGCGAAGTGACCTCCCAGGATGGCTCCGGATATAAGGCGATCCTGGAAAGCGGCAACGAGTACTGGCTTCTGGATGACTACCCGGATGTGCTTTCGTGCTACTGGTATGATGAAAACGGTGACCTGCAGCTGAGCGGCTCCAGCTCCCTGATGCGGGTGACAGACTACACCGTTGATGACCTGATTGTGGAATGAGAACTGGCGAAGCTCATCAACTTTAATAATGAGATGAAATATATCCCAAGATTGGGGATAACCCCCAAAGATCACTTCCACTCCGGCATTTTAAGCACATCCGGCCACGAGTCCAAAAAGGCTCTGAAGGATGCGATCGCGGCGGATTATAATGTATTCGGAATATAGTTGATACCGCCGCCAGGGACGACGCTGCTGATAAGTTCAAGGCTCCGCCGGGCGGCGACGCCGCCTGGCGCGACGCCCGCGATAATACTCAAGGCTCCGCAACGCGCGCGACGCCCGCAACGCAACAAAAGAATCCGGTTCCATCGATTGAATGGAACCGGATTCTTTGCGTCTCCCATTAAGCCTTCTTGATTTGATGTAGAGTTGCTCGGAACAAGCTTTTCACGATATATCGGATGGAGTGTTCCTGCGAAAGCAATGTAAATTTCCTGGGAACGGTGTCAGGGCCCCGGCCTCCTGTCACCATTTTCAACTAATGCTTGGTACCTTAAGAATTCAGCAAGTGTTAAGGTTGTATTATAAACAGTGCATCAGCTGCCAGTACATTGCCGTCAGGCAGAGGGTGCTCTCAACAACCGAATTTCTTATTACATCAAGGAGAATTATGAGAAAGAACTTAAGACTTTTTGCAGCAGTACTTGCTGCAGTAATGACTGCAGGTACCGTTACGGCACCTGCTTTGGCGGCAGAGAAAGAGATCGCTGACGAGATCTCCATTACCGCCGGAACAGACGAGGCGGCGCTCGAGGAGGCTGTCGAACAGGAAGGCCGCTGAGCCGGAAGTCCCCGAAGTTGAAGAAGCAGAGCCGGAAGATGAACTTTCCGCAGCTCCCGAAACTGAGACTGAGGAAGCCGAGACTGAAGCCGCTTGCAGAGACCGAAGAGCTCGTGAATGCCGAAGTCGCAGCTGAAGCCTATACGGTTGAGAAGAAGAATGCATCCGTAAACAGCAGAAACACCTTCGTCACACTTGGTGACGGCACCTACTACATCGACGGCGACGGAAATGAACTTAAAGTTACCTTTTTAACTGTCGACGGTAAAGAGTACTGCACTTATGGAAATGGCTACATAAAGAACAAGTGGGTACCTACCGATGTCGGGTTGTGCTTTTTTGGCGCTGACGGCTCCAAGCAGACAGGCGTTATCTACTTCAATGGAAACTACTATCCTGTTAACAGTGACGGCGCGCTCACGATCAACTCTTGGATGACTGTGAACGGCAATAAGTATTACACTGACAGCCAGGGCCACGCGGTCACGGGATTCAAGGATATCGGCGTAGAGACAAGGAGCAAGAGGTACTGTTTCAACAAAAACTATACTCTCCGGAAGAACAACTGGGTACAGATCGACAGCAAGCTGTATTATGCCGGCAAAGACGGCATACTCGTTACCGGATGGCAGACCATCAACGGCAGAAGATTCCACTTTGACAGCAATGGTGTGCTGATCAAGTGATCGGATCCTGACTGAAGAAGTATTCTTTCCGGCGGTTATCTTTCCGGCCGGTCCGGCGGGAGCATTTAATGCTCCCGCCTTTTTTCTGTCCTGAAGCGGGCAGGCAACCTCCATTTGCATTTCTATTTTCCCGGTGCTACCCTATTTTCATAAGCAGTCCTCTTAATACAAATAGTCAGAAAGGAGCGGCGGATCTGACCGTCAGATGAACAATTATGAAAAGATGTCTTGTGTTCGTTTTGATCTTTGCAATGATTGTGAGCCTTGTTTCCTGCGGTAAAAAGGACAGCGGCTCCGGCACTGTTACGTCCGGGGAATCCTCCGACTCAAGTGCCGGTACTGTTACATCCGGGGAATCCGCCGCCTCAAGTGAGGAAGCGGATAAAGAGGCATCCGGAGACGGGCATGAATATGCCGACTATGACCTGACCGGCTTACACGTGTTGGAGAAGGGATTTACTGACGTAAAGATCACCGATGGAGCGAGCGCCGCCGAGGCTGTTTCCGCCTGTAATGAGGCGATCGGATGCAAAAATGCTCTGAACGAGCTGACTCCCTTCGTTTCCTTTTCTTTGGATGGCATAAACTATTACCGGCTGCAGCAGCGCTATAAGGAGATCCCGGTTTACGGAAAACATGTGGTTGTTGCGGCTTCAGATGAGGGCGAAGCGCTGAGTATGACTACAGATGCGGCAGACATCCCGGAAGATCTGGACCTGACCCCTTCGATCACCGATCTGGATGTCGCGGAAGCTGTCAGAGAATATGCGATATATCAGTGGCAGGAGCTGAGCGACGTCATTAATATTGAGGGGATCTCTGACGATAAGCTGGTCATCTATGATATGGATGAAGAAGCCGGCGTGCGGCTGGCTTATGATCTTGTTGTGAATAACAACGGTGAGTATGAGGTGATCGTAGACGCCAAAACGGCGGAGATACTGACCAGTGTAGATCATATGTATAACGCGACAGGGACGACTGCTGACGAAAAACAAAGCGCCCCTATAGAATATGACGAAGAACTGGGAGGATATTATCTCTACGATAAAGATAGCGGGATCGCGATTTTTGATCTGTGCCGGCATAATTTCCAAAAGCAGGAAGGGTACCTGGAAGTTCTTATAAGTAAGGAGGACACTATTTTTGGCAACACAGAAGAGGAAAAAGAGCGGGAGCCGGAAAAAGCATTCAGGATCATGAACAACATTCTGTATGTGCATGATTATTATCTGCAAAACTTTAACATGGGCACGCCTACCGGAAGCCTTTATATATTCTATAATGACAGCAATGATAAAGGGAACAATTCCGGCGCGACAATATATAAGGGAACTGCCGGCATATGTGTCGGATACAATATGACCGGCGGGGAGAGAGATGTTTTGGCACATGAATATACTCATGCAGTGATATCATCTTTTCACATGCCGGACATAAAAAATGTTGAGGCCGGTACCCTCCATGAAGGGCTGGCGGACGTATTTGGCTGTTTCTGTGACGGCGACTGGGATATTGATCTTACTTCCATCGGAAGAACGCACCGGAATGCGGCAGATCCCGCAAAATATGGCTATCCCGATCATATCAAAGGAACTTATTCGGCCAATTCAGAAGCAAAGCACGCGTATGCGACTGCAATATCCCATGCTGCCTACTTGATGTCCGAGTCTAAGGCCTTTACCGATCAGAAGCTTCAGAAATTGTGGTTCGAGTCCATGATATCTATGCCGGCAAACTGCGGATTCATTACTTTCAGAAGCACTATGGAAAATATGGCGACTGTTTTAAACTGTTCAGCCCGGCAGAAGCAGGCGATCGCCGCTGCTTTTGACGCTATTGGCATCAGCTATTACGAAGTTGCAGAAAAATATAATAATGATATTGCATTGACAGTTTATGATCTGCAGGGAAACATATATGACGATTACACTGTAAAAACATACAAGCTGAACAAGAACGCCTCCGGCAAAACCAAAGCAGCTACTTACAGCACAACTCCGGACGGTGTCTTTAACCAGGGCAAGCCGGAACCGTTACAGCTGCACCTTGAAGACGGGACCTACAGGATTGTGATATCAGACAACGCGAACAGCCAAAAAACAAAAACATACAATGTTTTGACCGATTCTTCGAGCAGTAAAAAAGAAATGCCGGCATTGGATTTCGGCGCTGATCATGTAGTCGCTCCAAACGCAAAGCTCACTGTACTTGATATAAACGGCGATCCGGTCACAGATTATAAGGCATCAGTGATCGGCAGCAACAACGACCGCGCTATAACAACCGGCGTCATTGATCTGCCGGAGAAGAACTATTACAAAGTGCTCCTTTCCCACAAGGAAGAAGGCACAATGCGCATGAACCTGTTCACGGTGCGCGTAAAAGAGGGCGCGGACAATGAGCTGGTATACAAGTCCTCTTTCATAAGCGGCTCCGCTGATACCGGAAACAGCGACAGCGATCTAGCTGACTCCGAAAATAAGGAAAGCTCTTCCGCTCCTTCGGAGGCGGAACCGGAAAAAGAAGCAGAAACCGGCAAAACATCGCAGGTTTCTGAAAACCCGTACGCGAAAATTGTGCGCGGGTACGAATCCTCTTATGGAAAGCTGTCCTTTGAAGCAGCCAACATCCTTACTTATTACACGGGTGTCTTTCTGATAAAGCTGATCGACTTCGATCAGGACGGAACGGAGGAGCTGCTCATCGGATACTCCACAGTGCCCGAGGAATTGCAGGATTTTATCACCGCGCCGAAACTGGATGTCTGGACCCTGAGGAACGGTATTCCCCTCCAAGTCTATAAAGGGGCGATCGTTCACCACGGCGATATAGGCTCACACTGCGAATTTGTCAACTATGACGGACACTGGTGCCTCGTCAGCGGATTCGACGGCGGGGAAATTGACATTTCACTGCTGTCATTCGAAGACGGAGACTTTCACGAATACCTGTCTCTGCAGACTGATTACACAGGTATGGGGTACAAGATCAACGGTTCTGATACAGAGGAAGAAAAGTGGCTGGAAATATACCGGAAAATTGATGATACTGCCGAAAAGCACTACGGCTGCATAACCGACTTTTGCACGGATACGGAGGAGAGTCTTCAGACAGAGCTCTCAGAGAGTTATAAGCTGCTCGGAATGTAGTGCAAATGAAAAAGACCTCCGAAATGAAAAAGACCTCCGGGGAAACTGCCCCGGAGGTCTTTTTATGCCCCGGAGGTCTTTTTATGTCCCAAAAGTGTGCTAAAATTATCAGCAGTAAACTCTCCAGAAAGGATTAGGAATACGCAATGATGAACAACTCTAACCGCGCAAATAATATTTCCCAGGAGGAGTTCGCCTTTACGCAGGAAGTGCTCGGCAAGCTGTCGAACTATTTTTCCAAGCGTGTGGTGGGTCAGACGGGACTCCGCAATTCCCTGATCACATCTGTTGTGGCGGACGGCCATATTTTGATCGAGTCTGTGCCGGGCCTGGCCAAGACGACTGCTGCCAAGGCGATCTCCGACGCCGTCAGCGGCAAGTTTTCGAGGATCCAGTGCACGCCGGACCTGCTGCCCAGCGACATCATCGGCACGCAGATCTACCATCAGGAGACGGGCAAGTTCGAGACGATCTTCGGCCCTGTTTTTGCGAATTTCGTGCTGCTCGACGAGGTGAACCGCTCCAGCGCCAAGACCCAGAGCGCCATGCTCGAGGCGATGCAGGAGCGCCAGGTCACCATCGGCGGGACCACTTACCATATGCCGCAGGATATTTTTATCGTCATTGCGACGCAGAACCCCATCGAGCAGGAGGGCACCTACCCTCTCTCCGAGGCGCAGACGGACCGCTTTATGATCAAGGAGAAGATCACCTATCCGACCGCTGAGGAAGAGATCGAGATCATGAACAGGATCGAGGACGGCTCGATCGCCGCCAAGGAGCCCGCAGTGCTCACCCTCGAGGATGTCGACAGGGTGCAGGACATCGCAGAGAAAGTGTATGTCGACGCCGCTGTCAAAAAATACATCGCCGACATTGTCTCCGCAACCCGCAAGCCCGCTGCCCATATAGACAAAAAGTACGCCGAATACATCCGGATCGGCGCCAGCCCGCGCGCTACCATCAACTTCCTCAAGATCGCCAAGGCCTCCGCGCTCATTAAAGGACGCACCTACGCGATCCCGGATGATGTGAAAAACATGCGCCACCAGGTGCTCCGCCACAGGATCGGACTGGGCTATGCAGCCATCGCGGACAATGTATCCGTGGAAACGATCATCGACAAATTAGTGAATTCGGTACCTACACCATGAGCATTGATCTGAATTACAACTATCTGGACAGGGTGCGGCGGGTCGCCACACTCTATACCAGGCGCAAGACGTCCGATCTTCTCGACGGCGACTACCACTCCATGCAGCATGGGCGGAGTCTCGATTTTGACGATCTGCGGGAATACCGGTACGGGGATGACGTCAACTACATCGACTGGAAATCGTCCTCGAGGGCGGGAAAGACGCTGGTGAGACGATATTTTGCCGACAGGAAGCATGACGTGCTCTTCATCGGCGATACCGGGAAGAAGATGACCGGCGACACTCCTGCGGGCGAGTCCAAGGAGCAGATCGCGCTGATGGCTTTCGGCGTCGCAGCCTATCTCTTCGGCAAGCAGGGGGTGAACTATGCCCTCTCCTACTGCGGCAGCGAGGGGCGGCGGATCAGTTCCTTCCTTTCCGGCCCGGGCCACCTCGAGGAGCTGCTCTGCGGCTATCAGAAGGCCATCGAGTCCGGCGAGCCCCGGAAGAGCTTCCGCGAGACAGTCGCCGATACGGCGAATATTTTCGCCCGCCACATGGTCATGATGATCATCACCGACGCGGAGGGGCTGGCCCAGCTGGACGCGCCTCTCGTAAAGCGCCTCATTTACTATAATGACGTCTATATTTTCAAGATCGAAGATGCGCTTCTGACGTCGGACAACGCCTATGACCTGGACACCGACGCCTTTGCGGATCCTTTTCTCGCGCTCTGCGGGGATCTGCGGGATGAGGAGCTCAAGATCAAGGAGGATCTCGAGCACAGGGCCGACAGGCTTCTCACGCCCAACCGCGTTTTCTTTAAAAGTATTTCCAGAGAAGAAGAGATCGTCGATGCGCTCATCTATCTGTTCGGGCGCAGAAAGGGGATCACATGAAGTTTTCCATCGATCTGGAACCGCCCTTCGGCCTCTCCGCCTACTGGTACGCGATCGGCATCGGCGTGTTCCTCCTCTCCTTCCTGCTGAGGTTTGTGGTCAACAAGCTCTTCGAGGTGCGGGTCTACTCTCCCTTCCGACTCGACAGGCTCCACAGGGAGAGCCTCCGCAAGGTGCAGGAGATCTCAAGTGAATATGGCAAAAAAGAGCTGGACTCCAGGGCGGCCCATCAGCAGATGAGCCTCGCGGTCCGGCAGTTTGTGCAGGCCGTGACAGGCCTTCCGGCGGACAAAATGGTCTACGGAGACATGCGGGCTCTGAGGAGGCCTGATCTGGCGGATCTGATCAGGGATTACTACGAGCCCGAGTTCGCCTTCTCCCCTGAGGCCGCGTCCGAAGAAAGGACAAACGAAGCGATCACCAAAGGCAAAGCTCTGATCGATGAGGTCTATAAGAGGACTGCCCGGGAGAACAAGATCAAGACGATCGCCTCGCTCCGCTCAGGGCTCAACGACATCTATGCGAAGGTCATGCGGAGAACCCCTCAGTTTCTGCAGAAAAGCGTTCTCGGACTGATCAGGGGCAACTCTCTTAAGTGGACCGGCAGCATAGAGAAGGAACTTGACAGAGATAAACTGGACTCCTACGGCGCGCACGAGCAGATGTGCGAGGCAGTGCGGAGTTTCGCCCATGCGGCCACAGGCGGGGAGGCGCATGAAACTGCCTCCGGCGTCCTGTTCATTCCCGGCAGGGCCTGGGAGACCGCTGAGATAAGGAAATATTTTGACCCCGATGATGCGTGCGGCACTTCCAAAGAGGCCGCCCGCACGATCAAAAAAGGTAAGGAGCTGATTCAGGAATGGGCATAAATTTTCATAATCCCGGGGCATTCCTGATCGGCGCCGTTCTGGCCGCCGCAGTGTGCCTCTTCGCTTTCATGCACAGGAATAAGCCTGACAGCAGCAGCGCCCTGCGGGCCGCCAACACGCAGCGCCTCAAGGACCACCCCCTCTATAAGCGCAAGCTCATGGAGGCCCGGATCTTCAGGATCCTGTCTGTAGCAGGCATCATCATCGCGCTTGTGGCATCTGTATTTCTGACGGCGAGGCCCTTTAAGCGGGAAGTCGTCAAGGACCAGGTCGACCGCAGGGATGTCTTTCTGTGCATTGACCTCTCCTCCTCCAACTACACAGGCGTGCAGGAGCTCGTGGAGGCTTTCAAGGAGACGGTGGCCGGACTCGACGGGGACCGCATCGGGATCTCCCTTTTTAATACGTCCAGCATCCAGTATGTGCCGATGACGGACGACTACGATTTCGCGATCAGCAGGCTGGACTCCCTGGCGGAATATCTCTCCGCCCAGGAGGAATTCATGACGGAGTTTGCGCAAAAATATGCATCCGTCTACGATATTCCGGAGTCCGAGCGCAAGAGATACGAGGAACTGAACAGGATCCTTGCCTCTTTTGACAGCGGTGTGACGGCGGGCTATGAGCTCAAGGGCACTTCCGCGATCGGAGAGGGCCTGGCCTCCTGCCTCTTCAGCTTTCCCGAGTTGAATGAAGAGGAGCGGACCAGGATCATCATCTTCCTCACGGACAACAGGCCGGAGCTCCTCGACGCGCCGCTGGTCACGCTGCAGGAAGCTGCGGATATGTGCGCCTATGACGGAGTGACGGTCTTCGGCATCGATCCCGCGGACGAGCAGGCTCTTGCCGCGAGCGGGCAGAGTGTCGAAGGGTTCGAAGAGAGTGTCGAAGAAATGCGCGCGGCGGTTGAGTCCACCGGCGGAAAGTTCTACGGACCGGGAACGGCGCTCACCGCGCAGGAGATCCTCGACGACATCAAATCTATCGAAAACAAGATCACCAGGACCGCCACATCCACCATCGACACGGATGTGCCGACAGTCTGGTTCTATATTTTGGCGGCCGGTTTTGCGCTGATCGCGCTGACCACCCTCTTCTACGTTTTCAGGAGAGGGATCCGCAGAGGGAAGCTGTCCCGCAAGGTGACAGCCCTTGTTCTGCTGCTCGCAATGGCCGCAGGCGTCACCGCGGTCGGCATAAGGCCCATGTACCTGAGTCCCGACGCCGAGATCAAGACCAATAACCTCGACGTCGCCTTCGTCGTCGACACCACGATCAGCATGTGGGCGGAGGATCACAAGGGCGGAAAGCGCATGGACGGCGTCCGCCGCGACATACAGACCATCATGGACTCGCTTCCCGGCAGCAATTTCTCACTGATCCGGTTTGACAACGGCGCGCAGATCATGACGCCCTACACGCAGGACATCACGTCGATCAGCGACATCGTAAAACACCTGGATATGCCCTCCTACGCCACGTCGCAGGGTTCGTCCCTCAATACGGCCTACGGCGCGCTCCAGATGATGGTGCAGTCCGCCGCCAACAAAAAGGGAAACCGCAAGACGATCGTTTTCCTGTTCAGCGACGGCGAGACGACTGACGGCTCGAGCCTCATCAGCTTCAGGGATCTGCACAGCCTGGTCGCAGGCGGCGCTGTCCTGGGATACGGCACTGTAAACGGCGGCGCGATGTTCTACCCCGGAAGAGGATATGTCAAAAACGTGTCCACCGGAGAGCGCGCCCTCTCCCATATCGATGAGACCACCCTCAAGCAGATCTCCAATGACCTTGGAGTCGCCTATATCAACGAGACCAACGACGCCGGAACCGCCCTGGCCGCGCGGCTGCAGTCCATCCGCCTGATCAGCAGGGACGCCGCCTTCGCGGAGGGCAACAGGACCGGATACGCCGAAACGTATCATTACTTCTCGGCCTTTGTCGGGCTTCTGCTCCTGGTCTGGCTGTATCTCACGATCAAGAGAGGAGGTGTGGCCTGATGCATCTGGATTCAAAGATCATTGAAAAGATCCTCTCGGCGCTCCGCACCTTACTTCTTGCGGTCTGCACCACAGTCGCCGTGTTCGGTATCCTCATCGTCATAAGGAATATCATAAACACGGCTTTCCTCTTCAACTACAACAAGGGCACCTACTCGGTCATTCCCGAGAATATACTGCCCAATCTTGCCTTCGGCGAGAACTATGTTGCCCCTTACAATCTGGGCAATGCGGAGTATCACCGGGGAAATTACGACAAAGCGATCGAGTACTACCTCGATGCCCTTTCCCAGAATCCGCCCGAGATCGACGAGGAATGCAAGATCCGCGTAAATCTCGCGTTCACCATGTGCCACACCATTGACTTCGACCATCTTGACCTTTCGGATCAGGAGGCCGTTCAGCAGGCCATCACTGTCCTTCAGACGGCGAGGTACGTCCTGACGGAGGACGGCTGCGCCAGCGAACCTGTTGGCAGCAATGACGGGCACTTCACAGATGCTGATAAGCTCAAGCACGACATCGATGAGATGCTGCAGAAGCTCCAGAACCAGTCCGATTCCGACGGAGACGGCGGTGGCGGAGACGATCAGGACAACAACTCCGGCGGTGGCGGCGAAGGCGACGAGAACAACCAGAATTCCGACCAGGGTGAAGATCAGAGCAAGGATCAGGGCAAAGACCAGTCCGAGAGCGATAAGACCCGGGAAGAGAAGGAAAGGGAAGAGCGCGCCCGCCAGGAGAAGCTCAAGGAAGACCTCGAGGAGCAGAAGGAAAGCCTCAAGGACGGAAGTGAGTCCGCGGGCTCCTACGACTACGAATACCTCGACGGCGGAGACGCCCAGGGTTACGGAGATGGAACACTATGGTAAACAGAAGGAAAAAGCTTCTTTCCAAAATAATAACGGGTTTCGCTGTTTTGGCCCTCACAGGGGGGCTTCTGGCGGGCTGCTCGGGCTCCGGCTCCGGCTCAGGCTCCGGCGGGAGCAACGGGGGCTCCGGGGGTAATGCTCCGGGGACTTCTTCGGGCACTGATTCCGGCACTTCTTCCGGTACTGCGGAGGGCGGATCCGATGGCAGCCGCAGCATGCCTGAACCGGATGAGCAGGATGAGAACGTAAAGACCATACAGGGGCCGGATATCCCGCCCGACGGCATGCGCTACGACGAATGGAAGGGATTTACCTATTCGCAGGACACTTCCTTCAAGGTCCGCACCTATTGGACCATCGCCATGTATGATCACTCCTCTCCCGAGAAGCACGGCCTGTTTCAGGATCCCGTGGATATCGAGGACGGCGTCCTGGAGATCACGGATGCAAAGTCCGAGCCCGTGGGCGGCGAGATGAAGCTCCGTTCCGGCGGCTATGTGGACATCAATGTCGAGCTGCGCTGGACCGGAACGATGAACGGATATGAGGATTATGGTGCCTCCGATCACGACTACGAGCCCTGGCTGATCCGGTGGCAGGACACCGCCGCCTACCCCTGTGACGCGTATACGGGCACATCTCTGCTGAACTATATGTACGGAGATTCAGATTCTGAGGATACCGATATGAGCCCCGGCCAGGCTGTGGCCTCCACTATGGTGGAATCTTCTGTCACCTGGGGAGAACGCACTTACCGGCTTTTCGCCAAATCCGACACCCGCAACGCCTCTTCCTCCGACTGGACTGAACGGGAGGAGGGCAGCCGTTACTACTTCTCCTGCCCCGGAACTGTGGAAACTACACTCACCTTCCGCATTCCCGCCGACTACGACGGACTGGTCCTCGCCATCGACAAGGACATCACTGATGAAAAGTCCTACAGTCTGGATAAAGGGGGCGAATTTGTCTATTATGACGACATGTATGCGGATATCCTGACCACCGGCAACGGAAACAAGCAGACGGCGGACGATTTCTATTTTGTCAGAGTTTCGGACCTGCTCGAGCACTTCGACTCGGAGAGAGCAGGCAATTGAGCATCGGAGCCTGTAAAAGGATCTTTAACGGTGCGCCACGCATTTTTGTACGGAGAACAATTTATGAGTGATTACAGGCTGGCCGCCTTTGACATGGACGGCACGCTTCTCAATTCCCAAAAAGAGATCCCGGCTTCCGCCATCGACGCCTGCAAGAGGGCTGCGGCGGCCGGCAAGATCCTGGCGCTCGACACCGGACGCGCTGTCACGGAGCTCTCCTTCTACCCCTTCGGGGAGATGGGCATCCGGTACGGCTCCTGTGCCTGCGGCACGGTGATCTACGACTTCGAGCTCGGTAAAGTGCTTGCGGTGAAAACGATCCCGGCCGACCTGGTCCCAATCATTGTGGAGGCGACCCGGCAGGAGGACCTGATGCTCCAGGTCATGGTGGACGGCGTCTCCTATGTGGAGGCGGCGGATGTCGCTCAGATGGAACACTTCCAGATGGCAGTCTATCAGCCCCTCTACGAGGCGACCACCTCCTACGCGGAGGATATCCGGGCCTTCGCACTGGAGCATGCGCACGAGATCAATAAGATGAACATGTATCACGCCACCCCTGAAGGCCGCGCGCGCACGCAGGCGCGCCTGGCTTCTCTTCCGCTGGACTTCACCTGGGCTGAAACAACCTCCCTGGAGGCCACTCCGCAGGGCATTTCCAAGGGCACAGGCCTTGCAGATCTGTGTTCAGTCCTCGGAATCCCCATTTCTGAGGCCATCGGCGTCGGAGACGCCTTCAACGACATCCCGATGCTGCAGATGGCGGGCCTGGGCATCGCCATGGGCAATTCCAACGAAGCCGCCCTGCAGGCGGCAGGCGCCGTCGTCGGCGACAACGACCACGACGGCATCGCCGAGGTCATCGACAAGTACCTGACGGTGTCAGCAGGCCGGGGCCCTGTCACCGTTTGATGGTGTCAGCCGTCTCGATCGGCGGCGATGTGCTGCACCTGCTCACCTTTCTGGCCATGGGATTCTCTGCGGCGGGACAGGTCATCATCGCGCAGTATATAGGGGCCGGGCAGCACGACAGAGTGCAGAAGCTCATTGGCACAATGTTCACCTTTTTATTGGGAACATCGTTGGTAATTTCGATATTTTGCTATATAATCCGCAATAACGTACTAAACTGGCTTAATACGCCGGCAGAATCCTATGAATACACGATGGATTACATGGTGACATGCATCATCGGCCTGGTTTTTATTTACGGATACAACATCGTCTCGGCGATCCTGCAGCGGCTGCTCGCGCTCGGCATTCCCATGGCGATCCAGTCGGCGTCCATCAGCATTTCGAAGATCGTCCTGACCAGCTGGATCAACTCCGAAGGCATGATCTACTCCGCGCTCTCCGGGATTTACAACAAAACCGGCATGTTCATGGGCGTCGTCTCGAACTCCTTCACGACGGCGGGCAGTTCCATGGTCGGTCAAAATATCGGCGCCCGCAAATTCGACCGCGTCACCCGGGTGGTGCGCTGCGTCGTGCTCACCGGGCTTGTGGTGGCGACCGCCTTCAGCGCCGTCGTTCTCCTGTTTCCGACAGCTGTCTGCGAGATGTTCACGAGCGATGCGGCTGTGCTGGCTGAATCCTCTCTCATCATCATGCCCATCGTGATCAATGCGTACGGAGCGGCCACGAGGTCGCCGGCCTTCGCCATCATCAACGGATCGGGCAATTCCAGGCTCAATCTGCTGGTCGCTATTTTGGACGGAATGATCGCAAGAATAGGCCTCGCCTACATACTGGGCTTCGGGGTAGGGCTCGGAAGCCTCGGATTCTGGTACGGAGACGCACTGGCCGGCTTTATGCCGATCACGATCGGGGGAATCTTCTATCTCTCGGGAAAATGGAAAGACTAATCTGAAATGATCGAAAGAACTAATTCTGATAACATAAGCAGCGGCGGTCACAGCAGGCTCCGGCATATTGCCGGCAGGATCGGGTATGTTCTCTTCATCCTTATCACTTTTTTGACAGTGATCCTGTACGGAGTGATGCGGTATCTTCTGGACAACTGGTCTGAGCTGACAATGGATGAGCTGGTGTTCCACATGAAGAGCACCCTGGAGGGGACCAACCCCGACATGATCCGCGACGGACTGCTGCGGTACGGACTGCCCGCGGCGCTGGTCCTGGCGGTCTTCGTCGCCGGTCTCGTATTCCTGCGCAGCCGGAAAAAGCTGCATAAGATCTATATCGCCTGCGTTCTGGCCGCAGTGGCTGTGACGCTCCTTCTGATGAAGTCCGAGCTGGACAAAAAGGTCGGCCTTTCGGACTACGTCATCGCGCACCTGCTAAACGATGAAAGCGACTTTATCGCCGAACATTATGTAAATCCCGACAATGTCGGCCTTCAGTTTCCTGAGCAGAAACGGAATCTGATCTACATCTACCTCGAGTCGGCGGAGACCACTTTCGCGGACAGGGCAAACGGGGGCGATTTTGAGCAGAATGTGATCCCGGAGCTCACTGTCCTCGCCTAGGAAAATGAGGACTTTTCCGGAAGTGATCCCGCTCTGAACGGAGGGATCGCGCTGATGGGCTCGACCTGGACGATCGGCGCGATGTTCGCTCAGTCCACAGGCCTTCCCCTCAAGGTTCCCATCGACGGCAATTCCGTCACGGCGGAAAACTTTTTCCCGAACATTGCCGCGGTCGGGACAATTCTCGAAAAAGAGGGCTATTATCAGGAACTGCTGATCGGTTCGGACGCCGCTTTCGGCGGACGCAGTGATTTCTATTCCAGCCATGGAAACTATGAGATCAAGGATTACGATTATGCGTTAGACAACGGCCTGCTCCAGCAGGCAGGTAACCGATTTTGTGCACTGGGTCCAGGAGCAGGATTTCTATGAGAATACGGCCATCATCCTGTGCGGCGACCACCCCACGATGGACAAGGATTTCTGCAAAAATGTCTCCGAAGACTATCAGCGCAAAACATATGTCAGCGTGATCAATGCCGTGTATGACGATTCCTCTTTTGACCCGGACAAATACAGGGAGTACGACACCTTCGACATGTTTCCGACCACTCTGGCGGCCATGAATGTCACGATCCCCGGCAACCGCCTCGGCCTCGGCGTCAATCTGTTCTCCGACGTGCCGACACTGGTCGAGGAATTCGGGTACAAGACCTGCCAGCTGCAGCTGACCCAGCCCTCCGGATTTATGGACCGGAACGCCGGCTTCGAGATCACCGAGGAAATGCTGGAGGACACCAAAAAGGACATCAATGTCTGGACCACTTCCGGGGAGGATGGCAGCACATGCTTCAACGTATCCGGCATTGCGAAGCATTTCATCTATCCGACCATTGAAGGCGTCGAGCTTGAGCTTACGGATAAGGAGAGCGGCAAGACGACTACATACGATTGCGAGCTTGTGATCACGAACGATACCTTCCTGAGCAAGTACTACTGGAGCAAAACGGTGGATACCGGCGACAAGAGCCCGGACGACTACGACGTGAACTTCTACATCACGATCGGCGATTTCAAGCACTATAAATTGACTGAATAACGCAAAAAGATCCCGCCTGTACCAAATAGGCGGGATCTTCTATATTTTCTTTCTCTCAATGATACTGCATCACTCGCGGGATTTGGAGTGCTGTCACAGGAATTTGAACAGGTTCAGGCCTACTTCCTCGTCAAAATATCGATCAACCTTCCCGTCCAGGACCCTGATCACCATCTCGCAGGTCGCGCTGATCGTCGCGTCGACCAGATGACCGCCAAAAACATGGGCATCAGCGTCCGCCGCGCTCATGTGAAGATGCGTGTAGAACTCTCCGTCCTTGGTATTGATCGTGCCGGTGAGAGAGACGATCTCATAGGCGCCGTGGAAATGGTTCCCGTGAAATTTCTTCTCTGTCACATCAAACAGCCCTACGTTGAAATCATTGAGGGCTCCCAGCGCCTCAATAGAAGCGAGCCCGATCTTCTCCGCCTCCGCAATGCGGCGGACCTGTTCAATGATCTCCTCTCCCTTGTCCATTCTCGCTATGATCGTATCTCCGAATCTTCTGTATTCCATAGCATTTTCTCCTTACTTCCATGCCTTAAAGAACCATCAGCAGGGTTCCGCCTCCGATCAGAACACATCCGATCAGTGACTTGATCGTAAACTCTTCATGCAGAAAGACGAATGCGAGCACAAGCGTGAAGATCACGGAGAGCTTATCAATGGGGACGACCTTGGATGCGTCTCCGATCTGCAGCGCCTTGTAGTAGCACATCCAGGAAGCGCCCGTCGCCAGTCCGGACAGGATCAGGAAGATCCAGCTCTTCCTGCTGATACCGGGCAGGCCGCCCTGCGCGTTCGTTATAAATACCATGACCCAGGCCATGATCACGACGACGACCGTACGGATCGCGGTCGCCAGATTGGAATTGACACCTTCAATTCCCACCTTGGCAAGGATCGATGTCAGCGCCGCAAAGATCGCTGAGCCAAAGGCAAATACCATCCACATAATATCATCCCCCTCTTGCTATGATAATGATCATTTCAGGCCTCCCGGTCTGATGAAATGATTATAACACTGCAGGTCCCGTTGTGCCATATTGGGGCATTGAAGGCGCGTAATGTGCAAGACCAGTAAATTCGAAGCCCGGCTTGCGAGCCGCTGCGCGTAATGTGCGGACCTTGTGGGCATCCTTATAAAATGTAATGAGGCAGTGAACCGGTCCGTTCACCGCCTCCGATCCATTTATGCGACCGCCTGCATGCCCATGCAGAGCATCATTGTGATCCCGAGCATCCATCCGAGAAGCTTAACCATCATGATCTCAATCCTCCTCAGTCATATACTCTTCATATTCGGCCTCGCTTGCGAACAAAATGTAGCGGCCATTAACAAGTCCCATGTAACCGTTTCCGTTGAAATATCCCTTCATAGCAGACCTCCTTAGATTTACAGATTTTCTGATCTGAGTTTCTCTGTTTCTCTTCTATGGTCTCTAGTATATTCCGGAAGGTGTACATTTGTTTGTACACGTTCGCACATTTGTTCTGGTTTTTTTAGGAATTGTTCGGGAGTTGTTTGAGGTTTGTTTGGGTTGTTCGGGAGTTGCCCTTTTGCTGCCCTTTATGGCGGGGTTTAGGCCACTGGAAGGGCAGTCCACTTGAATTTCTCGGATATTGCCCTTTTGCTGCCCTTTATGGCGGGGTTTAGGCCACTGGAAGGGCAATTCGCTTGAATTTCTCTGGGAATGACAAAAAGGCCGGGGACCTGACACCTCAAGTGGTGTCAGGTCCCCGGCTCTCTGTCACTCTTCCAGATAACGCACTACTTTGCCTGTCGCCTTTGCGTATTCGATCTCCGAGCGGGTACTGGAACCGATATATCCGCCGACATTGATGACGTAGATCTCGTCTGCCATGTCAATCTTGCGCTTGTGCATGTCATCCAGCATTTCCTTGGTCCTTGTCATGGTGCCCTCATCCATGTTCTCCCAGACTTCATTGTCCCCGGAATGCCCGAAAAGGCCGACACTGATCACAATACACTCCTCCA